>JACCEC010821759.1_pt1 | contig 104476 bp, 77 predicted proteins | sample 7450121 | NCBI WGS metagenome assembly JACCEC01 (sample SAMN15323455, study PRJNA562643) | freshwater metagenome | isolation source: river surface water | place: USA:Blue River Watershed | collected 2017-08-18
CGATTGTGGGTTTCGTGCTGCTGTGGAAGGGCTATGCATTGGCACGTCTTGAGCCAATCCCCGTCTACGTGCCGCCGGCTGGTTTGCGTCATGTGGCTGCGTTACTGATGTTGCCGGTGTTTTCGCTGCTGCTCGCGGCGTACCTTCCGGGCCGCATCAAGGCGCTTGCAGTCCACCCGATGCTGGTTGCCGTGAAGCTCTGGGCCGTGTCGCATCTTCTGGCCAACGGCATGCTCGCCGATATCGTGCTGTTTGGCGCTTTCTTGGCTTGGGCCGTGATGGATCGAATTTCGCTCAAACGACGGGCGCCCGCGAACACGCCGAGTTTGCCGAGATCCGCCGTCAACGATGCGGTAGTCGTGATTGGCGGTTTGGCGCTTTACGGCGTTTTCGTTGGCCGTTGGCACGAAGCTTTGATCGGCGTCGCGCCCTTCGGCGGCTGATTTAGAGATCGAGCTTCAACTGCGGCAGCGGCTCGGTCGCAGCGGCTTTGGGTTTTCTCGCGCGTCGCTCGTTCGGGCGGGTGCGACTACCGAGTTTGCGGAACACCTCAGCAGCCTGTTCGCGAAAGTCCTCGCCACGCCGATAGGCTGTCATTCGTTGTTTCGCAACTCTAGCGGCCGCCTCGTGATCGACGAGCGGAGACGGATAGCCCGTCGGTGGCGAGTTCATCAACCAGGGTTCGTGAATGAATTCTTCCGGCACATCTTTGAGCTCTGGCAGGTAACGACGGATGAAGCGACCTTCCGGGTCGTGATCGTATGATTGTTTGACGGGGTTATAGATGCGAGTGGCATTGATACCCGTAACACCGGATTGCATCTGAAACTGGCTGTAGTGAATGCCGGGCTCGTAGTCGGTGAATAGGCGTGCCATGAAGGGCGCCGTGCGTCGCCAATCAAGCCACAGGTGATAACTTGCAAAAGCAACGAGCATCGCGCGCATCCGAAAGGTAATCCAACCGTTGGCGTGCAACGAGCGCATACACGCGTCAACCAAGGGATAGCCGGTCTGACCCGCACACCAGGCATCGAACCAGTCTTGTCTAAAGTCGTTTTCGCGCATGCCTTCAAACGCTGGATGCATGCAGTGGGTTTCGATGGACGGTTGCTGTTCGAGTTTTTGTACGAAATGACAGCGCCATGCGAGACGCGAGCCGAAGGCCCGTAGTTGTCTCGCCCACCGCAAGCTCGATGGGTCACCGATCCCCTCGAGGTGATCGATACGTCGTCGCAGAGCGTGTTCGATCTCGCGGACAGAAAGCGTGCCGTACGCGATGTGAGCGCTAAGACGCGAGCAATGTCGCGCCGAGACACCCGGTTTGGAGATCGTCGTCATGTAGCGCTCGGAGCGATCATCGAGAAAGCTCGCGAGTACTTTGAGCGCTTCGGTGCGACCACCGCGCTGTACGCGCGGAGTGCTCGGACCGAAGCGCGGGTCGGCAACCTCGGGTATCGGTATCGCAGGTAGCGTGTCTGGCCGCGGCGCAAATGCAATAGTGATCGGTAGTTCCACCTGCGGTTTTCCCATCGTCGTATTGCGCAGGCCAGCCCAACGGTCGCGGTTGCCGAGGCGGCGGATGACGCCGTTCGACGGATACTCGCGCCAAACGATTCCATTGGTAGAACACCACCCAGCAACCTGCAGGTCACGCGCGTAAGTCCAGGCGTTGCCTGTCTCCTCGTGAGAATGCAGCTCGAATACGCCAAAGGCCAAACGCAGCTGCTGTAGAACCTGCGTCAGACTGCCAATTTGTATGACGAGCTCGCCACCCAAGCCTCCCAGAGCTTGCGACAGCTCGATCAGGCTCTCACGAATGAATTGCCAGTGGCGCGACGAACTATCGGGCTGCTGCCATAAGTCCGGTTCGATCACGTACAACGCGAGCACAGGTCCACGCGCCGCGGCGGCGGCGAGCGGCGCATGATCGTGGCAACGCAGATCGCGCTTGAACCAAACAACCTGCCTGATCAACTCGTTTGCGCCTCTCTGGCATGCAGCATGCGGTAGAGCGCCGGCAACACGAGTAACGTCAACAGCGTCGAAGAGACGATGCCGCCGATGACCACCGTCGCCAGGGGGCGCTGTACCTCGCTGCCAATCCCGGTGTTGAAGGCCATTGGCACGAAGCCGAGTGCGGCAACGAGGGCGGTCATCATGACCGGCCGCAAGCGGGTGAGCGCGCCGTGGGTGATCGCCTCCTGCAGCGATTGCCCGTCTTCACGCAGGCGGCGGATGAAGCTCACCATGACGAGTCCGTTGAGCACGGCCACTCCCGAGAGTGCGATAAAGCCCACCGCTGCGCTGATCGAGAGAGGAATGCCGCGCAACCATAGCGCGAGAATGCCGCCTGTGAGAGCTAAAGGTACACCACTGAAAATAATCAAAGCGTCTTTGAGCGATCGGAAGGCGAGCAGTAACAGTCCAAGGATCATTAACAGAGTCGCCGGCACGACGATCATCAAGCGTTGACTCGCGGATTCGAGCTGTTCGAAGGTGCCGCCGTAATCCAGCCAGTACCCCTCGGGCAACGTGATTTCGGTGTCGATCAGTTGCTGTGCTTCAGCGACGAGACTGCCAAGGTCACGACCGCGCGCGTTAGCGGTGATCACCACACGGCGTTTGCCTTGCTCACGTTGGATCTGGTTCGGACCCGGGGCAATCGTGACATCGGCAATTTCCCGTAAGGGGACGTAGCCGCCATCGGGCAGCGCAATGGTGATTTGTCCGACTGTCGTGACGTCCGAACGCAACGCCTCCGGGAGTCGTACGACGATGTCGTAGCGTCGGTCGCCTTCGTAAAGAGTGCCGGTGTTTGCTCCACCGAAGTACGTCGTTACGACCTCTTGGACATCGGTAACCGATAGGCCGTAACGGGCGAGCATGTCGCGCTTGGGCACGACGCTCATGATTGGCAGTCCGGATATTTGCTCGGTTTTGACGTCGGCAGCACCTGGAATCTCGGCAAGTATCCGTTCGATCCGTTCAGCTTGCGCGGTCAACACATCAAGATCATCGCCGTAGATTTTGATCGCAAGATCGGAACGTACCCCCGAGATCAACTCGTTGAAGCGCATTTGGATCGGCTGAGTGAACTCGTAGTTGTTACCGGGCACTTTTGATAAGGCCTGCTCGAGCTCCTCGACGAACTGCACTTTCGGTTTGCGTGGATCCGGCCACTCGTCACGATCTTTGAGAATGACATAGGTATCGGCGACCGACGGTGGCATCGGGTCCGTAGCGACCTCGGCCGTGCCGATTTTGGCCAGCACGCGTTCCACCTCGGGCAGTTTGCGTATCTCGTCTTCGAGTGCGCCTTGCATGCTGACTGCTTGAGTCAAAGAGGTATCCGGGATTCGCATGGCATGCAACGCGACATCACCCTCGTCAAGACTCGGTACGAACTCGCTGCCCATCCGAGTGGCAATCAGTAAGCAGACGAGGACGAGTCCTGCGGCGAGGGATATCACGGTGCGACGGCTCTGGATCGCCCAGCCCAGCAATGGTGCATAGCGATCGCTCGCCCATTGCATCACTGGATTGTGCTTTTCTGTGATCTTGCCGGTCAGCAGTATGGCGACCGCGGCGGGTACGAAGGTTAATGACAGCACGAGCGCTGCGATCAATGCCATCACGACGGTGATTGCCATCGGTTCGAACATCTTGCCCTCGACACCCGTCAGCGCAAAGAGAGGGAAGTAGACGGCCGTGATAATCGCGACACCAAACAAACTCGGTCTGACGACTTCGTTGGTGGATTCGTACACCGTTTCGAGTCGCTCGCGTAGCGAGAGCGGTGAGTCGCGATACTGCTGGGCTTCGGCCAAGCGCCTGATACAGTTCTCGACGATGATCACGGCGCCGTCGACGATGAGGCCGAAGTCCAGTGCGCCGAGCGACATGAGATTGGCGCTGACCTGGTTTTCCACCATACCAGTCACCGTGGCGAGCATCGCCAGCGGAATCACAAGCGCGGTGATCAAGGCTGCTCGAAGATTGCCGAGCAATACGAAGAGCACGACGATGACGAGCAGGGCGCCCTCAATCAGATTTTTCTGGATCGTCTCGAGAGTCTTGTCGACGAGACGCGTGCGATCATAGACCGCGCGAACTTCGATGCCGGCAGGCAGACTCCGTTGGATATTGCTGAGTTTTTGGCCAACGGCCTGCGCGACCTCGCGCGAGTTCTCGCCAATCAGCATGAAGACGGTCCCGAGTACCACCTCGCGACCGTTCATGGTAGCCGCACCCGTGCGCAGCGCACTTCCCCAGTTTACGTCGGCGACTTCGCCGAGGGTGACGGGTGCCCCGTCAACGCGACGAATCACGACGCGTTTGACATCGTCGACTTGGGTGAATTGGCCCGGTGAGCGTATGAGCACCTGAGCGCCATGCTGTTCGATATATCCCGCACCCCGGTTGGCATTGTTGGCTTCCAGTGCGTGGGTCAGATCGTCCAAGTTGAGACCGTAGGCCAATAACTTGCTTGGTTGCGGTGCGACCACGAGTTGCCGCTCGTAACCACCGATGCTGTTGACCTCCGTCACGCCGCGAACTTGGGCTAGTTGCGGTTTGACGATCCATTGCATGGCATCGTGCAAATCGTAGGCATCGTAGGGCTTCCCATCGGCGCGACGAGCGGTAGGGTCGGCATCGACCGTGAACATGAAGATTTCGCCAAGGCCGGTCGAGATCGGACCCATCTCGGGCGACAAGCCCGATGGCAGCGCAGTTTTGACCTTCTCGATACGTTCCGCGACGAGCTGCCTGGCAAAGTAGATGTCCGTTCCATCTTCGAACACCACCGTCACCTGCGAGAGACCGTAGCGCGATAACGAGCGGGTGTAGTCGAGTTGCGGCAGACCGGCCATCGCGTTCTCGACGATGTAACTCACCCGTTGCTCAGCCTCGACCGGTGAGTACCCGGGCGCTTCGGTATTGATTTGGATCTGGACGTTCGTGATGTCGGGTACAGCATCGATCGGCAGCTTGAACGCGTCGTAGACGCCAAGCGCAGCGAACGCTGATACCAAGCCGATGATCAGCCATCGCTGAGCGAGCGAGAAACGCAGGAGTGTTTCGAGCATAGAATGACTCCTTAGTGCTCGTGCGCCGCGCCAGACTTTTCGATATCGGCTTTGATCAGGAACGAGTTGCGCGTGACGATGCGTGCTCCGTTAGCAAGCCCGCTCAAAATTTCCACTCGCTCGCTATCGCGGCGGCCCGTTTCCACGGGCTGTGCTTGGTATCTCTCGCCCTCGACCAGAAAAACCACTTCTGCATCGCCCATCATTTGTAAAGAGGCAACCGGCACGGTTAGCGCTGCGGGTGATTCGTTGATCGTGACGTTGGCATTCAAGAACTGACCGGGTGTCCACTTCGAATCACGATTGTCTATCACCACGCGTACGGTCGAGGTTGGACCCGTGATCGAGCTCGAGATCAGTGAAATCTTGCTGCGAGCCTGGGCGCTTCCATCAGCAGCGAGTAGATCGACCATTTGACCTTGTCGCAGTTTGGCGCGATCGGAGGGAAACGCGGCCAGATTCGCCCACAATGACTTGAGATCGATAATTTCGAATAGCGGATCGCTGCCGGAGGACTCACCGGGATTGGCAGATCTCGTGACCACCGTGCCGCCGATCGGTGCGGTCACGGCATAGGTCTGCAGACTGTCATCACTTTCGATGGTGGCCAAGGTTTGGCCCGCCGAAACGACATCGCCGACTTGCACGGCGACGCTGCGCACGGTACCCGGAAAGCGGGCTCGTACCGATCGGGCTCGTTCGGCGTTGGGTTCGACGCGTCCGGTGAGGGTCAGCGTTTCGCGTATCGTGCCGGGGCCGGCTTCACCGAAAGCGATTTGATTCGAAGTAGCCATGGTCGATGCGATCTCGACCTGAGCTTCGGGTGATTCGAATGTCCACTCGTAGTTTTGGTCCTGGTGACGTGCGCGCACTACCGCACGGTACGAATGAGGCTCCTCAACGATCGAGACGCCGCGTAGATAATCGCCCTCGGGAGAGAACGCGTGCTGGTCAATTCGACCGCCTGGCAAGCCATTGATGCGGAGTAATTCCACATTTAGGTCGACTTGATCCGGCGGAATCGGTTTTCCACCGACGGTGGCGTAAGCGCGAAAGTGGGGTTCGACGCCGGTTTCGAAAATAGACAACTCCAGCGTGAAGGTATCTTTCGAGAGCAATCGTCCTCCGTGGGGACCACGGCTGGGCTCGTCGTGTGCATGATCCGCATGGGTTTCGTGCGCGTGCTCATCATGGGCGTGCGACCCCGACGGATTGCCACAGGCGCCGAGCGTCAGCGCGAGGCCGATCAGCAGTGAGCCGTTGAGGATGCGGTTCATGGTGAGTCTCCAGTCAGTCTTTCGATCTCGATGCGATAGAGATGCGCGTTGGTGGCGGCGGTGATGAGAGCGAGACGAAGCGCGAGCTGCTCGCGCTGTGCTTCGGTCAATTCGATATAGCCGTAACGTCCACGCTGCCAGGCGTATTCAGTCGCTTTGACGGCTGTCTCCATGCGCGGAAGCAAGTCGTCACGCAGCGTTTGTGCTTCTTCGACGGCGTGTGTCAGGCGCGCGGCGACTTCAAACAGGCTCGCACGGGCCTTGATCAGCGCTGCGTCTCGTTCGCGCTCCAATCCGTCGCGACGCGCCTGCGCTTCTGCGATTCGCGGCTTGGCATAACGCGCGCTCGCGAGCGGCATGGAAAATCCAGCGATAAACGCCTGATCGCCCGTCGCTTCCAGACGACGTAGTCCAGCACTGACGGTGATACTGGCGCGCGCTTGGGCTTTCGCTAGTGCCATTTCCGCCTCGCGCTGACGAATTTCCGTAGCGAACAACAGGAAGTCGGCACTGCTTGCGATCTTCTCCATGCGGTGCTGCAAGGCTTCGATGTTGGGCAGGTTGAAGAGGTCGGCATCAATCCGCTGAAAGTCCGGTTCTGTTGCCCCCCACATAGCCGCGAGTTTGCGCTGCGCAATCCGCACGCGATCCGCGGCAACTCGCACACTGAGCTCGGCGCGGGCCAGATCGATTTGCGCTCGAACGAGTTCGACCTCGGGATCTCGAGCGGCTTTGACTCGTCGCTCGACTTCGCTCGTCTTGCGTTGAGATGCCGCGAGCCATTGAGCGGCGAGGGTTCGTTGTTGCTCTTCACTCGCGAGTTCGATGTAGCGGCGGGTCGTCTCGGCGACGACATCGAGTTGCGCGACGGTTTGCGCAAGCTCGAGCGTATCCATCCCGTCGCGAGCGGCGGCGAGTCGCTTACGACGTTGGTCACCGAGTTCGATGACCTGCGAGAGCGACAGGCTTGCTTCAGTGCCGTTCAAGTCGCGATAGGCGCCGGACCCAAATGCGTTCTCGATCTGCGCGTCGATCGCCAGTTGGGGTCGAAGGCCCGCGAGCTCGATGCGTGCGTTTTGCTCGAGTTTGCGCGCGGGCAGAACGGCCAGATCCGGATTGCTACGCAGCGTCCTATCAACGGCGGCGGCCAAGGTCAGCGGTTCGGCCGAGTGACTGGCGCTCACCGAGCCGATCACGACAAGAGCCGCAACAATAGCGAAGAAAGGTGTTGGAACTCGCACGAACATCTCCTGATCCTGAGAAAAACGAACAAACGGCCGCGGGGTTGTCCCCGGCACGCCGTCGATACGCTCAGCGAAGTGGAGGTGCTTGCGTCGGCGGTTTTATCGAGTAGCGCGGAGGTCGCGCGACGATGCGCTGACTATGCTGCAGCGCCAGCCGCACTGGCTGCGTCAATGGTGGCGACAACAGCAGAGCCATCGCGGGCAGGGCAACTGCCAGCGTACCGAGCGTTTTCATCACAAAGGATTTCAGGCCATCGGCGTTGGAGTCACCATGCCCTGAGGTGTCTTCGGCACCGCTGTTGCTATCGCTGGAATCGAGCGCGTAGAGACCGCTATGCGCGAAGTGCCATTCGAAGTGGCTGTGGCCGTGCGCAGCCGTGGCATCGACCCGGTGAGCGTGGATGCCGAACAGCTGCGTCAAAAGCAGTGCAGCGCAGCACCACCAGATGACTCGACTGATCAGACGGGAGGAACGAACCACGGAAAAAAGGTTAGCACAGGGTGTGGCTTGCCGTCGCGGCGCCATTGGGGCATCGTCGGCGCCCGATGAGCGCTCCCGACACTCTTTTTCTCAAGATTCTGCTCGTTCCGGCTTTGATTGCCTCGGTGACGTTGGTCGGCCGTCGCTACGGTCAGCGGGTGGGTGGTTGGCTCGGGAGTTTTCCGATCGTCGCTGGACCTATCCTGTTTATTCTAGCTTTCGAAAATGGCGCTCAGTTTGGCGCTGCGGCCGCCCAGTCGGCGTTCATCGCTATCGTGCCCGCGATGATTTTTTACGTCGTCTATGCGCAGTTGGCCGTGCGTAGAACGTGGTCGGTCGCCGCGATGTTCGGGATCTTGATCTGGTGTTTGGTTGCAGGGTTATTGTGGCGGTTGGATCTGACGATTTTCCTTGCGGCCATTGCCGTCGTCGCTGCGCTCTGGTGGTCCGCGGCGGCTATGCCGGAGCTGGGTGCCCCGGAGCTCACGACGAACGATCAGCTCGCTGCGCAGGTCAAGGCATCGCCGCACCCGCTCGAGTTGCCGGCGCGAATGGTGACGGGTGCGTTGGTCACCCTCATCACAAGCGAACTCGGCAAACATGGCGGGGCATCGATTGGCGGATTCGCGTCGCTGTTTCCGTCGATCGGCCTTGTGGTCGCGGCATTCAATCACGCGCGCTCAGGTCCAGCCGCTGCGATCCATTTCCTGAAGGGGATGACACGCGGGATGTGGTCTGTCGGAACTTTCTGCGTTACGTTGACACTGGCCCTGCCAAAGATAGGTCTCGTCGCTGGTTTCGGCTTGGCCGTGCTGGTGGCTGTAGCGACCCACGCGATTTCAAGACCTCGTGCTTGATATGCTTAACGTCATGAACCTCTCGCGATGCTTTTTGATGTTGCTCCCGGCGACGATGCTGGCCGGTTGTACGACCATCGATTGGCCGACTGAGCGCGATCAGGCAATGCGTCTGGCGGCTGCGCCGACCGATGAGGCGCTCGAGATCGGCGAGTTACTGAAAACTCCGCTCAGTCGCGAGAACGCGCTGCGAATCGCGCTCTCGCAGAGCCCTGAGATGCGTCGGTTGCTGGCGTTGCACGAAAGCGAGCTCAACTCGGCCGCGATGACCGGACGTCTCGCCAATCCGAGCTTCTCGTACGAGCGCCTGAGATCCCCTGAGGGTCTCGATATCGAGCGGTGGTTCTCCTTCGGTGTGCTCGATGTGTTGACCTTTCCGCAACGCCGACGCGTGGCGGCAGCCGACGTCGAAGCGGGGCGGGCTCGGCTCGCAATCGACATCGTTGAGCGGATGACGGCCGTTCGTCGCAGCTGGGTGGAAGCCGTAGCGGCCGGTGAGAAACGTCGTTACGCAGAGCGTGTGCTCGTGAGTGCCGAGGCGAGTGCTGAACTCGCCGTTCGGATGGAGGCCGCGGGGAACTTCAACATTCTCGAGCGGGCCCGTCAGCAAAGCTACGAAGCCGATGCGCGCTCGCGTTTGATCGCGGCGCGGCAGCACGAGCTGGCATCGCGAGAATCTTTGGTGCGTCTGCTGGGTCTCGACGGGGATCAAGTTCGTCTCCTGACTCTGCCGGCGCGATTGCCGGACTTGCCAACAGCCCCGATCTCCGCGCCGGAGGTGTCGAGTACGATCACGGCTACGCGGATCGATCTGCGTCTGGCGAATGCAAATTGGCGTTCAGCTGCCGCAGCCTACGGAGTGACCAATCTGACGAGTCTCACCGATGTATCGCTGTCGTTGCGCGAGCAGGAGACCCGCGGTTTCGAGGTCGAGCTTTCCCTACCGGTATTCGATGCAGGTGATCTACAGCGTCGATCGGCTCGCGCGCAGTTGCGTGCCGCCGCTGCCGAGTTGGAGCAGGCGGCGTTGGTGGCGTCATCTGACTTGCGAGTCGGTTATGCGGCGTACCGCAGTACCTACGAAGATGCGGTTCATCACCGCGACGTTCTCGTGCCGCTCAGAAAGGCGATGTCCGAGGAGACGCTGCTGCGCTACAACGGCATGTTGATCGGAGTGTTCGAGTTGTTATCCGATGCGCGCGAGCAGGTCGACACCGTGATCGCAGCTATCGAATCGAGTGAACGTTTCTGGCTTGCCGAGGCGGATTTGCAGGCCTCGTTGCTCGGTCGACCCGGAGTAGAGCGATGACTTCCAGACGACGATTTTTCGAGTTGGCGAGTCTGACCGGGGGTGCGGTCGCTGCGGCGACTGTCGCGAAAGCGGCACTCGCCGCGTTACCCGAGCCGGTGATCGAAACGTCGCCGAGCACACGGCCACCGCTGGTGCCGACCTCGGGTCGTCCTTACCGGCCCGTGGTGACGCTCAACGGCTGGACGCTGCCTTGGCGAATGAATCGCGGCGTCAAAGAATTCCATTTGGTCGCCGAGCCTGTACAGCGTGAGTTCGCACCCGGCTTCAAGGCCAATCTATGGGGCTACAACGGTCAGAGCCCGGGTCCGACCATCGAGGTGGTCGAGGGAGATCGCGTCCGCATTTTCGTCACCAACAAGCTGCCAGAAATCACCTCGGTACATTGGCATGGGCAGCGATTGCCGCCGGGTATGGATGGTGTCGTCGGGTTGACTCAGCCAGGTATTCCGCCCGGCAAAACGTTTGTCTATGAATTTGTCGCGAGGCGCCCTGGAACCTTCATGTATCACCCGCATGCCGACGAGATGGTGCAGATGGCGATGGGGATGATGGGGTTTTGGGTCACTCATCCCAAAGACCAACATCCGTTGATTGCCGAGGTCGATCGAGATTTTTGTTTCCTGTTGAATTCTTTCGACATCGACCCGGGCAGTGCGACGCCTAAGATCATGACCATGCTCGATTTCAATATCTGGTCATGGAACAGTCGGGTATTTCCGGGTATTGATCCTCTGGTTGTCCGTCACAATGATCGAGTTCGTATTCGCATCGGCAATCTCACGATGACGAACCATCCGATTCATTTGCATGGACATGAGTTTTTGGTGACCGGCACCGATGGTGGGCCGACGCCGATATCGACCCGACAATATGAAGTCACACAGGACATTGCCGTTGGCCAAATGCGGCAGATCGAGTTTCTGGCCGATGAGGAAGGCGATTGGGCATTCCATTGTCACAAGAGTCATCACACGATGAACGCGATGGGTCACGATGTGCCGACGATGATTGGCGTAAAGCAGGATGACCTTGCTGCGAAGATCAATGATCTCGTGCCGGGTTACATGGCGATGGGTGAGCGTGGTATGGATGAGATGTCGACCATGCGCATGCCGATGCCGAAGAACACCTTGCCGATGATGATGGGTGACGGTCCGTTCGGCGCCGTTGGCATGGGTGGCATGTTCAGCATGGTCAAGGTTCGACGTGGTCAGAAACGTAACGACTACTCCGACCCAGGTTGGTACCGCCACCCGCCGGGAACCGTTGCTTACGAGTTCAAGGGAGCACTACCGCCGACGACGCGCGAGAGTGGTTCGGGCGGGCAAAGCATGCCTTTGAGCAAGCCGGTCGAAGCCACCGTCAATGTACGTAAGCCGCGAGGTCACTCCGGGCACTGATCATCCGCCTATCGCCGGCGAGACTTTCGCCACATTTGCGCAGCGTTGAGTCGGTATCATTCAGCGCATGAATCTGCCTAACGACATCGACCCGCAAGAGACGCGGGAATGGTTGGACGCCTTGCGCACCGCCGTAGCGAGCGGCGGTCGCGAGCGCGGTTTGTATTTGCTCACACAACTGGAGCAGGAAGCGCAGCGCCTCGGTGTCATGGCGCACGTAATGCCGTACTCGGCTTACCAAAACAGCATTCCGCTCGACGAGCAGGCGGTTCATCCGGGCGATGTGGCACTGGAAGAGCGCTTGACGGCGATCATGCGTTGGAACGCACTTGCCATGGTCGTCAGGGCCAACAAAGCTTACGGTGAGCTCGGCGGGCACGTCGCAACGTACGCTTCGGCTGCCGAGATTTTCGAAACTGGGTTGCATCATTTCTTCCGCGGTCCGGATGCGCAAGGGGGTGGCGATCTCGTGTTCTTCCAGCCCCATTCGGCGCCCGGCATTTATGCGCGTGCGTACCTCGAAGATCGACTCAACGAGGATCAACTCGCTCGATATCGACAGGAGGTCGGTGGAGGTGGGCTTTGCTCGTATCCGCATCCGTGGCTGATGCCGGATTTCTGGCAGTTTCCAACCGGTTCGATGGGAATCGGTCCGATCAATTCGATCTACCAAGCGCGGTTTTTACGCTACCTTGAGCATCGGGGTTTCGCGCAGACGTCGCAGCGACGGGTGTGGGGTATTTTCGGCGACGGCGAGATGGACGAGCCGGAGTCTATCGCGGCGTTGACTTTGGCGGCGCGCGAGAAGCTCGACAATCTCACCTTCATCATCAACTGCAACCTGCAGCGGCTCGATGGACCAGTGCGTGGTAACGGGCAGATCATCCAAGAGCTCGAGGCTCTCTTTACGGGCGCCGGCTGGAACGTCATCAAGGTATTGTGGGGCTCAGACTGGGATGCTTTGTTTGCGCGTGACAAGAATCACGCGCTGCTCAAAGCCTTCTCACAGACCGTCGACGGACAGTATCAGACCTTGGGTGCTAACGACGGAGCCTACAATCAGGAAAAATTCTTTGGTCTCGACCCGGAGCTGCGCGCACTCGTTGCACACATGTCGTTAGCCGAGATCGATGGGCTCAAGCGCGGTGGTCACGATCCGCGCAAACTCTACGCGGCATTCGCTGCGGCTGCAGCCCATCGTGGTCAACCGACGGTGATCCTGGCCAAGACCAAGAAAGGGTACGGCATGGGTCGTGCGGGCGAGTCGCGGATGACGGCGCATCAAGAGAAGAAACTCGATGTTGAGGCCTTGCTCGAGTTCCGCGATCGCTTCAACTTACCTCTCACCGATGTCCAAGTGACCGAGCTTCAGTTCTATAAGCCACCGCTCGATAGTGCGGAAATGCGCTATCTGCGTGAGCACCGTGCCGCGTTGGGCGGTCCTCTGCCGCAGCGTCGCAGCAGCGCGGCTGCGTTGTCGGTGCCATCGCTCGAAAGCTACGCCCAATTTGCACTCGAGGCCGGCGGCAAGGAAATGTCGACCACCATGGCGCTCGTGCGCCTGATGGGTAATTTGCTGCGCGATCGCGCGTTAGGTCCGCGTCTCGTACCGATCGTCGCCGATGAAGCGCGCACTTTCGGCATGGCGAGTCTCTTTCGGCAAATCGGCATTTACTCGCCACTTGGACAATTGTACGAGCCGGAAGATGCGGGGTCTTTGCTCTCGTATCGCGAGAGTCGTGACGGACAGTTGCTCGAGGAAGGGATCACCGAGGCAGGTGCTCTGTCCTCGTGGGTGGCCGCGGCGACAAGCTATAGCGTGCACGGTGTCACGCTGCTGCCGCTCTATATCTACTACTCGATCTTCGGCTTTCAGCGAGTCGGCGATCTCATTTGGGCTGCTGCCGATCAGCGTGCTCGAGGCTTCCTGATCGGAGCAACCTCAGGTCGCACAACCTTGGGCGGCGAGGGGTTACAGCATCAGGATGGGTCTAGTCATCTGGTGGCAGCGACGATTCCCAATTGTCGTGCCTACGATCCGGCTTTCGCCGGGGAGCTTGCGGTCATCCTGGATTACGGTGCGCGGCGTCTCTTAGAGCAGCAGTGCGACGAGTTCTACTACCTCACCGTCATGAACGAGAACTACCCGCAGCCCTCGCTACCCGCTGGTGCTGCAGATGGGGTCATTCGCGGTATGTATCGCTACGCCAGCTTCGACGGCGGTGGCGCTGTAGATATAACTAGCCGAGCAATGCCGATTCGATTGCTCGGTTCAGGCGCCATCCTGCGAGAGGTGATTTCGGCCGCAGAGCAGCTGGCCAAAGATTTCGGCATCGCGAGCGAAGTATGGAGTGTGACTAGTTTCAGCGAGCTCTCGCGTGAAGCAGCCGAGTGCGAGCGTTGGAACCGTCTGCATCCACTCGACGCGGTGCGCGTAAGCCATCTTGAAAGCTGCCTTGCCGGCGATGCCCCGATCGTAGCAGCAAGTGACTATGTTCGAGCCGTGCCGCAGTTACTCGCGAGCTATCTGCCAGGTCGTCGTTTTGTGACGCTCGGCACTGATGGCTTTGGACGTAGTGATACTCGCTCCGCCTTACGCGGTTTCTTTGAGGTAGATCGCGCTAGCATCGTTTTGGCGGCAGTGCAGTCGCTCGTCGATGCGGGCGTTCTCGAGCGCGCACGGCTGGCCGAAGTCATCGATCAGTTGAAACTGCCGACCGACGGCTCGCCGAGCTGGCGCCGATAAGTGCTGCGGCTCGCGTTATTCGAGTGTCAGTAGTGCCGTGTTGCCGCCGGTAGCCGTCGTGTTGATGGTCAGCACGCGCTCGGTCGTAAATCGATTCAGATAGTGTGGGCCCCCGGCCTTGGGGCCGGTGCCCGAGAGCCCCGTACCGCCGAAGGGTTGTACGCCAACCACGGCGCCGATCATGTTGCGATTCACGTAAACGTTACCGGCTAGAGTCCCCTCGAAGAGCGCTCGTCGCGTTCCATCGAGTCGCGTCTGGATGCCGAGCGTCAAACCGTAGCCGTTGGCTCGCAGACCATCGAGCAGTTGCGGCAGATCGTCAGTTCGATAGCGCAACACGTGCAGAATGGGTCCAAAGGCTTCGCGATCGAGCGCCGAGACGGAGTCGATTTCGATTAGCGCAGGGGCAACGAAGCGATCCTTCGGGACCAAGCCCATATTCGATGAAATTGCCGCGCGTTTGAGCAGGCGACCGCGCTGGCACATTCGCTGTATATGCTGCTCGAGATCGGCTGCGGCCGACGTAGTGATCACCGGGCCGACGTCGGTGGTCAAGTCCTGAGGATCACCAACAACGAGCGTCTCCATGGCGCCTTCGAGCATCTCGAGGATGCGATCGGCATTGTCCGCTTGCAGGCAGAGCAGTCGCAGTGCCGAGCAACGTTGCCCGGCACTACCAAAGGCGGAACTCGACACATCATCGACCACTTGCTCCGGTAGCGCGGTCGAATCAACGATCATCGCGTTGATGCCGCCCGTTTCGGCGATCAGTGGCAGGATCGCGCCGTCGCGAGCGGCCAGCGCCCGGTTTAGCCATTGCGCTGTTCGGGTTGATCCAGTGAAGACGACGCCCGCCAGGGCCGGTTGCTTCAACGCGATATCGCCGAATTCTTTGCCGACCATCGGTAGCACATGTAACGCGTCACGCGGCACGCCGGCGCGATAGAGCAGATCGGTCATAGCGAGTGCGACTTCCGGAGTCGTCTCGGCAGGCTTGGCGACGGCGGTGTTGCCCGTGACCAAAGCGGCGACGATTTGGCCCGTGAAAATCGCCAGTGGGAAGTTCCACGGGCTGATGCAGCACCAGACGCCGCGCGGAACGTGACTCAATTCGTTCCGCTCGCCGGTGGCGCCATCCAGAACGCTCACACGCCCTTGCAGCTGTCGCGCGGCCGTTGCGTAGTAGCGGCAGAAGTCGATCGTTTCGCGAATTTCGGCGATCGCATCGCCCGCTGTCTTGCCGGCCTCTTGTACGAGCAATGCGAGAAAGGTATCGCGCGATTGATCGAGCAAGTTGGCTGCGCGCTCGAGGATCTCGGCGCGTACATCAACGGCTCGGTGACGCCAGTCGGAGAACGCCAGGTTCGCCGAGCGAAAGGCCGCCTCGACACCATCGGGAGTGACGTAACGGCTAACGGGTGAGGGTAGGTCGAGCGTCTTTCGCAGGCACTGTTGAATTTCCTCGATGTTCGAGCGAAGACCAAAGTCGATCCCTCGGGAGTTCAGTCGCGCCGTGCCGTAGAGATGAGTCGGCAGTGGGATGCGATCGTGTTCGACGGTTGCCAGTATCTCGATCTCGCTGATGGGGTCCGAGACCACTTGCTCGACGGGCACGCTTTCGTCCATGAAGCGATTGACGAAGGACGTGTTGGCGCCATTTTCAAGCAAGCGACGCACGAGATACGCAAGCAGATCCGCGTGGGGCCCGACCGGCGCATAGACTCGTACGCGTGGCAGTTCGGCGAGCTGTCGACGTGCCTCGTCGTAGAGCAAGGTTCCCATGCCGTGCAGGCGCTGAAACTCGAAGTCCACCGTACTGCCGATGGCTTCGCGGCGCGCACGTGCCAAGCCGAGAACGGCCGCGATGGTGTGCGCATTGTGAGTGGCGAATTGCGGATAGATTCGATCCGATACGGCGAACAAGGCGCGTGCACAGGCGAGATACGACACATCGGTCGAACACTTGCGTGTGTAGAGCGGATATTCGGCGAGCCCTCGCTCTTGTGCACGCTTGATCTCGCTGTCCCAGTAAGCGCCTTTCACTAGCCGCACCGCCAGCGCGCGCCCATGTGCTTGAGACAGTTCTGCAATGTGATCAATCACCGCCATGGCACGACGACCATAGGCTTGAACGGCAAGGCCGAGACCTGGCCAGCTGCGTGTGGTGGCATCGCCGGCCATGGCGGCGAAGATCTCGAGTGAAATCTCGAGACGATCTTGCTCTTCGGCATCTACGGTGAGGCCGATGCCGCGAGCGGCTGCCAAACGCGCGAGTTCGAGTGCGCGGGGAACCAATCGTTCTCGTACCCGTTCGCGATGGACGGCTGAGTAGCGCGGGTCGAGCGCGGAGAGTTTGATTGAGATCGACGACCTTTCGTGCGGTGAGCCGTCCGTGTGACGTCCGATCTGTTCGATCGCAGCGACATACGCGTCGTAGTAGCGTCGAGCATCTAGGTCGGTACGGGCACCTTCGCCCAGCATGTCGAAGGAGCACAGTGCGAGACTGGGGTCCGTCGCCGAACGGTGCAGTGCTTCTTCGATACTGCGCCCGACCACGAATTCGCTGCCGATGATTTTCATGGCGCGTCGCAGCGCTTGACGTACCAGCGGTTCGCTCGCGCGCTGGGTGAGCTGACGCAACCAACCGTTGGCGTTGCGGCGAAGCTCATCCGGTAATTCGACGAGGCGGCCGGTCAACATCAGACCCCAGGTCGAAGCGTTGACGAAGAGCGAGTCGGAGCGCCCTGAGTGCGAGTCCCAGTTACCGCTCGTCAGTTTCTCGGCGATCAGGCGATCCGCGGTGTCGTTATCCGGTATCCGCAGCAAGGCTTCGGCTAGGCACATCAAGGCGATGCCCTCTTGGTTAGAGAGGCCAAATTCCTGCAAGAAGGCGTCGAGGTAGGGTCGCTCGCTGGCGCGGGCTCGCGCGCCCTTGACCAAGCTGCGGCCGATTTCCAGGGCGGCGTGTCGCTCGGTCATGCCGAGCGGGGCGCTCAGGGCGGCCAGATCCTGCGTTTCCGTCATTAAAGAGGGTGATATGAACGTCATGCCGCGCATTATGCCGCCGCTCGGTTAGAATCAGTCCATGGAAACTCTCGGCCCTCCTCAAGCAGATCCGTCCACCAGCGTGAGCCGCAAGGCCTTGCTGATCGCCTTCGAAAATGCCGGTTTTTGGAAACCCGCCTTGGCTTTGATCGTAGATCTGCTGATTTTCGGCGGTGGTCTTGCGCTCGTTTTGATGGACGGTGCGCTTTGGCTGAAGTTCTTGGGCTCAGTCTTAGTGACCGCCGGGATCGTTCGGCTTTTCTTGATCGGACACGACGCCTGTCATGGTTCCTTCTTCAAGAGCCGCTTGCTGAATGACATCTTCGGTCGAGTGGCGTTTCTGCCCTCGATGACGGCCTTCAGTCTTTGGGACGTGGGCCACAACGTGGCGCATCACGGGTTCAACAACCTGAAGGGTCGCGACCAAGTGTGGGCACCGTTCTCGAAGGAAGAATTCGATGCGCTGCCGGGTTACCGGCGTGTCCTCGAGCGGATCTATCGCAGCGGTGCGGGCTGGGGTCTTTATTACTTCCTCGAGCTTTGGTGGAAGAAACTGTACTTCGCCACTAAGCGGCAGATCGGTGCGAGCCGTGCCAAATATCATTGGGATAGCGCGCTCGTGACGGTCGGCATGATCGGCTGGATTGCACTCGTCGCTGTGGTCGCAGCGCGTACGGATCAGAATTTCTGGTTGTTGTTGGCGCTTGGAGTGATCGTGCCGTTTGCGCTCTGGAACGTGGTGATGGGTTTTGTGGTGTTTGTGCACCATACCCATCCGGCGATTGCGTGGTTTCAGGCACGACACGAGTGGCAGCGTTATCGCGCGTACCTGACCGCGACCGTGCACGTGCGGTTTCCCTTCGGAATCGATCGCTTGCTCCACAACATCATGGAGCACAACGCGCATCACCTGAATCCGCGTATTCCGATGTATTCGCTGCGCAAGGCGCAGCGGTTGCTGAGCGAGCGTTTCGACAATCAATATCAGGTGTATCGCATGAACTGGCGCAGCTACCGCGAGTGCGTGCGCAGCTGCAAGTTGTACGACTACGCCAATCATGCCTGGCTCGACTTCAAGGGTCAGGTCACCTCGCGCGTGCAGTTGGTTGGGCCTCCGACGGCGTAAAGTGACGGCGTCAACGCCAGCTGATTTCTACCTCGTCGCCTACCTGCAAGGTGGTACCTGAGCCACTTTGCACTTCGGCGTTCTCACCGAAAGTGACCCCACTCAACGTCGCGTTCCAGCGGAATGCGCGCAGCGTGGGTAAGGGATTTTCTGCGGCCGTTCCGTTCGATTGATCTAGGCTGGTAATGACGCAACGCGTACAGGGCTTGACGAGTTTTAGTCGTGCCGTCCCGATTCGTAACGTTGCGATGCGATCTTCATCCCAAGCGTGCAGACCGCGTAGGACGATGTTCGGCCTGAAGCGGTTCATGGGCAAGGTGGCCTGCATGCGTCGATTCAGGTCGACCAAGGACGCCTCGTTACAGACCAAGAGCGGGTAACCATCGGGAAAGTTTTGATCGATAGCGCAGACCAATCGTGTTGGCGCACCGATCAGCCTCGTGCAGTAGCGTGCTGCGGCGTCACCGGCATCGAGCGCATCGTGGTGCCTCTTCCAGATGGCGACCCTGCGGATCGGATCTCGGGGCGTGGGCAGATCGGCTGGCAGGTCAACCATCAGCTCGCCGCATGCGGGATGTGCCAGTCGCAAACTAGGGCCCACCACCTCGGCAGCGAGGCGCGCGAGTTGCGGATGGGTGCGTTGGGTTAAAAATCGTCCGTCACCGTCAATCAGCATCCAGTGTCGATCATGCTGCAGGCCGCGAGGCCCAAGCCGCGCCTCGAGGCAGTCGATGACGCGACCCGATTTGACCGGGTAGATGTGCAGCGAGGCGATCGTCACGCGAGAGCTCATGCGCCCAATCATATAATCGTCGGCATGATGCGCGAGTTGTCCGAACTGAATTTTCGCAGTCGCTTTATCGATGAACTCGAGGGCGAGGCGGATACCCCCAATTTCTCGCGCCAGGTACCGAACGTCGCGTACTCACTCGTACATCCATTGGCAGTGAATGCACCTCGTTTGTTGGCGTGGTCGAAGGAGTGCGCTGCCCTGCTGGATCTTGCCAAGCCCGCGGCCGATGGTGATCGCAGCGTCCTCATTCTCGGCGGTAACGACTTGGCCGCTGGGATGCGCCCTTACGCGGCGCGCTACGGCGGTCACCAATTTGGTCATTGGGCGGGGCAGTTGGGCGATGGGCGAGCAATCTCATTGGGGGAGATCGAGGGACGCACCGGACAGTGGTTCGAACTGCAGCTGAAGGGCGCGGGCCCCACACCCTATTCAAGGCGGGCCGATGGTCGCGCGGTGCTGCGCTCGAGTTTGCGCGAGTTTGTGTGCAGTGAGGCCATGCATGCGCTCGGGGTGCCGACGACTCGAGCGCTGAGTCTCGTCGCAACGGGTGAGACGGTCATCCGCGACATGTTTTACGACGGCAACCCCATGGCCGAGCCGGGTGCCATCGTCTGCCGTGTTGCACCGTCGTTCGTGCGTTTCGGCAACTTCGAAATTCACGCGGCGATGGATGAGTTCGATCGCCTGCGTGAATTAGCCGACTTCGTGATTCGTCACGAGTATCCACAGTATTGGCGGGGCGACGATTCGCCGGATTACGCCGCGTGGTTCGGCGAGATTTGCGAGCGCACGGCCGTGATGATTTCGCATTGGATGCGGGTCGGATTCGTCCATGGCGTGATGAACACCGACAACATGTCGATTCTCGGCCTTACGATCGATTACGGACCGTATGGTTGGCTCGATAATTACGATCCAAACTGGACGCCGAACACCACGGATGCCAGCGGGCGACGCTACGCTTACGGGCGCCAACCGCAGATCGCCTTGTGGAACCTCGCCCGGCTCGCTGGGGCCTTGATGCCGCTCGTGAAGTCGCGTGAGGCTCTCGAAGCGGGGCTTGAGCATTACCGCGACACCTATGCGCGGCATTTTCGTCAGTCACTCGCTCAAAAACTGGGACTTCAGGCGCTCGATCGTGAGGGCGATACCCAAGCGATGGAGACGCTATTCGAGTTGCTGAGCGCCGCTGAGACCGACATGACGATTTTCTTTCGGACGCTTGCCGACGTTGACGACATCGGTGCGGTGCGTGCCGCGATCTACGCGCCGGAGATTTTTTCGAGCGAGCTCTCCGCGCGTTGGAACGATTGGTTGCAATGGCGGCGTGACCGTATTGCAGCTGAGTTGAAGGTGGACGCCGCCCTGTCCATGGAGCGGCGTCGCGAGCGAATGAATGCGGTCAATCCGTGCTACGTGCCGCGCAACTATTTGCTGCAGCTCGCAATCGATGCGGCCACGCAGGGTGATCTCGCGCCACTCGAAGAATTACGGCAAGTGCTCGGTAATCCTTACAAAAAATGCGAGAGCTTCGAGCGCTACGCGATGCGTCGTCCTGACTGGGCGCGTGATCGTCCGGGTTGCTCCGCGCTTTCCTGCAGCTCCTAAGGTCGCGTCGTACTTGGCTTGACGGGCTCGGCGCGCCGAGCGTAGCCTCTCGACCGTTCGTGAGGTGCCCCACTGCGATCGTCGCGGTGAGGGTGAAACGGGAAGCCGGTGTGAATCCGGCACTGCCCCCGCAACGGTAAGCGAGGTAGGGCGATCTCTCCTCGACCACTGCAAGCTGCGGCTTGTGGGAAGGTCCATCGCCCGCGGAATCGACACTCGATTCCACTCGTCAGTCCGGAGACCGGCCTCGTGAATCGCTGCAGACGCGCACGGGTGGTGCTCGGCTCCGGAGATGATGAATGTCCATGAGAACTCGTTGGGGTCGGGCGATTGCCCTGTTGGTGCCTTTCGGTGCCGTTGGTGTGTCGGCGGCTGAGTCGAGCGTGGTGATCACGGCGACGCGCTTGAGTGAAGAGCTCGATCAGAGCTTAGCTTCGGTGACCGTGATCGAACGTGCTGAGATCGACCAGCTGCAGGCGAGAACGCTCGACGAGCTGCTGCGCGGCGTCGAAGGCATCAACATTGCGAGACAGGGCGGTACCGGTCAGCCGACGTCGCTCTACATGCGCGGCGGCGAGTCGGATCACGTGTTGTGGTTGATCGACGGTGTGCGTATTGGTTCGGTGTCTGCCGGTATCCCGGCGATTCAGGATTTGCCGATTGACAGCATCGAACGCATCGAAATCGTGCGCGGCGTTCGCTCGAGTTTGTACGGTCCCGATGCGATGGGCGGAGTCGTACAGATATTCACGCGTCGCGGTGCAGGTGCTTCGCAGAGTCTGCGTTTGACTGGTGGCTCCAATGGAACCCGTCAGGCGGCGCTCGGTTTGGGCAGTTCCGCCAACGGCTGGTCGGTCGACCTGCAGGCAAGCCTGCTTGAGACCGATGGGACGAATGCCTGTCTGGGCTTGCCGTTCCCACCGGGCGGCGGCTGCTTCACACGCGAACCGGATCGGGATCCTTATGAGAACCACAGCGTCAATGTCCGCCTCGGATATCAGCTCAATTCGAACTCTAGCGCCGAGGCGTTCTTGCAACGAGCAAAAGCCGATGTCGCTTTCGACGGTTCTTTCCTGAATCGCTCCGACCTCGTCAACCAGGTGGCGGGGTTCAAGGCGCAACATGCGTGGTCGGATGGGTGGCGTTCCACGTTGACGCTCGGTCGATCCTGGGATGAGTCCACCAGTTTCAGCCCGGCCGGTGACTACACCAGCACGTTTGATTCGCGACGCGATTCGGCGACGTTGCAGACGGATGTATCGCTTGGCGCAGGAACCTTGGTTCTGGGCGCCGACTGGCTGCTCGATCGCGTCGCGAGTGATGTCGGCTTCGATATCGATTCGCGCTTCAATCGAGCGTGGTTCGCGCAGTACACGGCAGGCGCAGATCGTTGGCAATGGGGCGTATCCGCTCGCAGCGACGACAACGAACAGTTCGGTTCGCATCAGACGGGCACTGTGTCTCTCGGTTACCGTTCGGCACCGGGTTGGCAGTGGTATGCGAGTGCCGGAACGGCCTTCAAGGCGCCGTCGTTCAATGAACTCTACTACCCGGGATTCAGCAATCCAGATCTCGCGCCGGAGAAATCGCGCAACGTGGAGCTTGGCGTAAAACGTCGTGAAGCTTGGGGTCGTTGGTCAGTGTCGTTGTATCGAAACCAGGTGGACGATCTGGTGGCTTACGACGTGGCGATTTTCCGGCCCAATAACGTCGCGAGCGCCTTGTTGCAGGGTGCCGAGGGCCAACTTGATTGGTCTGTCGGGGCGCTTCGATTCAGTCACGCGATGTCGTGGCTGCAAGCGGAAGATCGTAGCGCGGGTTTCAATCGTGGCCGTGATCTACCGCGTCGCCCGAATTGGTCGGGTAAGACGTCCGCTCATTGGCAGAGCGGCAACTGGTCGCTCGGAACCGGTGTCTACTGGATGGGGCGCAGGTATGATGACCTTGCCAACTCGCGGGAGCTCGGCAGTGTCGTTACCGTCGATCTGACGTCGGAGTGGCGCGCTACCTCGTCGCTCGCGATGCAGCTGCGAATTGCCAATGCATTCGATCGTCGTTACGAGACGGCGACGTTGTACCCCGCGTTGGGTCGGGAATTTTTGTTGAGCGTGCGGTACAGCACGCCGCGTTGAATGTGAGGGAGGGTCGGAACGTGTCGGACATCATCAAAGGTCGTGGATTTTGGATGCTTGCGTTGGTCTTGGCAGTGGCCATGAGCGTGACGCGAGTAGGGCATTTTGGCGAGTTTCAGGGTCCGCCGGATGCGTCCTGGGCCGTGTTTTTCCTAGCCGGTATGTGGCTGCGCGAGCCGCGCCTGTTTCCCGCCTTCTTCGTGTTGGCTTGGGTAACCGATCTGACCGCCTTTGCGATGGGCACTCCGACCGATTGCTACTCGCCGGCGTATTTCTTCTTGATTCCGGCCTATGGTGCGCTTTGGGCTGCTGGTCACTGGATCGGTGCCGAAGTCTCGCGGGCGCGTGTTCCGCTTATCGTCGCGGTCGGCGCAGCCGCTGCACTCGTGACCTTTGTCGTCGCAAATCTGGGTATGTACCTACTCGCGCCATCGCCCGAGGCGACGACGTTGGGCGCCTATGCGATCGCGGTGGCCGGGTATTTTCCGGGCTATCTGCTGACGATGGGTCTTTACGTCGGGCTCGCGCTCGTCGCCGTGGCGGCTTTGCGCTTCAAGCGTCTGGCAAGCGAATAAAGGTGAACCTCCGAGGGGCCGTCGTACACGCGGAACCCTCGGATCTCTCGCCAAATCTTAGAGACCGGCGTCTCATCGACGATGCCGCTGCCGCCAAGTACTTGTACGCAGCGATCGACAATCTGAAACAGCGTTTCGCCACACGTGTATTTGGCCATGCTGGAGTCGGTTGAGGCGCGACTGCCCTGATCGAGCGTCCACGCGACGTAGTCGATCATCAGTTGGGTTTGCTTCAAATCGACTTCGTTGCGGGCCAAGGCAAAACCGACTCCCTCATGATCGATGAGGGTTTTACCGAAGGCCTGCCGACGGCAGGCATATTCGGTGGCAATGTGATGAGCGCGCTGCGCGGCACCCCACCAACGCATGCAATGGGTGAGACGAGCCGGCGCGAGACGCACCTGGGCATATTTGAAGCCTTCATGTGGCGCGCCGAGCACCATCTCTTTCGGGACCCGCACATTTTTCAGCGACAACACGCCGTGGCCACCTGGCATGGTGTGATCGACGGTGTGCATCACGCGTTCGAGCACGATGCCCGGGTTCGGTAACGGCACGAGGAACATCGTCGCGTGGTGACCGCCGGTGCGGGCCATCACGATGCCAAAACCGGCACCCTCGGCGCCGGTGATGAACCACTTTCGGCCATTGATGACCCAGTGATCACCGTCTTCGACGGCTTCGGTTTTGAGCATCTCCGGATCGGAACCGGAGCCGCCATCCGGCTCGGTCATGAAAAACGACGAGCGCATGACGCCGCTCGCTAGCGGTTTCAAAAAACGTTCTTTTTGCTCATGCGTCGCGATGCGCTCGAGCATGTGCATGTTGCCCTCGTCGGGCGCCATGCAGTTCATCGCCACGGGCCCGAGTAGGGAGTAGCCGCTCGCGCGTAGAACCGTGGCGGTCTCTCGGTGGTTCAGCCCGTAGCCGCCCCATTCCGTACCGACTTGCGGCGCGAGTAGACCAGCCGCACGGGCTCGGCCGCGCAGTTCCTGAACGAGATCGTCGGTGATCGGACCCTGGAATCGCGGATTGGATTCGTAGGGAATGATGACATCGCGAATGAAGCGCTGGGTACGCGCCTCGAGATCGAGTTCGCGGGGGCTAGGCGTGAAATCTGTCATAGCCCCCGCAGTTTACCCGTTATGAGCGGCGAATCACTCCCAGGGGAAGCTCGTCGCTACCGAAAAGAAGGCCTTGCTGTCGGAGCTAAATGCATCGCCGTCCACGTTGTTACCCGGGCGGTAGTCGCTGCCGTCGATCCACTTCAACGTCAGATCGAACTTGCCGACGGTCTTGGTCAGACCGATGGCGTAATCGGTGTACTTGTCGTCAGCCCAGTACTCTCCGCTGCTCTGGCCCGCGTGCAGCAGCAGACCAAAGTCTTTCGGCAACGGCAGCTCGAGATTGGCCTCGACGTAGCGAGCGGCTAGACCCGTGTTGCCGTAGTCCCATGCGTACCAGAACTTCGTCGAGAAGCCTTGGTAGGCGAGACCGAAGGCAGCCTCGGCGTAGTCCACCTTGTCGGCCGTGTCGAAATAGCTGTATTGCGTCACCGAGAAGTCGTAGCTGAAGTCGTCGGTGAAGTTGCCGGTGTAGCCCGCATAGATGTCGAGTTCAACGTCCGAGACCGTATCCGGCCCGAAGTCGACGTTGCTGGCCCAGGCGCCAACGTAGAAACCCGAATCACCGGCCCAGTCGAGGCTCAACTGCAGTGCAGGATCCTTGGCGCTTTGACTGATGCCGCGGAAGTCGTAGTCGGAGGCCAGCGTGACGGTCGAGCTGACCTCGGCGCGGGCCACGGTGCCAACAGCCGCTACGGCCATCAGAGCGAGAAGGGGCAGGGTTTTCATGCGTTTTTGATCCTCGAAGGAGTGGGTTCTAATCTGTTGAAGCAAACGACATGCCATGCGTCGCCAGCGGCGTACATGACCCGTTTGCGACATTTTAACTCGAAACTCGCACTGGGTTGGTGCATCGCAAGCGCGCTTTGCCGGTGGACAGTGCAATCCGTGGCTTTCGCTGGCCGGGTAAACTCGCGACCATGAATGTGAACAGTAACTGGCACCAGCGTGCCGCTGAACTCAAGCCGGACGGTCGCGCCTTCGTGGCCGGGCAGCGTGTCGCCTCGCTGTCGGGTGCCACGTTCGACAAACATTCGCCACTCGATGGTCGGCTGCTTGCGCCGATTGCTGACGGTCAGAGCGCCGATATCGATGTCGCGGTGGCGGATGCGCGCGCGGCTTTCGTCAGCGGCGTTTGGTCAGCCCGGGCGCCGAGCGCGCGCAAGCGCGTGTTGCAGCGCTTTGCTGAGCTGATTCGTGCGCACAAAGACGAGCTGGCCCTGCTCGAAACGCTGGATATGGGCAAACCGATAGGCGACTCGCTGAAAGTCGATGTGCCGAGTACCGCGCGTTGCATCGAGTGGTATGCCGAGGCGATCGACAAGATCTATGGTGAGGTGGCACCAACCGCCTCTACGGTGCTCGCGACGATTACGCGCGAACCGCTTGGTGTGGTGGGTGCCATCGTGCCCTGGAACTTCCCGTTGATCATGACGGCGTGGAAGGTGGCGCCGATTCTGGCCGCGGGTAATTCTTTGGTACTGAAGCCTTCGGAGAAGTCTCCGTTGTCTGCACTGCGCCTGGCTGAGTTGGCCATCGAGGCGGGCGTGCCACCGGGCGTATTCAATGTCGTGCCGGGCTATGGCCACACGGCCGGCAAAGCCTTGGCCATGCACATGGATGTCGACGCTATTGGCTTCACCGGCTCTACGGCCACCGGCAAACTCGTCATGCAGTACGCCGGCCAGTCGAATCTCAAGCGAGTGGGGCTCGAGTGCGGCGGCAAGTCGGCGAATATCGTCATGGCCGATTGCCCTGATCTCGAGGCAGCGGCAACCGCTGCCGCCTTCGCTATCTTCTTCAATCAGGGGGAGATGTGCTCGGCAGGTTCCCGCCTGCTCGTACAACGCTCGATACGCGAAGCGATGCTTGAGCGGATTTCGGCGATCGCCAAACGTATGGTGCCGGGAGATCCGCTCGATCCCTCGACTCGTCTCGGTGCTCTGGTCGACGAGACGCAAATGAATCGGGTGCTTGGGTATATCCACAGCGGTCGTGAGCAGGGCGCTCGACTGCATTGCGGAGGCGAGCGGGTGCGGCAAGAGAGTGGCGGGTACTACGTCGAGCCGACGGTATTTGATGATGTTTCACCGCAGATGACCATCGCACGTGAGGAAATCTTTGGTCCAGTCCTTGCGACGATTCCGTTCGATACGATAGACGAGGCAATCTCGATCGCTAACTCGACCGAGTATGGTCTGGCTGCGGCAATCTGGAGTCGCGACATCAACCTCGCGCACAAAGCCGCGCGAGCCCTGCGCTCGGGTATGGTCTACGTGAACTGTTATGACGCCGACGACATCACGGTGCCGTTCGGCGGCTACAAGCAATCGGGTATCGGGCGTGACAAGTCGTTGCACGCTTTCGAGAAATACACTGAACTGAAAACCACCTGGATCGAATTCGGTTGAGTGACAGCGAACGGAGTCTAATCGACGAGCCGGTCGCGTTCGTCGATGTGGAGACCACGGGTGGACATCCCGCTTGGCACCGCATCACCGAGATCGCGATCGTCGCGATGCGTGACGGGCAGATCGAGTGGCGTTGGAGTTCCCTCGTGAATCCCGGCGGGTCGATCCCTCCTTCTATTCAGCGACTGACCGGCATCAGCAACGACATGGTTGCTGAGGCGCCGTCGTTCGAGGAGTTATCTCACGAGGTCTTGGAGCGCTTGAAGGGTCGACGTTTTGTCGCCCATAACGTGCGCTTCGACTATGGTTTTGTCCGCAGCGAGTTGCGCCGCGCAGGCTACGCCTACAGCGCACCGCTGGCTTGCACGGTACGTCTGTCGCGCGAGCTGTTCCCGGAGGCGGGCCGTCACAATCTCGATGCGATCATCGAGCGCCATGGTTTGCAGTGCGAGAGTCGACACAGAGCCTTGCCGGATGCGGATGTCTTGGCGCAACTGTGGCAGCACTGGCGATCCACTCTCACGGCCTCGCGATTTGCCGAAGCAATTGAGCATGTGGGCCGCCGACCGTCGCTACCTTCGCACTTGCCGCCTGATCTGATCGACGACGTACCGGAGGTCTGCGGCGTTTATCGATTCATCGGCGAGGGCGATGCTCTCATCTATGTTGGTAAGGCTAAGAATATCCGCGAGCGCGTCTTGGCCCACTTCGGCGGCGCGACTCGCGATTCGAAATCACAGCGCTTGGCTGCGCAGGTTCGGCGTATTGACTGGACCGAGACAGCGGGCGAGTTGGGCGCGCTATTGCTCGAGGCGCAGTGGGTGAGGGAGTTCAAGCCGGTCTATAACCGGCGCTTGCGCGGTGGTGGCGAGCACCACACTTGGTTTGTGAGTGACGATGGCTCCTCTCCTGTATTGCAACGGCTCGAGGGGCCTTTGCCCGAGGGCGGCGATTGCTTTGGTTTATTTCGAACCGCCAAGGCCGCCCGCACTGCGCTCATCACGATCGCACGCGAGCGCCGTCTGTGTCTGAAGACACTCGGGCTCGAGACTGGCGGCGCGGGAAGTTGTTTTGGCTTTCAGCTCGGCCGCTGTGATGGTGCCTGCGTGGGCAGTGAATCGCTGCCGAAACATGCGTTGCGCTTGAAGCTCGCGCTTGCCAAGCACAAGCTGAAAAGTTGGCCGTATGCCGGACCGATCCGTATCGAGGAGCGTAACGCCCAGGGTCGCACCGAGTGGCATCATGTCGATCGTTGGCAATATCTTGGCACCAGGACCGTCGATGGCCAGCGTGCGAGTGAATCCGCCTTCGATCCGGACGTCTATCGAATCTTGGTACGGCATTTGCGCGCCGGATCCCGTTTCTTGCGCATCACGACACTGGACGAATCCGGTTGGATGAACCTCAATGAATAATCTGGATATCCGTCAGTTCCTCGCAAGCGTGCCGCGTGGTTTCGGCGATTTGCTCGCACGTGAACTCGACGCGTTTGGAGCTACCGATATTCGCGAGCGCGGCAACTCGGTGGCGTTCACTGGATCCTTGGAGGTAGCGTATCGCGTGTGCCTGGAATCCTGGGTGGCGAGTCGCGTTTATCTTGAATTGGTCCGGTTCGAGGCCGCTGATGATGCGGCGATCCACACGGCACTCAAGGCGATCGATTGGCGGCGACATATCGATCCGACGGCCACGCTGGCTTGTGAGTGGAGCGGGCGACACCCTGCGATCAATAACACGCATTACGGCACGTTGCGCCTGAAGGACGCGATTTGCGATGCCTTGCGCGATACGGTGGGTCTACGACCGGATATTGCCACGCGCGAACCGGGCGTTCGGGTGCATGCGCATGCCGTCGGTACGCGAGTCACGGTATCACTCGATTTATCCGGTGAAGGTCTGCATCGACGCGGCTGGCGAGGTGATACTGGTGAGGCGCCGCTGCGCGAGAACATGGCCGCTGGCATTCTCGTGCGGGCGGGTTGGCCAAAGCTTTCCGCCGAGGGCGCGGCTTTTTTGGATCCGATGTGCGGCTCGGGCACGTTCGTCATCGAGGCAGCACGTATGGCAGCCGGGTTTGCGGCGAACCACCGACGTCGATACTTCGGTTTCCTGCGCTGGAAGGGACATGACGATGTGCTTTGGCAGCGGTTGGTTGCCGACGCAGACGCACGCGCTCGGGAAGGGCTACAGCGATTGATCGACTCCGCCACGATCTTCTGGGGTCGTGATCAGGACGCGCGTGTGCTTAAGGACGCGAAGATCAACGCCTCGCATGCCGGTGTCGCTGAAATCACCGACTTCGCAGTAGGTGCTCTTGCCGATACCCGTCGTCCCGCAGACTCGGCGCAGGGCTTGCTCTGTACCAATCCGCCGTGGGGTCAAAGATTAGGTGACCTCGAGACGGCGCGGGCCGTGCACCGAGAGCTCGGGCGTGTGCTGCGGGAGGAGTTTCAGGGTTGGCAGGCAGCCATCCTGACCGGAGACGCTTCGCTCGGCCTCGAGCTCGGTCTGCGGGCCCATCGAGTGCACACGGTGTGGAATGGAGCGACCGAGTGTCGATTGCTGCGGATCGAGATCGAGGCGAGGGCCGAGCGCGATCTGCGTCCGAAGGCGGGGTTACAGATCGATGCGGATCTCGCAGCAACACCCGGCGCGACCATGTTCGCCAATCGAATCCGTAAAAATCTGAAAAATTTGTCGGCGTGGGTGCGTCGCGAGCAGATTTCCTGCTATCGAATCTACGACGCCGATATGCCCGAGTACGCGTTCGCGATTGATCGTTATGCGGCTTCGGCAGAGGCGCAAGCCTGGCTCGTCGTGCAGGAGTATCAGGCGCCGGCCGATATCCCCGAAGAGACCGTTCGTCGGCGTCGCAGTGAGGCGCTCGCTGCGCTCGTCGCGGCAACGGGCGTATCCGCCGATCACATCCACCTCAAAACTCGGCGGCGTATCAAGCGCGGTGACCAATACACCAAGCGTGACGAGCGCGAAGAGTTCCATGTAGTCGAGGAGGATGGTCTGAAGTTTCGTGTGAACTTCGTCGATTACCTCGATACGGGGCTCTTCCTCGATCATCGTCCGACCCGCTCGCGTTTGCGAAGTGCGGCTGGTGGCAAACGATTCTTGAACTTGTTCGGTTATACCGGGAGCGCCACGGTGCATGCGGCGGCGGGGTCGGCAATCTCGACGACGACAGTCGATCTATCGGCCACCTATCTCGATTGGTGTCGACGCAATCTGGAACTGAACGGCCTCTGGGGTGAGCGACACCGACTCATACACGCGGACGTGCGTGAGTGGTTGATCGACGCTGCGAGGCGCGAGGAGCGGTTTGATCTGATCTTTTGCGATCCGCCAACGTTCTCGAACAGCAAGCGAATGGAGGGCGTGTTCGACGTGCAGCGTGATCACGTCGAGTTGCTCGATGCCTGCATGGCGATCTTGGCGGAGGGAGGTCTTCTGGTTTTCTCGACCAATGCCCAGCGTTTCCGACTCGATCCGGTGCTGGAGCAACGCTATCGCGTCGAGGATGTCACTGAGCGTACGATCCCGCCGGATTTCGCTCGTAATCGGCAGATCCATCGCTGCTTCGAGTGCCGTGGCGCGGACAGGCCGCGTCGGACGCTGGCGCTCGATCGTCCGCGCGCGTAACGTGCGCCCATGATGCGATTTTTCTTTGGACTCATTCTCGTCGCGGGCGCGCTGGTCGGTTGCAGTCGATCGGGAACCGAGGCGCCCCCGGCCGCTTCATCGCTGACGGTCACCGTTGCCAATCCGGTGACGCGCTCGATGACGCGTGAGGTCGCGGCGTCGGGCTCAATTGCGCCTTGGCAAGAGATGATTCTGGGCGTCGAAGTGACGGGTCTGCGCGTGGCCAAGGTGTTGGTGGAGCCCGGCGATCGTGTCGTGGCGGGGCAGCCGCTGGTCGAGCTCGATCGACGCACGCTGGAGGTGCAGGCGCGACAGGCCGAGGCGAGTCTGCTGCAGGCTCGGGCGAGTGCAGAGCTCGCGGCATCACAGGCTAAGCGCGGCGACTCTTTGCTCGCCCAAAATTTGATTTCGACCAGTGATTTCGATGAGCTCCAAGCGAATCGATCACGTGCTGCAGCGCAAGTGGTAGTTGCTGAGGCGGCGCGCGATGAGGCGACGCTGCGTCTTGGCTTTGCGACTTTGCGCGCGCCCGATGCGGGTGTGATCGCAGTCCGTCGTGTTCAGCCTGGTCAGATCGTGACCGCCGGCAACGAGTTGCTGCGGCTCATTCGCCGTGGTCGTCTCGAGTGGCGCGCGGAGATCGCTGAGCGTGATATCGGTCGACTGAAAATCGGCGCGAAGGTGGTGCTGCGCGCTCCAGATGGCGAGAGCGTGGCTGGCGTCGTGCGAGCAGTGTCACCGGGTGTCGATCCCCAGACGCGGACGGGTACGCTCTTTGCCGATCTTCCGGCGCCGGGGCCGCTGCGCGCTGGCATGTTCGTCGAAGGTCGTCTGCAGGTCGGCACCGCCGAAGTGATGGCGGTACCGCGTGAGTCCGTCGTGTTTCGTGACGGCTACTCTTACCTGTTCGTGCTGGGTGATGGCGGCGTGGTCTCGCAGCGTCGGGTCGACACCGGCGGTGTGCAGGGTGATTTTATTGAGCTTCGTAGCGGGCTGACATCGTCTGAAAAGGTCGTCGTGCGCGGGGCTGGCTTCCTGAGTGATGGTGATGTCGTCAAGGTCGTCGAGCTGAAGATGCAGGAGCGAGCGGCATCGTGAATCTCTCGCTCTGGGGCATTCGCTATCCGCTGCCTTCGGTTCTTGCCTTCGTCCTGTTGACGGTTGCTGGCTTCTGGGGGTGGCACAAGCTGCCGATCTCGCAATTGCCGGACATCGCACTACCGACGATCCAGGTTACGGTTGGCTTGCCTGGCGCCGCGCCCTCGACGCTAGAGACCGACGTGACGCGCAAGATCGAGGATGCGGTTTCGAGCATTCCCGACATCGACAAGATCACCTCGGCCGTCAGCGAAGGCACCTCGATTACCAAGATCGAGTTCGAACTTGGCCGAGATCTCGATCAAGCCCTCGATGAGGTGAAGGATGCCGTCGCACGCGTGCGACGCGATCTGCCAGCCGACATCAATGAGCCAACCGTCCAAAGAATGAATTTGGTCGGTGGCACGCTCATCGCGTTCGCCGTCGAATCCGATCGGCTAGCGCCCGATGAGCTGTCGTGGTTCGTCGACGACAAAGTCTCACGGGCCGTATATAGCGTGGCGGGTGTGGGTTCGATCAGTCGCGTCGGCGGCATTGTCCGTGAGGTGCGAGTCGAGTTGCGTCCTGAGGCGCTGCAGGCGCTTGGCGTGTCCGCGGGTGCCGTCTCGGCTCAATTGGCACGGCTGCAGGTCGAGAAGCCGGGTGGTCGAACCGAGACCGGCGGCGCGGAGCAGGCGGTGCGCACCGTTGCGATCGTGCGCACGGCTGCAGAGCTTGCCGATTATCCAATCTACTTGCCCGACGGACGTTCGGTTCGTTTGTCGTCGATCGCGACGGTGACCGATGGAGCGGCGGAGGCGCGTGCGGCCGCGTTGCTCGACGATAAGCCGGTCGTCGGCTTTTCTGTACGTCGCACGGCGGGCTCCAGCGAGGTCGATGTAGGCCAGGGCGTTCGTGCCCGGATCGCAAAACTGCAGGCAGAGCATCCTGAAGTGCGCTTCGTCGAGGTGCTCTCGACCGTCGAGATCGCCAAAGCGTCTTACGATGCCTCGATGATGATGCTGCTCGAGGGCGCCCTACTCGCGGTTCTCGTGGTGTGGTTTTTCCTGCGCGAGTGGCGCGCGACTCTGATTTCCGCTCTGGCGCTACCGCTGTCGGTCATACCGACCTTTGCAGTGATGTATTGGCTCGACTTTTCGTTGAACCTACTGACTCTGCTCGCGCTGGCTGTCGTTATTGGTGTGCTGGTCGACGACGCCATCGTAGAGGTCGAAAACGTCGCGCGGCATCGAGCGATGGGTAAAGCGCCCATGCAAGCGGCAATCGATGCAGCCGATGAAATCGGCATCGCGGTCATTGCCACTTCAGTCACTTTGGCGGCTGTGTTCATTCCGGTGGCGTTCATGCCGGGTGTCACCGGCAAGTTCTTCAAAGAATTCGGTTGGACTGCCGCAGCGGCGGTACTGTTCTCCTTGTTGGTGGCGCGTCTGCTCACGCCCATGCTCGCGGGGCACTTCATGCGTGGCGAGCCGAAGTCGATCGTCGATTCTCCGATGATGACGCGTTACCTCGGCTGGGTGGAGTGGGCGATTGCTCACCGACGGCGGACCCTCGCTCTGGCGGCGGCCACCTTCGTCTTGTCGTTGGCCATCGTGCCGTTGATCCCAACGACTTTCGTGCCGACGACCGACGTCGACCAGGTTCAGCTGCAGGTAGAGCTGCCGCCGGGCGCGCGTCTGGATGATTCCTTGCAGATGGGTCGTGAGGTGCGTGCGCGACTGCGTGAGGGGGTGCCGGAAATCGAGAGCTTCTTCACCATCATCGGCGGCGAGGGTGGCGAGTCGATGGGTGGCGGAGTGAGTTTTCCGGAGGTCCGCAAGGTCAGTATCACGCTGACCTTCAAGGATGATCGCAAGCGCACGAGCGCAGAATTAGAAAACGCCGTGCGTGCGCAATTGGCTGACATGCCGGGTATCCGCGCGAGTTTTGCAACCGGAGGCCCTGGGGATCGGTTGACCATGGCATTCGCCGGTCGCGACTCGGAGACGCTGGCAGCGGCGGCACGTGAATTGGCGGCCTCGATACGCACGGTGCCGGGTATCGGCACCGTGACGACCTCCGCTGCATTGTTGCGTCCCGAGATCGTGATCCGCCCGGATCCGGCGCGGGCCGCTGACCTCGGTGTTTCAACGGTGGACATCGCCGATGCCGCTCGCATTGCGACGAGTGGTGATGTGAACCAACGTCTCGCCAAATTGAATCTTGCCGAGCGGCAGGTGCCGATCCGCGTGAAATTAGCTGACTCGGCCTTGAGCGACATCGACATGCTCAGCCAACTGCGAGTGCCTGGAAAAAACGGCCCGGTACCGCTCGCAGCGGTGGCCGAAATCGGTGAGGGTAGTGGTCCTGCTCGTATTGATCGTCGCGATCGCGAGCGAGTCATCACCGTCTCGGCCGAGCTCAATGGTTTACCGCTCGGTGATGTCATGAGCGAAGTTCGTCGCATGCCGGCCATGCAGAACTTGCCGGCCGGGGTGCGCATCCTGCCAGCAGGCGACTCAGAAGCGTTCGTCGAACTCTTCGTCGGTTTCGCGCTCGCTCTGCTCGCCGGCGTGTTGTCGGTTTATCTCGTGCTGTTGTTGTTGTTCCATAGCGGCACACAACCGATCGTGATTCTCGCGGCGGTGCCTTTGTGTGGCGGTGGTGCTTTCGGTTTGCTGTTGCTCACCGGTACGGCTCTGTCCTTGCCATCACTGATCGGCTTGCTGCTGCTCAACGGCATCGCCGTCAAGAATTCCATTCTGATCGTCGACTACGCCATCCTCGGTGAGCGCGCGGGATTGTCTCGTCACGACGCGTTGATCGACGCCTGTCGCAAGCGAGCTCGCCCCGTCATCATGACGACGCTCGCCATGGGCGCCGGCATGTTGCCGATCGCGCTCGGGTTCGGTGCCGATGGCAGCTTCCGCACGCCGCTCGGGGTATCGGTGATTGGTGGACTGATCACCTCGACACTGCTGTCGCTCGTCGTGATTCCGGCGGCTTATTCCATGGTGGCCGAGATCACCGAGCGGTATCTGCATCCGTTGCGCGATCGACTGTTTCATCGCGCGTCGACGTCAGAGCCAGTCGCGTAATCGATACCAGAGCATTGCGAGTACCAACAGCGGTCGGCGCAGCGTATCGCCCCCCGGGAAGTCGTGATGGGGGATGCGGCTAAAGACATCGAATCGCTCACTCGTGCCGCCGATGGCCTCGGCAAGCAATTTTCCGGCGATGCCGGTGAGCGCGATGCCGTGCCCTGAAAATCCCTGCACGAAATACACATCTGGTTCGAGTCTGCCAAAGTGCGGTGCGCGGTTCATGGTGATGTCGACGTAGCCGCCCCAGGCGTGTTCGATGCGCGCATCGGCGAGTTGCGGGAACACTTGCAGCATGCGAGCGCGTGTGGCGCGGGTCGTGCCGAGCGGGTCGAGACCGGAGTAGCTCACCCGACCGCCGAAGAGCAGGCGATGGTCGGCAGAGCGACGAAAATAATCGAGTACGAAGTTGGTATCGGTGACGGCTGCGTTGTTGCGAATGAGTTCGCGAGCGCATGCCTCGCCCAATGGTTCGGTCGCGATGATGTAGGTCGCAACACCCATGATCTTACGGGCGAGTTCGCGCGAGTAATGACCAAGAGCGGCATTGCCGCAGAGCGCGAGATGTCGTGCCACGACTTCTCCTGCTGCCGTTCGAACGACGATTCGTCCGTCATGTCGTCGATGCGCGAGCGCCCGGGTATGTTCAAAGATGTTGACGCCTCGGCTGGTGGCCGCTCGGGCGAGCCCGCGGGTGTATTGCAGCGGCTGCAGGTGCCCTGCATTCGGGTCGTAGGTTGCAGCGATGTAGCGAGAGCTTGCGATGCACTCGCGCAGTTCGGCGCGATCCATCATGCGCATCGAGTGATAGCCGTACACTTGCTGCAGGCGTGACATTTCGTTTTCGAGCGCTGCTTTCTGCCTTGGTTTGATGGCGACTTGCATCTGGCCGGGCGTGTAATCGCAATCGATGCAATAGCGGGCGATGAGTTCGCGCTGCAATGACAGGGCCTCGACGGAGCAGTCCCAGATCCGTTTCGATGCATCGCGACCGATCAAACTTTCGAGCTTGTCCTGGCCGCAGGCAACGCCCGTGATGGCCTGTGCACCGCTGCGCCCGGAGGCGCCCGAGCCGATGCGATCGGCCTCAAGTAGGACGACTCGGTAACCACGCTCAGCGAGGTGCAAGGCGGCGGAGCAACCGGCGATGCCACCGCCGACGACGCAAACGTCGGTTTCGATCTGACCCGCGAGTGTGGGATGGACGGGGCCCGCTAGCGTCGCTGCGTGATACCAGGTCGAGGGCGCCATCAGAGGGCGCTCATGAACCAGGCGACCTCCAGCGGCGTCACGTGCGAATCGAAATCTTCGAGTTCGGCGCGTTTGACGGTCGAATACAAATCCCGGAAAGGTCTGCCGAGATAGTGCGCTGCGAAGTCGCTGCGCTCGAATCGCTCGATAGCCGTTGCCCAATGAATGGGGAGCCTATCCCCGCTCGCGCGATACGCGTTGCCCTCGATGGCCGGTGGCGGCTCGAGGCTCTCGGCGAGGCCGTGATGGATGCCGGCCAGGATCCAGGCAACCACCAGATAGGGGTTGGCATCGGCGCCGGCGAGGCGGTGTTCGATGCGTCGATTCCGATCGTCGCTGACCGGGATGCGTAGCGCCGATCCTCGATTGTTGATGGACCAGCCCGGGGTCAGTGGTACGTACGACTCAGCACGGAACCGTCGATAGCTGTTCGGGCCCGGGGCGCACAGCGCCATGCCGTCGCCGAGGGTGCTGAGCATCCCGGCGAGTGCGTGCCGTAACTCGGCGCTGGCTGGTCGACCCTCGTGACGAGCCGGGTCAGGGCACTCGAATAGGTTGCGCCCGCCGGCATCGAGCAAGCTCACGTGCACGTGCATGCCGGAGCCGGCCATATCTCGATATGGCTTGGGTAGGAAGGTCGCATCCCAGCCGTACTCGCGGGCGACACTGCGAACGATGCGTTTGAAGCGTAGGGCCTCATCGCAAGCCTGCAAGGCATCGGCTCGGTGCAGTAGATTGACCTCGAACTGGCCCGGACCATATTCGGCCAAGGCGCCGGTAGCGGGTACGCCCTGTTGCTCGCATGCCCGATAAACTTTCGACAAAATCTCTGAATATTCATTGAGATATGTCATTGAGTTAATCTGGGTTTGAAACTCACGGCGCTGCGTGATCGGCAGCGGTGGGGGCTGCGGTTGGCCGAGGGCGGTGCGGGCTCGATCGATGAAATAGAACTCGTATTCGATCGCGACGACGGGCGTCAGATTCAGGCGATGGAGTCGATCGAGCACCTTCACGAGCACATGCCGCGGGTCGGCATGAAATGGGCGGCCGTCGGGTTCGTACATCGACAGCTGCATCTGCGCGAGGCCCGGCGCCTGCCAAGGGACGGTCACGAGGCTTCCGGGCAGAGGGCGACAGGGTCGATCCGCGTCACCCTCATCAAAACCGAGGCCCGTCGCCTGGACCGTGCCGCCGAGTACATCCAAAGCGAACATAGACCCGGGCAACAACATCCCATCGCGATAGAGGCCTTCGAGTGCCGCCCGATCGACCCGTTTGCCTCGCTCCACCGTATTGAGGTCGTTCAGGTACGCATCCACATGGGTTACCTCCGGATGTGCGGCTAGAAACGCCTGCAGCTCGCTCTCGGGGGTATCGGCAGTCATGACCCGATTTTATGGTTAAATGTTGACGGGCGTCGCTCATTCATGAGTCGACACCCGACTTCGCATGGCATCCCTTCCCGTCATTGGTATTCCCGCCGATCGCCGCCTGGTCGGCCCGCACCCGTTCCATATGGTCGGCGAGAAGTACGCGCATGCTGTCGCGAGGGCGTCTCGCGCGCTGCCGTTGTTGATTCCCGTGTTGCCCGAGCCGCTCGCGATCGATGATCTGCTCGATTCCGTCGATGGTTTGCTGTTGCCGGGTAGTCCCTCCAACGTCGAGCCCCACCATTACGAGGAGGGGCCGAGTGAGCCTGGCACGTTGCACGACCCCGAGCGCGATGCCACCACCTTGCCGTTGATTCGTCGGGCGATCGAACGGGGCGTCCCGTTGCTGGCGATTTGCCGCGGTTTTCAAGAGATGAATGTCGCCCTCGGCGGCAGTCTTTGGCAGCGAGTGCACGAGGTGCCGGGGCATCTCGACCATCGAGAAGACAAGCAGGCCCCCCTCGATGTTCAGTACGGCCCGGTGCACGATGTGAATCTCACCGAGGGCGGTTGGTTCCGTCCCTGGGCCGCCGGTGCGGAGTCGATACGCGTGAACTCTTTGCACTGGCAGGGAGTCAAACGACTGGCACCCGGTTTACTCATTGAGGCCAAGGCGCCCGACGAGCTGATCGAGGGGTTTCGCGTGGCCGAGTCACCGGCGTTCGCTGTGGGTGTGCAGTGGCACCCCGAGTGGCGCGTGATGGCCAACCCATTTTCCGTTGCCATGTTCGAGGCATTCGGCGCCGCAGCGCAGCAGCGCTCGCTGCGTCGTCATGCCACGAGAGGTTGATGTCATGACCGATCCAATTTCACAGTACTTCAAAGATTTCAATATTCAGGAAGTCGAGGCAATCGTCCCCGACATGGCCGGCATCGCTCGCGGCAAATTGATGCCTGCGGAGAAGTTTCAGGGAGATCGCGGCATGCGATTGCCCGAGAGCATTTTCCTGCAGACCGTCACCGGCGATTATCCGGAGGACACGGCCCAGGCGATGAGCCCCGCCGAGATCGACATCATCTTGAAGCCCGACCCACGCACCGTGCGGCGCGTGCCTTGGGCAGCGGAGCCAACGGCACAGGTGATTCACGACTGCTTCTATGCGGATGGGCGTCGGGTGAAGATGGCGCCGCGCGAAGTGCTCAAGCACGTACTCGATCTGTATGCGCAGCGTGGCTGGGAGCCGGTTGTAGCGCCGGAGCTCGAGTTTTATCTGGTCGAGCCTAACGTCGATGCCGACTATCCGCTCAAACCACCGATGGGGCGGTCGGGTCGTTCGGAGCCGGGTCGCCAGTCCTACAGTATCGCTGCGGTCAATGAATTCGATCCGCTGTTCGATGATCTTTATCAGTTCTGCGAGGCGCAGGACATCGCCATCGATACGCTGATTCACGAAGATGGCCCGGCGCAGATGGAGATCAATCTGCTGCATGGCAATGCGCTCGATCTGGCCGATCAGGCGTTCATGTTCAAGCGCACGGCGCGCGAGGCGGCCTTGCGTCACAAGATGTACGCGACTTTCATGGCCAAACCGCACGCGAAGGAGCCAGGTAGCGCGATGCATCTACACCAGAGCGTCGTAGACAAGAAAACCGGCAAGAATGTCTTCTCTGCCGATGACGGCACGCCGACGCCGCTGTTTTTCGCGCACTTGGCGGGTTTGCAGCGCTATTTGCCGGCGGCGATGGCTTTGTTTGCGCCCAATGTGAATTCTTATCGACGCATCACGCGTTTTCAGGTAGCGCCGATCAACGTGCAATGGGGTTATGACAATCGCACGGCGGGGCTGCGAGTGCCGATGTCTGAGCCGCAATCGCGTCGCGTCGAGAATCGTATCTCGGGCGCGGATGCGAATCCGTATCTCGCCACCGCCGCATCGCTCGCCTGCGGATATCTCGGCATGGTGCAGGGGCTCTCGCCAACCGAACCGATCACCGGCAGCGCGCACGATTTGCCGTTCTCCCTGCCGCGTAATCTCGATGAGGCGATCCGCTTGCTGCGCGAGTGCGATCCGTTGATCGAGATTTTGGGTGACTCCTTCGTCTCGGCGTTCGCGCTCGTCAAAGAAGCGGAATACGAGGTGTTTCTGCAGGTGATCAGCTCCTGGGAGCGCGAACACTTGTTGCTGAACGTTTGAGCCATCCGTGAACGTTGCGCAGCAAGACAACACGGTGGCGGCGCGCAGCACGGCCGAGTGGCAGCGGCTCGATGCGGCGCACTATCTGCATCCTTTCACCGATCATCAGGCTTTGTCCGCCAAGGGCGCGCGCATCATCACGCACGCCGAAGGCGTGTATCTGCATGATTCCGAGGGGCATCGGATACTCGATGGGATGTCGGGTCTATGGTGCGTCGCGCTCGGCTATGGACGGCAGGAGCTGGCTGAGGCCGCTTATCGACAATTGCAGCAGCTGCCGTACTACAACAGCTTCTTTCAGTGTGCGAATCCGCCGGCTATCGAGCTAGCGGCGTTGTTGGCGGAGTTGACGCCGCCGCAGTTTAAACACGTGTTCTTCACGGGTTCCGGCAGCGAGGCCAACGACACCTTCGTGCGACTTGCGCGTCGTTATTGGGCGCTGCAGGGCAAGCCGGAGAAGCGCGTCATCATCAGTCGTTGGAACGGCTACCACGGCAGCACCATGGCTGGTGCCTCGTTGGGCGGCATGAAGGCGATGCACGCTCAGGGTGGTTTGCCGATCCCCGATATCGTGCACATCGGTCAGCCGTACTGGTTCGAGTGCGGCGGTGATCTCACCCCGGAAGCATTCGGGTTGCAGGCGGCGCGTGAACTCGAGAGCAAAATTCTCGAGATCGGACCGGAGCGCGTGGCGGCGTTCATCGGCGAGCCTGTGCAGGGAGCCGGTGGCGTGATTATCCCGCCCGAGTCGTACTGGCCCGAGATTCAGCGCATCGTCGATCGGTACGGCATTCTGTTCGCGTCGGACGAGGTGATCTGCGGCTTTGGAAGAACCGGACAGTGGTTCGGCTGCGAACACTACGGCACCCGGCCGGATTTCATGACGCTCGCCAAAGCGATCACTTCGGGCTATCTGCCGCTCGGTGCCTTGATGGTCGGCGAGCGCGTGGCCGAGGTGCTCATCCGTGAGGGTGGTGAGTTCGCCCACGGGTACACCTACTCGGGGCATCCGGCGGCCGCTGCACTGGCGCTCGCGAACCTCAAGATCCTGCGCGAGCAGAGGATCGTCGAGCGTGTCAGAGACGAACTCGCGCCGTACTTCGCCGCCTGCTGGCGCCAGCTGGCCGACCACCCGCTCGTCGGTGAAGCACGATCGCTTGGTTTACTCGGAGCCCTGGAGCTCGTGCCGGCCAAGCCGTCGCGGCGCTTCTTTCCAGAGCGCGGTACGGTGGGTACGCGCGCGCGGGACCTGTCGGTCAAAAATGGCCTGGTGATGCGGGCCGTGTGGGACACCTTGATCGTCGCGCCGCCGCTCGTGATCGAGCCGCGACAGATCGACGAGCTCGTGTCCAAGGCGGTGCAAACCCTCGACGAGTTGCACCATGCACTGAGAGCTGAAGGCGCGCTCTGAGATTTCACTCTCTCGGGCTTTTCAGGGGGGGGTGGCTGCGCTATAAAAGCGGCAGCGCAATGGGGCGCGTTCCGTCGATTCTCAGGGAGACCTCCACGAAATGAAAACTTCGGCCCGTGCGGCGCTCGTCGCCGTTACCGTCTCGGCTCTGTTGGTGGCTTGTGGTGACAAGCCTGCCGAACAACAAAAGGTGCTTAACGTCTACAACTGGTCTGATTATATCGACGAGAGCGTGATCACCGATTTCGAGAAAGAAACGGGCATCGACGTCACTTACGACGTCTTCGATTCGAACGAAGTGCTCGAGACGAAGCTGCTCGCGGGTAGCACCGGTTACGACATCGTCGTGCCCTCCGCGTCGTTCTTGGAGCGTCAGATCAAGGCGGGCGTCTTCCAGAAGCTCGACAAGAGCAAATTGCCCAACCTGCAGAATATGGATCCCGAGCTCATGGCGAAGGTTGCCCTTCACGACCCGAATAACGAGCACTCGGTCAATCACCTCTGGGGCACATCGGGCGTCGGCTACAACATCGACAAGATCAACGAGCGCATGAAGGATGCGCCGGTTGATAGTTTCGCCATGTTCTACGACCCGAAGGTCGTTTCGAAGTTTGCCGATTGCGGCGTCTCGATTCTCGATGCGCCTTCCGAGGTGCTCGGCACCGTGCTCGTTTATCTTGGCAAGGATCCGAACAGCGAAAACCCGGAAGACTTGGCTGCGGCCGAGAAGGCGCTGCTCGCGATTCGTCCTTACGTGAGATACGTGCACTCGTCGAAGTACATCGATGATCTCGCGAACGGTGAAATCTGTCTGACGCTAGGCTGGTCGGGCGACATCTATCAGGCCGCTGGCAACGCGAGCGACGCAAACAACGGCGTCAAGATTGACTACAAACTGCCGCGCGAAGGCGCCATCATGTTCTTCGACATGCTGGCCATCCCCAAAGATGCCAAGAACGTCGAGAACGCCCACGCCTTCATCAACTACCTGATGCGTCCGGAAGTGGCTGCGAAGAACACGAACTACGTGAGCTATGCGAGCTTCAACATTCCGGCTAAGGAATTCGTCAACAAGGACATCCTTGAGAATCCGGCGATATACCCGAGCGACGAAGTGAAGACACGGCTGCAGGTCGATCTTGCCGAGAGCGATGCATTCACGCAGTTGCTGACGGCGAGCTGGACGCGCTTCAAAGCGGGTCAGTAACCACTGAGTGATTGAATAGACCTGCGGCAGCCCCGAGCGGTTGCCGCAGGTTTTTTGTCTTTGGAGGGTGTGTCTTGGCCGAAAGAGTCGTTGACCGCCATAACGAGTACCTTCGGATCGAGGGTGTCTCAAAACGTTTTGGTGACTTCGTCGCCGTCGACAACGTGTCCTTGAGTATCTACAAGGGCGAAATTTTTTGTCTGCTCGGCGGGTCTGGCTGTGGCAAGACGACTTTGCTGCGCATGCTGGCGGGTTTCGAGACGCCAACCTCGGGTCGCATCCTCATCGACGGTCAGGATATGGCGGGGATTCCGCCGTATGAGCGACCGGTCAACATGATGTTCCAGTCGTATGCGCTGTTCCCGCATATGACGGTGACGCAGAACGTCGCCTTTGGTCTTGAGCAGGAGGGCGTCGACAAGCACGAAATTCGTCGGCGTGTCGATGACATGCTCAGCATCGTGAAGCTGGGTGATTTTGCCAAGCGCAAGCCGCATCAGTTGTCGGGTGGCCAGCGCCAACGTGTGGCGCTGGCGCGTGCGTTGGTCAAGAAGCCCAAGCTGTTGCTGCTTGATGAGCCCCTGGGTGCGCTCGACAAGAAGCTGCGTGAGCACACGCAGTTCGAGCTGATCAATCTGCAGGAGCAGCTCGGCGTCACCTTCGTCGTGGTGACACACGATCAGGAAGAGGCCATGACGCTCGCATCGCGCATCGGCGTGATGAACAAGGGGCAGATCGTGCAGGTTGGTACTCCCACCGACATCTACGAGTTTCCGAACTCGCGTTTCGTGGCGGACTTCATCGGCTCGGTCAACATGTTCGAGGGCAAGTTGATCGAAGACGAGCCAGCCTACGTGCGCATTGGCTGCTCGGAGCTCGAGACGAGCGTGTTCGTGAGTCACGGTATCAGTGCGCCACCGGATGCACAGGTGACGGTGGCTATCCGTCCCGAGAAAATCGAGATGTCGCGGACGGCTCCAGCGAGTCGCGACGAAAACCACGTGACGGGTGTGGTCAAGGAAATCGCTTACATGGGCGATCTCTCCATTTATCTAGTGCGTTTGCCATCCGGTCGTTTGGTTCGAGTCACGATGCCGAACGTTGAGCGTCACGATGAGCGCATCGTGTGGGACGAGACGGTCCATCTCTCGTGGCATCCCTCAAGCCCTGTCGTGTTGATCCAGTAGCAAGCTCATCGTGCGCCGCTCATTTCTGTCTACCGTGAAGAGCTGGAGTCAGCCCCGCAATCTCGTGATCGGAGTGCCATACCTATGGCTTTTGGCGTTCTTCGCCATCCCTTTTGTCATCGTTCTGAAGATTTCGTTTTCGTGGATGCAACCGATCCAGCCGGGGTACGCACCGCTGATCGAATGGGTGGAAGAGACCCGTCGCCTCGTGGTGAGCTTCAATTTCGACAACTACCAGGTGTTGATACGCGAGAGCTTGTACGTCGACACGTTCCTGTATTCCGTCAAGGTTGCCGCAGTGTCGACTTTTTGGTGTCTACTGCTGGGTTACCCAATGGCCTACGCCATCGCGCGCTCGAAGCCGAGCACGCGAAATTTGTTGCTGATGCTGATCATTCTGCCGTTCTGGACATCCTTCTTGCTGCGCGTCTACGCCTGGGTTGGCTTGCTCAAGACTAACGGGGTTATCAACAACACACTGCTCGCCATGGGTCTCATCGATGAGCCGTTGACGTTGCTCTATACCGACTTCGCGGTGTACGTCGGCATTGTCTATTCCTATCTGCCATTCATGATTTTGCCCCTGTACTCCAATCTGGAAAAACACGATCTCACTTTGCTCGAAGCGGCTGCGGATCTTGGGGCTAGACCGTTCAAGGCATTCTTCAAGGTGACGTTACCTCTCTCGATGCCGGGTATCGTCGCCGGCTGTTTGCTGGTGTTCATTCCGGCAGTCGGCGAGTTCGTCATTCCTTCGCTGCTGGGTCGTACCGATCAGCTGATGATCGGCACGGTGTTGTCGGCGCAGTTCTTCGGCGCGCGCAACTGGCCGGTCGCGGGGGCCGTTGCCATCGTTCTGCTGCTGGTTTTGTTGCTGCCGATTTTGCTGTTCCAGCGTTATCAACGTCGCGAGCTTGAGGCGGCACGACGATGAGGGCGCGCGCATGAAGCAACGCGGCTGGTTCCGAGGGACGATGCTCGTGTTGGGCTTGGCGTTCCTGTATGTGCCGATCCTCTCGATGATCGTGTTCTCCTTCAACAACTCGCGCCTCGTCACGGTCTGGGATCGAGACAACTCGCCAACGCTGCGCTGGTATGCGCGGTTGCTCGAGAACGACCAACTGCTGGGCGCCGCCTGGATCTCGATCAAAGTCGCGGCCATGACGGCGAGCGGTGCCGTGATCCTCGGCACGTTGGCGGGTGTGGTGCTCACTCGTTTCGGACCGTTTCGCGGTCGAGCATTTCTCTCGGCGATGACGACGGCGCCCCTCGTCATGCCGGAGATCATCACTGGCATTGCGATGCTGTTGCTGTTCGTGGCTTTAGAGCAGGCGATCGGTTGGCCCTCTGGCCGTGGCATTCTGACGATCACGATCGCGCACATCACATTCGCGATGGCGTACGTCACGGTCATCGTACAGTCGCGCCTCGCGGGATTCGACGATTCACTTGAGGAGGCCGCGCTCGATCTGGGTGCCAAGCCAGCGACGGTGTTCTTTCGCATCACGTTGCCGTTGATCGCACCGGCGCTGATTTCGGGTTGGCTGCTAGCTTTCACGCTCTCTTGGGATGACGTCGTGATCGCGCAGTTTGTCTCCGGTCCCGGTTCCTCGACTCTGCCGATGGAGATCTTCTCGAGAGTGAGGCGCGGAGTCAGTCCGGATATCAACGCTTTGGCGACGTTGATGGTAGTCGTGGTTGCGGTAGGCGTGGTGCTGTCGACCCTCTACATGCGCCACGAGGAGCAGCGTCGCGCCCGTGAAGAACGCATGGCGCACAACGACGGAAATCCCTGACGAGCGAGAGACAAGCGTTTCGGTACAATCGGAGCGATGAAAGAACAAGAGCGAGCCGAGACGACGCTGCAGCATCCGGCAACTATCGAGACGCCGGCAGATAATCATCCGTTGCTGTTTCCGATTTATCAGAACGTTAAATGGGAGACCGAGACCGTCGCCGAGACTTTGCGTGTCTACCGCGGCGAACGCCCCGGCTTCTTCTACTCGCGCGCTTCCAATCCGACAGTTCGGCAGCTGGAGCAGTTGTTGGCCTCGTTGCAGGGACGCGAGGAGTGCATTACTACCGCATCCGGCGTGAACGTCATCGCACAGACGCTGCTCGCGCTGACTCAGTCTGGCGACCATGTCTTGTTCTTCGTTGAGGGTTACGGTCCCACCCGGCACATCATTCGCAGCTTGCTCGCGCGTTTTGGTGTCTCGCATACGATGCTCTCGATCGAGGATCTCGATGGCGTGCGTGCGTTGTTATCATCGCGGCCGGTCAAGGTCATGTTCTTTGAGAGTCCGACCAATCCGGTTAACAAGATCGCCGATATCGTCGCGATGACCTCGATGGCGCGGGAGTTCGGTGTGATGACGGTGATCGACAACACGTCAGCCGGCTTTCATCAGCACGGCGAATTCGATATCGATCTCTATCTGCACAGTCTGACCAAGTTCACCACCGGTGTAGGCGATGTGATGGGCGGAGCGGTGATCGGCGATCGCGCGATCATCGATCGTCTGAGGCATGACTTTGGTCTCTTCGGCGCACAGCTCGATCCCTTGTCGGCATCGCTCATGGTGCGCGGTCTGAAAACCTATCTGTTGCGTTACCGCGAGCAGTCCGCTCGTGCTTTGGCGATCGCGCAGTTTCTGGAAGCGCATCCGGCTTGCGCGCGAGTGCGCTACCCAGGTCTCTCTTCGCACCGTGGCGTTGAGCTCGCGCGGCGTCAGATGCGCGACTTCGGCTGTGTCATCACCTTGGATGTGGTGGCCGGTGCCGAGGCGGGTACGCAGTTTGCCGAGAGACTGCGTTATTTTGCGATGACGCCGAGCTTCGGTTCGACCGAGTCCTTGGTGATGCCGCCACAGTTGATGCAGCCGAAAGATCTGGATGCCGAAGATCGGGACAAATCCGATATTCATGCCTCAACAGTGCGGTTGTCGATCGGGCTCGAGGCGCTTGAGGATCTCAAAGCCGATCTCGCTCAGGCACTCGCGACCTGACGAGCGGCCGCGGCGATCGCCGTGCCTTGCGCATTGGGTAGGTAGAGATAATCGCCGGCGAGAGCGCGGGCTAACTGAGTCGCATTACCCTGACTCAAGAAGCTGCGCTGCGTATCGATGACGAGCGAGCGAATGCCCGTCGCAGCGACGGCGTGAGCGAGTTGTTTGACCTCAGTATCGACACCGGAGCGATCGGCTTTTAATCCCACATTGGCGCGCCCATCGGTGAGCAGTACGAGCACGATGTTGCCAAAGCCGCGCCGTTTCGCCTGCTCTGCGACCTCTAGACTCGCCACGAGACTCGCGGCGAGCGGTGTGCCTCCGCCAGTGGGAAGTTGATCAACCGCACGACGTAATAACTCAACGCTACCGGTCGGTGGCAGTAGTAGGTCCGCCTCGTGACCACGAAAAGCGAGCAGCGCGACGCGATCGCGATTGACATAGGCTTGTTCTAGCAAAGCGTGGACGGCACCTTTGGCTTGTCGCATACGGTTGAGTGCCATGCTGCCACTCGCATCGACAGCAAAGATGAAAAGCGCGCCGGCTTTACTGCGATATTTTTTGATTCGAAAGTCATCGCTCGTCAGAGCGATACCCTGGCGACGACGCGTTCGGACTCGCTGCCAGCGAGCGGCGGCACGTAAGGTGGCGATGACATCGAGGCGCTGTCCACGGGGCAACCCGGGCACGCTCGACACATGTCTGCCACGTTGTCCGCTGGTGGCACCTCGCGAGCCGCTGCGGCCGCTGCGCTGCCGTGCAAAGGAGAGTGAAGCGAGTGCGTCGGGCAGCTCGACCGCGAGTGACTCCAGAACCTCCTCGGCGAGTTCAAGCTCCTCCTCAGACGGTAGCGACTTTGAGTCGCTATCCATTTCGTCGCGAGCCTCTGGCGGCGGAGTGGATTCCGGCGTTGGTGACTCAGGGGGTGGGGCGCTTGCGCTCTGCTCTGGCTGTCGTGTCGCCCGCGGTAACAAGACAAGCCGCGCGGCAAGTTCCAGATCCTCGCGTTGAACTTCGTCGCGTAAGCCGAGTGCTGCACTTGCACGTGCGACGCGAATAGCGAAGAGATCGGCACGATGCCCTTGCACGCCGAGCGCGTCAGCCGTACGGATCAATTCACGACGTTGCGCGTCACCGAGTTTGATGCGGGGCAACTGTTCGCGAGCGCTCTCGATCAAGCCGCGTAACAATTGCGCTTCATCACTCCAGGTTTCGGCGTCTGGTTGTAAGTGTCGCCGGACGATACTGGCGCGCGCCTCGCCGGCGCGAATCGTCGGCATCATCACGATCATCCCGAGGCGATCGAGGAGGTGTGCTCGCGGTGCGCCTTCTGACGGATCGAAACTCGTCAGCAAGCGAAATTCGGCGGGGCTACGCAAACTGAGACCCTCGCGCTCGATGCGGACGACGCCATCCTCGAGGGCGCCGAGCAGCGTGTTCGCGCTGCCATCGTCCATGAGATTGCAGGACTCAGCCAACAAAAATCCGCCGTGTGCACGAGCGAGTGCGCCGGAGCGGATCACGCGGCGGCCTTGTTGCAAGGTCGCTTCGAGATCCAGCCCGCCGAGTAGAGCCTCGCTGTCACAGCCGAGCGGCAACTCCACCCAGGGTAGGTCGGGTTGCAGTTCGCGCATGCCATGCAGAAGTGCGCTCTTGCCGCTGCCTGCGGGCGCTGCCAAGGCGACACCTCGCAACGCCGGATCAACTGCCAACATCATCAACGCCAGACGCGGGACATCGAGCGCCACGAGGCCGCCGATCGGCATGCGCGTCAAAGAGGGTTGCGACATTGCGCGCACTCTCGGGCGCTTCAGCCGAGTGCTTCTTCGAGCACTCGCTTGACGCGCTCATCGTCGGCCGCGGGTTCGAGTGGATCTTTTCGCAGTCGATGCGCGAGTGCGAGCGGAGCGACTCGCGCCACGAGCTCGGGATCGGCCGACTTTTTGCCCTCATAGGCTGCGAGCGCGACAGCAGCACGGGTGAGAGCGAGCTCGCCGCGATGCCCATCGATGCCCAGACGATCGCATAGCTGCGCGGCGAGCATGAGGGCGGACTCCGGTAAAGTCACTTTGGGTTTCGCGTTGATGGCCTTCTGCAGTCGTTTGCGCAGCGCGCTTTGTTCTTTGTCGAAGCTCGCGACGAAGGCTGACGCGTCGTTCTCGAAGGCGAGTCGTCGACGGACAACTTCAACTCGTTGTTCGATGTCATGCAGCGTCTTGATTCTGGCATGTAGTCCGAAGCGATCGAGCAACTGCGGGCGTAAATCGCCTTCTTCAGGATTCCCAGAGCCGATCAGCACGAAGCGCGCCGGGTGGCGCACGCTCAAGCCCTCACGTTCGACGACATTGCGTCCACTGGCTGCCACATCGAGCAACAGGTCGACGAGGTGATCCTCGAGCAGATTCACTTCATCGATATAGAGAAAGCCACGATGGGCTGCTGCCAATAAACCGGGAGAGAACGCTTGAACCCCATCGACCAGCGCGCGCTCCAGATCGACTGAGCCGACAACGCGATCCTCGGTGGCGCCGAGCGGCAGATCGACGACGGGAACCGCCTGGATTTGCGATTTTAGCGTTGCTTGATTCGAGCAATGCGGACAGTCCGGTGAGTGCTCGGTCGGATCGCAGCGATACGGACAGCCGGTAACCACTTTCACCGGTGGCAGCAGATCGGCGAGGGCGCGGATCGCCGTGCTCTTGGCAGTACCGCGATGGCCCGTGATCAGAACGCCGCCGATGGCCGGATCGATCACGCTGAGCAGTACAGCGAGTTTCAGATCTTCCTGCCCGACGATGGCTGTGAACGGAAAAGTTTGTTGCAAAGCGCCCCCGAAACCGGCGGGTGGTGACCCAACCTTCAATGTGTCAACATAACAAGACACTCCGATATGTCAATCGGGAGGGATGCATGACCACGATCACCTTCATCGTCGGGATCGAGCGGTTCAATGCGGCCGTTTGGACGGACGTCGAACTGGCTTTGTCGAAAGTAGGCCTCGCGGTCGAATTGCGCCGATATCACGATGCCCATGTCGATGAGGGTAGCGAGGCGCTCGCGCAGGATCTGGCGCGTTCGGATGTGGTCTTCATCAGTCTCATCAACTTGCGTTCACAAGCCGATTGGCTCGCTCGGCATCTCGAGGGCTCGTCCGCGAAGGCCGTTTTTGCCTACGAGAGCATGCCCGAGGTGATGGCGCTGACCCGCGTCGGTGAACATCGATTCAAGGAGAAGAAGGGCGAGGCCCCGAAAGCGGTCAAGTTGCTGATGCGTTTGATCACGCGCGGGCGCGACGAGGATGCGCTTTACGCGTACACCAAACTCGTCAAGATCGCTTCGAAGATGTTGCCGCTGATTCCGCAGAAGCTCGCCGGCTTTCGGACCTGGCTTGGAGTGAACCTGTATTGGAATCAGCCCGACGCTCGCAACATCACAGAAATGATCAAGTTGATCGTGCGCGACACCTTCGGTGAGCAGATCGATGTCGCACCGGTGAGCATCATTCCGACGATGGGTTGCTGGGATCCGCGCAGCGGTGCGCTGTTCGAGGATCCCGATGCTTATCTGAAATGGGCGAAGAAGAACGGTCGATATCAGAAAGGCCAGCCACTCGTTGCCGTACTCGGTATGCGCAAGCATGTGGTGCAACGCTTGGCCTATTTGCAGCAATTGACCGATGGGCTCGAAGCTCGCGGCTTTGCGGTATTGCCGGTATTCGTCTCCGGTATCGAAGCGCATGTGGCCGTTCGCGAGTGGTTGGTCGATCAACCCATCGATGCCTTGCTCTCGACCATGGGGTTCTCCATCGTCGGTGGACCGGCATCTTCCACCAAGCCTGGGCATTACCACGAAACGGCGGCAGATTTACTGGCTAAGCTCGATGTGCCCTACGTCGTTGCGCAACCGCTGCTGATGCAGGACGAGCGTGATTGGCAGCAGCGCGGCGTGATCTCGATGCAGTCGGTCGTCATGTATGACTTGCCCGAGATGGACGGCGTTGCGAGTAGTGTGGCACTCGGCGCGATCAAGGATGGTGAGTTGACGGCAGTGCCGGATCGTATTGCGCGAGCGATCGATCAGGTCGAGGGTTGGATCCGTTTGCGACGCAAACCAGCCTCCGAGCGCAAGGTCGCGATCGTTTTGTATAACTTTCCGCCTGGCCTCGGCAAGGCGGGCACAGCCGCGTTACTCGATGTGCCGGCTTCGATCATCGCCGTACTCAAGCGTCTGAAGAAATCCGGTTATGCGATCGGTCGTGCACCGCTCGAGATGGACGAGTTACTCGTCAAGCTCGAAGCATTCGCCAAGGGCGAGAGCTCGCACGCACTGACCAGCGCGCAGTACCGCGGTTTGATCAGCAGCAAAACCGCCGATCGTATCGATCGCTATTGGGGCGCTGCACCGGGCGATATCGCACCGGCGGGTCGCGATGCGCTGCGACTCGACACTTTGGAATATGGCAATGTGTTGCTCGGCGTGCAGCCACCGATGGGTGTGCCGGGCGATCCGATGAAGTTGCTGTTCGATCGAACTTTCACACCACATCATCAGTACGCCGCTTTCTACGCGTGGTTGAAGCAGGGCTTCAAAGCCGATGCGGTGATCCATGTGGGCATGCATGGCACGGCCGAATGGATGCCTGGCTTGCAGGCGGCGCTCACAGCCGATTGCTGGCCGGATCAGTTGCTCGGCAGTTTGCCGAACCTGTATCTGTATCCGCTCAATAATCCGGCTGAGGCGGCGATCGCGCGGCGTCGCGCCTACGCCACCATCGTAAGTCACGCGGTTCCGCCGTACGCGCGAGCGGGTCTCTACAAGCAGCTCGCACAGGTTCGTGCTCGGCTGGATGATCCGAACGATACGCTCGAGGGTTTGTTGCCGGAGCTCGTGCGTCTCGCCGATGAGTCGATCGATGCTTATCGTGTGAGAGTCCAAGCGTGGCTAGTCTCAATCGAAGATCGACTGATCAGCGATGGCTTGCATGTCTTCGGTCAGGCACCGGATCGACAGCGCGCTCGCGCCCTGATCGAAGCCTCGATGGAAGTACCACGTCGAGGCTTGGCTGGCTTCAGCGCCATCGCCCAAAATGTAGGACTCGAGTCTGCCACGGTACGCACGCTGCGCGATGCGCTCGTTGAGCGTTCGGTGCTTGGTCGCGAAGACCCCGTACGGGTGTGGCGTGAGCACGCTGCGCAGATTGCTGCGCCTGCTTCGCTCCTCGAGCACATCAATGAAGGTCGCGGCATCCTCACCGGTATGTCGCGTTGCGGCGAAGAACTCGATGCCTTGATGCATGCTTTGGATGGAGGCTACATCCGACCCGCCTATGGAGCGGACCCGGTGCGAGCAGGTGCTGCGGCGCTGCCGTCTGGGCGCAATATTCACGGCATCGACCCTTGGCGTTTGCCGACCGATCTCGCCCTCGAGCGCGGTCGGCGCATGGCCGAGGCTCTACTGCAAAAGCACCTCGTCGAGCATGGGTCGCTACCGCGCACGGTGGCGCAAGCGCTATGGGCTATGGATACCATCAAGAGCGAAGGCGAGGGGCTCGGGGTCGTACTGGCGTTGATCGGTGCCGAGCCGGAGCGCGACGGACAAGGCAAGATCTTCCGCTATCGATTGATTCCGCTGGAGCAATTGGGGCGTGCGCGCATCGACGTCTTGCTCGATGTGTCATCGATATTCCGCGATACCTTCCAAATGACGCTTGATCTGCTCGATGAGCTGTTTCGACTGGCGGCAACCGTCGATGAGCCGCGCGAGCAGAATTTCATCAAGGCGCATACCGACGATCTGCTCGCTGACGGGCGCAGCCTCGATGAGGCAACCGCACGGATCTTCACCCAGGCACCGGGTCTTTACGGCACCGGCGTGGATGAGCTGATCGAAGAGAGTCAGTGGGAAGAATCGGCTGAACTTGCCTCGATGTACGAGAAGCGAAACGCTTATACGGCAGGTGGCAAGCGCAATGGTGCGGCTGCGCCGGCCACGCTGAAAAACTTGTTGGGTAAGGTGGATCACGTCTTCCAGGCCATCGATTCGGTCGAATACGGTCTTACCGACATGACCCACTATTACGGGCACTCAGGTGCCATCCAGCTTGCCGCGCAAAAAAGCCAAAGTGGCAAAGTCCCGTTGACGTATGCCGAGACTTATACCGGCGATGTCAAGGTGGCAGGGTCAGACGAGTTACTGCGTATCGAGGCGCGCTCAAAGTTACTGAATCCCAAGTGGTACGAGGGCATGCTTGCCCATGGCCATAGTGGTGCTGCCGAGATTAGCAATCGCTTCACCCATCTCGTCGGTTGGGGTGCCATTGGCTCGGTCGATCAATGGGTATTCGATGACGCCGCGAAGACCTTTCTGCTCGATGAGTCCATGCGTCGACGTCTAGAGACAGCCAATCCGCAGGCGTTACGCAACGCCGTGGGTCGCCTCATCGAGGCCAATGGACGCGGTATATGGCAAGCAGACGCCGCGACGCTCGAGCGATTGCAGGGTCTCTATGCCGATATCGAGGATCGACTCGAAGGGGTGGGGGTCGCCGCTTGATCGTCTCGGTGTAAAGACCAGAGCGGTAACAGCATCAGCAGCGCGAAGAGCGCTCGCCAGATGAGATCCAGCGCGAGACCGAACCAGGATGTGCTGAAGATCAGCAGCGAGGCGGTCGCAACGATCCGTAGCGTTTCGACGAGTCGTGACTGCGATCTGGCTTCGAGCACGCTGCTCAAGCTCCAAACCCAGGCAACCAGGATGAGGGCGTATTGCGTGCGCTCGAGCCACTCGAGTTGCCGAGCGATCGCGATGAAATGGGTCGCCGGTGCGATTAAGAGCGCGTACTGCCACAGCGCATAGCGACGTGCAGCCTTGCTAGCCGTCGAGTCGTACCGTTGAAAATGGGTGGGCATCGGTGGCGGCTGTTTCCCGCGTCCTGCCGGCGGCTCGAACCAAACACCGATCGCCTTCCAGAGATTCGGTGCTGCCCGTGATCGCCGGGCGATGTCTTGATAGACGTTGAGGTTGCCCCATACCGCATCGTAACTGGCGAGCGGCGAGCGGATTCCATAGACGATCGGCTCATCGTCACGCTCCTCGACGCAAGTGCCGAACAGACGATCCCAGAGAATGAAGATGCCGCCGTAGTTGCGATCCAGACAGTAATCGTTCTGTCCGTGATGAACGCGATGATTGGATGGCGTGACGAGAATGCGATCGAGCACGCCGAGCTTGGGCACGAGTTGAGTATGTACCCAGTATTGGTAGAGCAGATCGATCAAGGCGACGACCGCAAAAACAAAGGGCGGAACGCCCGCTAATGCCATGGCGAGATAGAAGGGCCATGCCGTGAAAGCACCCGTTGCGGTTTGTCTGAGCGCCGTGGTGAGGTTGTAGTACTCCGAGGAGTGATGCACTTGGTGCGCGCCCCAAAGCAGATTGACCTCGTGGCCTGCGCGATGCACCCAGTAGTAACAAAAATCGTAGAACAGCAGTGCGAGCACCCACACCCACCACTCGTTCTGCGGCAGTGTTGTCAGTCGAAAGTGCTCGAATGTCCAGCTGTAGATCCCGACCGTGAGTAGGTACGTGAAGGCGCCGGCGATTTGACTGAGCACGCCAAAGTGCAGGCTGGTGACGCCATCAGCGATGTTGTAGGCGCCGGGAGCGCGGCGTCGTGCGAGCAGATACTCAGCCAAGATGCTGAGCATAAAGATCGGAATCGCGTAGGCAATCGGGCTCAAGACACGATGCTCCCGGCAGCTCGAATGCGGCGCGGTTGGTAGGGTAAAACCTCCAGAACCTCGCCGGCTTTCGTGCGTTGCTGAATACTCCGCCAGAAGTCCGCCGTCAGTAGATCGCCGTGGGTGCGCATGAAGGCCGCGCGCTGCAAGTCGTCGAAAGCCAGGAAGTTGACGAACGTCTCCGGAAACACATCGTTCTCGGCGACGTAGAACCAAGCCTCTGCCCGCATGTCGTCCTCGTCGTTGTCGGCTACAGGAACTTCCCGAAATCGACAATCGGTGACCCGACAGAGCTCGTCATAGTCATAAAAGATCACACGGCCATGGCGTGTGACGCCGAAATTCTTCAAGAGAAGATCACCCGCAAAGATATTCGAGCAGGCCAGATCGCGTATGGCTTGGCCGTAATCAAGAGCGGCTTTCTCGGCAAGGTCGGTCGGAGCCTCGCGTAGATACAGGTTCAGCGGGGTGATGCGCCGCTCGATGTAGACGTGATCGAAGATCAGATCTTCACCATCAACGTGCACCGTCGCTGCGGTTTCGGTCTGCAGTTCCTCGAGCAAGGCCGGCGCGAATCGATCGAGTGGCAGGCGCAGGCGCTTGAATTCTTGGGCATCGACCAGACGGCCGGCTCGGTCGTGCTGGAAGACAAATTTATATTTGTCGAGCACGTCCTGTCGAACGACGTTCTTCACCGGCGGGAACTGGTCGCGAATGATCTTGAAGACCAGATCCAGCGACGGCAACGTGAAGCACACCATGACGAGTCCGCGCTCACCCGGTGCATGCATGAACTGGTCGTCCGAGCGTGCGAGGTGGCTCATCAATTCGCGGTAACGTTCGGTCTTACCCTGCTTGGCGCGACCGAGCACCGTGAAGAGCTCCGAGAGTGGTTTGCGCGGCAAGATCTTTCGCAAGAAAACCACCGTCTCGACCACACGCTCGAGATCGACGTGGAAGTAGGTGCGGGTGAAGCCAAAGACGATGCTGACATCACTCTCGTGGAGCATGACGGCATCGACCAACATCCCGCGCTCGGTATTTTGTAGCGCAATCAACAGCGGGAGGAACCCTTCTGCCAGTTGGATCCGTCCGACTAGGTAGGCGCGAGTGCTCTGAAAAAACAGCGGCTGTAAGACCTCGATCTGTCGCACACAGTGATCTGCTTCGCCGAAGCCACCATTACGAAGTACCTCAGCGATATCACTCGTCGTGTGTCGAACGCTGCGATCAAAATCGATCCAGCGACAGCGCAGCGGAAGTTCGCCGAGTAGATCCTCGATCAGTAGCGACAGATCGCCGCGATTGACGTAATGCCGCAGTTCGGCGGCTTGTTCGGCGTCGGCCAGAGGATCGAGTTCGAGCGCAGCGAATTCGAGGTCGGTGTCGGCGCCTCGCGTACCGAAGAGACGGCGTGACACCGAGCTGAAGAAGGTGCGAACGAAAGCCGCATCAACGGTGCCGACGAGTCGATTCGAAAATCGATCACGGATCTGCGACCACCGCTGCCGGTCTTGCGCTGATTCGCCGAGCGCCTGCCGCATGTCGTTGACGGTACGGTTGACCCAGCGATCGTAAAGCTCGATACGCTCGACGATATCGCGCTGGGAGGCGGCCCAGTCGCAGTTCTCGAAGCGAATCGGCGCGCGACGTGTGATCTCTCGGAACGCCGCGTTATAGCCTTCGAAGGCAACGGTGATCCGCCGAGCGCAATCGTCGATGAGTGCGTCGGCGGTCACCGTCATATCCGTTAGAGGTTGCGGATGAGAGCGTCAGCGAATTCGCTGCACTTGACCTCGGTCGCTCCTTCCATCAAGCGCGCGAAGTCGTAGGTCACGGTTTTCTGACCGATCGTGCGGTCCATCGCCGTGATGATCGCATCGGCCGCTTCGGTCCAGCCCATGTAGCGCAGCATCATCTCGCCCGAGAGAATGACCGAACCCGGGTTGACCTTGTCGAGGTTGGCGTACTTCGGCGCAGTGCCGTGCGTGGCCTCAAACACGGCATGACCGGTGACGTAGTTGATGTTGGCGCCCGGCGCGATACCGATGCCACCGACCTGCGCGGCGAGCGCGTCCGAGAGGTAATCGCCGTTGAGGTTGCAGGTGGCAAGGACATCGAACTCATCTGGACGAGTGAGTACTTGCTGCAAGGTAATGTCGGCGATCGCATCTTTGATGATGACCTTGCCGGCTTTCTTTGCCTCATCCATCTCGGCGTTGGCGGCTTTCTCGCCTTTTTCAGCCTTGGTGCGTTCCCACTGTTCCCAGCCGTAGGTTTGCCCCGGGAATTCTCTCTCGGCGAGAGCGTACGACCAATTGCGGAAAGCGCCCTCCGTGAACTTCTGGATGTTGCCTTTGTGCACGATCGTGACGCTCTTGCGTCCATTGACGATGGCGTATTCGACAGCCGCACGGAACAGACGATCCGTGCCTTCCTGTGAGACCGGCTTGATACCGATACCCGAGGTGTTCGGGAAGCGAATCTTCGCGTAGGCCTTCGGGAAGTGTTCTTTGAAGAGCGCCTTGAACTTGGCGTTATCTTCGCTGCCTTGCTCGAACTCGATACCGGCGTAGATGTCCTCCGTATTCTCACGGAAGATCACCATGTCGACCTTTTCGGGGGCCTTCACAGGCGAGGGCACACCCTTGAACCAGCGCACGGGGCGCAGGCACACGTAGAGATCGAGCAGCTGGCGCAGCGCCACGTTGAGTGAGCGGATGCCGCCGCCGACCGGGGTGGTCAACGGGCCTTTGATCGAGACGAGGTATTCGCGGCAAGCGGCGACCGTCTCATCCGGCAGCCAAGTGTTGAACAACTTGTTCGACTTCTCGCCGGCATAGACTTCGAGCCAGTGGATCTGGCGTTGTCCGCCGTAGGCTTTGGCGACCGCCGCATCGATCAAACGCACGCTAGCGCGCCAGATGTCGGCGCCGGTGCCGTCACCTTCGATGTACGGGATGATCGGGTTGTTGGGTACGGCGAGTTTGCCGTTCGCGATGGTGATCTTGGCGCCCCCGGCGGGCGGCGTCAGAGTGACTTTTGCAGCCGTCGACATAGTCTTGTGAACTCCTCGAAAAACGCGCGGCAAACAGAACAAACCCCCGCCGTCGCGTGCTCGAATCCTAGCACGCGCAGCCGTTCGCCAAGCGGTTGGTCCGGGCGCGTATGCACTACAATCGCGTCATGACTGAAATCGCCTCCACCCCCGCCATCGATGGGTTTCGGATGCCTGCCGAGTTCGAGCCTCATCGAGGCTGCTGGATGCTCTGGCCGACGCGACCCGACAACTGGCGCGATGGAGCTTGGCCCGCACAGCGAGCCTTTGCGGCCGTCGCACATGCGATCGCCCGATTCGAGCCGGTGACGGTCGGCGTCGCACCGAGCCATTTCGATCAGGCGCGCCGGGCGCTAGAGCCGCGAGTCCGGGTACTGCGCGTGGCGAGTGACGATGCCTGGATGCGCGATGTGGGACCCACCTGCGTCGTCAACACCGCTGGCGAGGTGCGCGGTGTCGATTGGCATTTCAACGCCTGGGGTGGCTTGCAGGGTGGGTTGTACTTCCCGTGGGATCAGGATGAACTCGTCGCGCGGCGGGTGCTCGCGATCGAAGGTCTTGCGCGCTACCGCGCGCCGCTCGTTTGCGAAGGTGGCGCGATTCACTCCGATGGCGAGGGTACGCTGCTTGTCACGGAGCAGTGCCTGCTCAACTCCAATCGTAATCCTTTGCTGTCGCGCGAACGAATTGAGACCTTGCTGCTCGAGTACACGGGCGCCAGCCGCATCGTGTGGCTGGGTGAAGGTGTCTACAACGATGAGACCGACGGTCACATCGACAACCTCGCCTGTTTCGCAGCGCCGGGCGAAGTCATCCTCGGATGGTGTGATGACCCTAAGGATCCGCAAGCGGCGATTTCCAAGGATGCGTATGCCCGACTGAAGGCGGCGCGCGATGCCCGCGGCCGACGCTTTCGCATTCACAAGTTGCCGATGCCGGGGCCGCTACACATCAACCCGATCGAAGCGGCGGGCGTGGTCAGCAAGACGGGCAGCCAGGTACGCTCGAGTGGTCTACGTCTCGCGGGCAGCTACGTGAATTTCTACCTGGCGAACGGTGCTGTCATCGTGCCGTTGCTCGATGCCCGTTACGATGAGCGCGTGCTCGGCCAGCTACGCCGGATTTTCCGTAAGCGTCAGGTGGTCGGTGTGCCGGCGCGCGAGATCCTGCTCGGTGGCGGCAACATCCATTGCATCACGCAGCAGATTCCGCTTGGCAAAGCCCTCTCTCAGGGTGCGCGCCAGTCGACGCCGAAGAACGCGCTGCGATCACGTCCCGGAAAGTAGCGCCATCCGCCTTGCGCGAAGTCGGCGCGGTCGGCGTAGCGTTCGTCGGTCAGGTTGTCGATGTCGAGCGTCAGACGCCAGCGTGGTGTCGCCTGCCAGCCGATCGCAAGGCTCACCGTGCGATGCCCGTCATAGCGATATTGGTTGGCCGCATCGGCGAAATACGCGCCGACATCCGATCCCGTGAGCGTCAGATCCCAGTCGGCTTTCGGCAACCAACGCAGCATCACCGTCTGCAGTCGGCGCGGTGCAGTATCGACATCGCGCCCACGGACGATCGTTTCACCGCCCTCGATCACAGCGTCGAAGTCGTAGCGGTGGCGGGCGAGGGTGCCGCTGCTGCCGATGAGCCAAGCATCGCCGAGCTGCCAGCGCCATTCCCACTCGAGGCCGCGATGGGTCGTGCGACCACCGGTGACGTTGAAGCCGTTCGCATCGCGAAGGATGAGTTCGCGTTTTATTTGATCGAAAGCGGCGACATGCCAAGAACTACGCTCGCCGACATAGCGCCAACCGACCTCGATCGCACGGATGTTCTCGGAGTCGAGATCGGCAACTCGCTGACTGCGTTGCAGTCGATACAGCTCGGTGATCTCCGGCGGTCGAAAGCCGGTCGTCGCAGCGACATACGCCCGCTGCCGGTCCGTCGCTTTCCAGTTGAGTTCGAGGCGCGGTGACAGATTGCCGAACTCGTCGCGACGATCTTCAGGTCGACTGAACAGGCAGCCGCCAAAAGCGCAGGGCGTGCCGTCTTCGGCCGTATTACCGGCCAACATGCGATTGTCGTAGTCGTAGCGCGTGCCGTCGGCGCGCACGCCGAATTGCCAGCTGTAGCGCGTATGGTCACCTCGCAAAGCGGCTTGCAGTGCGATGCCTGTCACCGACGTGCGGTAGTCGTAATGCCGACCGGCTGGGCGGATTGCGCGTGCCGCTGCCGTCCCCTCGAGGGTCGGCGTGGCCTGAATTTCGAGTAGGGCGGTATCCGCCCATTCGATTTCGGCGCCAAGTATGACTTGCAGCGTATCGCCCCACGGCGTGCTGCGTTGCCAGCCGAGTCGAGCGCTCGTTTGCTCGTTCGATTCGAGGGGCTTGCCGAGCAGAAAGTGCTGCAGGAAAGTCATCTCGGAGCGACGCAGGATGGCGCGCCATTCTTCGCGGCAGTCTTCGCACGCTGCACGAATCCAGCGTATTGAGGCGCGTTGTGATTCGGCCTCGCGGAAAGCCTCTGGGTTGGGATTGCTCAATCTGAGTGCGGGATCTCGATAGGCTTCGAAGCCACGCACGAAACCGGCCGTTCGCTGATCGAGGCGCGTCGCAGCCAAACGTAGTTTCAGTTGGCCGCCATCCGTCGTTTCATCGAAAGCCAAATTCCATTTGTACTCATCGACGGGCGAGTTTTGCCGAAACCCGCCATCGTGTCGCAGCAGCGCTTGCATCGCCAAGCGATCGCCTGCGAGCGACACGCGAACGCCCAGAAAATCATCCGAGCCGTTCTCGAGCGCAATCTGTACCGGCGCGAGATCGGCCACCTCGGGTGTGATGACGTTGATGGCGCCATGGACTCCGTTCGCACCGTAACTCTGACTGGCAGGTCCACGCAGCACTTCGATGGCCGCTGCCTGAGTCGTGTTCACTTCGAACATTTCGTTGACGTTGCAGAAGCCGGTCGGGCGCAATGGCATGCCATCTTCGAGCAGCAAAAACGCCCCGCAGGCCCCTGCACCGGTCAGCACGGGCGAGCGGATCGCGATCAGACTCTCTTGACCACTGCCGCGTTGGACGAAGACACCGGGCACCGTATTCAGCGCGGCGGCATAGTGGTCGAGATCGAGTCGACCATCCGTCCTTGGCGTGACGCGGCTGATACTGCCCGCCACCTCAAGCAGTGGCTCGGGCCGACGTTGTGCCGTGACCACCACTTCCGTGAGCCCTGCCAGTAACAACGTATCGAGCATGACCGCATTATCGTCGAACAGCGGTATCCTTGGCGGGTGTTGAAAGTCTCGCTATTGGCAATTCTTCTGCTTTGCAGTGCGGCTGTGGCAGCGGCTGATTCGGCGCCTCGAGTGGGTCTCGTGCTCTCGGGTGGAGGCGCCCGTGGTGCTGCGCATATCGGTGTGCTGAAGGTGCTCGAGGAGCAGCGCATACCCGTTCACGCGATTGCCGGCACGAGCATGGGTGCCGTCGTGGGCGGCTTGTATGCGAGCGGATTGTCCGCCGCAGAAATCGCCACCTTGATCGACTCTGAAGAGTGGCGTGCCGGCTTCACCGAGCCTGCGCCTCGTGATCGCTTGAGTTTTCGCCGCAAGAGCGAGGATCAGAATTTTCTCGTCAAGTTTCCGCTCGGCATCAAGAGCGGTTCGTTCCGCTTGCCGAAAGCGCTGGTTTCCGGGCAGCGTGTGTCGCAAGTGCTGCGTCGAGTGACCTTCCCGGTTGCAAGGCTTGATGCATTCGATCAACTGCCGATCCCGTTTAGGGCCGTCGCCACCGACCTTGAGACCGGTGATCCAGTGGTGCTTTCGGGTGGCGATCTCGTCGATGCCATGCGGGCGAGCTTGGCAGCGCCTGGGGTGTTCGCGCCGGTGGAGATCGACGGGCGTTTGCTCGTCGATGGCGGGCTCGCCAACAACTTGCCGGTCGATGTCGCGCAAGCGATGGGCGTCGACGTGCTCATCGTGGTGGATGTCGGCTTTCCGCTACGTAAACGCGACACCCTGGATTCGGTAACGACCATCTCCAATCAGATGTTGTCGATTCTTATCCGTCGCGGCAGCGATATGCAGCGTGCGCGTCTGGGTGCGAGCGATATCTTGATCTCGCCCGATCTCGGCGAAGCATCCAGTTTTGACTTTGCCATCATTCCGCAGGCCACCGATCTCGGCGAGTCCGCCGCTCGCGCTGCGCTGTCACGACTGTCAACCTTGGCATCGACTGCCGATCGTTATGACGCGTGGGTGGCTGCGCGTGCCGCAGCCCGTCAGCAAACGCCGCAGATCGCGAGCGTTCGCGTCGCCGAGTCTGCGGTGCGCTACCAACGTCTAATCGAGGGTCGCTTTGCCGCGGCGGATCTCGATGTGAACGGTATCGATGCAGCCGTCTCGACGCTCTTTGGTCGCGGCAATTTTGAATCGGTCGATTATCGCGTGCGAGGCGAAGCAGGCGACACGCTGGAGGTCGCGGCGCGGCGTAATTCCTGGGGTCCCAATTACGTCCGGTTCGGCTTGTCCTTGCAGGACGACTTCAACGGCAACTCCAACTACAACGCGGCCGCGCGTTTTGTGCTGGCGGACATCGGTCCGCTCGCAGCCGAGTGGGTGTGGGATGCGCAGGTCGGCGTTGAGCCGCGTATTGCGACCGAGGCGCACATTCCATTCGGTGATGAGGCGCGCTGGTTCTGGATGCCGCAGGCGCGTTTCGAATTGAGCAACGTCCCGTTGGTGCGTAGCGGCGAGCGTATCGCCGAGTACCGGTTGCGTACCTCCGAATATGGTTTGGATGTTGGTCGTGAGCTCTCTAACTGGGGTGAGGCCCGTGCCGGCGTACGCCGTGAGACGGGGCGCGCCCGTTTGCGACTGGGCGATCCCTCGTTGGCGAGTAGCGATGAGTTCGATGTGCGCGAATACTTTGGTCGATTCTCGATCGACACGCTCGATGATCGTAATTTCCCGAGGCGAGGTCATTACCTCGTGACCGAGTGGCGCGGCGAGCGTACGGGCCTGGGCTCGGATCGCAATGCCGACGTCGTGACGCTCGATTGGCTCGCGGCACGCTCGCGTGGTCGCGATACCGTCGCGCTATGGACCTCGTTCGGCACGCAGGTGAATTCGGCCGAAGACAATGTGCGTAGCTTATTTCCGCTCGGCGGCTTTCTGAATTTGTCGGGGATCGCGCCGGAGACGCTCTCCGGGCGTCATTTCGCGATTGCTCGCGCGCTCTACTACCGACAGATCGGTCGTGGCGGCGAGGGTTTCTTGAACGTGCCCGCGTATGCGGGCTTATCCCTCGAGGTGGGCAACGTCTGGGACAATCGCAGCGACATCAGCCTAGGTTCGTCGCTCAAGCAAGGTAGTTTATTCTTTGGGTTCGATACGCTGTTCGGGCCGGTCTACATCGGTACCGGATTTGGTGAGGACAGCGACAGCAACTTCTATCTGTTCCTCGGGCGTACCTTCTAACCGAGGAGCCCTAACCAATGAGCCGCTCGATCAGCGAGCAGCGAGATTGACCACCTTTTCGTAGACGTGCGCCGGAAAATCGCCCGGGCGAGAGTATTCGTGCTTACGGCTCATCTCGAGCAAGGCTGCGTCGCGCTCTACGACGGTGGCGTACCAATGAGTTCGGCTCCAGTCCGAGCCCAGCAGTTTAGCGAACGGATCGCCTGGCTTCAGAGACACCCGCAGCCCATAGGGCTTGCTGTGAGTGGTCGGTGTCGTGCGCAAATTGTGTGACTGGCAGGTGTTCATGGCCCGAGGATTATACCTCTTGAAGTCATCCGTCGAGGGCGACAGACTGCACGTATGTTGTCAGCCAAAACTCGCATGATCGATCCCTCCCTGGCGCTGCCCGGACGTTCCAGCCCGATGCCCGTACCGGCCAAGCATTTCGTCAACGGCGCCTCCCTGCAGCCACCGTTTCCAGCGGGTAGCGAAGAGGGCGTCTTTGGTCTGGGCTGTTTCTGGGGTGCCGAACGACTGTTCTGGAAAATGCCCGGCGTGATTTCCACTTCAGTCGGTTACGCGGGTGGTTACACGCCGAATCCGACGTACGAAGAAGTCTGCAGTGGTCGTACGGGTCACGCCGAAGTCGTGCGTGTGATTTTCGATCCCACACGTATTCGCTATGTGGATCTGCTCAAGGCGTTTTGGGAGCGACACGATCCGACCCAAGGTATGCGGCAGGGCAACGACATCGGTACGCAGTATCGCTCCGTCATCTTCTACACCAGCGAATCGCAGCGGGCGGCGGCAGAGGCGACGCGTGATGGCTACCAGCACGGTCTCAGCGAACGTGGTCTCGGCGATATCACCACCGAAATCCTCCCAGCACCGAGCTTCTTCTACGCCGAGGATTACCATCAGCAATACCTCGCCAAAAATCCGGATGGCTATTGCGGTCTCGGCGGTACGGGTGTGACCTGCATCGCCGATATCGAGACGGCATGAGGTGATCGGCGACCCGCTCGGCGAAGTGTTGATTCTGCTGGTGGCGGCCGTGTTGGTCGTCACAGCGGCGCGCAGAGCGGGCTTGCCCGCGATACTCGGCTATCTTTTGGTTGGCGTACTGCTCGGGCCGCACGCGTTCGGTCTGTTCGCCGAATCGGCGACCACTCGTCTGTTGTCCGAGCTCGGGGTCGTCTTTCTGCTTTTTACTCTGGGGCTCGAGTTCTCGTGGCCGCGCATGATGGCGATGCGTCGCGAGGTTTTCGGTATCGGTAGTGCGCAGGTTGCTTTGACCGTGCTGGTCGTCAGCATCGTGTTTCTGTCAGTCGGCGTGGCCACTTTGCCCGCCATCGCACTCGGCGGCGCGATCGCCGTCAGTTCAACCGCCATCATCCTGCAGCAACTGACCGAGCAATCCGAGTTGAATCGGACGCACGGACGCATGGCGTTCAGTGTGCTGCTGTTTCAGGATCTCGCTTTCGTTCCATTCCTCGTGCTGGCCGGGGCTCTCGCCAGTGGCAGAACAGACTTCTCGCCGCAGGCGATCTCGGTCGGCGTCGGTGGCGCGATTCTCGCTGTGGCCGTCGTGTTAGCGGCCGGGCGCTTTTTGTTGCGGCCGTTGTTGTATCAGATCGCACACAGTCGGTTGCGTGAGCTCTTTACGCTCGCCGTTTTGATGGTGGCGTTGGGCGCCGCTTGGGTCTCCCATGGGGCTGGCGTTTCCATGGCCACCGGTGCCTTCCTCGCCGGCATGATGTTGGCAGAGACGGAATATCGGCATCAGGTCGAATCGGTGATTCGACCGTTTCGCGACATCCTGCTCGGACTGTTTTTTATCTCGGTCGGCATGATGCTCGACGTCCGCGTATTGCGTGACGAGTTTTGGGTGATCCTCGCCGTGCTCGCGGCGATGCTGTTACTGAAGACTGGCATCATGGCTTTGATTGCGCGCCTATCGGGGTTACCTAGCTTCAAGGCGGTACGCACCGGCATCGTGCTCTCGAGTGGAGGCGAGTTCGGTATCGCCATCTTGACCATTCTGATGCAGGGTCGGGTGGTCGATCCGAGCATCACACAGCCCGTATTGGTCGCGATCGTGCTGAGCATGGTGACCGCACCGTTGATCCTTCGCGAGAATCGACGCATCGTTCGCTGGCTATTGCGTGAAGTGGGTCCCGCCACATCAAAAGCCCTCGAGGTGACTCCCGAGGAAAAGCTCGCGCACGATCTCGCCTCGCGCGAGCACGTGATCATCTGCGGCTTCGGTCGTGTCGGCCAGAACTTGGCACGAGTGCTCGACTCGCAGGCGTTGGAGTATCTCGCGATGGATCTCGATCCGTTGCGAGTGCGTAGTGCGCGAGCCGCTGGCTTGCCCGTGATTTATGGCGATGCTTCCGATGTCGATCTACTGCGTGAGGTCGGATTGAAGACCGCCAATGCGGTGGTGATCACCTTTGCAGATCCAGCCGTTGCTATCGGCATCCTGCGTGCGGTTCGAAGCTTACGAGCCGATGTGCCTGTGCTCGTCCGAACAGCCGATGATTCGCGACTGGCTGATTTGATGGCAGCGGGTGCAACCGAGGTCGTTCCCGAAACTTTCGAAACCAGTTTGATGCTGGCCTCGCATGCATTGATGTTGCTCAACCAACCCGTCTCTCGAGTGGTACGTACCATCGGAAATATTCGCTCGGATCGTTACGCGAGTCTGCGCGGTTTATTGCGCGGTGAGAGCGATCTGCCGGACGAGGAGACTGAGGCGAACTCTGCATCGATTCGTACTGTCGTCATCCCGCCGGGTGCCTGGGCGGTAGATCAATCTTTGGCCGAAGTGTTGAGTCACGGCGTTGAGGTTCACTTTCGCAGCGTGTTGCGCCACGGCGTGGTGGGCAATGAGCCCGATCTCGCGCTGCGCCTACGGGTCGGTGATGAAATCGTCTGCGCGGGCTCGCCGGAAGCGCTCGAGCACGCCGAGAAGGTCTTGCTCGCCGGTTGACTCAGGCTGCGGCACGCAGTGCCTGTCGAAGTGTTTCGACGGCGTTGCGAATTTCCTCTGGCGTCGAGATGAACGGTGGCGCGAGTGCAAGCGTCTCACCGGTGAATCGCGCGTAAAGACCTCGCTCGAGCGCTTGCTCGAATACGCGAAAGGCCTGCATTCCGGCCTGTCCAGCGAGCGGCGTCACATCAATCGCAGCCGCGAGTCCCAAGTTGCGGATATCGGCCACCAAGGGTTCACCGCGCAAAGAGTGAATGGCCTCCTCGAGCACCGGGGCGAGCGCGGCGGCCTTCGCAATCCAGCCATGCGAGACATCGCCACCCGGGGCGAGTTGCTCCAGTGTCGCTTCCGCGGCGGCAATCGCCAGTGGGTGACCTGAATACGTGTAGCCGTGGAAGAACTCGATGAGATGCGACGGGCCAGACATGAATGCATCGTAGATCGACTCATTGACGAGCACGCCGCCCAAGGGGACGGCGGCGTTATTCACCGCCTTGGCGAACGTGATCATATCTGGGTTGACGTCAAAGAAATCGGCTGCGAAAGGCGTGCCCAAGCGACCGAATCCGGTGATGACTTCGTCGAAGATCAGCAGGATGCCGTGCTTGTTACAGATCTCTCGCAAGCGGGCGAGATAGCCCTTCGGTGGAACGATGACGCCGGTCGATCCTTGCATGGGCTCCACGATGACGGCAGCGATGTTACTTGCATCATGAAGAGCAACGATCCGTTCGAGTTCGTCCGCCAAATGTGCGCCCCATTGCGGTTGGCCGCGTGAGTAGCCCATCTTGCTCGGATCGAAGGTGTGGGGGAGGTGATCGACTCCCGGGATCATCAGCGGTGCGAACATCTTCCGATTGGCCGGTATGCCGCCTACCGAGATACCGCCCATGCCAACGCCATGGTAGGCGCGCTCGCGACCGATGATGCGCGTGCGCGTGGCTTCACCGCGAGCGCGGTGATAAGCAACGGCGATTTTCAACGCCGTGTCGACCGCCTCTGAACCCGAGTTGGTGAAGAACACGCGATCATTCGGTCGACTTGCCAGTTCGGCGATTCGTGACGCTACGCGAAAGGCACCCGGATGCCCCATCTGAAAACTCGGGCTGAAGTCGAGGATGCCCGCCTGCTCACGGATTGCTTCAACCACGGCGGCCGGCGAGTGTCCGAGCGGACAGCACCATAGTCCCGAGAGACCGTCGAAAACGCGCCGCCCGTCGACGAGCGTGTAATAAGCGCCAGCGCCGCGTTCGATGAGCCGCGGATGCGCTTTGAAGTGCCGGTTGTGGGTGAAGGGCATCCACCAAGAACGCAGTGCCGGCTCTTCTTGCATATACCTTTAGCCTTTCATGACTGCGGCGAGAGATTCGGCGAGCCGTTCGACATTGCTCGGGCTGACGCCTGCGATGTTGATACGACCATCAGGCGCCATGTAGATGTGGTGCTGTTCGCGGGCGGCAATCACTTGCTCGGACGAGAGCGGCAGGCGTGAGAACATGCCGCGCTGCTGCTTGACCCAAGCGAAGTCGCGTCCCGTACTGGCGGTCAGTCGATCCGCCAATTGATTGCGCAGCGAGTTGATACGGTTGGCCATATGGCGCAGTTCCGTCATCCAATCCTGTCGCAACTCCGGCGTCGAGAGCACGCGATCCACGATGGCAGCACCGTGATCCGGCGGCATCGACCAGAGTGTTCGGGCGAGACGGCCGAGCTGGCCGGTCGCGATGGAGGCCGCTTCGTTACCCGCGTTCAGTACGGCGATGAGACCGGTGCGTTCACGGTAGAGCCCGAAATTCTTTGAGCATGAGACGGCGACCAACATTTCGGGAACGGCTTTGGCGATGAGCCGAATGGATGCCGCGTCACGATCGAGATCTTCACCCAGCCCTTGGTAGGCCATGTCGAGAAAGGGCAGCAAACGACGACGCGCGAGCACGTCGGCCACGGCAGCCCATTGCTCGGGTGTGAGGTCCTGGCCAGTCGGGTTGTGGCAGCAAGCGTGCAGCACGATGACCGAGCCAGCGGCGAGCTGCTCGAGCGCTTCGAGCATAGGCTCGAAGCGAACCGTGTTGTTGATCGGGTCGTAGTAGGGATATTTCTCGACTTTAAGACCTGCGGATCCCAACAGCGGAATATGGTTCGCCCAGGTTGGGTCACTGACATAGACCGTCGAGCCCGGGCGCGCCGCGTTGATGAGCTCTGCGCCCAAGCGTAGCGCACCGCTGCCGCCGGGTGCTTGCGCTAGCGCGAGATCGCCTTTGCGTCCCGCGAAATCCGAGCCGAAGGCCAGTTCGGCCACTTGCGTGTTGAAGCCCGGGTTACCGATCGGACTGAGATAAGTCTTGCTGGTCTGCGCGGCGATCAGTTCCTGCTCTGCGCGTTTGACGGCGCGCGGTACAGGGGTCTTGCCGGCTTCGTCCTTATAGACTCCGACGCCGAGATCGATCTTCGTTTCCGAAGTGTCTTTCTGGAAAGCGGCGGAGACGCCGAGGATGGGGTCAACCGGAACGCGGGTGAGGGTCTCGAACATGGCGGGCCTACAGAAAAGAAAGGTACCCGCACATTATCGCAGAGCCGCCCGGCTCTTTACGAACGCGTTTCCGGTCTTGTCTGCGGCGCGAATGACGGGAAGAACACTTTGCGTACCGTCAGGCGGATCGTCCGGCCCTGCGGGTCGAGCAGATCAGGCTGATAGTTCAGTGGTGTCAGACCCTGCGCATTGCGCACGTCTTGGCGCTCATCGAACAGGTTGTCAACGATCAAGGCGAGGCGGGCGCCGCGCAGCAGCGGATATTCTCGAGCGATCGGTTGCAAGCCAAGATCGGCGAAGAGCCGTAAACCCACGGTCGTCAGATCGGAGAAACGCAGCGTATCGAGGGCACTTGCTGCCTCGGTGCTGCTGCGCCAACGCGCTGTCAGTCGACCCCCAAAGCCATTGCGCGCGCCGCCCAGATTGAGTTCGAGTTCATCGGTCGAGATGCCGGTCGGGTCGAGCAGTACATCGCCGTTCAAAAGATCGAGCGGGATACCGGCGTTGCCGAGGCGCACCTCATCGCGTGTGCGATGCGTATGCGTGATCGACAGTTGCCAACTACCGCGACGCGCGAAGCCCATCATGCGTTCACCCATTGCGGCCATGCGCGCGCGACGTGCGGCGTCGTCGCTGGGTGTTGTGGCGGCGGGCGGGCCGCCGGCTGCACCACTCTGACTGCCACCGCTACCGCCAGCGCCACCGGCGCCACCGGCACCGCGCCAATTCGGCGCCTCGGGCTGCGGACCCCAGGGTCGATTGAGAGACAAGGTCCAGCGCCACTCGTCTCGCTCGCGACTACCGAGGTTGAGCGGACGCGCGTCAATGGCGATCAGTCGACCCTGCGCATCACGAGTAAACCGCTCGCCGAAGGCGCGCTCGATGTTCGGCGTTGCCAGAGGAAGCGAGCCGATGAGATCTTGCGTCTCGGTGCGCAGGTAATCGATCGTCAGATTGAAGTCGATGTCTTCCCAAGGTCGTGCAGAGACACTCAGCTTTTCCACGCGCCGACGATCTGGCTGCAACAAGGCATTGCCGCCGTCGATCCGGCTGATGTCACGGGTTTCGCCCCGCAAGAAATCATAGGTGCGAACGATCGGCGTCACGATCGACGGTGAGCCGCGTTGCTGCAAAGAGGGTGCTCCGTCATCTTCGGTGACACTGGCGAGGATGCGCCACTGACGCGAACGGCTCCAGTTGAGCCCATAACCGAATACATCGAGCGAGCCGACATCCGAGAGATGTTCGGCGGCGCCGTTGAGATTCGCCGTGAAACGCCCAAACTCGGGTACATCGAGCAGTGGCAGATCGAGATTCAGTTGCGCTTCGCGTCGATCTCGGTCGAGTTCGGTCAAGCGTTCAATGCCATTGCGACGCGAGAGGCTCTCGATCGAACGTGTGCCGATGCTGGCGCGTGCTGTCGCGCTGAGCGTTCCCGCCGGGACGTCGGCGAGGTCGCCATTCGCGAGTAGATCGACATCGAGTACGTCACTACGTGAGCGCCCCGATAGACCTTCGCCCGAGGTGAACGACTCGCTGGTATCGCGATCGGCGGAGAAGTTGGCCGACCAGCGCCAACCAGCGGTGACGCCTTGTACCAGTCCGCCGATCCGCGCTTCGTCGGTATCGACCTCGCGGCGGATCAGGCTCGATTCCGGCAGCGCGCCCGGTCGCAAGCCGAGCAGCGACTCGCGCTCGTTGCGATCAAAGGTGGCATTGATGGTGGCCGAACGCCCTTCAACTAGGGGCTTAACCCAGGTTGCGTTTGTCGACCAGCCTTTGACCTCGGGCAGCAGGCTACGGAAGGGGGCATCAACTCGAGTCTGACCATCGTCACCCAGGATCCGTCGCTCGCTTTCGAGTAGCGGATCATCGTTTCGCAATTTGAAATCGAACTGCAATCGCTCATCGCGCTGGATCCGCAGCCAGTTGATGCCGGCATCGAGACCATCGCGACCGCCTTCTGCGGTGCTACGCGCATTCACTTCGCCGGTCCACGCTCGAAAGCGCGGGCGCAGCACGAGATTCACCACGCGCTGATCGGCTCGATAGCCATATTTGAGCGCCACTTCCTCCGAGAGGATGTCGGTACGCATGATCGCCTCGGTCGGCAGATCACGAATCTCGGCAAAGCCCGAGACACGCACGCCATTGACGAGCACCACCGGGCGCTCGCCACCGCGTCCGCGACCACTGCCTAGTTGCGGGGCGAGGGCTTGCAATAGCTCTGATACGTTACCCACGCCAAGTGCGCGGATTTCTTGGGCGGATAATTGCAGCTCCGGTTGGATATCGCCGATGACGGCGCCGGGTTCGCGGCGCCCGGAGACAACGACTTCTTCGAGTGCCTCTTCCGGCGTCGATTGCGGGGCGGTATTGGATTGGGCCAGCCCCGTGGTGCTCGCAGCGAGCGCTGCCGACGTCAGGAAAGCGGAGATGGCGATGGCCGGCTTCCTTGCCGACCGAAGCGAACGGTATGTCATCTGCGCATTGTCGCAGGGTTAGTGACTAAAAATCGCCCCCTCGTTTTCAAGCTGGGTGATATCGGCGGCGGAATAGCCAAGCGTTTGCAGCACTTCCCAGTTGTGTTCGCCCATGCGCGGTAGGGTCAGTTGCGCGGCGCCGGGTTCGTTTTTGAAACGAATCGGCACGCCGATGTGTTCATGTCCTTCGTTATCGACGAGGCGCATGCCTCTAGCCGCCGCTTGCGGATCATCGAAAGCTTCGCGTAGCGTCTTCACTGGTGCGAAACTGATGTCGCGTCCTGCGAACCATTCGATCCACTCTTGTTGCGTGCGCGTCGAAAACCATTGCCGCAGCAGCTCGATGAGGGGAGCCTGATGCGGGCCGGGTCCTCGTTCACACAGTTCGACGAGATCGGTGCGACCGATCTCGGTGAGCAAGTTACGCACGAACTTGATCTCTTGTGCGCCGAGCACCACATGACGGCCATCACTCGTCCGATAGATGTTGTAGAAGGCGCTGCCGCCGAGACTGCGCTCGTGACGCGGCACCGGAGAGCGCCCTTGAGCGAACACGGGGCCTGTAATGTTCGGCGTCCACGCAAGCACCGAGTCGTGCATCGAGATGTCGAGGTAATCACCGAGGCCCGTTTGCTCGCGGCGATAGAGCGCCATCATCACGCCCGACAACGCCAACATGGAGGCCGCCATGTCTGCGACGGGTACGTGCGGCATGGTGGGTTCGCCATCGTTGCCGATGTTGAGACTGACGACGCCCGCAATCGCCTCCGTTGCCAAGTCATGCGCCGGGATATTGCGGTAGGGTCCTGTTTGTCCAAATGCCGAGATCGAGCAGTAGACGATCGCGGGGTTACGTGCGGCAACGGCCTCGTAGCCGATGCCGAGTCGATCGACCACACCGGGTCTGAAGGCCTCGATGAAAACGTCAACCGTCTCGCAGAGCTTGAGCAACGCCTCTCGTCCCGCGGGAGATTTCAGATTGATGCACACACTCTTTTTGCCGCGATGGGTATTGCGGAAGAAGACGCTGTTCTCGCCAATACGGGGGCCGATGTGTCGGTTCGGTTCGCCTTCGCCCGGCGGTTCGACTTTGATGACCTCGGCGCCTTGGTCGGCCATCATCAACGACAGTTGTGGTCCAGGTAGAAAAAGCGATAAGTCCAGTACGCGCAAGCCTTCAAGTTTCATGGTCCGACCTCAAAGAATTCCGCGTGACTTGAAGCCGGCGATATCGTCGCTCGAGTAGCCGAGCTCTTTCAGAACGGTATCGGTATCGGCGCCGAGCGCCGGACCACTGCGGGCGGGTAGACGAGCGCCATCGAGTTTGATGGGGTTGGCAAAGCTGCGAAAGTCGGCGCGCTCAGGGTGAGGCGTATTTCGGATCATACCGTTAGCGAGCGGGAAGGGATTCTCCAGCGCTTGCGCCATGTCATACACCGGTGCTGCGGGTAGCACGCCTTGCAGCTTGGCGAGCCAGGCCGCCGTGGTGTCTCGTTCGAATTCGGCATCGAGCAGCGGGGTCAGATCGTCGCGATGCTCGCGCCGGAGGGAGACCGTCGCAAAGCGCGGATCCTGGGCGATGTGCGGTGCCGCGATCACTTTAAGAAGTTCCTGCCAGAACTTCTCGGTCATACACATGATGAAGATCCAGCCATCGGCTGTCTTGAACAACTGCACGGGCGTCGCGCTCGGGTGGGCGCTTCTCGGTGCGCGACCTGTCACGAGTTTTTCGTTGAGGTACCAGGTGCCGGGGTAGGAGAGTTGATGCAGCGCAACATCGAAAAGGCTGACGTCGATATCGCGTCCGAGACCGCTGCGAGCGGCGCCGAACAGCGCCGACACCAACGCCAAAGCGGTCGTGATGCCAGTCATGTAGTCGATGATCGACAGGCCCATCCGCGCAGGCGGCGTGCCGGGCTCGCCCGTGACATGCAGAAAGCCGGCCTCGGCCTGCATGAGGTAGTCGTAACCTGGCCAGGCGCGGCGCTCGTTGTCACGTCCGTAAGCGGAGAGGTGCGCGCAGACGAGACGCGGATTGCATTCGTGCAGCGCCGTGTAGGTCAAACCGAGCTTGTCGGGTTGATCGCCCCGCAAGTTGTTGAGGACGGCGTCGGACTTCGCGACGAGCTGGCGAAAGATCGTCTGCCCTTCGGGTGACTTGAGGTCGAGACAGACGCTGCGCTTGTTGAGGTTGAAGGTCTGAAAAAAGTGCGAGTCATGCTCGCCTAAGAAATACGGTCCCATGCCACGCGTGGCATCGCCGCCCTGCGCACGATTTTCGATCTTGATGACTTCGGCGCCGAGGTCGGCGAGATACATCGACCCGAAAGGCCCAGCCCCGAACGCCTCGAAGGTCAGAATCCGAACGCCGGCGAGCGGCAGCGGTAGGCTCACAGCGGATTCCTCTCGACCAGTTGCTTGGCGATGATGATGCGCTGCATTTCATTGGTGCCTTCGCCGATACACATGAGCGGTGCGTCACGGTAGTAACGCTCGACATCGAAGTCGGTGGAGTAGCTGTAGCCACCGAAGATGCGCATGGCTTCGAGGCTGTTTTCGACTCCCGCCTCCGATGCGAACAGCTTTGCCATGCTCGATTCGAGATCGCAACGCTCGCCGGTATCGTACTTGCGCGCCGCTTGCTCGATGAGCAGGCGTGCGGCTTCGACTCGGGTAGCCATGTCAGCGAGCTTGAGTTGAATGGCCTGGTGTTGTGCGATCGGCTTGCCGAAGGTGCTGCGCTCTTGTGCATAGCGCAGCGCGTCACGCAGCGCGCCTGCAGCGATGCCGGCACCACGAGCCGCCACGTTGATACGGCCGAGTTCGAGGCCGCCCACCGCTTGCTGAAAACCGCGACCCTCGACGCCACCAATCAATTGCTCGGCCGAGACGCGATAGTCTTCGAATACGAGCTCGGCACTGTCGATCGACTTGTAGCCGAGCTTGCGAATTTTCTTCGCCGCTTTGAAGCCATCGCCTTTTTCGCAGATAAACATGCTCATGCCCTTGTGGCGCGGTTGCGCCTCGGGGTCGGTTTTGACGAGCACGCCGAAGCAGGTGCCGTAGACGCCATTGGTGATCCAGGTCTTAGTGCCGTTGATGACGTAATGATCGTTATCGCGACGCGCCACGGTACGTATGCTCTGTAGATCCGTGCCGGCATTGGGTTCGGTGAGCCCAATGCCGCCGCGGATTTCACCGCTCGCAAACTTCGGTAACCATCGTCGCTTCTGTTCGTCCGTGCCGTGTCGTTGGACGCAGGCGGCCATGATCAGGTGCGAATTGAAGATGCCGACGGGTGCCATCCAGATCGACGCGATGCTCATCACCATGCGCGCGTACGTCGAAGCAGAGAGGCCTAGCCCGCCATATTCCGGATCGATAGTGGCTCCGAAGAGTCCGAGTTCCTTCATCTGCTCGACGATCTCGAGCGGATACTCATCGGCGTGATCAAATTTTTTGGCGATAGGCTTGAGTTCCCGCTCGGCCCAGCGTTCGATCGATTCCAGAATCTCGTTGTCTACGTCGCTCATGGCGTTCTCCGCAGTGACGGTTCGTAAAAATCAGTAGTTCATTTTGTCTTCGACGGCGTGACCGCGCTTAGCCACAAGAACCGTGCGCTCAAATTCGCACACGATCTTGCCGTCTTGGTTTTTGCCGATCGTGCGTACCGTGACGAGCCCGGCTGTGGGCCGTGACTTCGATTCGCGCTTCTCGAGTACTTCGGATTCCCCGTAGAGCGTGTCGCCTGCAAAAACCGGCGCGGTCATGCGGATGTCTTTCCAGCCCATGTTGGCGATGGCTTTCTGACTGACGTCGGTCACGCTCATGCCGACAAGGATCGCGAGCGTGAGGGGAGAGGCGACGATGCATTTACCGAACTCCGATGCTTTTCCGTATTCGGCATCGAAGTGCAGCGGATGGGTATTCATCGTGAGTAGGGTGAACCAGGTGTTGTCGGTTTCGCTGATGGTGCGACCCGGTCGATGTTCGTATACGTCGCCGACGATGAAGTCTTCGTAGTAGCGACCGAAAGTCTCGCGATAACGCTGGGGTGCTACGGGTTTGGCAGATTGGCTCATCGGGAGAGTCCTCGGCGGCTTGGGTAAATGTACGGACAAATGCTAGGATGCGAGTCGATGGGTGTCAATCGAAGTCAGCCACGTTACCGAGCGCTCGCGGAGGTGCTGCAGAAAGATCTGCTGGCCGGTCGATATCCGGTGGGAGCGGTGTTGCCCGGTGAGCTCGAGTTGGTCAGTCGTCACCGCGTGAGTCGCCACACGGTGCGTGAGGCGCTGCGCTGTCTCGAGGAGCAGGGCTTGATCACGCGTAATCGCGGCATCGGGACGGTCGTCACGGCGCTCGAATCGGCACCCGGCCGCGTACAGCGGCTCGCATCGCCAGCAGAGTGGATGCGCTACCCGGAAGGCAGTCGTCTTGTGGTGCTCGCAACCGATGAAATCGTTGCGGACGTCGAACTTGCGCGCTCGCTCGCCTGTAAACGCGGGACGCATTGGTGTCGAGTGCGCGCACTACGGCGCTTGAAGGGTCGCGGCGGTGCCGTCATCGGTTGGTCCGATATTTACCTCCCCAAAGAATATGCGGCCGTCGCCATCTCTGTCGGTAAAGCCGGTGGCTACGTTTATGAGGCGATCGAGAAGCGTTTCGGTGCTCGTGTCGATACAGTTGAGGTCGAGCTTCGTGCAGAAGTTCTCGATGCCGTTCGCGCTAAAGGTATGGGTGTGAAGTCGGGCACGCCGTCTCTCGCGTTGGTTCGACGTTACCGTGGCAGTGATGGTCGAGTGTTCCTAGTCACCATCGCCGAGCATCCCGCCGAGCGTTATACCTACAGTTTTCGCTTGCGTCGCAGCCGCGACGGGGCAGTGTGGCTTCCGGACTAAGTGCTGCGATTGCGAGTGCGCTCGAGATCGAGCACCAGAATGCCGAGCACGATTAGCGCGATTCCAAGCCACTGCCACAGCGTCAGTCGTTCATCGAGCAAGACCCATGCGAGCAGGACCGTAGTCGGCGGCCCCACCGTCGAGAGCACCGCGCCGCGCTGCGCCCCGACTCGGCGCACGCCTTCAGCTTGGAAGGAGGCCGGCAGGAACATACAGACGATGGCAAGTACCACAAGCAGCGCCCAGGCAGACGCGCTGAACGCACTGAGTTCGGAGATGTCGTGCGTGATGAGAAAGTGCGGCAGCAGGCAAGCCGGTGCTGCGGTCATCGCGATCAGCGTGAAACGTGCGCTACCGATCTCGCGCGTGTACTTTTCGCTGACTACGAAGTAAATCGCATACGACAAGGCGGAGCCGATGACGAGCATCGCACCGAGCAGATTGGCCCGAAGTTCGACCAAATCGAAGCCGCCCATCGTGAAGAAGATACCGACGTAGGTCAGTGCCAGTGCGAGTAACACGGTTCGTGTCGGCCAGCGGCGATCACGCCAGGCGTAAAAAAGTACGACCATCGCCGGATAGCTAAAGATCAGCACGCGCTCGATGCTCGCTTCGATCATGGTCAAGGCGACGAAATCGAGCATCGCTCCGACGTAGTAACAGAGGGCGCCCACGGCGGCAGCCGTCAACAAGGCGCGCGGCGGGGTCGAGCGAATGGCAGCAAAACTTTCGCGTCGCAGCGCGAACCACCAAAACAGCGGCAGTGCGAATAGTGCTCGCAGCGTCACGAGCGCCTCCACGCTGACACCCATCGAGTAGAGCTGCTTGGCGAAGATGCCCTTGGTGGCGAAGAGCATGGCGGCGAAACCAACTAGCAGTGCGCCGACCGGATCAACCGGTTTAGGTGTGGTGCTCAAGAATGGGATCTCAGTTCGCTTTTCGCGAGAAACGAGCAATGGCCCAGATGCACCCACCGGCAATCAGGATTTCGCCGAAGTTGTCGAGCTTCAGTGCGCGAAAGGGCGGTGCGGCGCTCGCCAGCATCAAAACGCCGCCTAGGAACATCCATGGAAAACGGTGACGCCACATGACGGCGGCGCCCGCGAGAATGACGACCAGGCAGGTGAAGATCGAAGGCAAGGGTGGAGCGGTTGTCACCACTTGTTGCCCCTCAAAACAAAACGTATCCGCCGCGACGGCGGTCGAATAACGCACCAGATCGAACTCGCACACCGGATGCAGTGAGTCCTGCCAGAAGTGCGGCAGGTCGTAGATCATGAGTGCGACGCTCATCGCGCAGAACGCCAGCATCGCTTGTGGGTAGCGCATGAAGGAAAACCCGGCGAGACGTAGGATCGAGCCGCAGGCGACGATCAGCCAAGTGCCCGAGAACCAGTGCAGCCAAAAGCGAGGCCACGACAGAGCCTCTAGCGTGCCACCCAAGCCAATGAATTTGCCGAGACCAACGATCAGATTGTCCCACACGAGGCCAAATTGCGGCACCAGCAGCACGAGCGCGATCAGCAGGCCCTGATGGCGCCAGATGCGCCAAAGCCAAACGAAGAGAACCGCCTGTAGGAGAGCCTGTGCGAGGAACAACTCGGAGTACATGGTCGGAGCGTATCATCGAGCCGTCTTTTTGCGGAGTGTGACGACGATGAGTGGACCTCTGGCTGGAATCAAGGTGGTAGAGATGACGAGCGTGGTGCTCGGCCCGTGGGCTTGCCAGATGCTGGCGGATATGGGGGCCGACGTCATCAAGATCGAGCAGCCCCGCGGTGACAGTAACCGCTCGCTCGGTGCGAGTAATAACCCGGGCATGGCAGCGCTCTACCTCACCTGCAACCGCAATAAGCGCAGCATCGTGCTCGATTTGCGTATTCCTGGTGCCAAGGAGGCGTTTTTTGCGCTTATCAAAGATGCGGACGTGTTCGTTCACAACAACCGGCCGCAAGTGATGACGAAGCTCGGTCTCGACTACGCTGATCTCAAGAAGATCAATCCGCGCTTGATTTATTGTGGTGCCTACGGCTATTCCAAGAAGGGACCTTATGGTCGCTTGGGTGCCCTAGACGATTCGATCCAGGCAGCGAGCGGCATCGCCATGCTCAATGAAATGGTCTTGGGTGAGCCTCGCTATCTGCCAACCGTCGTCGCCGACAAAACGACCGCCATCACTGTGGTTTATGGTGTGCTCGCGGCGCTGTTTCATCGTGAACGCACCGGTGAGGGTCAGGAGCTCGAAGTGCCGATGTTCGAGACGATGGTCAACTTCGTCATGGCTGAGCACCTTTGGGGTATGACTTTCGAGCCGCCCAAGGGCAAGCCCGGCTATACGCGGCTGATGAGTAAAGACCGCAAGCCGTACAAGACGCTCGATGGTTACATCGCCGTGCTGCCGTACCTCGATGCGCATTGGGTCAAGTTTTGTCAGGTGGTCGATCGTCCCGAGCTTGCTGCCGACGATCGCTTTCGTACGCTGGCCGATCGCGTCCGCAATATCGATCAGACCAATCGCACGACTGCCGAGATCATGGCAACCCGCACGACAGCCGACTGGCTGAGCGTGCTTGAGAACTCCGGCATCCCCCATATCGTCGTGAATACCCTCGAAGATTTGGCGACCGATCCGCATTTACAGGCGACGGGTTTTTGGCAGTTCGTCGATCACCCGACCGAGGGGCGTCTGCGAATGCCGAGTTTTCCGGTCAACTTCAGTGCAACGCCCGCATCGATCGATCGTCACGCGCCGCGGTTGGGCGAGCACACCGAAGAGCTATTGCGTCAGGCTGGTGTGAGTGATGAGGACATCGCGGTGCTCACGCAAAGCGGCGCGGCCCTCACGGCCGAGCAGGCCGCGAAGTCCGTGGGCACCGGCGGAGATTGACGCAGTCGGTTACGGTTTGATTCCGTAAACGCGCAGCGCGTTGTCGCGCAAAAATTTACGCAGCGGATCCGGGCGCAGGTTGAGGGCGAGCACCTCGTCCATCGTGCGCTTGAAGCCGAGCACCGGGAAATCCGTGCCGAACAGAACTTTGTCCTGGCCGTAGGAGTTGATGTACTTCACGAAAGCCTCGGGCCAGTACTTTGGGCTGTGCGCATCCGAACCAATGAACACGTTCTCGTGCTTCCAGGCCATGGCGATCATTTCGTCAGTCCATGGAATGCCGACATGAATGCCAATCAGCTTGAGCTCGGGGAAGTCGCAGGCGATACCGTCGAGCAGGATGGGGCGTCCGACGCTGCGCATCGGCGCCTCTTTCGTGTAGACCATCGACTGACCGACCTGCATCTGAATGGGCACGCCGAGTTCGACGCACTTGGCGTAAAACGGGTAGTACTTCGCATGATCGGGCGGCAGATCAAACCAGTGCGGATACACATGCGCGCCGATAAAGCCCATGTTCTTCACCGCATCCTCGAGTGCGCGTACTCCGTTCATGCCCTCATACGGATCAATTCCCGCCATGGCATAGAAGCGACCCGGGTACTTCTCGACCGCGCGCGCGATCACTTCGTAGGGGAGATGGAATGACCCCGGCAACCCCTTGCGACCGACCTTGGGAGCGAACAGGAACGCCTTCTCGATACCCGCCTCGGCCATCTGCGCGAGCTGCTGCTCGAGCGTGACGCCTTGCATATCGGTTTTGGATTTCATTTTTCCAGCAAAGAATTGGTCCTGCCAACCGGGTCGGTAGGAGAGAGCTTCTTCGGTCCAGATACCGCTGACGATATCGATGGCAGGTACGGGCGGCGAGGTGGTCACGTCGGGAAATCTCCAATACAGATAGGCATGAGTCTCGGGCGGGGATATTGCCTAAACCGCGACGCGGCGGCTGTAGTCAGGCGGTCGACTGGCCGTTTCGCGGTCCCTTCAGAACATGACGCTGTTGCTAAAGCGCAACAGACTTTGGTGCGCGGCTACGAATATTCGTTGCGGCTCGCGTGGGCCGAGCCTTAGACTCGTGCGGCTTTTTTCCCACTCCTAATTAAGGACAAACCTGGAGGGATTGAATGTTCAATCGTCATCGGAAACTTTCCCTGATTGGCGCGAGCGTGGTGGCTGCCATCGCTGCAGCACAATCAGGTGCGCAAGAAGCGCAGCTCGAAGAAATCGTCGTCACGGCCCGTCAGCGCGCCGAGCGCCTCGAAGACGTGCCGGCGACGGTACAGGCCTTCACCGCCACGGAAATCCAGGCGGCTGGCATCGAGCGTCCGCAGGACTTCATCGCGTTGACGCCGGGCGTCTCGCAGGTGCAGACGGCTGAAGCGGGTGATCTGCAGGTCACGATTCGCGGTATCAACACGGGTCGCGACGCGGAGACCAACTTTGCGCTCGTCATCGATGGCGTGTTGCAAACCAATCCGAATGCGTTGAACCAAGAGCTCAACAACGTTTCGCAGATCGAAGTGTTGAAGGGGCCGCAAGGCGCGCTCTATGGTCGTAACGCCGTGGCCGGTGCCATGATCATCACCACGCGTAAGCCGTCCGACTCGTTCGAGTTCGATCTCGGCGGTGGCTACGGTCAGTACAACAGCTACAAGCTGAACGCCTACATGGGCGGCCCGATCGGTGAGAGCACTCGCGCCTCGGTGTCGGCCTACACCCGCAAGACCGATGGTCAGTGGGAAAACGTCGTCAACAAGTGTGATGATTGCGTCGATTTCTTTGAAGAGACCGGCTTGTCGGCCCGTTTGATCACCGACCTCGAAGGCGGTGGCACGATCGACGCGAAAGCCAAGTTCTCTAAGCTCGATGCGGGCGCCATCAACTTCAACGCCTCGTTCGCCTTGCAAGAAGCTGCAGCGGGCGGATTCGGTGCCTTGTTCTACGAAGATGCCAACAAGCACAACTTCATTTATCTGAACAACATCATTCCCGAGAACGAGCAGGAGAACATCAACCTGTCGGTCAAGGTCGAGTATCCGGTGTCGGTCGGTACCTTGACGGCGGTTGCGGCCGTTAACGATCAGGAGAATTACTTTCTGACTGACGGTACGAGCGCCGCTTTCGGCTTGTACTCGGCCACGGCCTCCTGCACGAACTCGCTCGCGGCGCGCACCAAAGACACGCCGCTGCCGGCGCCGTTCTTCTATCCGGGTTTGTTGCCGCCTTACGGTCCGACGACCTGCGATGGTTATCAGTACCAGCAGCGTGACCAGATGGACACCAGCCTCGAAGTACGTCTGACTTCGCCTGGCGATCAGGCCTTCCGCTGGGTCGCAGGCGCTTACCTTGCCGAAATCGAGCGCCAGGTGATCGTGTCGCAGGGTTCGGACAACGGCACGGGCTTCCTTGCCCAAGGTCTCGTTCGCACGGGCGGCGCGAATCCGACCGATCTGCTGTACGACGACGATTTCAACAGCACGGTGCTCGCGGGCTTTGGTCAGCTCGCGTACGACATCCAGGATGGTCTCGAAGTCGCCTTGGCGCTGCGTTACGACCAAGAGAAGCGCGAAGTGTCGAACAACGTGCCGAAGATCGGCCCGCAAACGCCGGGCTTCGGTGGTTCGGGCAAGTTCATCAACCCGGCCTACGATGCCAACCCGGCGCTCGCCAGCATCCCGGGTCGTTCGAAGACCTTCTCGCAGTTGCAGCCGAAGCTTTCGGTCAACTGGAAGGCAACGGACGGCGTGGCGCTCTTCGCGAGCTATGGCGTCGGCTTCCGCTCGGGTGGTTTCAACTCCTCGGGTAGCCGCGCCACGATCGAGCAAAACTTCGGCGGTCTCTGCACGGGCCCGACGCAGTGGGACAAGATCGCTATCAGCACCTTCCTGACCGTCCCGGCGTGCAACGCCAACGGTTCGGATCGTTCGATCAGCAACGTGCGTGACGATTACGAGAAGGAAGTCTCGAAGGCCTTCGAAGCGGGCTTCAAGTCAACCCTGCTCGACGGTTCGCTCGCGATCAACGGCGCGGTCTACCAGACCAAGATCGACGATCTTCAGTTCTTCAACTTCTTCGCCGGTCCCTTCGGTCTGTTGCGTGTCGTTACCAATGCCGAAGAGGCTGAGGTCAAGGGCATCGAGCTCGATGCTCGCTGGCGCCTGACGGACGTCATCACGGTGTTTGCGGGTTATGGCACTGCCGATAGCGAGATCAAGCGCTACGACGGTCGCCCGTACACCGCGGGCAACAAGATTCCGTACGCACCGGAGTACACCGGTAACGCGGGTATCGACCTGAAGATTCCGCTCGGCGGCTCGGACTGGACGATGAACGCGCGCGTCAACGGTACGTTCGTGGGTGAAACCTGGTTTAGCACCGTGCAGGGCAACCTCGTGCCTAACCTGTTCACCTACTTCGGGTTTGGTCAGGGTGAGTTTGCCAAGCAGAAGCGCGATGCATTCAGCACCGTCGATGCTCGCGTGGGCTTCTCGAACGGCACTCTGGGCGTCACGGCTTGGGGTCGTAACATCGCCGACAAGAAGTACTTGGCGGAAGTGATTCCGGCGCCGGAGTTCGGTGGTTCGTTCATTCACGACGCACCGGGTTCGTCGTACGGCGTGGACTTCAGCTACTCGTTCCGCTGATCGTTCGCGTTTGAGTTGAGTCAGGGCCGGGCGGCGCGAGCTGCCCGGCCTTTTTCATTGCGCGCCGTACGCCGTTAAGCGGGAGTACAATCGACCCCGTGAAGCGCACGGAGATCGAGTTCCCGCCCAAGCACGCCGCGTTGCGCGACGACGTGCACATGTTGGGCTCGCTGGTGGGCGAGGTGTTGCGCGAGCAGGGTGGCATCGAGCTATTTGAACTCGTTGAGCGCGATCGAACCTTGGCTATCGCGCGACGTAACGGTGATGTAGCGGCGGCGTCGGAATTGGATTCGCGTGTCACCGATCGCGCCCCGGCACTGGCTCGCGATCTCGAGCGCGCGTTCTCCAGTTGGTTCCAGTCGGTCAACCTCGCTGAACAAGTGCATCGTATCCGCCGGCGGCGGGCCTACTTCCAGGACGATGCCGAGCGCCCTCAGCCGGGCGGCATTGGTGACGCCATCGCCAAGCTCAAAGACCGTGGCCTCTCGCGCGAGCACGTGATCGAGTTGCTCGAAGGTATGCAGATCCAGCCGATCTTCATGTCGCATCCAACCGAGTCGACGCGACGAACTATTCTGCGAAAGCAGCAGCGTCTGGCGACGTTGCTCTACGATCGTTTGAATCCGACTCTGGCACCAAATGAGCAGCGTGCGTCGCTGGGTCGGATTCGCACCGAGATCACGACGGCCTGGCAGACCGAAGATCACCCGCGGCAGCGACTGACCGTCGCCGATGAGCGTGAGCACGTGCTGTTCTTTTTAGCCGAAATTCTTTATCGCGTCGTGCCTGGGTTTTACGAGGAAATCGCCGAGGCGTTGACCAGCAACTTCGGGGTGGAGACCGAAGCGGTCATGTTGCCGACGATGCTGCGCTTTGGCAGTTGGGTGGGTGGCGACATGGATGGCAACCCCGATGTGCACGCCAAAACTTTGCGCGAGACGCTCACTCGTCAGCAGAAGGCTATCGTCAACGCATACTTTCTCGAGATGCAGTCGCTTGGGCAATTGCTGTCACAGAGTGGCGGGCGTGTCAGTATTTCGTCGGCCTTACAGAAGCGGATCGATGAGTACATCACATTGATTCCCTCAGCAAGGTCGAGCGCGCCGGCGCGGCACGACCGTATGCCGTACCGAGTTTTTTGTGCGCAGGTGGCGGAGCGCTTACGGGCCACCTACGAGGGCGTTTCCGGCGCCTACGAGTCGGTGCAACAGTTCCAACGCGATGTGGACTTGATGGCCGATAGCCTCGCGCACAATCGGGGTCGGCATGCAGGTCTTTTTGCGGTACATCGCTTGCAGCGTCGCATCGCCACCTTCGGATTTCACTTGGCGACACTCGATATTCGTCAGCACACTCGGGTGCATCACCGTGTGATCGCGCAGGCGCTCGATGACCCCGAGTGGGTCACACTCGACTCGCGTACCCGGCACTCCCGTCTCGTCGAGATGGTTTCGCGTGATGCGAGTCCGCGTTGCGAGATGGATCCGGTCGGCAAACGATCGCTCGCGGTTTTCGAGGCGATGCTGCAGTGTCGGCGACGCTTCGGACCTGATTCGATCGGTGCCTATATCGTCAACGGTGTTCAAGGGCCCGACGATATCGTCGCTCCATTGTTGCTTGCACAGTGGGCGGAGGCTTTCGATAAAAGATCCAATGCACTAGCGATCGACATCGCGCCCATGTTCGATTCGATGGAGGCGCTAGAGGGTGCAGGCGCTGCGCTCGAGGCGGCGCTCGCCGACCCGGTATATCGCAAGCACCTCGATGCTCGATACCGTCGACAAATGGTTTTCGTGGGCTATTCGGAAAGTGGTAAACAGGCCGGTGTCTGTGCTTCCCGTGTCGCTGCATATCGCGCGCAAGATGCGATCGAGGCCGTACTGACCCAAGCGGGTGAGCGATCGATACTCGTGCATGCCCGCGGGGGTAGCATCGCCCGCGGCGGTGGTCGCATCGACACGATGGTGACTTCCATGCCGCCTCGTACGATCAAAGGCGGCCTAAGGCTCACTGAGCAAGGCGAGGGCATCACGCAAAACTACGGGCTTGGCCCCATCGCGCTGCGAACGCTTGAGCGTGCATTCGGCGCGTTGGCGATGGCATCGGCGACGTCGCTCGAGGCAGAAGTGCAATCGGTCGAACGACGCGGTCTTGCCATCGCCACGAGGCTCGCCGAGGTGAGTGGGCGACTCTACAAGAACTTCTTCGCTGATACGCCGGCGATGGATGCTTGGTTTCGCGATGTCACTCCGATCGATGTGATCGAGCGTATGCAGATTGGTGCACGACCGATCAGCCGTGAGGGATTTGAGGGGCTTGCTGGTTTGCGTGCTGTGCCGTGGGTTTTCGCTTGGACGCAGAACCGGATGATGCTGCCAGGCTGGCTCGGGGCTGGTCTTGGATTGAAGACGATCATCGACGACTTCGGCTTGGCGGAAGTTCGGGCGAGTTATCGCGCTTGGCCTTTTTTGCGTCGTCTACTCGATGACATCGAAGTGATGTTGGCGCGCAGTGATCTCGAGATTGCGCGCCACTATCTGCGCTTACATCCTGCATCACCTGATTTTTTCGAACAGGTTCTCAAAGAGCGGCAGTTGGCGGTCGTTTCTATCCTAGCGATCAAAGATCAGCAGGATTTGCTCGATTCAGATCGGACCGCTCAGCGCGGACTGCAACTGCGCAACCCGTATGTCGATCCGATGAATCTGATGCAGGTTGATTTGTTGCGTCGATGGCGCCAGAGTGGCCGTGAGGATCAGGATTTGTTTGAGGCGCTGCTCGCAAGCGTGAGTGGTATCGCCCTCGGACTTCAAAGCACAGGGTGAGTGCCCCATGACAAAGTCGAGCCCTCGTCTTGTGACTGTCAGCGCTGTGTGTGCGACGTGGGTTCCCGTTGCGCTGGCGTCGCAGCCGCAGATCGATATCGAGTGGGTGCGTGCCTCGCAGGGTCGCAACGTGGTTCAGGTTCCCAACGATGCAAGCGGCTCACGCTTTTCTCTTGATGCACTCACGGGCTCCGGTCCCGTCGATACGCCGCGGGTCCAAGTCAGCTGGCGCAGCGGCGATAAACAGGAGTGGCGCTTGCTAGCCGCACCTTTGTCACTCTCGGGAAGCAGTGTCAGTGTCGTCCCAATCGACTTTCAGGGGCGGCGATTTTTGGCGGGTCCGATCTCGGCGCGCTATCAATTTGATTCCTGGCGGGCAACTTGGCGCTACCGGTGGATCGATCGCGAGGATCTCGTCGTCAAGGTGGGTGCGACGGCAAAAATTCGTGATGCCAGCATTCGCTTGAAATCCGGTGTCCTCGAGGCGAGCAAGGACAACACGGGTTTCGTACCTTTGTTGCATGTCGCCTTGGAGCGGCCCTTGTCGGCGCAGTGGCGCCTAGAAGCGGATGTCGATGCTCTGGCGGGTGGTCCGGGCTATGCCGTTGATGCAGGCGTACGCCTCGCGCGGAATGTGTCGTCGGGCTGGAGCATTCACGCGGGTGCACGCTACCTCGATGGCGGGGCGGATAACGACGAGGTCTACGCGTTCGCGGATTTCACGAGCGTCACCCTTGGGGTGACTTGGCGTTCTCGCTGAGATCATCGTTGCCAGGCAGCGGATCTTCCTCGAGTGCAGCTCGAGCAGATTCATCCATGTCGTCGAACTGACCGCGGTTGACGGCCCAGAAAAATGCCCAGATGGCTGCCGCCAGCAGCAAGATGGATAGCGGTATCAAAAGATAAATGCTCTGCAACATCAGGCAGCTCCGATGGCGGGTTGCGATGCACGCAGGATGCGGCGCGCATTGAAGACCACCAGTAATGACGATAAGGACATACCTAGAGCCGCAACCCACGGCGGCATGAGACCGATGGCGGCGAGTGGTAATGCGGTCATGTTATAGATCACAGCCCAACGCAAGTTTTGTCGCACGATGACGAGGGTGCGAATAGCCACATCGCGCGCGAGCGGCAGAGAAGCGAGCGATTCGCGCAGTAAAAGCAGGTCCCCCGCAGCATGGGCGATACTCGAGCCGCGGCCCATCGCCATCGATACGTCGGCGGCGGCGAGTACGGGTCCATCGTTGATACCATCGCCGATCATCAGTACGCGGTGACCTGCGCTTTGCAGCCGCTGCAAGGAGGCGAGTTTGTCTTCGGGGCGCAACTCTGCACTCGCGTTGTCGATACCGAGTTCGACGGCAGCTTCGGTGACTGCAGCACGCCGGTCACCACTCGCCAGATGGAGCGCAAGGCCGCGCGACTGCAAAGCTCGCACTGCCTCGGCTGCGTCACTGCGTAAGGCATCGGCGATCCGGAAGCGAGCGCTACGGCCCTGGCTGTCGGCGAGAACGATATGCGAGTCATCGCAGTCGGACTCGGCGAGAGCGAAGGCGCTCTTGCCGATTCGCCAGAGGACGCCATCGACATGGCCTTCGATTCCGAGTCCTGCGATGTCATGCGCGTCGTGCGAGACAATGCCAGGGTCAGCGTACTCTTTGAACGCTGCCGCGAGTGGATGCTGCGAGCTCGCCTCGAGTGCAGCCGCGATCGCGCGAGCACGCACAGGCTCGAGATCGCCCGTCGTGTCCGTCGACACCAGTCGCGGGCGTCCCTCGGTCAGCGTACCTGTCTTGTCGAGCATGACCGTATCGACACTGGCGAGGCCCTCGATCGCATCGGGTCGCATGACCAGCACGCCGAGTTTGGCGAGACGCGAGCTTGAGGCAGCCAAGGCGACCGGCGTGGCGATCGACAGCGCGCAAGGGCAGGTCGCCACGAGTACCGCTAGCACCGCAGGGAATGCACGCGCGGGGTCGATGACGTACCAAATGAGTCCGACCAAGGTTGTCAGTAACAAGATACGCACGATGAACCACGAGGCCATACGCTCGGCGGCCAGTCCCAAGCGCGGACGTTCGCTTTGCGCACGTTCGAGCAAGCGCACGAGACCGTGCAGAGTCGACTCAGCCGGTAGATGAGTCACTTCTAGGGTGATTGCCGCACCGGCGTTGATAGATCCACCGAGCAGAGGCTCGCCCTGGGCGCGCCGATTGGGCAGGGATTCGCCCGTGACGAGTGACTCATCGACGAGGGCAGTCGTACTCAAAACTTTGCCATCGACGGGAATGATCTGCCCTGTTCCGACGCGGATTCGATCGCCGCGACGCAGCTCCGACAGGGGGACTTTTGCGGCGGCACCCGAGCTAGGATCGAGTCGCTGAGCTGTTGCCGGTAGTGCCCGTGCGAGTGCGTCGGTGACATTCGCGGTTTGATGTCGACCGCGCATCTCGACGAAGCGGCCAAGCAACAGGAACAGAATGAACATCGTCACCGAATCGAAGTAAACCTCACCGGTCCCGGTGACGGTGTTGTAGAGGCTGGCGAGATAAGCGAGCACGAGTGCGATGGAGACCGTGACATCCATGCCGAGAACGCGCCGACGCAAATCATGGACGGCGCCTTGGAGAATCGGAGCACCCGAATAGAAGAGTACTGGTGTAGCGACAATCAGGCAGGTCCAACGCAGTGCGTCAGAGAGGTCGGTGTCGATGCCTTGGAAGGCACCGGCATACAAGCCGCCTGCATACATCATCACCTGCATGGAGCCGATCGCAGCGAGGCCGATGCGTTTGAGAGCGGTGCGACGTTCGAGTTTTTGAGCCTGTGCCGCGGCATCACCAACGAGCGGTACGGGTCTGAATCCGATCTTGGCAACGCTGCCCAATATCGTGCCGAGATTGACGATTTCGGGATCCCAGCTTACCGAGACGCGGCTGTTCACCACGTTTACATCGGCACGCTTGATACCCGGGAGGGTACCGAGCGTATTTTTGATGGAGTGCGCGCAGTTGGCGCAGTGAATGCCCTCGGCGTTGAAGACCGCGTGGCCTTCGCCGTCTGATTCGCTCGCCCAGTGCCCATCGAGCGATAGCGAAGCGCTAGCCGCCATTCGTAGCTCCCAAGATGACGGCGCCACCCGATGATTCAATTCGCCCGCGCAAGCGCCAATCCGCAGCTGAGACTTCAATCAGCCAAGCGCCGGATGGTAATGAGTCGATGCTGGCCCGGTAGCGCTCGGTGCCTACAACTCGGACGAGGGTGAGTGTTTGATCGAGCGCAGGAAGCGTCGCGTGTGTCATCCGAACGTTCAAGGTGGCAGGTGCCGCGACACCCGACTTCGAGACGTAATCGACCTCGATCGCTGGCGGCTGTTGCTGCAGCCAATCGATACGTAGCGTGATACCGGCGTCGATGGCGCGCTGCGCCCGAGCGAAGTCGGCATCGAGGGCTGAACCCTCCGATACGTACTGCGGCGGCAGTTCAGGCTCGGAGCCCGACACTGCCAGATAGAGCGTGTAGAAGCTGGCGAGCACGGCGGCTGCGGGTATGCCGATCATGGCCCAGAAAATCGGATGATGACGGGTGGCCGGCATGCTCGTTTCCCTCGATTGAGTGATGCGCTAACGACGCGGTGCGAAGAAGCGGGCTTCTGCCGAAGCCCGCAGGCTAGGGTCATTTTCGGCGCGCACCTCGAAGCGTACTTCGGAGACGCCCGCTTCGTCGCGTTCGCGCTCCTCGTGGCGCTCGCTCGCCTCGGCCGAATCGTCCCACGCGTTTTTTCGTACCCGTACTGCGGCATTGAAGACTTCGCCCGCCGGTACGGTGAACGCCGGTATAGTAGGATCAAGTCGGTAGCGGTCGGCGTTGTCGTGCTCGCTCTGGACGCTGACGATCAAACGCCGCGGAACGCTGTCCTTGTTGATGAGCTTCAGCAGATAGACGTTTTCGATTTCACCGGTCTCGAGGGTTCGATAAAGCGTATTGCGGTCATGCAATACGTCCAGACTGATGGGCTGGCGCATCGCAAGTGCGACTATGAAGCCGATACACAGCGCCACTAACAAAACACCGTAGACGATGACACGGGGTCGCAGTACCTGCGTCTGCTTGTGGTCGACGGCATTTTGGGTGTCATAGCGAACGAGACCGCGAGCGTAACCCATCTTGTCCATCACGCTATCGCAGGCGTCGATGCAGGCAGCGCAGGCGATGCACTCGTACTGAAGTCCGTTACGAATATCGATACCGGTAGGGCACACCTGCACGCACATCGTGCAATCGGTGCAGTCACCGAGACCGGCGGCACGCGGATCTGTTCCCTTGCGTCGGCCGCCGCGAGGCTCACCGCGATCGACGTCATAGGTGATGATCAGGGTGTCACGATCAAACATCGCGCTCTGAAAGCGCGCGTATGGGCACATGTATTTGCAGACCTGCTCGCGTAGGAAGCCGGCGTTGCCGTAAGTCGCAAAGCCATAAAAAAGAACCCAGAATGCTTCCCACGAACCGAGCGAAAGCGTCAGTACTTTTTTGGCCAGAACATCGACTGGCGTAAAAAAGCCGACGAAGGTGAAGCCGGTCCAGAGCGAGAACACGATCCAGAGCGTTTGCTTGGCCGCCTTGCGCATCAGCTTGTTGTGTGACCATGCAGCGGCGTCGAGCTTCATTCGTTTCGCGCGGTCACCCTCCGTGATGCGCTCCATCCAAATGAACACTTCGGTCCACACCGTTTGCGGACAGGCATAACCGCACCAAAGACGGCCACCCACCGCGGTGAAGAAAAAAAGACTCAATGCGGCGATGACAAGCAGCCACGCGAGGAAGATGAAATCTTGAGGCCACAGCGTGAGCCCGAGCAGATGGAACTTGCGCGCGGGTAGGTCAAAGAGGATAGCTTGCCTATCGTCCCATCGCAGCCAGGGTAGGCCGTAGAAAAGGCCAAGCAAAAGCCAGACGGCGGTCGTGCGTAACGTCGTGAAACGACCTTTGACTTCGCGCGGATAAACTTTTTGGTGCGCTTGGTAGTAGGACTCGTCGGCGGGTGGCTGTTCGGCGCGGCTCATGATCTACGGGCAGGTGGTGACGTGCAGAGCAGGCTTGCAGTCAAGCCAGCCGAGACGGCACTGACGATCCAAAAAAAGAAGAAACCCAAACTGTAAAGCGCGGTACGGCTCGGTAATGCGCCGGTAGGTTGCAACACGGCGACGAAGGGCGCCGGATCAACGAAGGCGAAAAACACGAGCGTGGCCATACTCGCCGACAGGAAAGAGCACCACGCGACGGTAAAGGCGAGTCGGCCGCGTAGGCCGAGCTCGCTTTGCTGAGTACCGTTGTCCGCGTCAGGGCTCGATTTGTGCGACACGCGTGGCTCCCATGCTGATCACATAGGCTGCGAGCAGCCGGATGCGCGTATCGCCCAGGTGGTCCTGAGCCGGCATCACGTTCTGGCGTCCATTCGCAATGGTGTAGCGGATCGCTTCCATAGAGCCGCCATGCAACCAGATGTTATCGGTCAAATTAGGCGCGCCAACGGCAGTCATGCCCTTGCCATCCGCGCCGTGACAGGCGGCACAGAAATTGGCGAAGTGCTGTTGACCGGCTGCGGCATCTCCCTTGGGCGCTTTACGACCCGAGAGCAACATGACGTAAGCGGCAGCATCGTCTAAGCCTTGCTCGCCGAGCACCTCGGCCCAAGGCGCCATCACACCCATGCGTCCATAGGCGATCGACGTTTGGATCAGTTCCGGTTCGCCGCCCCACAACCAGTCGCCATCGGTCAGGTTCGGAAAGCCAGAACCACCGCGACCATCGGAGCCGTGACACGCAGCGCAATTATTCGCGAACAGGTTACGACCGATCGCGACCGCTTGCTCATCATCGGCGAGATCGTCCGGCTCTCGATCGGCAAACTTGGCGAGAATGACTTGAGCCTGCTTTTCTTGCTCGGCCTGCATCTGCTCCCATTGTTTGATCTGCGTCCAACCCAAAGTGCCTTTGGAGTTGCCGAGGGTCGGGTAGAGAACGGCGTAGGCTACGGCAAAGACGACCGACAGCACGAATAGCCACAGCCACCAGCGCGGTAGCGGGTTGTTGTACTCGCGCAGGTCTTCATCCCACACATGCCCCGTGGTGTCTTCGGTGCGCTGTGACTCGCCGCGACGCTTACGCATCCACATCAGCAACCAGACGGCTGCTACGGTGTTGAGGACGGTGAGCACCACGACGAAGAGGTTAACTCCGGAACTCAGCATGATTAATCTTCCTCAAGCGGCAAGTTGGCCGCTTCATCGAATTGCTCGCGTCGACGTCGACTGTAAGCCCACAGGCAAACGCCGACGAAAGCCAGCATGGCCAAGAGGGTGGCGACACCGCGAACGATGCCAACGGCTTCGGGCGAGAGGCTCATTTCCACGCCTTAGAGGCAATGCCCAGACCTTGCAGGTAGGCGATCAAGGCGTCCATTTCGGTCTTGCCTGCCACATCGGTGCTCGCTGCAGCGATCTCTGCATCGGAATACGGATGACCGAGTGTGCGCAATGCCGCCATTTTCTTTGGCGTGATGCTCGCATCGATCTTGGCTTCGGCTAGCCACGGGAAACCTGGCATATTGGATTCGGGGACGAGATCGCGCGGATTCATCAGGTGCAGGCGCTGCCATTCGTCGCTGTACTTGCCGCCGACACGAGCGAGATCGGGGCCTGTGCGCTTTGAGCCGAATTGGAACGGACGGTCGTACACCGATTCACCCGCGAGCGAGTAGTGACCATAGCGCTCAACCTCACCTCGTAAGGGGCGAATCATCTGCGAGTGGCACACATAGCAGCCCTCGCGGATGTAGATGTCGCGACCCTCGAGTTGCAGAGCAGGGTACGGCTTGATACCCGGTGCTGGGTTGGTGATCTCTGCGGTCATGGTCAGCGGCACGATCTCGACGAGACCACCGATGCTGATCACGATGGCGACCAGAATGCCGAGCAGACCCACGTTTTTCTCAATGACGTCATGTTTCATGGTGTTGCTCCCTGGCGCTCAGGCGTGAGCCGGTTCGGGATTCGGGATGGCGACCGGCGTCACCTTGCCTTGCCCGATCGTCTTGGCGACGTTGTAGACCATGAGGAACATGCCAAACAGCACCAACAACCCACCCAACAAGCGAATACCGTAGTACGGGTAGGTTGCGTTGAGTGCTTCGACGAAGGTGTAGGTCAGCGTGCCGTCGGGGTTCGTCGCCCGCCACATCAGACCTTGCATTACCCCGGCGATCCACATCGAGACCGTGTAGAGCACGATCCCGATGGTGGTGGTCCAGAAGTGCACATCGATGAGCTTGGTGCTCCACATTTGCGTCTGGCCGAAGAGCCGCGGAATCAGCATATAGAGCGAGCCTACAGAGACCATCGCGACCCAACCCAGTGCACCCGAGTGCACGTGGCCGATTGTCCAATCCGTGTAGTGCGAGAGGGCGTTGATGGTCTTGATCGACATCATTGGCCCTTCAAAGGTCGACATACCGTAGAACGACAGCGACACGATCAGAAACTTCAAGATGGGGTCAGTGCGCAGCTTATGCCACGCCCCGGAGAGCGTCATGATGCCGTTGATCATGCCGCCCCACGAGGGAGCAAGCAGCATCAAAGAAAACACCATGCCAATGCTCTGCGCCCAGTCGGGCAGAGTCGTGTAGTGCAAATGGTGTGGGCCTGCCCACATATAGATCGAGATCAGCGACCAGAAGTGCACGATCGACAGACGGTAGGAGTAGATCGGGCGACCCGCCTGCTTCGGCACGAAGTAATACATCATGCCAAGGAATGCTGCGGTTAAGAAAAAGCCCACCGCATTATGTCCGTACCACCATTGCACCATCGCATCGACGACGCCGGCATAGGCCGAGTAGCTCTTGGTGAGCGTCACGGGGATCGCGGCACTATTGACGATGTGCAGTATTGCGACCGTGATGATGAAGGCAGCAAAGAACCAGTTGGCCACATAGATATGCGAGACCTTGCGCTTGGCGAGTGTCCCGAGGAACACGATGGCGTAAGCGACCCATACCACGGCGATCAGGATATCGATCGGCCACTCGAGCTCGGCGTATTCCTTGCTGCTCGTCATGCCGAGCGGCAAGGTGATCGCCGCCAAGAGAATGACGAGCTGCCAGCCCCAGAACGTAAACGCCGCGAGGCCATCCGAGAAGAGTCTCGTATGGCAGGTGCGCTGCACGATGTAGTAGGAGGTGGCGAAGATGGCTGAGCCGCCGAAAGCGAAAATCACCGCATTGGTATGCAGTGGTCGCAAGCGACTGAACGTCAGCCAAGGAGTGTCGAAGTTGAGTTCAGGGAACATCAACTGGGCAGCGATGATGACGCCTACGAGCATGCCGACGACGCCCCAGACAACAGTCATGATGGCGAACTGCCTGACAACCTTGTCGTTATAGGACACGGCCACGGTGTTTGTGGTCATTCTGGAGAGATCCCCCGAGTGTTGAACGCGGGAATTTTCTCCGGCCGTGATCTGTCGTTGAATAAGTAGATCACGCAGGCGCGGTTAGGCCTGCGCGAAATCAGACGGTTTTGTCGAGCTCGAGCACCATGCGAACGAGTTGTGCGAGCGACTGTGCGCCCATTTTTTCCATTACACGTGCGCGGTGGATTTCGACCGTGCGTTGGCTGACTCCGAGATCGCCCGCCATGACCTTGTTGGCCTTGCCTTGGGTGACAAGTTGCAGCACTTCTTGTTCGCGCGGCGTGAGGGAATCGTAGCGCTGTCGCAGCGTTTCGCGTTGCTGCAGTAACTGACGATGGTCGGCGTCGCTCGCGAGTGCGCGTTGCACTCGATCGATCAGATCCTGATCGCGAAAAGGCTTCTGCAGGAAGTCGAACGCACCGTGTTGGATCGCCTCGACGGCCATTGGGATATCGCCATGTCCGCTGATGAAAATAACCGGAATGATCGCACCGCGTTGATTGAGTTCGGCTTGGAGTTCGATACCACTCATGCCTGGCATGCGTACGTCGAGCACGAGACAGCCGGGTTGATCGGCATCCCATGCGGCAAGGAATTCGTGTGCGGAGGCGTGGGCGACAGTCGGCAGTCCGACCGATTTCAACAGCAGCCGCAACGAGCTGCGCACCGCATCATCGTCATCTACTACGTGCACGGTGGCGGGACGTGTCATCGGGGAGTATCTCCAGAGTAGGGTAAGGTCAAGGTAAAACGAGCTCCGCCGCCTACGGGCGAGTCGTAACTCAATTTACCGCGATGGGCTTCGGCGATGGTTCGGCTGATGGCAAGGCCAAGGCCTGTGCCGGTGGCTTTGGTAGTGCAGAAGGGATCGAAGATGCGGCTCACCAAATCGGCGGGCACGCCGGGTCCGTTATCTTCGATGACAAGCTGCACGGCATGCGTGGACCATTTCGTTTGTAGACGTATTTCGCGCTGACCGCGAGGCTGTTCCACGAGAGCTTCGATCGAATTACGTAACAGGTTCAAAGCAATTTGCTGAATCTGGATCCGATCGAGCAGTGCGATGGGCATGCTCGGATCGAATTGCGGCACGATGCGTACTTCGTTCAATTTGGCATCGCCGGCTACGAAGCCGATGACCTCTGCGATCGCATCGTTCAGATTCGAGGGCTCTTGACGCGTCTCGCGATTTTGTACGAGTGCGCGCAGGCGTCGGATGATCTCGCCGGCACGCAGCGCCTGTTGGCTGATTTGGTCTAGCGCCATGCGCACATCGCCATCGGGATCGAGGGTCGATAGATCCGCTTGCGCTGCCAAGCGCAATGCAGCATTGGCGTAATTGGCGATCGCAGCTAGTGGTTGATTCAGTTCGTGCGCGATCCCCGCTGCCATTTCGCCCATCGTGGCAAGGCGCGAGACTTGGGTCATCCGTGCCTGCGAAGCTTGGGCCTCTTCCTCGGCCTTGCGCGATTCGGTGATATCTTCACCCGAGGAGAAAAAACCCGTGAGATGGCCACTGGCATTACGGATAGCGATGCAGCGCCAAGCGATCAGCCGTCGCTCGCCACTCGCCGAGAGTACGTCGTGTTCAAAGTATCGCTCATCGCCAATGGCATTAGCAGCGACGTCGCGGAAAGCGCGCGCGACGTCTTCCTGTTGATCGGTGGGGACTGCGAGTTCCAGCCAATCACGGCCGAGTAGATCCATCTCGCGCCGACCTAGCGATTCACAGCCGCGACGATTGATCAGTTGCACGCGCCGATCCGGAGAGAGTGCTAACAGGATGACCTGCGCCATCTCGAGGTACATATTGGCGCGATCTCGCTCGCGCCGAATGGCCGACATCGCTTCGCGACGTAGCGTGATGTCATGGAGTAGACCGACGAAACGGGGCGGGTTTGCGCCATGAATCTGCCCCACCGATAGAAACACCGGAAACACCGAGCCATCTTTGCGCCGCGCATCGACTTCTCGACCAATCCCAATGATGTGCGGAACACCCGTCGTTAGGTATCGACCCATGTAGTGATCGTGCGACTGCGAGTCGGTCCGAGTCATCAAAATACTGACGTTACGTCCGACGACTTCGTCGGCCTGATAGCCGAACAGGCGCTCGCCGGAGCGATTGAAGCTTTCAATGATCCCGCGGGAGTCAATGATAATCACGGCATCGACTGTAGCGTCGAGTAAGGCCTGCATTTCGGGCGGGCGTTGCGGGCTGACCTCGGGAGTGGGGCTCATAGATATAGCGATTCTGACGAACTCGGGCGCGTTGCGCGATACGCCTAGGTATTAATCGCAATGGCTGCTGTTACGGCGAAATGGGATCGTTGCCAGCCATCCATCAGGAGGATGACATGGCGAGCCCGGAGGCCATTGAGCAGCGTTTACTGCTGCGTCGTAGTGAGTTGATTCAACGAGCAGAGCGAGTCGGTGCGGATCTTCGTCACGAGCGCGATCCCTTGGTTGCCGATTTTGCCGATCAGGCCATCCAGCGCAGCAACGACGAGGTGCTGCGCGAGATCGGTGATTCGGCCAAGGACGAGCTGCGCCAAATCGAGGTTGCACTGCGGCGCTTGGCCGCTGGTCAGTATTTTATTTGTGCAAGCTGCAGCGGCACTATCGAGGACGCCCGTCTTGGCGCTTTGCCGGCGACCACGTTCTGCGCGGCCTGTGCGCAACGGAGTCGCTGACGACGGTGGATGCCCTCGGTTCCATCCTGGTGTTGGCGGATCGCGCGAGTGAGGCGCAAGCCGCCGTACGTAAGGCGTCGGTGATGGCTCGTCACTTCAAGGCGAGCATCGAGCTCTTCGCTTGCGATACCGATCACGCCTGGGCGATCGACGACCCATCGCCGACAGCGCGTGCGGCAATCTCGACCTGCCTCGCCGGAACCGAGCGATACCTCGATGCACTTCGTGGCTCTGTTGCTGGCAATGATCTGCAGATCACCACCAGAGCCGCTTGTGCAAACTCGATGGAAGAGGGGATCAATTCCCGCATCCGCGCGCTGCATCCCGACCTTGTCATCAAAACGTTGATGGCCGTGTCGGATACGACACCCATGCCGCCCCGTGCTCGCGAAATGCAATTGATGCGCGGCTGCGCCGTACCGCTACTGGTCACGCGGGGCCGCTCTTGGCGGCCGAGCACGAAGTTCGCAGCAGCCATCGAGCTCGATGGTCATGATCCTGAACTGATCGCGACTTTGATCGAATCGGTCCAGTTCCTGGCGCAGGGCTGTGGTGGTGAGTATTCGTTGATCCGTGGCGGTTCCGTCGATGAGGTACAAAACTTCGTCGAACAAAATCAGATCGATGTGCTCGCGATAGGCGGGCCTAAAGCGGGGTCTTGGCGTGGTCCAGAGCCGTCAACCACCGAGCGTTTGTTGAGTGTGCTCGAGTGCGATGTCTTGATCGTGCCCTGCGCTGTAGCGCCGTCGAAGACTCTGGTTTCGCTCAGCTAGCGGCCTTTTCGTCAGCCAAGCGATCCAGTTGGATACGCCGAACCGTCATCCATGAAAAGAGACCGATCACGCCCACGAGGACGGCCATCAATAGGCCGAGCCACCAACGGACCTTCCAGGCCTCATAGAGACCCCAAGCGACGCCGATCGGCGTGCTCACCAGTAGAACGGGTTTTGCGATACGCATTGCAGGGCGGAAGCATAACTCGCTAGGCTCGAGTGCATGAAAACTTCGCTTCTCGGCTTGGCCCTGCTGCTGCTCACTTCGCTCTCGGCTTGGGCGGCACCCGCGGATGACGAGGCGGTGTACCAAGCGCGCTTCGCGCAGTTGTTTGCCTCGTTCCGTGCCGGGCTCGGCCTTGAGACTTATGAGCCCCTGGAGGCGGTGCCTGGCGCGCGCGGCCATCAGCCTTTGCGCGCCGCGAGCGTTGCGAGCATCGACCCCTCGGCGTTGCAACGGGCGCGTGAGTACGCAGCAGCGAATCGTTCATCGGCATTCCTCGTCTGGCGCGACGGAGTCCTCGAGGAGTCGAGCTACTTCGGTGAGACTCTAGCGACGAGCACGCTGACATCGCGCTCACTTGCCAAACCGATGACCGCGATCGCAGTTGGTCGAGCGATTGCGCTCGGGCGCATTCGATCGCTTGATCAACCGGTGGCGGACTTCGTTCCCGAGTGGCGCGACGACGAGCGCCGGCGATTGATTCTGGTGAGACACTTGCTCGACATGCGCTCGGGCTTTCTGCCGCAATCCATGTCGCCGGATCCGGCGCATATCCTCAATCGCGCCTATCTGCATCCGCGCCACGACGAGATCATCATCCGCGAGTATCCCGTAGTCGACGCGCCGGGGTCTCGATACGAATACAACAATGCTTCATCGGAAATGGTGGCGGTGTTGATCGAGCGGGCGACCGGTCGACGCTATGCCGAGTTCATCTCGAGCGAGATCTTGCAGCCGATCGGTGCACCGGGTGGGCAGGTCTGGGTGAATCGGCCGGGTGGTGTTGCGCACTCGGGTTGCTGTTTGATGCTGCCGGCGGAAGCCTGGTTGCGCCTTGGGATTCTGCTGTCGACCGATGGCGTCTGGCAGGGTAAGCGTCTATTACCCGTAGGGTATGTCAACGAGATGCGTCGGCCGACCCGTGAGAATCCGTACTACGGGCTCGGCGTTTACGTGGCGGGTGATTACACGCCGCGCCGGGGCTTTGCACATCCGGAGCGGGAAGCTGACTCGCGCAAGGTACTGCATTCGGAACCTTATCTCGCCCCCGATCTTTTCTTATTCGACGGCAACGCCAACCAAGTTGTCTACATCATTCCGTCTGAGCGGCTCGTCATCCTGCGAATGGGCGACAACCCGCCACGCGGCGAGGGTCAGGAATGGGATAACACGGTCCTGCCGAACACCGTGCTCCGCGGTATCCTTCGCGCCCGCGCGGGAGCCGCCCTCAATGGGCCTGATTCTCGCTAATTCTGTTATAGTGTTGTAGTTGCATATAACACTTGTGGGGCCTTGCCTCGCAGACTGCTTTTACGGAAAACATCATGGCTCGACTCGCTTTGTCATCAGCACCTCGCAGTGTTTATTGGGTTTTGGGTGTTCTCGGTGTGCTGACCGTGCTGGGTCTGATCCGAACTTTCTGGAACAGCGGTCCCGATGCCGACGGCGCGAGTCAGCCGCCGCTCGTGAGCGTGCGTGAAGTGCGCCCGGCGGAGCTTGCCGATATCGTCACTTTCACGGGCGCCATTGCGGCGCGCGATGAGGCGGCGATCAGCGCCGAGGGCGAGGGCGGTCGAGTGGCTGCGCTCTTCGTCGATGTGGGCGATCGAGTCAGTCGCGGTCAGGTCCTAGCCAAGATCGATAATTCTTTGATCGCGCCGCAGGTGGCGAGCATCGAGGCCTCGCTCGAAGAATCGAAGGCGAATGCGGCGGTTGCCGAGGCCGAGTACCGTCGCGCTCAAGCGGTTGCTTCTATTGGCGCCTTGTCGCAACAGGAAATCGAGCGTCGCGGGGCCGCTGCCGTGGCTGCCGCTTCCAAGGTGAAAGTGGTTTCTTCGCAATTGACCGAAGCACGCGCGCGTCTTGGTCGTACCGAGGTGCGTGCGCCGTTCGATGGCATTATTTTGACGCGCAACGCCGAAGTGGGGCAGTTGGGCTCGCCCGGTGCGGGTCCATTATTTCGAATTGGCCGACGCGGCAGCATCGAGATGCGTGGCAACGTGGCCGAACGCGATCTACCGCGTTTGCAGATCGGACAAACGGCTCGTGTGCGCGTGACCGGAGTCGATCAAGCCTTCGAGGGTCAGGTGCGTTTGATCGGTGCCGTCATCGAACCCACGACGCGCTTAGGTTCCGTCCGTATCGAACTGCGCGAACATCGCGATTTGCGTCCCGGTGCCTTCGCTCGCGGCGAGGTCGAAACGGGTCGCGGCTCTCGCCCGGTAATTCCGCAAACCTCAGTCATGAGTGATAGCAACGGCAACTACGTCTATCTCGTGGGTGCAGGCGATCAGGTCGAGCGTCGTGACGTGCGCATCGCCGGTTCGCGTATCGAGGGGCTCGTCGTAGCGTCGGGCCTCCAGGGCGGTGAACGTTTGATCGAGACGGCAGGCCCTTATCTGCGCGTCGGTGAGAAGATCCGAGTCGCCAAATGAAGAACATGTCCGCTTGGGCGATTCGGCATCCGATCGTGCCGATCGTGCTGTTCATGGTGCTGACCTTCGTCGGCATCGTCAGCTTCATACGGCTACCCATCAATCTGGCCCCGGACGTCAGCTTTCCGCTGGTGTCCGTCTCGGTATCGCAGCCGGGTGCAGCGCCGTCGGAAATCGAAACCCAGATCACTCAGAAAATTGAGGGTGCCGTACGCAGTGTCGCGGATGTGCGCACGATCAGTTCGCGAGCCTCGGAAGGTTTCAGTTCGACAATGGTGGAGTTCCAGATCGGTACTCCGATCGATCGAGCGCTCAACGACGTGCGCGATGCCGTCAGTAAGGTGCGCGCCGATCTGCCCGATGGTGTCGATGAGCCGCAGGTGACGCGTATCGATGTCGAGGGCGGCGCGATCGCCTACTACGCCGTCGTGACGACCGAGCGCTCGCCAGAGCAGTTGAGTTGGTATGTCGACAACACCGTCAGCAAACGCCTGCTGGCATTGCCCGGTGTGGCGCAAGCGTCGCGCGGCGGCGGTTTCACCCGTGAGATTCGCGTCAATCTTGATCCGGCGCGTATGCAAGCACTCGGCATCACGGCGACCGAGGTTAACCAGCAACTACGTACCCTCAATCTCAACGCACCAGGAGGCCGCGCTCAAGTGGGCGGCGGCGAGCAGGCGATCCGTGTGCTCGGCTCTGCAGCGACGGCTCTGGACTTGGCTAATACACAGATTCGCTTGGTCAACGGTACGAACGTGCGCCTGCAGGATATCGCCGAGGTTCGCGATGATGTCGGTGAACAACGGTCTTTGACGCGTCTCAACGGTCGCGTGGCGACCACGTTTGGCGTGTTCAAGGCTCGGGGCGCCTCCGATGTCACTGTGCTCGATCGGGTCGAGGAGGAGATCGATACACTCCTCAAAGAATCGCCCGACCTCAAGATCACCCGCGTCTTTACGACGGTCGAGAATACGCGTGAGTCCTACCGCTCGGCGCTGACGGCGATGATCGAGGGCTCGATCCTCGCGGTGCTCGTCGTATTCATCTTCCTGCGCGATTGGCGCGCAACGGCCATCTCAGCGCTCGCGATCCCGTTGTCGGCCATTCCGACGTTCGCGTTCATGTATGCGATGGACTTCACCCTCAACAGCATGAGCATGTTGGCCTTGTCGCTGGTGGCCGGTGTGCTCGTCGACGATGCGATCGTCGAGATCGAAAATATCGTACGGCATATGCGCATGGGCAAGACCGGCTATCAGGCCGCGCTTGATGCTGCTGACGAAATCGGGCTCGCGGTGGTTGCGACCTCGGCGACGATCATTGCGGTGTTCGCACCGGTGGGATTCATGGGTGGTTTCGTCGGGCAATACTTCAAACAGTTTGGTTTGACGGTAGCGGCCGCCGTTTTCTTCTCATTGTTGGTGGCGCGTTTGATCACGCCGCTGATCGCTGCCTACACCCTAAAGCCGCATGACGAGATTCGATCGGCCGATGGCCCGATGATGAACAGCTATCTCGAGGTGCTGCGCTGGGGGCTGCAGCATCGTTGGACGACGATCGCCGGCGGCACGGCGTTTTTCATCATCTCGGTGCTGTTGCTCGTGGCACTGCCGAAGTCCTTGATACCGCCGCAAGACTTCTCGGCCTCGCAGATCACCATCGAGTTACCTCCCGGCGTGCGACTTGAGCAAACTGCTGCAGTATCGGCGCAGGTGCGTGATCTGGTGGCATCGCAGCCGGAAGTGACGGACGTCATCGAGTCTATTGGTGGCGATGAAGTGCGCACGGCTAACCTCTACGTATCGCTGGTGTCGCACAAGGAACGTGATCTGACACAGAACGAATGGGAAGAACGGGTCCGACCGAGTTTCGCCGCCATTCCCGATGCGCGCATCAACTTTGCGGGCGGTGATGCTGCCGGCGGCGGACGGCCCTTGACGCTGTATCTCACAAGCGACGATCCGGTGAAGCTCGAGAACGCGGCACGCGCTGCGGTCGATGCCATGCGTAAATTGCCCGAACTGCGCGATGCGCGCATCAGCGGCGATCTCGAGCGCCCCGAAGTCATCGTCGAACCCAGATTGGATCTTGCCGCGGAGCTTGGCGTTTCCGTTGCTGCGATCAGTCAAACGATCCGTATCGCGACCTTGGGCGATCTGCCGCAGAACGCGGCGAAGTTCTCGCTCTCCGATCGGCAGGTGCCTATTCGCGTGAGTTTGTTGGAAACATCACGACAGGATCTGGCTACGCTCGAAAATCTTCCGGTGCGTACCTCATCGGGCGGCACCGTGCCGCTGAAGGCGGTCGCCGAGATTCGCTTCGGTGAGGGTCCGTCCGTTGTCCGTCGCTACAATCAGAGTCGCCGCGTCGTCATCGACTCGGAGCTCAATGGCGTCGAGATCGGACCTGCACTCGCCAAGGTCAAGGCACTGCCCGAGATCAAAAATCTCCCCGAGGGCGTGAACCTCGTCGAGGTTGGTCAGGCCGAGTTCATCAAAGACGTTTTCACGAACTTCACGCTGGCTATTGGTGCGGGTGTGCTGCTGGTATTCGCCGTGCTGGTATTGCTATTCGCGCGCGTGTTCCAGCCGATCACGATCCTGTCGGCTTTGCCGCTTTCCGTTGGCGGTGCGGCGATCGCGCTGATGCTTTTCGGCAAGCCATTCTCGATGCCGGTGGTCATCGGCTTCTTGATGCTGATGGGTATTGTCGGCAAGAACTCGATCTTGCTCGTCGACTTCGCAATCGAAGAAATGCGCGCGGGTAAGACGCGCACCGAGGCGCTCATCGAAGCGGGTCACAAGCGAGCACGACCCATCATCATGACGACGGTTGCAATGGTCGCCGGCATGCTGCCCGTGGCATTGGCGGTGGTGGGTGGCGAGTTTCGCGCGCCCATGGGCATCGCCGTAATCGGCGGTCTCATCACGTCAACGGTGTTGACGCTCGTGATCGTACCCGCAGTGTTCTCAGTCATCGATGATCTTGAGGGGTGGGTCACCCCGCGGGTCAGTCGTCTGCTTAATTCCTCTGAAGCGAGCTGAGATCCGAGCGTGGCTTCGCGCTGCGCGTCGAGGTCAACGGCTCTGCCAGAGTAGCGTCAGTAGCAACGTCGTGCCCGCGATGAACGCGGTTGCCGTTGCGCCCAACGCGAGCGGTCGCCAGCCTTGCGCCACGAGTTTGCGTAGGTCGGTCTCGAGTCCGACGGCGGCGAGGGCGAAGGCGAGCAACGCCTGTGTGGCGAGGTTCGCACTCGAACGCCAGTCGGCCGCGATCCAGTCCGTGCCGGCCAAGAGCACCATCCCTAAGAATCCGAACACGAACCAAGGAATCGGTGCGCGCCCGCTGACAGAGTCGTGTCGGTTCGATAATCGATGTGCCCAAAGGCCCATCAGCAACACGAGCGGTGCCAGCATCAGCACGCGTGCGAGTTTGGTGACCGTTGCAAACTCGCCGCTCGTTTCGCCGCGCGCGAACCCCGCAGCGACAACCTGCGCCACTTCGTGGACGGAGGCGCCACTCCAAAGCCCATAAGCCAGTTCACCGAGTGGTAGGCCGCCCGCTAGCAACGGATAGCCGAACATGGCGATCGTGCCGAACAGAGTGACCGTGGCGAGCGCGTAGGCGACGGACTCATCTTCGTCTCGAACCACCGTGTTGGCAGCCACGATAGCGGAGGCACCGCAGATCGAGGTGCCAGCCGCGATCAGGGTGGTGAGGCCTCGCGGCACGCCGAGCTGTTGTCCCATCCAGACCGTGAAGGTAAAGGTCGCCACCACCGCGAAGGTCAAAATAGCGAGTCCGGTCCAACCGATGGCGAGTATTTCGGCCAGCGTTACTTGCAAACCAAGCAGAACGATCCCGAGACGCAAGGGCGTTCGCAGCGCAGCCGCCAAGCCGGCGCGAGCCGCTTCAGGGCGACCCCAAAGGTTGCGGACAGCCATGCCGATCAGAATGGCGAGCATCAGGGGGCTGAAGCTGGCGATGATTGGGAATCCCGTGGCCTTGATGGCAAAAGCGGCCGCAGCAACGGTGGCGGCCAGAGCGATCCCCGGCAGGCGGGCGGCGGGTGCGGGGTTCGTGCTGATGGGTGAGGCGCTCACGGCGGGGCGCACTATACCCGTTTAATCAAAAAGACTTGACTTTCACAGAAGTGTGTTAGACTCGAACGAGATCGTTGCCTTTCTGTCTGCATCTCTGAGTGTTTCAAACGCCGGTCTGCATTGCTGAATCGACTTCGATCAGGTGGCTAATGGAGCCTACCGGGTCCAATAAAATCCGGGTGGCTGGCTGAGGCCGGTTTGTTTGATTAATAAGTGAGTGTTTTCAGAGATGGCGAAAATTTATGTAGGCAACCTGCCGTTCTCGGCAGACGAGGCATCGGTTCGTACCCTGTTCTCGCAGCATGGTACGGTCGAGACGGTGTCCTTGCCGGTTGATCGTGATACGGGTCGTCCCCGCGGTTTCGGCTTTGTCGAAATGCCGCAGGAAGATGCGGCTCGCGCGATCCAGTCCTTGAACGGCTACTCAATGGGCGGTCGCCCGTTGCGCGTGAACGAGGCTCAGGATCGTCCCCGCACCGGTGGCGGCGGTCGTCCGGGCGGCGGCGGTGGATTCCGCGGCGGTAGCGGCGGCGGTGGATTCCGCGGCGGCGACGGCGGCGGTTATCGCGGCGGCGGTGGCGGCGGCG
>JACCEC013214019.1_pt1 | contig 104176 bp, 114 predicted proteins | sample 7450121 | NCBI WGS metagenome assembly JACCEC01 (sample SAMN15323455, study PRJNA562643) | freshwater metagenome | isolation source: river surface water | place: USA:Blue River Watershed | collected 2017-08-18
CTGTCATCTTGTATTTTAGTTGTTGTTTTACAAGATTTTTAAGACCATTACCACCATCTCGCTCAGGATCAAGTAGCCATGCTAGAGGAAGGGTATCTATGATGTTAAAGGTGCTATAATCTATACCTTCGTTTTTGAATACACCTCTCTCAAATTGGCTATTGTGAATAAGCACATTCTTATTCATCAGTACTTCTTGAATGAATTTGATTACATTCTCTCTAGAACAGTTTTGAACATTGTTCTGTGTATCAAACATGTCTACTTGTTCTTGATCTTTATGGTCAACGGATATATAAAATCCAATCCATTTGTTATCTTTTACGGCAAAGGAACAGCCAAACATTGTTCGGTTGAAATCTAAACCATTACCATTTGGGCTTGTTGTTTCTGTATCAAAAGCTATTGTGGTAAAGGGTAGTAGGTAATCTCTTAGTAAAAGTAAATCTGTATCATTGGTTATGATTGATTTAATCTTTTTCACTTTTTGTAATCCTCCGTTTTTTCGGTGGTGGTGATTGTTGTTTAGATTTATATAATAAGTATATCATTCTATACGATGATTGTAAATTACTTCAATTTTGTTTTAAATTCTAGGTATAAAAAAACCCCCAATAATCAGGGGGTCGCTTTAATATTTCTTTGTTAGATAAAATTCAGCATCACAATAGATCAGTTTTGCTAGACAGATTTAACCACGATTGTACACAACAGGTCTTACAGTTGCCAAGATTGCATCTCTTTTGGTTTTTGCTTTGACATTCTCTACGGTTCGTTCTGTGCTTGGATTGAAATAATTGTTGACAGGTTCTAGGGCAAGGATTTGATCATTTGGTCCACGATATACCCAACAACAGATAATTTTTACTGTGTATGTGTTTGGTGCGGTCTTTGTTGCATATGCTACTTCATGATAGATGCTTTCAAAGTTTTTTGCATCTTGGTAGATAAAGAACATATCTTCAGCATTTTTTACAGATTGGAATTCTCTTTTTGTTGTGATAATTCCACAGGTTTTTTCTAAGATGTACATGTTGCCTCTTGAGAAAATGGTTTTGAGAAAAATTGATCAATTAAAAATCAATCAAAATTGATAAAATCAGTATAGTGTTCTTAGTGAATGGTGTAAATATCTAGAATTTAATTTAAATTTAGTTTAAATCAGTTTAAGCAGTCATATTATTCAAATAGTTTCCAACCTAATTCCTTAAAGCGATTTAAATCCTTACCTAAACAGTATGCAGCTATGTTGTCTTTAGTGATCTTATATATGATATGGCTTATTTGATTTGTTTCTTTCTTACCCATTTTTTCAAGTTCCGTTTTTTCTATATATAATTGGTAGCCCTCATATAAAATTGGTTTAAGACCTAATTGCTCAACACTTTCTTCTTGAATTGTCATTACATGGTGGTGCTTAGGTAAGATTTTATCCAACAATACTTCCATTGATCTAGGGTGTATTGTTTTTGTGATCTCAAATACTGCTTTAGCATAATCCTGTAATTCCTTTTGAGCATCATGAGATAATCTTTGCTCAAGAAAATGCATAAGTGCCTGTAATGATGGTGTCCAAATAAATGTAGTATATAATCCATTGGGTAATACAAATCTTGCCTGCTCTTTAGCTACACCAGATGATAATAGTTCTTCATAATAATCATGACAATGCTTATAGTGTTCTGTTGTTTTATCATCAATTTGTTCTTGTAATTCATCATTTAATTTACCAAATGATCCCTGCTTATTACTCTTAGATTGTATTCGCCATTCGCTAGGGATAAAAAATTCTTCTTTTAATTCAACATAACGACCACTTACTTCATTGCTTGGTGTATCTATTGGTGATCCTACACGATATTTTTCCCACTGTCTTACAATGGATATGGGTGCATGTACTCTAAAAGATAAAAATACATGTCTAAATGGTGATGTATGACCATGTTGCCATAAATAATTAAATAGCTTATCCATAGATGGTGATTGCCATTCATTTGCTGAATTATCAAATGACACCTTAGCTACATTGATTACATCAAGTTCAGTTCCATATTGGTGCAATAATTCTACATATCCACCATTAAATAAATCAATTTTTTTCATCTGTTTTCCATAGCTAGAATTAAATGTTATCCTGCATTCGCAGGAGCTTTTTGCAAAAGCATCATTATATATATATCTTTTTAAAATTATTTGTCAAGTCATATTTCTTAGCTATATTGAAAAACAGTAATTTACTTATTATTTAGCTTTTCAATTTCTTCATCTGTATATGTGCTATCACATAATGTAGCAATGTCTGCTTTTTTAGCTAAATCATAATTTAATTTATTCTTATCGCTAGATACAATTACATAGATTTGATATGTCCATTTTAGTGCTACATAGTTGACACTCTCAATTGTGCAATCATTAGGTACTTGTAATTCTATGCTATCATGATTGTCATCTTGTTTTAATAACAACACAATCTGCTGCAATCCATTACCATAAGAATAATAGTGATTTACATCTAAATATTTCATTGGTGTTTCAAATGTTCCATATATGATGTTATCTGTAATAAATCCCCACTTGGTAATTGTACCTAATGTTTTTTTATTCTTTGATAGTGTATGATTTACACATAATCTAGGATATGTCATTTTTTACTATTCCGTTTTTTTAAGGTAGTTTCTAGATATAAAAAAAGGCAACCTATCATTTTACTGACAAGTCGCCTATTTCTATGGGTTAATCGTGTGGGTGTGGGTGTGAGTTTGTGCTAGCTAATTCTTAGAATGGAATGTCGCTATCATCATCATCAGTAGCAAATTCAGTAGCTTGATCTTCGTGATCTTCTTGACCTGTTTTACCTAAAAGGTCGAGCAATTTTCTAAGTTCAGCATCACTCTTGGGTTGTAGTGCTTTTGCATAGTCAACTGCTTTAGGCAAATTGGTGGTATCAACCTTTTCGATAAATTCTAAGACATTGCCAACACTTGGGGATTTGTCGCCAACTCGTTCGATTTCAAATCTACAGCCACGAAGAGAACCGCCTCTCTTCTCGATTTGCTTTTGTAGAATTCCCCAAGTTGGTGATGATCGCTTTACGACAAACAATTTGACGAGGTCTTTATACACTTTGCCTTTTGGGCTAGTCCAACTTGAGTGATCAATTACGGAAAACACTGCCACTGATGAGGGCTTTGATACATCTGCAAGTGGATTGCTTGGTGTAGCAGTTGAGTAATTGTTCCAACCTTCTTTGAAACCGAGAGCAGCTAATGTGTTTTCAGCACGAAGTCTTTGACTATCAGGTAATTTAGCAAGAAACCCGTAGGGAATTTGCAAACGATATTCGCCGTACTTAATGGGGGTTGCAACAGTGTTGCCATCAATGATTGTGCTTGCTTCGTCAAGGAAAGTGACTTGTGCAGAGCCGTTGAGTCCGAGCATAAAACGACCAACCTTATCGGTGGCATTTGCTTGAGTATTACTTGAGTCATTATACCAACTCATTTGTAACTCCTAGTTTTGGGGGAAAAAGAAACTGATTTCTAAAGTGATGTATCATGTCAAGAGATTATTAAATCACATTCATTTAATCAGTAAATCAATAGTAGCATACTATATATAACATGTATATATCTTTTACAAAATATTTTGTATCTATAAATCATCATATATTTCAATAGCTTATAATCTACAAACTATTTAATACACAACTATTTAAACCGAATGGAAAAGATACCTTGACCATATACTGAGTATGTTTTTGTGATAACCTATATCATAAATTATCATTGGTGCTTATTACCTTAAATATTATCTAAGGTGTTTAGTTTCTTTGTTTAATAGTGTTTTTAATGTTCCGTTTTTTTAGTATTTAGATACTTGGCACAAACACAATATCATCACTAAGATGAAGTTCTTCTTTGTGAATATCGTCAACACTATCATAATCGCTATATTCATGTGGCGTAATATATGACCATGTAGAATAACCACGATTGTGTGCAACAATGATTTGTGCCAATTCTCTTAATCCAACGCTTACTTCTAGTGCAAGAATACAGTGGTATGAACTATTTAGCCATTCAGGTGTTGATACTGCATATCTGTAAAGTTTGAGTGTTTCAAGCATTGGTGAAGTCCATGAACTTGATTGATTTAATCCATGTGCATCTGAGAATGAATGCATTTGATCAATACTAAAGAGAAACAGATCATAACCTTCTGAGAAGTCATCAGTGTTTGTTTTGCTTTGGCTTGTGACATAGAAATCACGATCAAGTTCCATAGTGTGTTGTTCTTCAATGCATCTTAAAGAGATTGGAAATTCAATACACTTCTTAAAATGGCTACCTGCAATATCAATGATTGTTTCTAATTCTTGATTTACAGTATCAATATCTCTAGCTGCATACTCTTGTTCAAAACGATTTTTTAATCTATCGCTTTCAAGTTGGTAGAGTAGCAATTCCTTTTTTTCTTGAGCATTCATGGTTTAATCCTTTAGTTGTTGAGTGGTTTCGCTATAATCTAAAAGCACAATGCCGATTTCAAGATAAAACAACAAACCATCTTTTTGTGATGATGGGCTAGCAATTACATAGCCATTGTGTCCATTGTTAATCCAGCAAGTAGCAATTTCTGATTTTGTAAGAATGTTTGCGATTGTCTCGTTGTTTGTGTAAAATTCTCGCACTAATTGCAAATCTGTAGCATGAATTTGAGATTGGATACTCATATAAATGCTTTCTTGTAGCCAATGTAGTGGGAATTGCAATGTAGTGATTTGATCTAACAAAGATTTTGCTCTAAGTTCAATCTTGTTTTGTGTTTCTCTTGGCAATTTGTTTTTTGCTGAAAGAATAAGGTCATAGTCTAGCATGATACCTCTTTGGTTGTTCGTTGTGATTTGCATTTAAGCAATATCAGAAAAAGATAAATTTAGTATATCAATCTTAGTGATATGTGTAAATATCTTCATAATATTGAAAAGAATGATTTAAATTGTTATAATAGGTTTATGAGTTTTTTTAAACCACCGTTTTTTGTGAGTAAAAATGTCTAATCATGATCATAAAGATATTGGCTGTTCTTGTATGGACGGCACAATCTACAAACCTGTTCAAGTCATAGATGAAATTAATCTTGATATTGAAAGTCTAAAGCTATTAAAGGAAATTGCAAGCACAATGCTAAAGAATAAGCCTATTAGAGAAGAGTATGTAAATTATACCCAACAGCTTATGAATAGATTAAACATTACATTACAAAGTCTAAGAGAAGGTCTTTAATCATGGATATGCTTGATTTGTTTTTAGCAATAGCTTGTGCATTTTCAATCTTTTATTCTGTCTGTTCATTTAATGATTGATTTGAACAATACCTAAGCAATGTGTTCATATTCTTTGATTTTTGAACATTAGCATTTTTTTGATATATATATAATAAGGTATATAAAGCAGGATTTGATTATCTTATAGTGGTTTTCTATTATTATCTTTTTTAAAAATCCCGTTTTTTATTGGTTTAGCTTAATTGTACACTTATCACCATCACAGAATTTTTCAGTTTCCTCATGTGTATCTTTAACTAAAACATCATCAATATCTACAATTGGTTGCATCATGATTTCATATTGTCTTTGTGTGATTGACTCATAAGGTGCTTGCTCATAGCTATGATCCATAAGTGGTAGCATAGATACACTCTTTAATTTATCTTCAAAGAATGATAACAAGATAGGAATGTCTTTAGCCTCTTGTTTATTGAATGTAATTGTATTGCTAACACTATTATCACTCCAATGTTGCTGCATAAATGCACAAAGAGCCACTTGTTCCCATAAGGTTACATCTGCTTTAGCTTTTTTAAAATTTTCTACTTTCATTGGGAATGATACAACAATACTTCCGGGCTGATATTTACATGGTTCAGTATGATAGCCTGCTTTGATTAAAATATCTAACAATGGTGAGTTTTTACTTAATCTTACTCTTCTAATATAATACTCTGAATGCTCTTGGTGTACTCCGGGTGTTGCTCCACAAAGTAGTGATACAGTACCACTTGGTTTTACAGTAGTCATTCTTACTGATCTAGGAATACATAACCATTCAGAATATTGTCTATCATACTCTTTTACTTTTTGGTATCCTTGATCACAGAATGTTCTAAATGTATCTAATCCAAATTTATTGATTGCTTGTACAATACCTGACATAGAGCAACCAATTCTACGATTTCTCATCATTACTTGATTTGTTCTAGCATTGTGTGTTGGTGTAAGTGTAACTGACTTAGCATAAAGATAAGCATACTTAAGAGTAGTCATAAAATCTTCTAAGCTATCATGATGTGCAGGAAATGTTTCTACAAGATTACATAACTCATAGCTTTCTAAGAATTGTTCACCACATGGATTTGTACCTTTTACACGAAAATCATCTGTATTCTTATCTTTTGATCTTCCAAATGTTCTAGCATTTTCCAACCAAATGAGTCCGGGCTCTCCATTGATTTCAATTCTCTTTGCAATTTGTGTATAGTCCATACCTACATGAGCTAAGACGGAATTGTTTGATGCCCATCTATGTGAAGATAGTTTTTCCATGTCCGTTTTTAGATCAAGAAATTCTTCATCATCAGGTGTACCAAACATGATTTCAGCAGTTCTTCTTACATTACCAGCTACCACACATTTACCAATATAATTACAAATATCCACAATGATTGTAGATGTGATAGGCTTGCTTTCTTCATCACCTAAGAATGTATCAAGTAGTGTAGTAATTTCTTTAACAAGTAATTCAAGTGGATCTTTACCACTACTTACACCACCAAAGCCTTTAATTGGTAATCCAGCAGGTCTAATGAGTGAATAGTCAATTGTGCTAGGATATGTTGCACCTTTAACAAAGTATGCCTTTAGAATAATACCAAGTAATTCTACCCAACCTTCTCTTGTATCAGGTACGATATGGGTTTCTTCTACCACCGTTTTTTTGTTGACATTGATTTTACCTTTACCTAGTGTATCTGCCCCTACACCTACACCAAGCATTTCCATATCCATAAGAAACATAAATGGCTCAACAGGATCACTTTCTAAATCTTCTGTAGATACAAATGCACAATTATTTAATGATGCTGACCCTTGCTTGTAGATCATATCTGTACCCATAGCCCATAATCCACGACCAGGTGGTAGGAATTTGAAATTAAAGATACGATCATACATTTCTTTAGCAGATGCTTGAGATTTTTCTTCATTCCAATAGAGATTGAGAGATTTACAGTGATTTTTCTGTAGAGAGTATGTGCCATTAACTACTCGTTCAATTGTTTGATACCATTCTTCTGTATTACCATTTTCAAGTGATCTAGCATATGTTCTCTTAAATACAACATACCCAAGTCCACCCCATCTTACTTTTTTAGATTTATATGTTTCTACAAATGATGTATCTAGTGTAAATGATTGTTTCATTTTACCTTCTCTTGTTGTTTGGTTTTTTAATATCCCGTTTTTTGATAGATACCTAGCAATAGGAAAATTTGCAATAAGCTAGATGAATAACACCTAAAGGTCAATTATTTATTTTTCATTGTCAGGCTTTGATCTTATAACTACTTGATTTTCAATTTGTTTTAATTCTTGGAATTCTAATTGTTCTATAGGTTGAACATCAATCACTTTCTCAGATTGAGATGGTTTAGATCCACCACCACCATTTCTACCATACCCACCAAATAGTTGCGATAGGATACCACCTGCAGGTTTCTTTTCACTAGAGAAAGAGATGGTAGCAGTAGTGTTTTCTTGTTCAATTGCTTTAGCTTGCTCACCTAATTTGAATAATAATGACATTTCTTTACCAACCATAGGGTCAATTACACCACCTTGTATTCTTTCTGCAAATACACCAAACATTACTCGTTGACCTTGTAATTCAATTACCTTGTTTAGTAATTGCATCATAGCTTCTTTATTATCAATAGAGATACCTGTATCAATAGAGCAAGTAGCATCTTTCTTAAAAACAGGGCACTTTGTATTTAAAAAACAAGCATTACACATTCTTGTATAATTGATTGATTGTAATCTTGCCTCTTCAGGTGAAATCAAATCAAGCCTATGTCTAACCTCTAAAGGTTTATCAAGTCCTAATTCAGATCTTTGTGTAGAGATTTCATTTTGTAGTTCTTCTTCAGATAACCAATAAGCCCTAGATACATCTCGTTCTAAATCAATTGCACATAGTGTCCACATCTTAGCATTAAAACGATTTACAGTAGGAATATGATCTGCTAGGAATTGATCAAAGTCAATTTCATGTTCCTTACAAAATCCCTTAAATTGTTGTCTATTCTCTAACTTTCTTGTATGGTCATAGGTAACGATATCCCAATTTCCCCTATAGTGATATGTTGTTCCATATTTAGCACCACCAAGCCATGTTGTAGAGTCAATGCTATAGAATGGTAGCTCTCTCATAGAAATATGCCCTGTAAGAGCCCAACCATGTACTCTAATATGGTATTCTTTAAGTAGTGGCATTTGGGAAGTCCATAGCCTACTATCTTTCCTAGAAGAGAGAAAATCAGCACCAATATATCTAGTAATTTTAGTAGCAATATTTTTTAAATCTTCATCTGTATTAAAAATGTGTGGTGTACAAATGAGTTCTGCATCAGGATTGTTTTCATCTAGTGCTTTTTTATATTGATCTCGCCATTGCCAAATTGTATCCCCAATCAGCCATTCCACATCTAATTCAGCAAAAGCATTTGCATTAGGTGCTGCTTGTTTAATCCAATGAAGATGCTCATGAAAGTAATCAGTAACATCTTTAATTGCATATTCTTTAGCTTGTTGCCATTGTGTTCTAGGATCAAATGGGATTTGTTGTTCTTTAAAATATTCTACAATTTGCTCTACAGATTGTTGTTCAAAAGTAGCTTTAGGCTTAGGTGGAAATTCTGTAGTATCAAAAAGAGTAGTGTTAAAGTATTTGTATTTTACCTTAAATGTAAATGCACCAGAGTCAACAAGTATCCATCGTTCTGCTGATTTGAATGTTTTAAGAACTTCCAAGCCTTTATTTTTTTGATCTTTAAGATATTCATATGAAACAAGTACATTGGGTGTGCCTGCCCATAGTAAATCTTCCATAGCATTTTTAGATTGTGCACCTGCAAGAACGACTTTCATTTGTTATTCCTTTTTGTTTTTAGACATAGCTAATATGGTTTCTTCTACTCTTTTTTGTGTATAGTGAGAGTAGTCTTGTTTAGCTTGTGCATCAAGTAGTTTTCTAAGATATGGTTGTGCAAAATCACTTGTAAATGGATCATTCTCATAATGTTCATCAATATCATTTAGGATAAAGCCTATTTTTCTCTTAAAGCAAGTTCCACATCTTCCACAATTTCTAATATTTTCATCATAGCAGGTAGATGTACTTAAAAGTTCTTCTTTTGATATTCCGTTTTTTAGTGACCATGCAATGAGATCAGTTTTAGACATACTAGAGAATGGTGTTTCAACCTTGATATTTACACCATGTGTAGCAGTAAGTGTATCTGTAGCTAATTGGTAGAATTTGTGGCTTTTATCTAATTGTAGTGGATTTTTATCATGCATTTCACTTTCTAATGCACAAATCCAAACAGTATTACCATACATAGCACCTATAGATGCTAAGAGTAGATTTCTTGCAGGTATGATTTGTTTAGGTTCTTCTACTTGTGGTAGGTTATCCCATTCAGCTCTTAGAATATCACAAGTAATCTTTCTTACATTTTGTAGAGAGTGTAATTCTTGTAGATTTGTAATAGCTTGTTCTTCTTTATGATTATATGGTTGACCTAAATTTACCCATACACATACAATTTGATCTTTAGGTATATTTAGTTCTTTCTGTGCATAGTGGTAGGCAACAAAGCTATCTAGTCCACCACTCATCATAATTGCTAAGGTGTATTTATTCATTTTCTTTTTTACCTGCCGTTTTTTCTTGGTTATCTAAATGTGTTTTTAGTGCAAGTAATGAGTATCCTGCAATATCTTGATAAGGTGACTCACCAAATGGATCATTATCCCTTGCAATTCTTGAAAGTTTATCAAGAATTCTTATAATGACATGAACATCTTTATAGCTAGATAATGGGATACCTTTGGGATAGAGTAGTTCTAAGATTTGTGTAGTTTTATCAAATGCATTCCCATAAGCATCATTCTTAGCAGTAAGTAATCTAGCTAGATCACTAGCAATGTTATCAAAAGTGTTTTGCATCTTATTCCTCCGTAATTGCTTTTCTTTGATATACATTCCAAATTTCTTCCCATCCGTTCCTAAAACATACAATTTGTTGCTCCATTAGTTTAAATCGTGTTTCTCTTGGCACTACAATAGAAAAAAATTCGGGGATAAAAGAATGTAAATGACCTTCAGGAAATACCCAATCCATATCTTGACATAATCCATTAGGGGTAGAGATAAACAGGTATTGGCAATCTGTAAATGAGCTTAATTTCTTTAATGCACCTATGGGATTTTCTAAATGTTCTAAAACATGATTGATAAATACATGGTATTCTCCACTAGGATATTGTGCAAAATCAAGTGTATCCATAGTTTCTTGATCAATTCTAATCATTGGATCTATAGGTGCAATATGTGGGTATGGCTCTACACCATGCACATCTAGAAATCGTGTCTTAGCAATATGCATAGCAAATCCATAATCAGCACCAATATCAAAAAATCTAGCTCTAGCTCCCGGTCTACATTTACGAATAAAGTAATTTACAGTAGTTCTAATATAATCTTCAATTTCAGGTGATCTACCATCTGCATTTTTATTATGTAAAGCTCTATGGATATTTGTATCTCTATTATCTAGAGTATCTGTAAAGGATTTAATAATCATTTTTTAAACTTTCCGTTTTTTGCATAGTCAAGATAATCGCTAAAGTCAGTATCTTTATCTATGGGTTGGTCTGATTTTTCACATTTAAGTAAAAGTGATGGGTTATTCTTTCTTCGTTCATAGCAAGGGAATTGATCTACATATAGCTTTCTACAATGCTTACAAGTATAGATTTCATCTTGTTTATCTTTATAAGAGATTTCACCAAGTAAATAATTTGTAGCTGAGTTTAAAGTCATCATAAGGCTATTTAAATCATATGGTGTTTTTTCTCTTTGGTAATTCAATCTAGAATGGATAGAAAGATATGTTTCCATAAGTAAATCCCAATAGAATTCAAGCTCTTTAATATCATATTCAAATTGAACTTCATCTGTCTTTTTCTTCTCATTCATTTTTATTTACATCACTTAGATTAAGGTTTAGAGATAATGTTTCTAGTCTAATCTTATCCACAAGTTGATGGTGAGTATCATTAGCAAATGCCTCAATCAAGCTAGGGTGTAGAGTTCTATCATCAATTAACACATCAAACCTTAATTTCTCTGTATGAATAAGATCAAAAGGTATTTTATGGAAATTTAAGTATGCTGCTATTTCTTCCCTATAGTGAGATAATCTAGCAGTAAAGATCACAATGAAATGATACTCACTATGCAATGCTCTTACATAATTGATAATTGTTTCATTAGGTCTTAATTCATGTATTTCCATATTATGATAGTTATCTTGTAGATGAGTAAGAGTTCCATCAAAGTCTATTGCTATTACTTTTCTACTCATTTTATATATCCCGTTTTTTTCGGTGGTTTAAAAAAGGAAATAATATCTATCTAGTATTGATCATATTATAAAATTCTTGCTTATGTTCTTCTGTAAGAAATGTACCCCTAAGAGCAGTAGTAAGCATTTGAGAGTCTTGTTTATTTACACCTCTCATACTCATACAAGTATGGTGTGCAGTAATCATAACACCTACACCTTTAGGTTGTAATACTTCAAAGATAGCATCTGCAATTTGATCAGTCATTTTTTCTTGAATTTGTAATCTCTTTGCAAACATATCCACTACTCTTGCAAGTTTGGATAATCCTACAACCTTTTTATTAGGTAAATAGGCAACATGAGCCTTACCTGTAAATGGTAACATATGATGCTCACAAAATGATGAGAATGGAATATCCCTAGAAAGAATGATTTGGTTATAGCTTATATCTTCTTCAAATGTAGTAGATAAAATTTCTCTAGCATTTTGTTGATACCCAGAAAAGATTTCATCATATGATTTAAGTACTCTTTTAGGTGTATCAATCAAGCCTTCTCTATATGGATTGTCTCCAATAATAGTGATTAGATCACGAATTACATCTAAGTTATCTTCTGTAATTTTAGCCATTTTGTTTATTACTACCATCTACTGCACGATTTAATGCCATTGCAATCTTTTGAGCAGTAAGGTTTGATACCTGTTGATTGCTTTCTTTAAGTAATGCTACCTGTACATTGGTAAGTTCACCTAAAAGAGATACAGATGAAATTTGATCTGCAACATCAAGGCACATACGATATACTTCTCTAGGTGATGCAATTCTATCAGTTTTTAAGCTACCAATATTTACAACAGGCAAAATAGCCTTATCTTTCTTAGTCATAACAAGTAATACCGCAGTTTCAATCTCATCATCAGGTGTTAAACCTAAAGCATCATTTGGATTTTGAGATTGTTGTTGTGCTTGTTCTTGTGTTTCTTGTGTAGTAGATTGTGGTTGTTCTTGTTCTACTTGTTGTTCTTGTGTTTCTTGTGACATAGTATATCTCCTATGGTATTTTTGTAGTTTGGTTTTTTAAAATTCCGTTTTTTATGGTGTAAATCTAACAATCTTAGATGGGCTCTCAAATAACACAGATTTACAAGTAAGATTTCTACTTGAATATGATTTATCTTGTTTAAGTAATTCCATAGTTTTAAGCCATACACCTAAAGTGATTGCATTTGGTGTTGTTTTATAATCTTTATCATCAATCCACCATTGGTTTAATTCTGTGGATAAATCAAATGCAATAGGCTCATCATTATCTAGTAATTGTGAACATACAATACTAATTTCAAATAATAATGTCTTAATCTGTACTGTGTATATTGTTTCAAACATCTTATCATGTCCTGAGAGTGTCTTTAGCTTTTAGATCAATGTAGTAATATTGTCTGTATTTGTCAATGTATATAGCTTAATTATTTTTCAGATTTAACATACCTAGAGAATGCAGGTAATGTATTTTCTGTTTTCCCAATGGGGTGATAGGTAGCTTTATTTGCTACAATTTCAATCCCACGAATAGCTAAACATTCAGCAAGTAAAGCATTTTGTATCTTCAATTGTTCAATTTCATCAAATAGTGTTTTTAGTACCATATCTAAATCTAAATAAGTTGGTGTTTCATCTGTAGGTGTTTTTAATCCTTGAGAATATTCAAGTGTATCGCCACCTGTATAAATAAAGCCTTTACCACCTAAGCGATTAACAAAGTGTTGTGATACAAGAATTTTATTACCTGTAATATAAGGTAAATCTTGAGATACAAATCCCTTTTTAGAATGTGTAGTAAATGGTGATAGTTTTTGTCTCATTTTTTATCCTTATAGTGTGCTTAAATCTAAAAGAGTTGCATGTAAAAATGAACAAGTACTTTTTTGACTTGAACTTGTAATGATACTAGAAATAGGCAAGATTTGATCAGTAGCACTACCTGTAAGAATTTTACAGTAATTCATACCAAGATTTTCTTCATGACCTTGTTGTTTTGTAGAGATAAGCACTGCAGGATAACCTACAAGTGTTTCTACATTGTTAATTTTTTCTGGTTTATAATAAACACCAAACATAATGTACTCCTTTAAACTGCATTTACACTGTCATAATATACTACCACATCATATTTAGTAGTACTACCATGACTATTGTTTGCAATATATGTATTATCTGTAATTACAATAGGTAAGTAAATATTAGCTACACCTATTGCTTGATTTGAATACCAAATATCCATATTAAAGTCCAATACAATACCTGTTACACTAGCATCATATGATGAATAGTTTGATATGCTTAATTGATCTTTAGAACTAGCAGAAGAGTAATCATAATTAAGAGTAACAAAATCACATACCTTTACATTAAATGCATACCCATGATGTCCATCATAATCACCATATGTTCCTGTATTATAAGATGCAGGTGTTCTAGATAATCTAACATTACGAATAAATGCTCTTTTAGTATTAGTAAATGTAAGAACGGTATAATATGTTCTACCACTATAATTTGATATATCTAAAAGACTTGTTGTAAATGATGCAGTTTTCTCTGTAAATGGTGCAATCTGTTTTGCAGGGACGATAGCCATATAATCTCCTTAGTTTGTTTTTAGAATGTCTTATATATAGCATTATTTCTAAGGGATTATAAATGATATTGTGTTTTTATGCTATTAAATCTATCTATCTTAAATATTAGTAGTCATTTGTTTGATAGATTAAGTCAATATAATCAGTACCTTCAAGAGCAAAACCTGCAACACTTGTATTCCAATAAAGAGCATGACCTGCAAGAACTTGAGATAGATTGAGTGGTGATTGGTTGCCTACACCTACACAGAAGAATGCATCACAACCAACAGAAGTGCCATCACCAAGTCTTTGTGCAATACCATTTACAAGCAATAAGAATTTACCATCGCTAATAGGATCACGAGATACAGAATAACCTGTTATACCTGTACCTGCTTGGAATGCACCTGAAAGTGTAGATGAATGCATAATAGCTGCTTGTAATTCATTAGCTTGATTTACAATAACAGAATTTGCATCAATGATAAGCTCTAATCCACTGTTACCTACTCGAATACCTGATCCTGTAGTAGAAATAGACAATCCATTTTGATCAATACTTAATGCATTTGAATTGATACTTAAAGCTAAAGAGTTATCATTTAAGAATTGTAATGCACTTGAATTTGCATCAATTTTTACTGCAATTGTATTTGCAGATGGTTTAGTGATACCTTCACCTGCAGTAAGAGATGTAGCACCGTTAAATTGAACAAAGTTAATTGCATCTACACCTACCTGTGGTGAAGTACCATCTTGATTAGCTTGTAATACATAACCTGCACCTTGATATTCACCTGCTTCAACATATACAAATGCACCTGTATTTAATTCAGAAGATGAATCTGCATCTTGGGCTCTGATAATAGCAATATCATTACCACCGTTAGTCCATGTTTGTACTTGATAGATACCGTTTTCAATAGGATTATTTTGACCTAAAAGCAATAAACGATATTCAGCACCTGCACTTGTAATTAAGGATTGATCAGGATTTGCAAAAAGACCATTTAATGCATCTACATCATAATCTAAAGCAAGGATAACACTTTCTTTAAAATCAAGACCTGTTGCAACACTATCTACATATGCTTTATTAACAACATCTTCATCAGAAACAGGAATACCATAAACTTGAAGAACTGCTTTATCACTCCAATCTTGATCTGATGTTTGAAATACAAATGTTTCATCAGGATCAGCAGTTAGCTTTACAGGTAAAATGCTATAATCATCAATAGCATCTGTAGTAATTGCACCTGTTGCGAATTTATCTGATGTGATTGTACCATCTAAAATTTCACTAGCAGTGATACCTTCTGCATCTACAGATAATTTTAAAGCACCACCTACAATAGAGAAAGATACATTACCGTCTGTATTTAATGGTAATGCTTTAGCTACTTCTGCACCGTTTTCAAGTACACCAACTAAGAGTGTATTCTCTGTTAATTTAATTTGCTCTGGTCTAATTTGTGCCATTTTATAAGCTCCGTTTTTTTAAGGGTTTGTCTTTTAAACAGGGATAGATGATGGAACATACCTAATAACTAGCTTATCATTTGCGATAAGTGTAATAGGTGAAGTCCAAGTAAATGTTCTAGTATTTAAATCGACTGTAAAATCATCTGTAAGAACAGCAGATAATCCATTCAATTCTACCTGAACAAGGGGTGACATATTAGCATCTGTACTAATATTCTTAGGAAAAACATAAGTGTATGGTTGTGGAATAGGATTTGAAACCGTAATCTCAATCCGTTCGGAAGATACAGAAGATGGACCTGTAGCCCCTCTTAATCCTCGTTCTTTAATAACAACAATACCTTTAGATGGATTTGTTACGATACTCATCTTGTGATTTCTCCTATGATATTTACATTGCCACGAAGAAGATTGATTACTTCATCAGGTGTAGTAATTTCTATATCATACTTTGCAGTAGATTGTGTAATATTTCTAGTGACTGTATGTGGAATTGTGATTTTAAAACCGCCAATTTCACCTGTTAGTACTATACCATTACCTAGAGATAAATCAACAAGTGGAATAGAGTTATCTTCAAAAGATTTTCTAATTTGCATATTGATAAGAAAACCATCTAAAGAGATAGGTGTATCATCTGCATCTTTCCATTGTATCTCTAGTGTAAATGTAGAGCCTTGTATGATTTCTATGTTATGTAATCCTGCCATTTTAATCCTCCGTTTTTTCTAGTTCAACAAAGTCATAACATGAGCAAGCATCTTGACATTCTTGTATTCTTGATCTTAGTAATTTATTATGAAATTCTTTCTCTTGTCTAGCAGCTATACATTGATCAAAATCATTGCTAAATTGATAGAGTAAAGACTCCATAGATAATACCCAATCAGCACTTACAACATACATTTCATTATCCATAGATATAATACCTTCATCATCTAGGAAATCATTATCCACAACAAGTGGAAATCCTGAATGATCATTGTATTGTGGTCTATGAATATCTGAATTATTAGGTTTATATCCAAAGAATAAAACTAAGCTAAGAATGAATAGTGTTAAGTGAATAGCAGGATTATCTAAGTATTCTTCTAGTTTATTCATTTTTAATCTTCCGTTTTTTTCTGCTTTGGTTTTCGTTTGTTTGTGGGCTTATCTAAATCAAGTGCTTTTTCAATAGCCTTAACAATAACAGGTGTAAGTGCAGTAGCTAAGATAGTGACAATGCTTGTTATCATTTAGTTATCCTTTAGATTTCAATGTCAATCTTCTTTTTAGTAGCACCTAAATCTTGCATTGTAGCAATTTCACAATCAATCAATTTCAGAATATCTTGTTGTTCAGCTTTAGGGTATAAACTCTTAATGATGGATAAAGCATAATCTGCCTTTTCCTTACCACTTACATAATCAAGTTTATCAACATTCATTTTTCTAGCTCCCCATTCTTCAGCACCTGCAATTGCAGATCTAACAGTGAGTCTTAGTTGTGTTTCTTGTTCATTACTTAATTGTAATTGGTATCTCTTAGCTAAAAGAGTAAGGACATAGGATACGATTGCACTGACTACAGTACCCATAATAGGTAGTAATTGTTCTATGAGTGTATTTAATGTCATTTTTTAATCTCCGTTTTTTTTATGTTATGGTTCTTGTAATAAACGATATACCTTAGATACACTAGAAAACGGAATGGATAAAACCTGTGGCTTAGAAATCCATACAAATACTTCTAGTAATTCACTTACAATAGGCTTAGTGGTGATACCATAGCAAGTAGTATTGCCTTGAGTAAATACAACAATATCACTAGTAAGAACAAAATCACTAAAGGGAAGTTCCATAGTTTTTGGACTATCCACAAGCCATTTAGATACATCACTATTGATTAGTGTGTCACCTGTAGCACCTTTGATAATATCAATCAATGCAATAGCACCATTTGGACTACTCTTATCTACAACCTTAGTAGTAGCAGTAGTAGTTGTGCCACCTTGAACAGGTACTTGTACTTTCTTGCCATTTACAATGATTGTCTTAAATTTAGCGATAGCATTACTACCTACTTGCTGAATAACAGATACAGGTTTTTGAATATCCAAAATCTTTGCTTGTACTGCTTGTGAATATGTACTCTCTTGTTGGCAAATTTCAAGCAAGGAAATCAAATCACTTGTACTAGGTGCAATGTTGTTTGTTTTTAAGTATTGTTTAGCTAGAAATTCTAGTATTTTTTCCATTTTTGTAATCTCCGTTTTTTTTTATGCTATCTATTAAGGTTTAGTTAGTTCAGGTGGAATGTGCTTAGATACTACTAAAACTTTTGTAGAATTTGATGTAGTAGCCCCTGCAGTTTGTTTTAATCTAACCTTATGTGGCATTAGCTTATAGTGATTATCAAAATCTGTAATAAATCCACTAGCATTTAATGTAGTAATCGTTAACCAATGTGCATCTAATGTGGGTGTTTCAATCAAGGCACCTTGTAATGCAATTGTAGCACCTGCAGGTAGTGAAGATAATGCAAGTCTAAATGTTCTTGTACCATCTAATTTTGCAAGTGTAGTTAAATCCAATACTGACGATGTGTCCCATGTAATTTCTTTAGTTGTAGCCTTATATGGACTATCATAAGGAATTGCTGCCATTTTTTCTATCTCCGTTTTTTAATGTGATACAGAGATATTATACCTTATCTAAAAGAAATTCAATCAATATTCTTATTTTAGCTTATTTATCAAAGAGTAACTACAGTCATATCTGTAAGAATTTGTGGTGTAGCACCTGCAATCTTGTATGTTTCAATTGGTTGCCCATCAATTGTCTTACCATAGTGTACATTCTCTAAAGCAGTAGATGAAATGTATTGTGATGGTCTGTTGATCTCAACAGTTGCCTTAATATGACATCCTGCAACATTGGGATTGAATACATCTGTCATATCTTGAGCATACATTTGACCATGCTTACCTGTGTAGAGAACAAAAGTAATCTCATGATCACCTGGCAATGTCATCTCATTTGCAGTAGGAATTAAATCTTGTAGTGTATAAGGTGATCCATTATATGCCTTACCTACATTTGCAGTTAATCCAACATCATTTGCAGTTTTATGTAAAGCACTAAGAGATGATAACAATTCATATTCAACACCACTATTGCTTGAGCTTGCAGAAATCATAGGATTGATAGATTTAGCAACACTTGCACTTTGAATTGAGCTATGTAGTGATCTATCATATGCAAAATCAAATGGATCTGCATTGAATGTATCACCATTTCTAGCAGTAGTATAATCCTGAGAAATAGCTTGCTTTAATGGCTCACCATCACAATTACAAGGATCAGTTTCAATAAAGCTAGATAAAGGAATTGCATTCTTATATGCCAATGGTTGCTCAGAGATATATGGTGTAGCATTATCAAATGATTGACCAATACCCTTACTATCACTGATCATGCTATCTAAATGTTGCATATATTTGTGATTTGGGTGATCTTTATCTTGTGCTACATAATCATGGTTTAGAGTCTTAGAAATACCTTGAACATGAATATATGGTTTATATTCTGCTTTATCCATAGTTGATCTAGGTAATTTAATTAATCTATTGTTTTCACCATCAACACATAAGAACATCTCTGTAAGTGATCTTGGTGCAGTAGATTGTCCAATCTTAGAGCTATTTGGTCTAGAGTGTAATACTCTTAAAGAACAGTTATATAGCAACTTGGTTTGCATACTACCCTTAGAGAATGCATTGATAATAGGTGTGTATCTAAGAGCAATTTGTTCTGTTGTTTGATCTGCAAGTGCAAGGATAATCTTCTTAGTAGCTACTTCAAATAGATCACGAACAATTTCTGTATCTTTATATGATCCACCTTTTTTAGAGAATGAAATACCATCAAAAGCCATAGTAGTGCCAAACAGTAATTCATCAATAAACAATGATGCACCTGTTGTATGTAGATTTGTACCCATACTACCTACATAAGCAGTATCTGTATGAGTAGCAACACCTTTACCGGGCACTTTATCAAGTCCTGATGAGAGTGTATCTTGAATCCATTTTGGTGCAATCTTAGATTGATTAAATGCAGTCAAATCATCATAAGGATGAATACTATCATGACCAGGAATGAATGTGTATGTCTTAGTCATTAAATTGATATATGCTAAAGTATCAGTAGAGATACAAGCTCTCATAGCAGGTGTTGCCCATGCAGTTTCACTACCAAGTAAGCCTTCAAAATTATCTAAAAGATTTTCGTTTCTTTCTCTAATTGCAGGCTCATAAATAATTTGATCTTCATCTGTTGGGAATGATCTTAAATCAAAATCTTTCTTATTTGCAGGATCAAAGGTAATGCTTGTAAGTTGTGTCTTGATATGAGCGAATGAATACCCAATCCAATTGATTGAAGGGTGAAATCCCATACCTACTCTAGTTGGATCTAATTTAACACTGTTGATTGTTTCCACCGCAACTGTTTGATTATGATCTGTATTTACTACAGGATTGTCATAGAAATAAGCACTTGATGGTAGATATACAGGTCTAGGTGTACCTGATTGTGACAAAATCTGTCTAATTTCACTAAATAGATCATTATTTACAGATGTTTCTTGTGCCTTAACTCTTGTTGTATTCAAAATCATAGGGAACTTATTAAAGTAATTTGAATTTTGAAGTCCACCATTTTGAGCAGAAACAATTCTATCACCTGAAATGAATTTACCATTTAAGCCACTTGAGTGATGTGGGAATGCAGACATTTGATCTGAAATTGCATCTGTTTCAGGTGCTAATTGATAACCTGAAATTGTAAGTAAATCAGTACCTTCTGCTAGAGTAATCATTCTTAAAGCACCATTAGAGCCATTAACAAGATCAAATACATCTGCTTTCATTGCTAAAACATCATCAGTAAGAATGCCACTATTATCATCAGATGCACTTGTTACAATTGAAGTTGAATATTCACCACTAGGATTGGTTTGATATAGTCCACCAAACATTGCCTTAGTGATGTGATTGCTATTTTCCATAGGTACTAAAGCAGGGATAACAAGTGATCTTCTACCCCATTTTGAATACATAGAAATCTCAGGAATAGTAAATGTAGTATTAGCCTTAGTAATTGTAACTTCTTTTGATTTGATATTATCCATATTTGGGTGATACCAATGAATAAATGGCTGTGCATGATTAGGTAGTGAAATACCAATAGGATCAATATCACCTAAGTTTAGTTTACCATTGTTTGATGACATATAATCAAGCAAACCATTAGTAGCTTGACCATATTTAATATCATTTTTCTCAGCAATGTTGAGAGTAGTTTCTTTATCAAGTCCATAAGCAGGTAGTGTATGCCCAAAAGTAGAGCCTAACCAAGATGTAATGATCTTAAATGTATTTGAATTAGAAGAGTTTGTGCCTGACTCTGCAAATACACCAAAGCCTGATGTTTCTAAGTTTGCAGGATCAAAAGACTGATTTGTATTTTCTACACTTGGGTCAAGTAGGTGTTCAACATTTAATCTTGCTTGATTGATCACAGTGTTATCTAAAGAGTTTGCTTTGTGTTTAGTTGTAAATTGCTTACCCAAATTAAATAAGTGATCAGGAATACCCCTTGAATGAGAAATATCAAGCAATGTTGCAATAGCCTCACTTACATCCAAGCTACCTTCAAGAACAGAATGTTGGTGTTTAGGCATAGTATACCAATGCACTAAAGGTAGTGGCTCTAATTTAACATAGAGATTAAGAGTATCTACCAAAAGATTTCTAGGAATACCCCTTGCATCTACTTCACCTGGATAGAAATCACCTACATGGTATCTTAGAGATGCAGATGTGTTTCTATTTGTAAATGTAGAAAGTGATTTTCTTCTTTCAATTGCAGTTGCATCATCAAAAGATGCCTTAGTAATTCTCTTAATAGCCCAAGCACCTAATTCATGATCAAGTAGGGTATCAGGTAATTCTAATGCTTGTTCATCTGTAATATAGGATCTGTTTTTTTGGAATTTTTCACTCTCAAGATTTACACCACCATTTTTAGGATATGGAATAGGGATAATAGCAGTAAAATCACCATTAGGCTCATAAACAGTCATACTAAAGAGGTCGGGGTTAATCAGTCCTTTTAGAATGTCATTAGTATTAAATGCTTGTGGATTTGAGTAGGTTGTATTATTTTCTAACCTTGAGTAAATTGATCCACTTGATTGATTTAAATCACCTGTTAGCTTTGAATTAGTGATAAATGATTTGATAGGTGATCCAAAATAGTTTCTACCAAATCTGTTTTCAATATTTACTTGAGAAAGATTACTTAATGCATCTGTAATAATAGGTGCTTGTTCAGGATTTGAGTTATAAAGAACACCTACATTTGCTAACAATTGTGCATCAACAGATTCTTGGATTGATCTATTCTTAAAGGCATCAAATGTATGTGGAACATCTAAAGTAAATAAATCTGCTTCTAGTGTTGCCTGTGTTTTGATTGCCAATTTTCTTAGATTGAAGGTATTTGCAAAAACAGATGCTTGTAAAATACCATTTTCAAATTCTCTCATTCTTAAAGTTTGTTCATCTTTATAGAGAGAATAACCTAGCTTTTTATCATTATATCTAACAAAGTGAGTTTGATTACCATCTTGATTTGCAGTTGCCTTAGGAAGATAATAACCTACCAAATTTTGATCTGTGCTATCCTTATGATTGATTTGAGTTGCAATACTAGGAATATCACCTGCAAGAATTGGATTTGAGAAAACAATACCACCAAATACATTCTTACTATATTGATTTAGACCTAAGATTTCACTTTGTGTTGTAGATAATTGACCAGAAAAACCTACATCAATTCCATCAAAGCCTGTTGCAGAAATAGTTGGTATAGTAGAAAACCCATCAAATATGGTGTTATTACTGATAGAGAAAGCACTACCAATACCTAGCATAGCAATGGCAGAAATATCATTAAATGCTAATTTTTGACCAAGTGTTTCAAATGCAATAGGTGTAATTTGTAGATCACTATTTTGTCTTTGAACAATTGATCTAAATGTGAATGGTTGGAATACTGTGTTTTCACTAAATGGCATAAGTGAAGTAATCAAATCATCACTTTCAGGCATATAACCTAAAGAATAAGTCATTGATTTAGCTTGCAATAATTCTGTAGAGATTTCTGATTGTGATTGAAAAATTCTAGGTGGTTGGTAGAAGTAACCATCTACAATTACAGGAAAACCTTCAGGTACACCTTGTTTAAATGGATTAAACATTGGAATAGCCATAGGTGTATTAGCTAAATCCACAGGTGTTTCATACACAAATCCTGCATAGAAATAAGGTGAAAGAGTATCATTTCTTAATGCAGTATTATCTGCTCTTTTAGATGATGCAGAATGTACCTGCAAAATAGAGATGTCAAATTCACTACCTAAAGCATCTTCTGTATTAAGTGATGTATTGCCTTGTAATACCTGTAATAAAACTGCTTTTAGTGTTTTGATAGATAATACACTTGCTCTATTCTTAACAAAGAAGGATTGACTTGAGATACCTTTGCTTTGGTATACATTGTTATAGCTTTGAGATAATTCAGGTACTTCTGTATTACCTAGTTTAAGGGATATAGGCATTACCTGTGTTGTTAAAGGTGTTTTTAAATCCCCGTTTTCTTGTAGCTCAGATTGGGTATTTAAGAATGTATCTAAGAATGTATCTACAGGTTGTTCAAATGGGGTATATGCACCAAGTAATTCTCTTGAGTATTTAGAATGAGTACCTACATTTACATTGTTTTCTTGAAAGAGAAGTTTTGCTATATCAATGCTACTTAAAAATGCTCTAGAAGTTCTAACACACCATCTAAGTTGTTTACGGTGAGTGGTTTCCATACCAATTGCATTTAGTTTAATTTCTTCATCTTCTTGACTTGCAATATCTTCAATGAATGATTGAACATAAGTGATTACAATTGGATTAGCTTGTGTACCTGAAATAGTATTTAAAAATTCTGTTTCTGCATCATAGGTAGTTTTGATCTCACCAAAATTATTTCTAGGAACGATTACATATTCATCACCCACTGTAAGAGCAATTTGTCCACCACCATATTGAATTGTATTTGAATTTGATACTGATGTGATTAGTTTAAGAGTACCATTTAAACCTGAATTTGCACAGTTAGTAAATACAATTGCTGCACCATTAGTCTTAACATTGAGAGTAACACTATCATTAACCGAATGAGATAAAGTAAATTGCTTTGTAGATGGAACTAAATCAAGATGAGCCTTAGAGAAATCCTTGTGTTCATCAGAAATATGATTATCTGCACTAATAGCCGTAATTTTACCTTTAAGTAGGTAGTTCTCATAGGCATGATCTTGAATGGTGGATAATTCTAAATCATCTAGTCTTTGTTTATCAAAAGCAATGATGTCATTTTTACCTACTTGCTTTAAGTGTGTAGTATCAATCACACCAAATTTAGTAGGTAATCTACCAAGAGTGATACCAAAATTGTTACTGTTTCTATCATTCTTACCACGATCTGCAAATGATAATGGAACAATAGCAAATTCACTAGGTGATGTTTCAATACCACAAAATTGTTCTAGTGTTTGTAGGTGGCTAGTAATTTGTTGTAAAACTACTGATTGTGCATCATTAAGTTCATAATCTAATACAGGTTTGCCTTGTTGGAAAGCTACTTGTGTATAGTTCTTATATGGTTTATGACTGTTTTGTTTGCTAGTGTTATGTGTAGCTGTCATGTTATGTCCTTTTTTAAATTCCGTTTTTTTCTAAAAGAGTGTGTTTAGTTTAGTTATTTACTAGTACAAAGTCTAGTTCAATCATACGATTAAGAACAACATCATCTGTCTTTTCAATTAAGGGGTGTGCTACCCAATTGAGCATAAATCCACTATCCTGCACACCTGTTGCATTACCACCAAAAAGAGCAAATTCTCTAAGAGTTGTATTGGCTTCATTTGCTTCAATTTGAGTAGTAATTCTTAATCGTGTTGTGGGTGTTTGTGAGATTGCACCTTGACCAAAAGCAGCCGTTGGATCTACAAATACAATATCACTTGTAGGAATGGATTTTCTAAATACTTCTGTTGTTAGCTTAATATCACTATTAGGCATTGGATTAGGCTTATTGTTTGGTAGTAAATCCCAAGTAGTATCTCCACTACCTAAAGCAATGTATTGAATACCCAAAGTGTTTGCTTGATTTTTTAATAGTGATGCTATTAGTTTTAGAGCAGTTAGTTGTACTTGATTGTTTTTAATCTCATGTTTTTTTACATTTCCGTTTTTATCAATCAATGTATCTTGGTATTTACCTAAAATGTTTAAGGCAATTTTGTTCATATTGTGTTTCCTTTAGTGTATGTCTTTGTATCTCTTTATATAATATCTAAGGTGTAGTGTATAGCATAATCTTTTTTTATGTTCCGTTTTTTTTAAGCACTATAATTATTCTATTCGTTTGGTATATAACCACCCACAACCTCACTACCTGCAATACCCATAGCATTATGGAACAACCTATATAGTCTATCATTAAGTAAGCTATCATATGCACCACCCCAAGTTTCAAACAATACCATAGATGTTTCAGGTGTAAGTGTAGCACTCTTAGATTTAAGACCTAGTGTTTCACTATTGATATAACCTAAGAAATCATCAAATTGATCAGTAATTCCCAAATTAAAGCTTTCATCAAATACATCTTGAATAGAGATAAAGTAGTCTGCATAGTGTACTAGTAGTTGTGGTAGTAATATATTTAGTTTATCTAGTAAATCTCTACCTAATTTTACTCTACGATTTGGTAATGGGTATAGCTTAACAAGTACACCATTTAAGTTTTGGAAATTATTACTACTTGTATCCTTAGCATTTGAGAATGAAGGTAAAATTGCAATAGGTGAGAATGTAGATCCTATATTGATTTCCCCCATATCCATACTATATGTAATAGACATAGGCGAATTTCCTGTTAATTCTAACCAATTACCATCTGTATTATCATTCCAATCATCAGGTTTAGCTAGTAATTCATAAGGTTTTTGATTTAAGCTAAAGACAAATGGGTAGCCCTCTTGTATTTCAACATTCCAACCAAGTATTTCTTGTAGGATAAGTTCAATACTTCTAGTTGTGGATTTAGTCTTATATACATCTATAGCAGTTTTTGTTTCAAATCTTCTAATCTGTTCATTTAGTTCAAAGTTTGTTTCCCAACCTAAAAGATTATCAATATATGGTATCTTATCTGCATTTACTTTATTTGGATCATAAGTGTTTCTTAATTGTTTTGTTTTTGTTTCTAAATCATCTAGTGTTCTACCTAAGATATTGAATAGTTTTTTTGTTTGATTTCCGTTTTTTTCATCTTCTTTTTTAAGATATGTTGGAAATCTATTATACATTGCATTTGACATCTTACTATCTAATGGATTGTAGAGTTTATTTGCAATACCACTATTTAAGCAATTGATCTGAGAATAGATATAGAATGGACTACCATTTACACCTACCAAATTAACCTCATATAGTAGTGTTAAGTATTTTGTAACACCAGTTGTGCTAGGAATAAGTAGTGTAGTGATATATTCATCTCTATATTGTTGGTAAGAATTTACATAACCTTGAAATTCTAATTTATACCGATTTAAGTCATATGCTCTAGGGTATTCAATTTCAGATGATAGTACTACAATATTACCTGTAAATGTAAATGTTTCAGTATCTTGTGGGATACCTACCTTAACCAATAAGCTATCATTTGTAATTGTAGTTGTTTCCACAATACTCTTAGTAATCTGATATGTAGGAAATCCACCCACAAGAATGAAATTCATCGCAACAGTATATCTATTATGTGGTGAACCTAAAGGTAAAGTGATTTCTTCAACAAGCAAAGGTATTTGATTACCAATTTCAGGTATATCTGCAATTTCAGTAGTTTTAACCTTAGAGAATTGCCAACCTTGTAAAATTTTTCTCATGCTTTTCCTCCACTTACATTGATTTTAATATCGTTTTGATCAAGTAAAAGATTTGCACCAAGTAATCTAGGAACAATGATTTCATTTGAAGATACATTGATATTGCCTACGATTTTATTTACCTTAAATACCCAAATATCATCTAACACAGGTAGTGAATTACCTAATGTAAGTGTAAATGTATATTGCTTATAGCGTTCAGGTGTATCTTCTGTATCTACTAATGGTAAAGTGTATATTGTAAATGTCTTAGTTTGTGTGTCCATAATGAATAGCTTAGTATTACCATTTTTGATATACCCGTTTTTTTCGGACTTGATAAAAAAGGATAGATTAGATTGCCACTCTATATAGTAGGTATCTTCTACAGTTGTTTCTGAAATAGATGTATAATCAAAATCAAATACTGCTAAATCAAGAGCATTTTGATTACTACCATTCTTAAACAATAGTTTTGGTTTCCTATGTAATCGAATAATATCACAAGTATCTACACCTCTACTATTTTCAATCAATTGAATAACCTTAGATAGTGCTAATGGTTTGCCAAAATCATCTGTAAGTGAGCTTAGCATTGTCTTGATATTTGTAAGTAGAGTATTCTTTACTTCTACATTTAAGTAGTTTGATTGAGCTAAAACATTTACATTTAGTTTAATCTCTACAGTTTCACAAGGTGCAATCAGTAATCTTGTGGGTATTGGCTTACGATCAAACAAGTACCTACCTACCATACCTATGATACCCGTACCTGTATTAAAATCACGATACCATTTACCACTTGGTTTTGGATTTAATCCTTCACATGCAAGATATACTTCTACATCATAAGCACCTTCACCTGCAATTGCTCTAGCAGATTTGATACCTGCATTTGGTGTTTTAATTGCTAGTGTTTCAAAGTCTTGTAGTGTGATTGCTCTATCAAGTGATTTTAGTGATAATGGACCATTTTTCTTTGCACTCTCATTTGACTCACTATCACTACCACCGCTAGGTTGTGCAACATTAAATGCAGTTGCAAGTCCTACAACATTTGTTTTGATTTGACTAATACCGCCGATACCTATTGCATTATATTTTTGACCAATACCTGAACGATAGCTAAGAATTAGATCGGCATTTGCAGTAGGAATTGCACCATTTAAATCATTACCAAATGTTAAAGTGATAGTATCATCATCATTTAGTCGATAAGTATAAACCAAACTATCCGACTCGGTGTCAAGAAATGACTCTTGTGCAGTCCATGTAGCACCATTGATTTGTAATGATAAGTCGCTATTACTACCAATAACAATACCATTATCACTAAGAGTAAAGGTTTGATTAGGTTTGCCATTGGATTTGCCTACATTTACGATTTTACTAATACCACTTGTTACAATTGCATTATCTAGTGTATCAACTTGTACACCCAAAGTTAAAGCAAGTGTTTCAGCATAACCTTGTTGGCAATATACACCTGCAGTAGGTAGTGTAATTTGTTCTAAAGTTTCAAATTCAAGTGATCCTGTATTTGATAGGAATTTAGCACCTTTAGGAATAATGACATTATCTTGTGTAGTGATAAATGCCATAGGGGCTTGTGCAGATGTACCTGATTTTAAATTATACCCAATTAGTTCTAAAAGTTTAATAATGTTTTTTCGTTCTTGAGCAGTAGCAAGGTAGCTTTCATTTTGTGCCTTATCAATACTATATGAGAGAATGTCACCCATATATGCCATAAGTTCTACAAGTACAATACCTAAATCCCCTGCATATCTATCTGTCCATTCAGGTGCAATTTGATCAATGGTATCTAACATTGATTGTCTAATAGATAGAAATTCTTTAGATGCAGGTTCTAATTGTATTGGTAAGTTACCTAGTGATTTTGTCTTTAGTGTTCTCATTTTTTATCCTTTGTTAATTTCCGTTTTTTATACTATACATGATTAAATCTTAAAGAGAAAAGGTTATATTACTAGTTTGTAATTGCAAACCATTTTGAGTAACACCATATGAAACATCAATAAATAAAGTACCATTAGATGCTTGTTTTGTAATCTCAATATTTAAGATAACTGCTCTAGGTTCAAATCTATTAAATACTGCTTTTAAGTCTTGTTTCATACCAATGATATCTAAAGAGTCAAGTTTCTTAAATTGCTTAGAATAAACGGTTGTGCCAAAAGTTGGTCTATACACTCTTTCACCTAAATTTGTAATTGCAATCATTTTAAGATTTGCCCCAATCTTATCTAGTGCAGTTTGTGTATTTGTACTTCCATTTTCATTAAATCTAAAAGGGAATGACAATCCTTTGATTTGTGTAATATTCATTTTATTTATCCTTTATAGGTTATAGGTTATTATATGTTGCTTGTATGTTTGGATCTTTAGATGGGTGTTGTGTTATTACTGTAATTGCTGCATCTCTAACAGAGAATAGAGCTTTAAGAAATTCAACACCACTACCTGTACCTAATTGTAGGTGTAAAACACAAGCAAGCATAGCTACGTTTGCCTGTGATTGTATCAAAAGATTACCTTGATCATCTTTTTCTTGTGTAGGTGATGTTGGGTGGTCTAGTGATTCTAAGAATGATTGTTGTACAGTATCAATATTACCTGTACCAAACATTGTAAGTGCACCTATAGGAATAGTAGTAAGTTGGATTAAATCCTGTATAGCTGTCAAAATACGATCAATTACACTTTGTACTTGTTTTAATCTTTGTTGGAATAATCGTACTGCTTGTTTAAATAATTCAACGGCACTATTTGCTACCTTAATCGTAGCTATCAATTTATTAAGTGAATTTACAATTTCATCTACACCTGTAATATCCCTTAATCCTTTTTTAGTCCAATTTGGTGCCTGACCAATACCATCTTTATATAAATAGTATGGGTATTGTCTATTCTTTAGTCCATTTACATATTCAGGATTAGAAAGATTATTAAACCTATCAAAAATATCTTGAAATGCCTTTTTATCTAGTAAAGCTAGAAATTGTGTATAGAGTAGGATAATGTTACCTATGCTAGGGGCAAGTAAATATGGCATAACTACTAAATGTGTATCACCTGTAGTGACACCTATAGGTCTATTTTTATCAAATTCATCATCATAGCTATAAGATATTCTCTTCAATGTTTCTTTAGGTGTATAATATGTGCTTGTAAATAAGTCTGGTACTACATTTGCATTTGTTTTTAAGCTAGGTACTGCTTTACTCATGATGTCATTATATACAAGTTTATCTGTAAATGCTTTTTCACTTGCATTTAGGAAAAACACATTTGTATTCACAAGTAAATCCCTAACAGCCTCTAGTAATTTGACAAGAGCATTTAGAACAGCCTGTACTACATTTGCAGTCAGTATCAAAAGATTAGCTACAAAATCAATGATAGCAACAACAAGATCAACAAATCCCTTAATTGTATCTATACCACCTTTAACAGGATCTATTGCAGATTGTAGGTTATCTGTTAAACCTAAGAAATCAAAGGGTGATGTTTTTTGCCAAGACATTCCAAGTTTATTGCCAAATTTGTTTGCAAAATCTTCCACACCATTATAGCTTTGATTAAATGCACTATTTTTATATACATCATTTGTAAATCCATCTGCTACTTGTTTTGCTACTTGATTTTTAGCATAATCAGCTAAAGTACTATTTGCTATTGTTTGTGCAAGTGGTTTTTCATTAGAATAATCTACAGATGGTGTACCTGTAATTACTGTTGAATTTTGTAATGCTTTCTGTATATTCTCTAGTTTTACCTTATTTTGACTCTCCAATTTTTCTATTGGTGTTTGGTTGGATTGGTAATCTTTGTAGGATTTCATGTTTATTCCTTTCAACCTCATTTGCAATACCTAAGATGGTTTGCTTTAGGTTTGATATTTCATTAGACTTTTGAATATATCCTACTAGATTTATCATATTTTTCATATCTAAGAGTGTTTCATTTAATTGTTTTTTTACATCTCCGTTTTTTAGTAATTCTTTACCCTTATCAGTACCCTTAATCATCTCAGTCATTGCTTGTGTTCGTTCAAGGATAGGTAGTAATGCTTGTTCTTCTGTTAATCCTTGTTCTTCCCAAAATGGTTTATTTGTTTTTTCCATTTCATCTACAATGGATTTGATTTGATCTTGTAAAGCATTTGATTGGTTGCTTGGTAAATTGTTTATATATTCTAAAGAGTTATCCATATATTCTGTAAATGGGAATTTTTCATTCATTTTCACACCCTTGTTCTAGTTTTTGTTTAAATGCATTAACACGATTTACACTTTTTTCATGGTAGGTTTCATCTTTTTCCATACAAATATATCTTCTATTTGTTTTTAAACAAGCAATAGCAGTAGTGCCTGATCCCGAACAGTTATCTAAAATGATTTCATTTTCATTGCTATATGTCTTAATCATATATTCAAATAGCTCTACAGGTTTCTGTGTTGGGTGTAGTAAGTATTGATTATTTACACTTGTAAATCTAAGAAGATCTATAGGATGTCTTGTGCCATCTTTACTTGTAGATGTAGTGTCTTTATGTGAGGCTTTTCCAAAAAGTACACTTAATTGTTCTCTTGCGCTCCTATGTCTACTGTAGTTATTAAATCCCTTTCTTAATTGTGGATTATAAGTAGGTTGTTTCTTATAAAAGATCATTACATCTTCTGTAGTAGCTAAAGGTAGGTATTTTGTGGATAGAAATCTACTTGCTCTGCTTTTAACCCAAATCCATTTATACCTATATAGTCTAGGGTTTGAATTGTATAGTTTAAATGTAAATTCACTAGATGCAGTTAAGACAATTGCTCCATTAGGTTTTATAATTCTCTCATATATTTCCCAAAGTTTTTTAAGATCAAAATCATTATCCCATTCAATTCTAGTAATCATATAAGGTAAATCACATAGTATCATATCTATGCTTTTATCTTCTATTTGTTGCATTAAATCAAAACAATCACCTAAAGAGATATTATTGATTAAGTTTTGCATTATTCTACAACCTTGATTGGATAAGTAATGCCACCTACATCTATCACAAGACTTTCTTTCATAAATTTGATTAGGTTTTCAGCTAAAGCAGTGTTTTTATCATTGATCTTTTTATTGCCTTGTTCTCCTACATCAAATCCTATTGCATCTTTATCTGCTTGATTTAGTAAATCTATTAGTTCTTGTTTAGTCATTTTTTACTATCCCGTTTTTTTATCATTGTTATTTCTTAGATACAAATACACTATCACTAGCAAATAATGGATTACCACTAGGTGGTATGGGTGTCAAGTATAATGCAGTAATTGTATCCAAAGCTACAGTAAGAGCTATATTTGCTGCTGCTAATGTTGGATCAGGTAGCCCAAGTCCGGGTGCATTACCACCTGCAGATAGCAATTTAGCATAAGTAGAGATTGCTTGGATAACCGCAGTTAGCATAATTTGTAATTGTGTACCCATAACCACACCTTCTTTAAGTAAAGGGATAGCAGTCGGACCTACACGAGATGCACTAGGTAGTGTCGTATTACCTAAGAATACTTGTTGTGTAAGTGATTGTGGATTAGCAATACATTCTACACCATAAGAGATAATGTTTGTTTTATCACTTGCATTTAATTCAGCAACACCATTACTACCCTTGATAGAGATAGATTTAGTAAGACCTGTTATATCTAAAGAATTACTAGAGAAGATTGTAGTATTAGCGATAGAGAATAGATTTAAGCTATTTGCACCTGCAATATTTAAGCTACCACCAGAAGAAAATTCAAGATCACCTAATGTAGATGTGATAGCACTACCATTGATTGTATGTGAAAGTGAATTACAAGTCTTTACCTCATTACCAGAAAAAACGGAAAGTGAAAAATCAGTACCTATATCTAAAGAATAATTAGATAAGTATGATTTACTAACATTACCCCTAATTGTTTCTAGTAATGACATATTAGCATTTACAATCTTATCTTTTTCTATGCTTTGGTTTAGTACACCTGAAATATATTGGTATTGATTACCTGTGGATACAGTATTGATTGTGCCATCATTTCTAATTTCAATTAAGCTATCACTATTATGTTTAAGGGATATTCGTTCATAACCTTGAGTATCATCTAGTTCAACCATATTTCCACTATGTGTTTTTAAAACAATATTGTTACCATAGCTAGAATTAAATGATGGTGGTAATGTTGTACCTGTTGTGTGGATACTAGATACATCACTACCTTGTGGAATAGCTTGAGCATGAGTAGGTAAGGGTGATGAATTTGTTTGGTGCTTAACATCATTCTCTACAATAGAATTATCACTATCTCTACCTATAGGGGTTTCAATCGCAAATCCACCTAAATATATAGGTGCAGATACATCACCTGCCTCAAATGTAACCCATACATAAGTTTCTATCTTAGGTATAATTACAAATCCACTTTCCATACCAATACCACCGGGAAAGCATGGTGTACACCAAGGGGACTCTTGATTTGCATAGATATATGGACATTCTACCTTAATTCTACCTAATTTAAGAGGGTCTTGATTATCCTTTACAATAGCAGAATAGATACCATAAATTTTTTGTTCTTCTTCTTCTTGTTTTCTAGTCATTAGACTTCTAGAGTATCTTGTCATTTAGGATATCCTTGTTTTGGTTTTAGTTTTTTATCCGCCGTTTTATTTAGCTCAATTTTAGTCTTAAATCCACTATCATCAAAAGAATGTTGGATATTATCTATTGCATATTTACCTGTATAGAATGAATTACCTAAATCAAGTTCAATCACATCTAAAGGGAATAAAGCAGGATAACCTGCAAGTAATTCGATAGATGCAGTAAGTACCTTTGTTGCATTTGTGTTAATTTTAGCTTGTTCAAATGCTTGTTTTGTTCTACCTGTTGAACTAGATTTATTGTTTATTGTTGCAGGTATTGTACTAGGTATTGGGTTTGTGGAAGGAATAGTTACCGTTGGTGTACCACCTAAAGTAGGTAAAGTTGTGCCAGAAGGAATAGTTACCGTTGGTGTATTTGAAAATTCACTAGGTACATTTCTAGTAATTTGTGGTCTATGGGCATATCTTGCTTTATCTTCTAAGTTCTCTGTTTTAAATGATATGGATTTTATTTCACTCTTAGGCTTACCATAAGATAGTTTAATATCCTTAGATAGTTGGAATTTTACACCATTAGTATCATCTAGTGTTAGCTTTAGCTTTGTAAGTATATCCCTAATTGTTTTTTCTAAAGATTGAGGTGGTACTACAAATGGATTATTGCGATCAAATTTGATACTTTTTATATCTTGTAGTTCTTTTATACCACTTACTTTTGTGTTCATTTCTAATTGTAATTGTGTAATTTGTCTTGTAAGTTCTTGTACAACAAGTGTTTGTTCTTTTAGTGTAAATCTAGCTATTTCTAATTTATCTCTATTTGTTTCAATCCTTTCATTAAACAATTCTTCTTCTGCACTAAGAGATAATTCATAAGCATCTAATTTTTCAATAGCATCTATCTTTTTTACAGTCAAATCAGTAAGTTTATCTAGGTATGGTTTTTGTATTTCTTCTTCTAATTCAATTAGATATGTATCAATATGTTCTAATATATCTTTATTATTATCAACAAGTTTAATATTAGATCTATAGAGTAAATCCCTAAGCACATCAAACATTGTACCATCACTATAAACAAGGCTTGGATATGTTATGCTTTTTTGATTTCCCAATTTTTGTGCAATGATTGTAGCAATAATACCACCATTCTTTAATTGCATCTTAAAATCAGTGATAGCATAATCCTCTAGTTTAGTGTGGAAATTGATATATCCATAATCTACTTTTATATATTTACCTAAAGCAAATGAAGATGTGATAATGTCTATTGCACTTGTAAGTGATTTTTCTGTAAGATCAATTTCTAATTCACCTCTTTCGTTAGTAGTAGCAGTCTGTATAATCGTTGGCTCGATATACATGCTTTCAAAGTGAATATCAAACTCTATGTATGGTGCTTTTCTAGCAGTAAGGGATATTTCTAAATTAGTTGTTCGTTCTATAAATGCTTGTCTTAATGGTTGGTATGTATCTGTTAGTTTATCTTTAATGTATATTCTAAAGATTGGATTATATTCACCCATAAGATCAATAGAGTATATTGATTTATCTTCATTAGGTATGTTTGGTAGGATTTCCATAACCATTTTTTTAATGCTCCGTTTTTTACTCTGTGATGATTACTTTAAGTGTAATGTTATCAGGTAGTGCATCTAAATAATCTAAAGGATCATACTCAGGATTTAGGTCTGCAATCTTCCACCATTGACTTGCATCATTGTATAGCTTACTAGCTATGGATTGGTATGTATCGCTAAATTCAGTAGTGTATAATCCCACAGAAAAAACGGAATAGTTAAAAAGTGGATTAGTATATCTAGTAGGAATAACTAAATCTACAGTACTCTTATTAGAGTTATCAAGATCATAATTTGTATAGCTAATTCTAGTGTTATCATATCTCATTTTAAATTTCCTTGTTGTGTAAGTATTTTTTGTATGGCTTGTTCAACACCAAATTGTACACCATAATCAGTAGTGCTTTCAGTAAATTCTATATCTACTTCTATACGGTTAACTTGTAAATCTGCATCATAGCTCTCACCCTTAAAACCTAAAGATGAGATAACACCTATAGGAAATAATCCTGTATGATCTTCTACAATGTTACCCATTTCAAGTCTTACAAGTGGTGGTGCAAGTCTTGTGTTAGATGCAATACTTGGTGTTACTAATCTTTTAAGCTTATTCATGTTTTGTTTAACAAGCTCAATATCATCTTTATTTGATACTAACCCTGCAAAGAATAATGTAAATGAAATTGTTCTAGGCTTAGAGCTACCAAATTGAACAAAGTTTTTAAGTCCCTGTGGTGCAGATAGAAATTCATAGTTTGGATTGTATTTAACCGCCACATCATTTGGGACAAACTCAAAATCAATTTGATTGTTCTCTATGATTTGTCTTGTTTTGGGATCATATACAACAATTCTACCCTTAGACTTGCTTGTTCTTACAATATCAAATATTCCTGTTTTCTTATTATCAGCCATGCTATCTCCTTAGTATGTTTTATATATGTATATCATACTAGAGATTATTTTATATGTATTTTTTACACTTCCGTTTTTTTAAGCATTTACATTCCGTTCATTCAATGCTCGTTCAATATATGGTATCAAATTATCACTAACCTTTCTCATAAATGCAGGTGTATTCGTATCTACAATTGCTTCATGTAGGTGTACTGTAATAGGTACTGTTACTGCTTGTTGTTGTGGTAATTGTGGCATCTGCATATCCTTGAAATTACTCATATCAGGTAATTTTGGCATATTTGTACCTGTTACTACTTCAGGTGTGATCGCAGGGTTTGTTGCACTAGGATTGATTGCTGATGGTGTCATCTTATCTGTTACACCACTAACAGTAGCAGTTACCTGTGATTTAAATCCTTCTACCTTAGACTCCATTCGATTAACGGCATCTTCTAATCCCTTACCCATATCTTTGTTGAAATAACCTACAACACCTGCAGCAGTTTTACCTAGAAATAGTAGTGCATGGATTGCTGCATATGCAATAAGTACCACACCTGAAATAGCCATTATTATCGAGGCAATAGTGAATATAAGTGGTGAACTAAACATTGTAAAAGTAGAAATTGCTAAAGTTAAGGCAAAAATTACAGCTACACCAACCATTCCAAATTTGTGTAGTAGTCCAAGTGCACCAACAATTGCTAAGATGATAAGAAGAACGGGGCTAGAAAAGAGTGATACCAAAGCCATAACACCTGCAAATAGTTTCATAATCACAAAACCACTAACAAATAAGCCTAATGCAACACCTAGATAATAAGATAGATTGTTAGTTTCATCACTAAATCCTCCAATATAATTAGTAATGTAAAGTACCCATTTTACAAGCTGAGAGATAGCAAAAACAGTTCCATAGATTACGGCAATACCAAGCATAAGTCCATCTGCAAATCCATCAAATAATCCCAAAAATATATTTCTAAATGCAAGTGCAAGATCAACACCTGCTTGTATACCTACACCCATGTCTTTATTTAATTTGCCAAATTCTTTCTTACCTTCAATCAATGCAGGGATATAATATGTCTGTAGATTGTATAGAAATCCTTTTTCATCTTTAGAATTCATGATAGATGATAGCTTATCAATTGCTTTACTTATTGCAAGAACAACGACAAGTCCAACTGCTAAATAACCAAAAACAGGTAGCATGCCTTTAATTCTGTCAAGCAATTTAGGAACAATAGCCATACCTGTAGCACCTTCAGTTAAGTATGGTAAAATCAATTGGAAACTAGCACTAAGAGATAATAGAAGAGCAATAATGCCTGCACCCTTACCTAAAGCAGATAGGAACATAGCAGTATTACCTAGAGTATTTGCACCTGCACCACCTGCACTAGTATTAGCAGTTAAGAAAGAGTCTTTCATTTGATTAGTTACCAAAATCATCTGTTTTTCAAATCCACCAAATGATTGTGCAAGAGCAGTTTGAATACCTGTGTCTAACCCTTCTTGTACAGATATTGCGTAACCAAGAGTTTTCTTCTGTTCTTCATTTGCTCGTTTAAGATTATCACTTGTATTTTGTATTGCATTTTTTAGTGTTTCTATGTCTTTACCTGTTTTTACAAGTGCAGTTACAGTAGTGACCATATCATTACCATATAATGTATATAAAGTCTGAGCAGCTGCCATTTCACCTTGTTGGTTATGCATAAGACCTAGCATTTGGCTTGTTCCATCTTGTCCTTCTGTTTTATATCTTAGTAATTTACCCTCTACACTCATCATTAGTTTGGGTGCTAATTCACCTAGTCTAAATTCTCGCTCTTTTTGGTAGCTAGTTACCAATTTACCACTATCATCTAATTTTTGTACATCTTGATTTAATTTAAATCCTACGAGTTTATTTTGTGCATCTCTAATTGCAGTAAGTTCATTTGCAGTAGCACCTTCAACATATCGTTTAAGTAAATCTTCTGATAATGTAACTTGTCCTTTAAGTAATGACTCATATTCTGCCATACCACCTTGAATAAATCCTGATAGAGATGCAGGCATTTCTTTATCAATACCTTTAGATTTCATTAATTTAGTTAAAGCATCTAAATAATCTTTTCCTTCTAATCCTGCCAAAGTTTGTTTTTCTTCAGTACTAAATGACATAAACATTGCATTTACTTTTTCGCCCATTTCAAATAGTTTTTGATCAATTAGATTTTGTTTAGCAAGTACTTGTGGGCTAGCTGCTACAGCTTTTTGTTTTTCTTTACCACCTTGAGTAAATTTAACAAGTAAATCTCTTTGTTCATCACTAATTTTAGCTAAAGAGTTTGCTACCATAATCAAATCTCTATGTGTAGCTTGAATATATACACCAGCCTCTGCACCACTCATAGATTGTACTAACTTACCTGCAATTGCAAGTAGATCATCAAATGTTGTACCTGTGTAAAGTGATAATGGTTTACCTACAGATCGTTCTAACACATCTGCAACAGAGTTAATATTTAATGGTGTCTGAACAAAAGAGTTTAGCATCATATCTAAATGTTTGCCTAAATCTACGGCTAGTTCTCTAAATGTATCTTTGTTTTTATCACCTGTACTAGCAGTATATACAGTTTGGAATACCATTTTAGCTGCTTTATTTAGAGCCTCAGAACCACCGCCTAATTCAGCATTATATGTTTCTGCTAATTGTATAATTTTATCTAAGACAGATACGGTAGTGCCATCTTGATTTTTAACAATTTTATCTGTAAGTTCTTTAGCAGTTAAACCAAAACTTGCCATATTTGTGAACATTTCTGTTACTTGCTTTTCATCATATAAACCTGATTTATATAATCTAGCAATTTCAGTTCTAAGTAAATCTTGATTGTGTAAGTTATCTTGGTGTTGGTTAGTTAAGCTATCTGTGATCATTTTAGTATATTGATTGTTTTTCTCAGTTACAGTATTTGAACTTTCTTGAATAGTCTTAATTTGTTGCAGTAATGACTCAGTAGTATTTTTTGAAGATGAGATTGACTCTGCAAATCCTTTAATATTTTTAGTATCACCTGTTTGAACATAACCCATAAGTCTAGCAGTCATTTCCGGTGTAGCTTTTTGAATGTTTTTCTTAAACCCTTCAATGCTTTCATTTACACCTGTTGTATTTAAAACTACTTTCATTTGAACCTGTTTATCTTCAAGGTCTGTTAATTTCTTAATAGAATTGTTGATATAGTCATCTGTAACACCTTTAAGCTCTAGGAATTTAGTGACAAGATTTTGTATACCTTGATCAAAGTTCTGTAATTGTTGTGCAACATCACCAAAAGAGTCTGACATAGATTTACCTGCATCATCTGAGCTACTCTTTAGTTTATTTACATTATCGTTTGTTGCCTTTAATTGTGAATTTAATGCAGATAGTGAAGATATTGCTCCTGATGTATCTACTGTGATTGCTATATTATAATTAGCCATTTTGTAATCTCCGTTTTTTTCGCTATATGTTATCTTGAATTTTATAGCATATATTCTAGAGATTTAAGAGATATATTACTTCTTTTTCATGGCTTGTCGTTCTTTTTCAACAATTTCTCTCAATTGCTCCATATATTCATTTCTACGATAGATTGGTATGGATAGTGTATCATGTTCTGTCCATCTCCATCTTTCTGCAAATGAAACAACAATTGTCCTTAAAGATTGTCTTATTTTCTCAGCATTCTCTTGCCAACGCTTGTAGTTTTGGTCGTTGCTTTCTCCTTTGAATTGAAAAAAGCAGTAACATCTAATCCCACTCTATGACGATGACCACATGATTGACATTCGATTTCAATATCAGTCTGTAATCCAGGAGCTTGTTGTGCAATTTGTTTAAATGCATCTAATCGTTCATCACTAGACATTCTTCTTAATTGTTCTTCTGTTGGGATATAATCAAGCCCTACAACAGATTTTAAACCTAGAGATAAAGATGTAGTTAGGATTTTAGATCCTTCAAGAGATGATAATTGTTCTTGGTGTCTACCTGTAAGGAATTTCCAAGTAGCAAGTTTGTGTCGTTGACCATTCTCCATAATACCCTTAGAGAACTCAATATCAATTTCAGTATTCTCTGTATCAGCCCAATCATATACATCAAGTTCTGTAATATCAATTTCATAACTGCTATCTGCATCACATTCAGGGCATACAACTTGATTGAGTTCTACTTTTTCTGTATCACCTAAAGCACGAATACAAAAGAATAGGAAATCTCTATCATAAGCAAACATATCCTTAACAATTCGTTCATCAATCAGTTCAGCACTATTTCTTTTTCTAGGGATTAAACCTTTGATTTCTTGAATTGATCTTCTAAGCAAAATGGTTAATGCTTTTGCACCATTGTTTTTGACTGCTTTAGATGACATGTTTTCTTCATCATAGCCATTCATTGCATCAATTACGACTTCTCTATATACTTTACCGTCAATACGAATACCAACAGGTAATACAACTTCATTAGATACTGTAAGCATATCTTTATCCTATCATTGTGATATGGTTTTTTTTAACATTCCGTTTTTTTATGCTTATGTTATATAAATTAAAGCTAATATTGTCAATATTGAATAGTATCTAGTTTAGTTATGGATTAAATTGCAGTTCCTTGACCATTAAATCTAATTTCTTTCATATCAGAACAAGCAACTTCTAGTGTTTCCAAGAGAATATCATTACCTGTTGCATCTAAATCACCGATTTGACGGCTAACAACAAAGCATTTTGATAAAATAATTTGTCTTTGATTAAGACCATTACGATCTTTAATTGTAATTGTTACATCTTGATATACATCTACACTTGATTGTTGTGCATCAGCTTGTGCATCAGGATTATAGCTTGCATTGATCCAAGAAATCAAATTACTATCGCTAGAAAATCCACGTTCAAAGGTTACATTTGAAATACTTGCTTGTCCGGGAAACTTTCTCATAACAAGAGTATCACTACCTTCACGATATTCAATTTCTTCAATTGTTTTTTCTAAGCCTGATACTGATTGGAAACCCATTTTACCTAAAGCTCCAACATTTACTTCAAACTTAAAATTTCTCATTAGTAAATCTGCCATTTTTATTACTCCATTAAATGTTTGTTTCTAGTTAATAGTATTATTCTTGAATACTACCACCTGATTGTGTTTGTGTGAAAGTAAAGACAATAAATTCTGCAGGTCTAAGGAAAGCAACACCAATTTCACCTTTAAGGATACCTTGATTGATATCCTGTTGTGAGTTTGTGCTTGCATCAATCTTTACAAAGAAAGCATCATTAACATTGTCGCCTGCAAGTTGACCTTGTTTCCACATATCTGTCAAGAAAGCAGAAATATTGCCACTTAAAATTGACCATAAAGCAGGATTGTTCTTTTGAAAAAGATATTGCTTAGTAGACAATTTGATTGTTTCTTGAATAAAGTTCATTGTTCTTCTAAGTGGAATGTAGAGATATTGTGATAATGATGATAATGTTCTAGCACCAAACACAAATACACCCTTACCACCTGCAGGAATGTCTAATAAACGAACACAGTTAATGCCTGCAGGATTTAAAGTTTCTTGTTCCATATCAGAAACAATTTTTTCAAGTCCAACAAGACCTGTAAGAGCACCAAACTTACTTAAGCCTGCTGCTGCACTTGATACACCACCTTCAGGTGCAGGAATACCATCTACCTTAGCAAACAAACCTGCAATGTGTCCACAAGGTGGGATTGTAATGGTAGCAGTAGTTCCGGGACGAGATGGGTCTTGTACTTTAATGTGTGGGTAAAACAATGCACCCCAATAGCTATCTACACCTAAAGTGTTTTCTCTATATTCAAGGATTTCAGTAGCAGTTAATCCTTTAGGTGCATCTAAAATAGCAAAACAATTACCACGAGATTGAGCATAGGTTAACATTGCATTGTGGAAAATTTGATCTGCAAGGATAAGACCAAATTCATTATCCTTAGATTGTGGGGCAACAATTAAGCTAAAGTCAATGACATTATCAAGAGCATGTAAGCCAAAGCCATAATCTGCATCACCAATAAAATGGCTATAATCAAATGAAAGTTTTTCACTGCTACCATTTTGTAAAGTGATGGAAGTAGCCGCAGTACCTACACCTGAAAATTCAGGGCTATCGCCATCAGTGTAATCATAAGCACTATCATCAATCATGATATGTTCAGATCCACCAATGTCATCATTGATTACTAAAGAGATATAGTCATTAGCAAATGGACTGAGAGATACTTGCTTAAAGGTTTCAAGAGTTTCACCTGCAAGTGTTTTTACAACTACATCATAATGTAATGAGTCTACAATTGCTGCTGTAGTAAATGCAACACCGATAGCTTTTGTAAGAAATACTTCATTAACAACACTACCTTGAACAACGGATGTTTGTACCTTAGTAACTTCTACATATACACTATTTTGACCTTCTTGAATTTTAAGGATAGTGCCTGAAGAAATACCAATAACTTGTTTCATCTTAATGCTAAGATCAGAGGATTGAGTACCTACAGAAAGGTTAGATTGTGATCCTTGAACTACTTTAGAAACATATTTAGAATTGAGTGCTAATTCTACCTTTAACTTATCACCTTCTTGACCAAAAGACTCAAAGCCTTTATAGCCTGCTTTGAATGTGAATAAGCCATAAGATGCACTTGATGCACTACCGATTTTAGTTGCACCACTAAAAGCACATAATCTTACAACATATGCTTTAGATCCACCATTTTCAAAGAAAGCCTTAATAGTGAGATCAAGATTTTCTGTTGAATAGCAACCACCAAATACTTTTAGGTAGTCTTTATATGATGCTACTGCTACAGGTTTTTGTACGGGTCCTTTTTTTGTAAAGCCAAAGAAAGCAGTTGTACCTGTACCTGCAGTGATGATAGGTGTAGTAGTGGGGTTTGTTTCTTTAATATACACTCCGGGAGTGCCATAAACTACTGCCATTTGTTATCTCCGTTTTTTAGGTTTAAGTAATCTTATCTATTATGTTGAAATATATCAATACTGATGTTAGATATATTCTTATTTAGCAATAAAATGTAGCTATGATGTCTAAAAGTATATATTTAATATGTATGCTTATGATCTATGTTATATAGCTTTTATATGTGATTGTCTAGTCAAATTTATCTTAATTACTAGGAAACCAAATTTGAGTTTCATTAAATGCCATAGTTCTATCATAGTATCTAGTAGCATCTATAGGTTTTACGATTTCATTATTCTCATTAGCAGGTTTAATACCTTGATCTTTAGTAGGTATTGTTTTGAATTGATTAAAACGGTATTGCATTTCTGTAACACCTTTTTCAATACGATCAGTATCTTCATTATCAATATCTGCAAGTACCTCATATGTAAAAATCTTATGGTAGATAATGCGATCAGTATCATCAATATCTTGTGTGCTAAAGGATAAACGGAATATCCAATAATCTTCATCACCTACAATTAAGCTATCACGAATATTTAATCTATTTTCAACCTTACGAATAAGCTCTCTATCTTCTTGTGGTGTAAGTGCATAAGTTTCTATGAGATACCTTAAACGATACCAATGAGATGTTTCTCTAGTTCTATATGTAGGTGGTGTAGTTGTATAGTCAACCTCTATATCTGTTCTAGGTAGTGTATGTTCCATTTTAAAATCAATTTCCATTTCACTAAGATTGATGGATATTGCAGGATATACAGTATCTAATTGTAATTCATTCTCAGGATAAGCTACAAATACATTTACATCTGTAAGAGTGTTATCATTATCTAAGAGTGATGTTAGTTTGATATCCTTATATACATCATATAGTGCTTTTTCTATTTCTTTTAATTGTTTAGCCATTTTTGTAATCTCCGTTTTTTTTGATTAAGGTTTCTTAAATGGTGGTGGTTGCTTTATAAATGGTGGTGGTGTAGCTATATTTTGTGGCACAAATGGTGGTGGTGTTGCTTGTTTTTTTCTTTTATTCTTAAATTGATCATGTATATTTGCTAGTAATCTATTAGCTACTTCTTGTATAGCAGTATTTATATCTAAAGGTAGAGTAGGAAATGTTTGTTCTGCCATATTTAAATCTACACTACCACTTGGTATATATTGTATTTGTTTTTTAGTCTTTCTTATTGTAAGTCCATTACCCATAATGTTTTTGATTTGAATATTGTTGCCACGATATCTTCTAGCAATGTCAGGATTAGTTTTTTGTATAGCTAATTCTACACCATCATCTATCTCTTTTTTTAGTTCATCAATAATCTTATCTACTAAGTTTGGGTCAATTGTGTTCATTTGTTGCCTATCTCACTTCTACATAGAAATTCAAACAAAATTGCTCCACTACCATCATCTGCATCAGGTCTAATTTGATCAATCTTATATTCAATACCTTGATAGATAAATTTATCCTGTAATCTAATCTTATCACTAAAATCAATGTCATTTAGTAATCGTGGATCATCTTCTGCTTCAGGTATTAGGTATTGTATCACTTGAGATTGTGATAGCATGACAATTATTGTTCTTCTACTCTCTTCCCCAATCTTACTTACATTTTCTTTCCAATATTGTCTATCAGCAACAACAAGAGCCTTAATATCCACAGGTGCTAAATAGTTTTTTTTACCACTAAGATATGGTGAGTCTGCTCGTTTAGATGTATTGTTATACCTAACATATTGAATGATAGATCCAAATTCATCTATAAATTTGTTTGTTTCTTTTAGGTTTGTTCCAAAATACTTAGACAATTTCAATCTCCATTGTAGGTGTATAGCTTTCTAAATCATTGGTATTGATTACTCTTAATCTAAAGTAGTATGTGCCTAAAGGTAGATTTTTAGAGATATATTTATGTACTTGATTATCATAGGTAATCCATTCTTGTACAAAATTATCAAACATAGGATTATCTGCTCTATCAATAGAATAGTAGCTTAAAAAATCGGAATGAATAACTTCCCATTCAAATCTAACATTATTACCTATCAATTCATAACTAATATCAGGTGGTGTAAGTGGTCTATCCATTACATAGTGTGAGTGTCTACCTGTTCTAAGTGATTTCCTATACAAATAACCTACTTGAATTTGAGATGTACTATCATCATTAAGTAATAATTCTGCATTAAGTAGTTTTTTATATTGATCTTCAAGTGTTTTAGCTAGATTTACCCAATATTTAGGTCCATCAAGTCCAAGAAAGTGATTTGTTTTACTAAATCCATTAGGTAATGCTAGTGTTTGTACAGGTAATTCAGGTAAATCACTCACAATGTTAGATGTTGCACCCTCTGCTCCTCTAATCATACACATTTCAAGTGTTGATCTTAATTCAAGCATATATTCTAATCTTGTTGGGATTGTACCTAAAGTGTATTCCTTAGCAATGTCATAATTTAATACAGCAATACCTCTATCAATACAGTCTTGGTAAAATTCATCTGTATATTTAGGTTGTGTTGTACCATCTAGTGTAAGAGTATCATGTACCCTTCTTCTAATTTTATTGATTAGTGTGCTTGCTATCATTTTTATATACTCCGTTTTTTCTATCTAAGATAATGAGAGTATAGTAAAAAGCACCTAAATATTAAAGCATTATATTCTGTTTATTTTACTGCACCAATTTTATATAAAAACTCAGCAAAATCTTTATCAACAAAGTATGTTTTACCTTTTTCTACTAGCAATTTACGATTGCCAAATAGTGTTCTAACATCTTTAAGTCCAATTACCTTTTCTTTAGACTCACCAAATGTACCTTTAGTTGTAGCACCATTTTCATGGAATTTTACTTCTGTTTTAGGTTCTTTTTTGGTTTCATATTGTCTATATGTAGGGTCTTTGATCATAGGTGGTACAACTACCTGTGCCTTAGCAGTCTTTTCATCGCTAGAAATAGAAAGATCGTTCGCAATATCCTTGTTAATGCCAAAGGTATCTTGAACGATCTTATTTACATCTTGATTTGATGAGAGAACAGAAACAGGCTCACTAGGAGTTGCAGTAGGTATAGGTTTTCTACGAACTGCCATTTTGTTTCTCTTTCAATGAGTTGTTTAGAATTAAGCAGAGATGATATGTACACCATAATCAGCTTGCAAAACACCAACACCCCAAATTGCATACCATGCAAGAGAGTGCTTACGACCGAAATCTTCAACACCATTATCTCTTAATTCAACAGGTAATGCATCTGCTACTGCAAAGCATTGATCACCAAACAAGGTAGCACGATACAAATCAGCACCTGTATCACCAGTGCCATCTAAAGCTACTTCATAACCGGGATCAGAAGATGCACAAGCACCATTGCCTTGATGTGTGGTAGATACGAAAATCACATCTTCCCAACGACCAAGTTCGCCATTGAATACATTTCTAGTCTGAGCATAGTTATTAGCAGAAATCCAATCACTATCACGTCTAAGAGAGAATGCTTGATGTGGGTGGATAAAGCAAACATAATAATCATTGTTAAACTTAGGTACATTTGCAGTTTGTAATACTTCTACAGCCTTACGAATATCACTAATGGTAAGAATGTCGGAAGATGCAACATCACCAATAGCTGCATTACCACCTGCATAAATAACTTGGCTAATATCTGAAACAAGAATATCACGAAGGCTTAAATCACGAACAACGGCATAATCTCTACCCAAAAGGATAGCTGCTTCAGTCATAAGATCATCAAAGCTAAGTTGAAGTAATTTTTCTGAAACAGAGATAGCATTACCCCATTCAGTAACAGAGATAGACTTAACAGATTGGCTCATTGCCTTAGTAGATAAAGATGTGAGTTCTGTTAATTGACCACCACGACCTACATCATCATAGGTAATGAACTTGATGGTTTGACCTGGACCAGCTGACAATTCGGTTTTTCTCATTGCGAATTGTTCATACATCATTACTCCACGTGCTTTGTGAAGTACTTCAAGACTATATACATCTAATAATGGGAACATTTCGCCCGCAGTAGATTGAATAGATGCATTAGCTGAATATAAACCTGCTCCTACGGCAGTAGAGATGGTATTTAATGCCATTTTTATGACTCCATTTTATGATTTCCGATTTTTTCGGAATGTGTGAAAAAGATTATCTAGAATAACCTCTAGCCTTTTGTAAGAGTTCTGCCTTATACTTAGCAAATTCTTCAGGCTTTAGATTGGCAATCTCATATTTCTTTCTAGGATCAATCATGTTAGATACTTGTTCAGGAACAGATGCAGATTGAGATGGCTTAGGTAGTGTTGCAACCACTTCTGCTCTTACTCTTTCTTCTGCTTGTTTGAGTAATTGTTGTTCTTTTTCCTTAGCAAGTTTAATGGCATTATCAATTTCATCAACAGAATTACCACTGACTAACTCAGGAATGAGAACATTATTCTTAGCAAGTGCTTGTGCTTTATATGCTTTAAGTTCACTTTCACGTAATCTTTCTTGAGATGTTCTAGCGACTTCTTCTAATTGCTTAGAAAGATAATCGTTTTGTTCTACAAGTTTGCTTACAGTTTGCTTAATCTTTTCTTCTTCAGACATTTGTTGTTCTTTTTGTCTTTGAAGTTGTTGTGCATATTGTTCAGCTTTTTGCTTTTCTTGGTTTAAGAAATCCTCAAACATTTTGTTCTTATCTTCAAGCTCTTTCATTTTGTTATAAAGTTTATCCTTCTCTTGTTTTCTTGCTTTTTCAATCATATCGAGTTGATCAGCTAAGTTAACTTGATTAGATGCTTGAGATTGAGGTTGAGAGTTATCAGTTGTCATATCTTGGCTCTGTGTCTTTTCGTTGTTTTCTGTCGTAGTAGGCATTTTGTGTCCTTAGTTTCTCTTACAATGACTAAAAGGTTATAGTCTTAGCGAAGTACCTGTGCTTGTTTGAGCATACGAGCATGTGGTCCTGGAACATTCTCAAACTTTTCTACGCTTTCATTCACTTGAGCCATAACTCTTGAATTAGGAATAGAAGGAACAGAGAAATTAGTATCCATACCACGTGCATCAGTAGACATAGCTGATGGTTGGTTCATCATAGCACTTGGTGCAGGTGCATTTACTTTTTGTGCTTGTTGTAGCATTTTGTAAGCTCCGATTTTTTAGGTTTAATAGAAAGTATGCTTAGGTGATCGTATAATTGCTATATCTAATATGTATTGTATCTATTTAGTATCTGTAATTGTTATATACATCTTTAAATGAGTAGTCAATAATCTTTTTTTAAAAGTCCCGTTTTTTTTATCACTTAATCATCTTCACTCATGGATTCATCATCTTCCATAGAGTAATCTGTTGAATATTTAGCTTTCATATCCTCTACTTCTTTAATCATATCTAAAGCCTTTTGTGTTTGGTAATTTAGTTTAGAAGTACCTTTATTAAGTTTAACATCTTGTAATGTGGCAATAGTAGCCTTATTTGATTTGTTAGTTTGTGTTTGTGGGTTTCTATATGCAATGTTATCTAAAGATCCATCTTCACAACAACAATCTTCTTCATATTTAATCTTATGATCTAAGATGTTTCTCATTTGTGGTTTAGGTGTATTCATTCTTGCTTGTAATGCAGATTGATTAGGTGCTTGTGACACTTGCATTTGTACTTGTGCTTTTGATCTTGATGGTAATTGTGCATCATTGATTTTAAAGTTAGTATCTTTGCTTACCATAGATGGATTTGCTACTTGTGAATATTGAATAGCCATTTTTTAAATCTCCGTTTTTTTAAAGTATAGCTAGAGTATATAGTGATAATGTGAATTTTATCAACAGTATTTTACCTATTTTATATATACAGGTACTGTGTAGCACATACAATGAGCATGTAATTGACTAGGTGTATTTGATCTAAGTTTTAAACCTTCAAGTGAAATACCTTGAGCTTGTGCTTTTAGCAATATATCTTGTGGTAATTCATGTGTCATTGCAAATTTCTCACAAATCTCTCTACCACCTTGCCATCTATGGATTGGTGATAATTTCCACCTAACGATTTGAACATTTTCACTATCATAGATTTCATTTGTAATCTGTGTAATGAATTGTGACATTAAATTCTGTGATCTAAGTGTTTGTGGTAGAGATGATGTATCTGTTGGATTTTTGAATAGATCTATGAGTGATGGTTGGTTGCTATCTTTTTCACCTAGAAGGAATTTACGTAGAAAATCTTGTTTGCTTGCAATTCTATCAAGGTTAGCTTGTTCAGTACCTAATGTAGATTGTGAATAGCTTAAATTGATCATGTAGTCTGCTACATTAGTTGTAAAATCACCTATTCTATTAGATATGTTGTTCTTAGTTTCTTCTAGTAGTTGTAGTGTGTATTTATTTACCAATTGATCTACATATTCCTTAGAGTATGATTTATTGAATTTAGCCAAATTATGAATGACTGTGCCTTTGATTAAGTCTTTATGAGTATCTACAATATTTTGTATGGTATCTATCATATATTTAGCACAAGCATCTCGTATAGCTTGTTCCATTTCAGCAGTAGGTATGCCACTATCTATGATTGTAAATAGTGTATTAGCTAAATCATTGAAACCTTTTACACCTGTCATAGTGCTAATATTCATTGATTTGCTAATAAATTCACTCATTTTGTCAGGTTCTGCAACAAATGTTTCTTGATTTGGGTTTAGTTCACTATCTGTAATGCTACCTACAGTGTATTCTTTGCCATTATAGGTAAATGTTTGTGTGTTATTGTCTGTGTTATAAACAATATCCTTAACAAGTTGGCTTTCATGTGAGCCCTCAGATAGAGTTGGATCATTTATATCCTTTAGAATATCAATATCCATATATGAGATAATGTTATCTACATATGTTTTTGCACTTTGCTCAAAGAAGTCCTTTGTTTTCTTAGAATTAAAGTCATTGTTATTTACGATAGATTGGTATGCCCTAAGCAATCGTTTAAGTTCTGCTTGATCTGCTGCTTCAGGTAAGTAATTTAGATCACTATCCACGCTATCTACCCAAAACTTTTCGCTTATATCTAAGACATCATCAAGAAGTGTTGGATCATCAAATAATTCTCGAATAAATACACCATTAGATGACATTTCCTTAATCAGTTTTTCTGTTTCTTGGTATGATTTCATTGCATCTTTATCATTATCAGTACCTTGATATAATTCAGCAGATCTAAGAGTGCTATATATAGTGTCTACAATATCTATCCCTGAGTTTAGCTTTTTAAGTTCATGGACATCACTTGTAATGATTTTATCCATTATTTTTTGCATAGCTACATTTGCTAATTTAAATGCCATATCAGGGCTAAGAGTAGGTATGGTAGTGTATATGCCTAAAACCTTATGAAACATTGCATCATAAACATCGCTAGAAAGTGTTTTAAGTTTGTTATTAGCAAGTTCCAAGTATTGCATATCCACATAGTTCATAGTACCTGCATTATCACCATATAATTGTAATAAAGCCATAATACCTTTATGTTCATTTTTAGCTAAGTCATATTGTTTTTCCGTATTATTTATGATTACAGGTGTGATTGACTTTGCATTTTTAACATTATCCTGTATTGCAGAGCTAAATAGTTTTTTAGAGTATGTCATGATAGAGATTGCTTTACCATCTGGCAAGATTACTTGTTTATTCTTATCTCTGCTAAGGGTGGTATCATACAATAATTGAGTGTATAGATTATAATCACCATGTTTTCCTACAAGGTTTGTTGAATTTCTAATATCTTCCACAGTCATTGATCTAGTTTTTATTCCATCATCAGTTTGTTCTGTGATTTGGAAATCATCTTGGTATAGTTTAAGGTATCTTTCTAAAAGAATATTGTTCATTTTAACTAATTGTTTGCCTACACTTTGTATGTTGTTGATATAGGCATTACCCATACTTACATTTCTAAATTCAGGTTTTACTGCCATTTGTTCTGTAACGGTGTAAAGTGTATTAGCTAAAGAATAAGATTGTTCAGGGATAACTTTGTTTTTAAGTACATATTTACGATAGTCATCTATTGCTTTTTCTCTTATCTTACGATTACGGTATTCTTCTTTACCCTCTAGTAATTCATCTAGTCTTTCTTTTAGTTGATCTTGTCTTGTTTTTCTTTCATCTTCTAATTGTTTTATTTTTTCATCAGCCTCATTGTTTAGTCTATCTATTTCTTTTTGTATTTCCGCTTTTTCATCAACAACATTCATTTGTTGTGTTACCTCAGATAGTTTTTGAAACCCTTCACTATTTTTAGAATGTGTGAATAATTGTTGCATGATACTATCATATTCTGCATTTACATTTAACTTTGGTGGATTTGCATCTATCTTAGGATTAAAGAATTGTTCTATGTGTGTTTTTAATCGTTTCTCTAGTAATTCAGCTAAAAGCATATTTTGATTTTCAACAGGGTCTTGGCTATATTTTGTACCTTCCGTTTTTTGTAGTTCTGCTGCTTGATCACTAACATCTAAGAAGAATTTATTTGTGAACATACTCATAGAATTTTTAACATCATCACTTGTTGCTTTCCAAGATGGATCACCTTTACCATCTTTAGCTCTTTTTTCTGTAGATAATGTGTTTTGTACTTCTAGGAATTGGTCAATCATTGCTTGTTTATATTTCTCAATATTATCGATAATGTCTTGAGTAGGTATATCTATCCCATTATATACTTTAAAAGCCTCAATATCTTCAGGTTTTGTGGGAATATGACTCTCAAGTATCTGAGAAAAAACGGAATTTAAAAAAGATTTTCTAAATTGATCAATCGTTTGATCACCTGCTCTACCTTTAGGCTTATCATTAAATCTAATAGGGGCTTTTTCACCTATTGTTGTATCTATTTCATCTGTCTTATCCTTCCCTACACCTGCTTTTTTAACAGTATTGATAAACCCTGCACTACTAGAACGATCAGATGATGATGCAATCATTGCTTTAAGTACCATATCTTTAGTTAATCCTGTTTCAATCATATTTGTAAGTGATGAAATAGGCGATTGGTCACTAGCTTTAAGTTCTTTTACAACTCTATCTGTTATGGATTTTTGTTGTAGTACCTTATCTTGTATAACTCTAGCAATATCTATCTTTTCTTGTTCATATCGTTTCATTAGTTCATTTTTTTCTCTATCAAATGCTTGCATTACTCGTTCAATATTTTGCCTATGATCTACTACTTGTTGTTTCTTAATTAAGGTATCAATCGTAATGCTATCTTTGTGTATGCTATTAAGATCAGTAACCAAGTCTTTAATATCTTGTTGGTTATCTTGCACTTCTTGTTGTAGTGCCTTTACTAATTCTTTATCCTCTAGCAATATATCTTCTTCAGATTGGTATTTTTCCATATTCTTGATAATACCTAAAGCATCACGATAGTTTAGTTTAAGTTCGTTTTTATCTGCATTTAGTTCTTTTGTGAGTAATGTTTTCTGCTCTTCTATGTCTTGTTTGTTTTGTGATTTCAATTCATCTAAATATGATTGTAGGAATTGTTCTTTATCTGTAATGTATCTTTTCTTCTCAAACTCTTCCATTTGAGCAGGTGTTAGCATTGGTAATATTGTATCCCTTAGTTTTGTATAGTATTCTACTTTCATTGTGATAGGTGCACCTACAAATGCAGGTTTATTATACCCATTATTTGCTTTTATTTCTGTATAGATTTTGTCTATTGTATCTATTTGCTTTTTTTGATATTCCGTTTTTTTAAGCAATTCAGATACTTTATTTGTTTCTGTTGCATCTGCTTTTGCTACTAAATTTTTAGCATATTCTAACATCTTAAATTGCTCCAATTTAGTTTGGTTTCTTTGTCTTGCAAGCTCAATATGGCTAGAAACGGCAGTTGCAGTTGCACCTCTTAGTTTATGTCGTCTTGCCATCTCTACCAAGTGCTCTTTAGATGAAATATCAACTGTAAATGCCTTAATTGCTTGTTTTTCATTTTGTATACTACTTATATTTACACCATTTATCCGTTCATCTTTATATTCATTATATACTTTTTGAGCCTCTTCTAGTGTCATTCCTTTTGTAGTGGAAGTAATTTCGTCTTGTAGTGTTCTTAAACTTTTCTTTGCATTCTGTAGTTCTTTTCTAGCTTTTTCTAGTTCATCTCGTTTATCTACATAGGATAAATCTACTAAAACAGCTTTCTTATCAGATATGCTTGCTTGTGTAGCTTTTGCTTTAAATTCTAAAGAAGATAGTTCATTTTCCTTTGTAGATAATTCCCTATCTTTTGCCCTTAGTTTTTCATATAGTGCTTTCTTTTCATCTGCATCTGTACTATCTGCAATATCTTGTTCAATAGATCGTTTTTCTTTCTTTAAATTAGATAATTCTTCTTTAATAATGGGTGAAACTTTATCAATATTTTCTCTTTGTTTCTTGTAGCTTTCTTCTGCTAATTTGATAGATGCAATCAATGATAGTTTTACTTCATATAGCTTTCTTGTATCTGTAAGGTCAACTGTGACATCGTCTGATAATTCTTGTGCAATAAGTTTTTTCTTTTGTTCTCTACTTAATTCTGCTTTTTCACTTGTTCTACTTTTACTTAATTCACCTACAATAAACTCACCATATGATTGGTTAATTATTTCCAATCTAAGATTATATTCATTTTCAAGCATCTTTACTTGAGCCTCTAGCCCTAATGTTAAGATAGGTTTTTTAGTATTTGGATCTATTTTTCCTGTTGGCTTACCATAGATTGCAGACTCTAAAGTATTTAGTTTATCAAGTTTTCTATCAAAATCATTATTGATTGTATCAGGTTCTTTACCCTGATATTGTAAGATTTTTCTAGCCTTATCAAATTTATGGTAAAGTGCTAAATTCTCTGAAGATGCTCTAGGATTGATTACATCTACATATCTTTCAAGTTTCATTGTGTAGATTTCATTCTCTGTTTTCTGTCTTAATACTTGTGCATCTAATTTCTTTTTTTGTGCTTTAAGAACAGGTATTTTTTTACTATCAAGTGGTAGTTTAGATATCTCAGCTAGAATGTCATTGGATTGCATTAGCTTTGAACGAATTGATTGGTTATTGCTTTGTATTCTATTGGATATTTGTTTTGCTACCCTTTTTCTACTATCCCGTTTTTTTGCATCATTCTCTAATTTTTGTTTTAGTAGTCGTTCTTCTTCTTCTCGTTGTAATTGTTGTCTAATTTTACGATCTTGTTCTTCTTTAAATTGTTTAAGAAAGTCATCAGGTTTTTCTCTATCTTTAGTTGTAATTCTATCTTTTGTTTCACTACTAGGTTTCATATCTAAATATGTATTTTTTGAAACCTCTATAAATTTGTTTAAGCTAGATGATTGTAGTTTAAGTAGCTCTTTAGAATTAACATCAAGATTTTTGATATATTCTCTTTGTATTGGGTCTTGTTCTATTAAAAGATGATAGTGTTTAGTAATGATAGCTTGTGTTTGTCTAATTAGTTCTAATTTATTTTGTGGGTCATTGTCCCCCAAGTCAATATCCACAATTGTACCTTTATACATCTTTACACTATATGGTAATTGCTCAAGTGTTTTTTCAATATCTGTATGGTATTCAATCTTAGTTAGATCAGTGGTTTTTATATCTTGTGCCAAAAGTGGATCTTGTGGATTATCTACCTTATTTACAAATTTACCTTGTGTTTTAGCTCTTCTCATAAAGTTATCATGTAGTTCAGCTAAACGAGTATTATCTTCATTGCTTATGGTTTTGGGAATATTACCTTTATAATAATCGTGTTTTATCATATCCATTGCATTTTTAGATGTATATTTCTCTATATCTAGGATTGATTGGTTTGTTTGTTTTGTTTTCTCTGCAAGTGAAAGTAATTCATGTTCACCTTTACTAGAATATACTTGATTAAGTAGTTTTTTATAATCCTTTTCATTTTCAATGCCAAATTCTAAGATTAGTTTTCTTCTACTTTCTTCATCAATATCTATTGGTCTATGGTAACTATCTAATTTGTAGTAAGATTTATCTTTTGGCATATAATCTTCTAGTTTTACTCTTAGTTCAATCTCTTTACCATCTATATTGTATTTTACATTATGGAATTTACCTTTAGATACTCTATTATCATTAGAGTCAACATCACCACGATAGCTAAGTGTTTTATCCTTGATAAGATCAAATTGTGTTTGTCTTATTCTCTTAATTTTATCTTTGCTTTTCTCAGGTATGGATTTTTTAGTGTCATCATAATTTACAATCTCTTTAATATAACGATCACCTGTAGTAGTTAGCCCTGTTTTAACAATTGTATTTCCTATTCTTTCTTCTCTTGTAAATCGTTTTACCTGTGTTTCTCTATCTTCATTTCTCTTATAGCCTGCACCTGTTGCTTTAGGTAGTTCAGATAATGATTTAATTTGATCTAAAGGCTTACCATTTACTTCTTTTATACCTTTATCTGTAAGTGTTTCAATTCGTTGTTGTAGTTTTCTTTGTTGTTCTTTTGCAAATTTTTGAGCATCTGCTTTAAGTTCTTGTGTTTTGTAGAAACGGTCTGCATCATCTAAATTATTTAGCTTAATTGACTTAGCAAGCTCAGGGGTTTCAATATTACCATAAACTGCTACGATTTTACCTTTATATACCTTAGCATAAGCATCATCTTTTTGTAGTTTTACCCATATACCGTTTTTCTTAGCAATCTTAGAGTCAGTATCTAAATCATCTTCAAAGTCTAATGGATTATATAGGTTATGTAGCTTGTAATTCTTATCATATTTAGGTGTATCACTCTCAAGTGTACCAATCTTCTTAACATTACCATCAAAGATTTTACTAAGATATGCATTGGTTTCTACAAATGGTTTATCTTTCTTAGCTTTAATATCCTTTATTTTTTCTTCTTTTGTTTTATTAAGTTCATCTTCTTTACGAAAGAGTTTAAGGCTTTCTTCTTTTACAAGTCGTTTTACTTCTTCATTATCTATCTTATTTTGTGAGATAAGTTCGTTGTATTTCTTCTTAATTTCTTTATCATCATATGAATTTTCAATTTGTTCTTTTTGTCGTTTATACTCTTCATTAAGCATAGATGCTTCTAGTTTTATCTGCTTTTCTAACTCTTTGAAATCAGTAGTATATTTTTTGATACTACTTTTTTTATCTTTAATATCCTTACTGTTGGTCTTAAGTTCTTCTTGTATTGTAGCCTTTAATGCCTCAATTGGTGCTGATTTTTCATCTATTACAGATTGCTTTTTATATCTTTTAAGGATTGCATCTAATTTGTCGTTTTGTTGGTCAATTTGATCTTTTAGTTTTGCATTTCTTTCTTCTAATGTTTTAAGTTCTTCTTGCATCTCCTTAACATCATCTTCAACATCTAATCTTGCTGCTTTTTTCGCAAGTGCCTTATTATGCATTTCATCTAAAAGCATTATTCTTGCAGTTTTTTCTGCTTTAGCTTGATCTATTTCATTTTGCATCAATCTCTTTAAGTTTTCGTTTTTTGCATCTACTTCTAATTGTTTTTCTGCAATAATTCTATCTCTTATAGGTTTGATCTTCTCAACAGTTTCAAGTCTTGCTTGGATATTCTTAGGTAATTCATCAAATGCTTTTTTTTGTTTAGCTTTTTTATCTGTATCATCTTCTAGTGTGTCGGATTTTGTTTCATCTACAGTTGGTTCGATTTTAAGTAATTTATCTTGTAAATCTTTTGGTATCTTTTCTTTATAAAGTTCTACAAATTGTTCATCTGTAATTTCATAGTTTTTTCTTAATAGATCTAAAAATACCTGTGGATTAGTTCTTAAAGTAATTTGCTCTTCAATTGTAAGTTTGTTTTCATTGATATTTTCTAAAACAGTGAAATCTTTAAGTTGAAGTTCTAATTTAGATACCTGTTTTTTTAGTAATTCGATCTCTTTAGGTTTGTTTATACGGTCATTTTCTAATTGTTCTCTTTCTTTAAGAATAGATGCTATTTCTTTTTGGTATTTTGTTCTTTGTTCGGATAATTCAGTTTTTTTAGCAGGATTCTTTTCTGCAAGTAATTTAGGTCGAATAGCTTCTATTTCAGCTTTTAATTGCTCTTCTCTATCGATACCTTTATTTACTTCATCATTGATTGTATCAACATCTTTTGTAAATTGCTCAATCTTACTATTTGTTTCGCTTATATCAAGCTTAGTTTTATCGTATTGTTCTCTCTGGGTTTTACCTATGTTTATTTCTTCTGTTTGATCTACATTACTAATTTGTTCATCTAATTTTTTCTTAGATTTATTCATTAAATCAGCTAAAATATCAGTCGATGTTTGTGATGCTTTTGAAGAAACTGTTTTTGTAGCTGCATCTTTTTTAGCTTTTGCTATCTCTGTAATTGAGTCTTTTATATCTGTGTTTAATCTATCAATAGATTGTTCATAGGTTTTTTTAAGATCCGTTTTTTCTTTATCGCTTATTTCTATTTTAGTTACACTAATTTTATCTAAAGTATCATCTATTTTATCTTGGAATTTTTTGCTAGCATTATCGTAATGATTTAAAAGATTGTCTGGTAAATTGTCAATGTAAGCTACATTTTTAAATAAGTTCTTAGTATCAGGTGTATCTGTGTTTTTATCTAAATAAGATGCAGATTTTACGATATACTCTGCAATATCCTTACCTAGTGTAATTGTTTCTTCAAAGGATTTATTTGTTACCTTTTTAATCTGTGTGGATTTTACATATTCATCTATTTTCTTTTCAAGCTCTTTATATATAGCTATTTTTGCAATGTCATCATCTGTAAGTGTAGTTAGTTCATTTTTATCAAGTGCATCTTTACCTGCTTTGCTTATATCACCTATGATTAGCTTTGCACTTGAGTATATTGATCTAGTTAAGGGTATATCATTTGAGTAGCTTTCTAAGCCTTTTAATTTAACAGTATCCATGTCTACATCCTTTGGTATTTGATGTAGTTATACTTAGTTATGCTAGAAATATCAATATATTGTTTTATTCGCTATCATCTGTGTTTTCACTCTTTAGTGATAATTTTTCACCTTGATTATCTGGCATTGGTCTTGTTGGGTTTGGATTTCCCCTATTTTGTTTGAATTCGATACCACCTTGATTGTTGAATTTCATTGCACCACCTTTAACCTGTGGCATTGGTGGATCGCCATCATCATCTCTAATGTTATCTGTTTCAAAGCTATCAATATAATCAGAGAAATCTTGGTATTCTTTTAGGTGGTCTAAATTGATTTGACCTAAATTGTATTGGATTTCTGCATTTACACGATTTTCCTCATATTGTTCTTGTTGTACTCTACGAATTTCGCCCCTTGTCATACCAAGTTTTTCCATTTCCATTTTTTTACTTGTAAGTCCAAGTCTTAATCTTGCCTCAGACATTTGTAATTCTTGTACTTCATTTCTAGGTAATGCAGGTGGAAATACAACCTCTGTATTGTATTTTGCAGTTCTAGGAATGTCTTTAAATTTATCTGCAAATTCACCATCAATCAATTCAAGCATTCTAAGGATTAAGACATTTACTTCTTTAATACCATAGGAATATGTTTGTATCTTAGCTTTTCTTGCATTTAAAAGTGGTCCATAAGATAGTGCTTGTGCAGACCCTGATTGGTATTGGTGTGTAGGTGCTACAACCTGTTCAGGAATACCTGCAATTTCAAACATTGCTGATCTAATTTTATTATAAAAACCAATGCTTGCTTCTAGTTCACCTTTTAGTGTTAAGTTTTCAATACTAGCCTCTGCAGGAATAGACCAAGTACGGTTTGCTCCTTTTTCTAAATTTCCGATTTTTGCACCTTTAACAATAGTGATTGGGCTACCATGATAATTGATTACATCTGAAATATCTGTAGCTTTCTCATTTAGTTCTCTTTGTAGTGATAAGACAGAAAACAAATCTGATCTACCAAAAAAATCCCCCACAACAGGATAATTTGGGATATGCACAACAGGAATTAAACCTAAAAGATTTGGTTCTGTAAGATCACTACCATCTTCCCTATAATATGTAACAGTTTCAGTAGTCCATCTTTCAGCATGCCATTCAATATTTCGTTTTTCTTCACCATATACACCACCACGAATAACTTGATCAGAATATTTGGGATAAGCAATCAATACACTCTCAAGTTTCTTTGCAGGTCCATATGGTCCAGAGAATGTTGGGAATACAAATTGGCTAGGTATAATTTCAATATTTGGTACTTTTTTACCTAAAAGGAAATCATCTCTTACAGATACCTTAATAAAGACATCACCTGTAATGCTACCCATTTGTCCCATTTCAAGAGCAATATGATCTCTACGATTTACTTTCCATACTTTTTCAAGTGCATTGGATATAAATTCTAGCTCAAAAGGCTCATATTCTTCTGTATCAGGATCATCAGGAATAGTTACGGAAAATCCACCTTTCATAAGGAAGTCTACATGTGTATCCACAATTCTTTGACAGTAATTGATTGTTACGAATGAGTCATCAGGTGATCTAGTCCACCCCCATTGATTACCACGATAGAAATTCCAAAATTGTTCATATCTCTTTAATCGCCAATTATGTTCAGTTTCAATGCCTTGAATAAGTGAGTAGACCCTTGAGTCTACTTTACCAAATGGTGTTGATCTAATAATCATGTTTCTCCTTAGATTATTGCTAAAGGTAAATTGTATAATAAGTATATACAATAATCTAAAGAGAAGATAAACTTAATCTAATTTTTGGATATTATTTTCTGCTTTTCTTTGTGTGAGCTTATCCACATTAGCTTGTGCAATTTCTTCTAAGTCAAAATTACATTGTTCAGAGATTTGAGCGACATACCATAAAACATCACCAAGTTCAGCCTTAATTTGTTGTCTTAAGCTATCTTGTTCTAGGATTGTTTGATCTTTAAGGATAGTAAAGTCTAGTTGTTTTCTTACGATTTTTTTCACGATTTCTGCTACTTCTCCGCTTTCACCATTTAAACCTAAAGCAAGGTATGGGAAGGCTTGATCTTGTGGGTATTTAGCTGTAGTATTTGTAAATTTTTGGTATTCCTTAAAATTCATGTTATTTCTTTCTTGGTTGTGGCTTATTACTTCTAGCCTTTGGTTGTACTTTTGGTTGTGGCTCAGGATTTTTAATTTCCGTTTTTTCTTCCACAATTGGTTGTGTATCAATAACAACGCTAGCATATTGAATTCTTTCATCATCTAAAGGAATAATTTGCTCTACAGTTGCTTGTGGTTTGATTTCTTGTGGTTTGATTTCTGTGTGGGCTCTTTGTAGCTTATGTAATTTACCCATGATATAATTGTGTAGATTATCATAGGATTTTCTACCAAATTCATCTCTCACATAGTTCTTTAGTGTGGATAAGGCAAAGACAAATTCATCACTATCTTCTTCAAATTGAGCAATGTAAATCGCACAAGCCATTACCTTATCTGTAGCATTTTTTAATTCGCTAGAAAGGAAATCTGTTATGCTTTTTAGCTCTTTATTTTTATCAAAACTCATGCTATCCTCCATAAAAGTAGCAGTATGGTTAAATTGATTTTTTACAATCAATGCAATCATTTTAGCAAGCTATATGACAATAGTCAATCACTTAGAAAAACACAGAATAACTCAAAAAAACGGAATAGTAAAAACGAAAGAGAGAATATCATGTCTGCAATCAACTTTGATGATCTAAAAGATTACACCGATTGGTTTGTAAAAATAGCATCATTTACCGTAATCCCTGCAATTATGTGGATTAGTACTATTAACTCAACTACATCTAATCAAGAAGTAAAGATTAAGATGCTAGAAGATAAGATTACATCGCTAGAAAATCAATCTCTTAGTAGGATTAAAGCGATAGAAGAGAATGTACTACACCTAACAAAGATTATGGAAACAAATTCAGCAAAGCTAGAGAGTTTAACCTCTGTGCTTACACAACAAAATAATCTTCTACAAGAAACCCGTAATGATATTAGAGCAATCAATGTAAAGCTATATAATACACCTAATACATACCCACCATATCTTCAACATTTACAAGGTAATTAAGCCTTATCTTTTTTAGCTTTATCATCAAATTCATTCATTTTATTGACAACACTTGTTGCCCATTGTCTACCTGCATCACCACCCCAAAGCTGCCAAGAGATATATGCTTTACTCATTTTATCATCATGGTATTCTTTGAATGCAGAATGTCTATCAAAAAATGCCTTCATTCTCTTAATAGTAGCAGGACTCATTGCATTTGCATTTTTTAAATCACTTGCTCTCTGTACACCACTACCTATTGAACCACCACCTGAACCTGCTGTACTTGATTGCTTAGGTGTAAGTCCACCACCACCTTTTTCCTTCCGTCTTTCAAGTCCATCTATTGCATTGTTTCTTACTGCTTGTGGTGGTACAAACCATTCTTTAGGATAATTTGCCATTTGTTATTCTCCGTTTTTTTGTGTTTCCTTAGTATTATCTTTTTTAGGTACAAATTCAATATATTCTTCTGCCTTTAATTTGCTAAGGGCAATTTCATCTTCTATTTTCCACTTATGTTGCCTTCTTTGTTCTCTATCATTGTATCTATCCTTAGAGCTATATCTTTCTTTAGACATTTCCATCATGACTATGTAATCTCTTACATTTTCTTCTGTTTGGTCTATTAGCTTACCACTTCTTAAATGTTTCTTGATAATCACAATATCAACACCCGTTAAGTTTGATATTTCTTCTAAAGTCATTAAACGAGATGGATTGTAGATTTGCTTTCTAATTTCTTCCATTTTTGTAATCCTCTTTTAAATAGTTAATATGTACCTTGTTTTCAATTTCTTTAGCTCTATATTATATAATTTTCCTATATTTTACAAGTATTTAGATTGACTAATCCCATCTATTTCTACTTTTATTTCTACCAATTAAACCTCCACCCCTATTATTTCTCATTCTAGAATATGTATCATCACCTAAAGCAAAGATACTTGCACCACTTGTTTCTACACTATAATTCTTTCTATGTACCAACCAACACAATAACATTAAACTATCAGGGTAATCATCATGTGGCTTGTCAATTACTCTATGGTTTTTAGTTGTAGGGGCTTCAATTGCCATATATTTACCCTTCCAATTTTTTTCCAAATCACTAAATTGGTGCATAAACCTTCTCCATTTTGTTAATTTTTGACAAGTTTCTGCATGTGGGAATGTTAGTCTACCCTCTACCATTTCTTGGTATAATATCGTGTAGCCCTCATGTTTGCTTTTAGATGTAAAGATAAATGGGTACACAGGTATGTCTTTCTCATTAAAATCAGCACTTAAACGATCATAAATAGGATCACCTCTACCTGTTGCATCTATCACAATTGCACCTATATTAAACCTAGAAAGAAATTCAAGTATTTGTGGGTACTGCTTTTCGTGATCATCACCTTGTAATTCCAACCAATCCATCACATGACAATAATACCTATCTTCTCCACTACGATATACAGGATTGTCCCACCATACCTTTCCTATCGTAACAACAGTACTATCAGAGGATCTACCAATATCTATACTTGCCATCATATTGTCACTCATGTGATCTGAACTTACAATATAATCATACCTATGAAATTCTAATTTAATACCTTTAGCATTTGTTGTTGTTAGCTTATCTCTTTTCTTAATACCACATTCACTCAATATTTCAGGTGATATAAATGTACCTCTTTCCAAAATCCAATGTAACCTGTATGACATTCTAAAATCATCACTATCATACCCCAATCGATCTATTTCCATCTCTATATAACTTGCATATCTAGGATTGTAGGCACTTGCTACCGTATAATCAAATTCAAAATGACATTTCAATTCATTTGTTGATTGTGTTAATTGCCTCTTCCTATTTCTCTCACATGCCTCATAAAATTCACACTTTCTAGGTGCAGGTGTTCCGATTTTAATAATTGTTCCCCCTGTTGCTGCTGCCATTGGGTGAATTGATTTTCTAATCTTATAATCACTTATGTCTTGGGTTTCTTCACATATAATCAAATGATAGGTTTTACCTTCTATGCTTGTCTGTGGTCCAGCACTGTTTGAATCAACATAGCTACCATTTGGCAACCTTAACACTTTCCTACCATGATCTAAATTGATATTGATTTCAGGGTCTTTTAGTATCTCTTCCATCTCTTGTGATGTTATTCTCTTACTCATACGGGTGTGCATAATCCCTGCTAATTCATAGTTGGGGGCAAAGATACCTACCCAAAACCCATGCTTAAATTTACCTATTCGTCTATCTATACCTATGTCAGGTATGTTAGCTAATATTGGTAATATTACACATAATCCCGGCACTATCGTTGATACCGTTTCTGTTTTACCACTCTGTCTACTAAATAAAGCAGTGATTTCAGCATTATCCTCTAACAACAACGATTGTATAATTCTAAGCCCAAACTCTTTTTGGTATGGGTAGAGTTCTACACCACTACCCTTTTCACAAAACAAATAACACTTCTCTGCTAAGTCCATAATCTCTTGTTTTGTCAGTACAATACCTGTATCCTTTTTTGCTCTTGGTAATTTACCTGTTGTTTTCGTTACAGCCTTGTTTTCTTCTACAGGGGTTGATATTGGTTTATCTATTTCTCTATTTGTCATGATGTACCTATTATGAACAGTGTTTTTCTCTATAATACATCTATTATATATTTTATATAAAAAATTTCTAGTATTATTTGTTTAGTAGGTCTACCAAATTCTGTGACTCTAACATAAAGCCATGTAGTTCTTCTAAATTACAATCATGCACAACCCTCACAATTACCCTCTCACTCTCTTCCACACCATCTCTTATATTTGCATAATACTTCATTGTAAGCCCTCCTATTACCCTACAATCTCCACCATCCATAAAACATTGAAATCCATCTAAAACACTCTTTCTTATATTGTCATGATCAGGCTTGATTAAATGTGCTATCCTTTTAGTACCATGTTTATATGTCCCGTTTTTATATTGCTTGCTTAACTCTTTTGTTCTCTTAAATATACAGATAATATCCACATAGATTAAACCACGATACACATCTGCACCCAATAACTTTCCAAACTCTTCCATTACCTTATCTTCATAATCCCTAGTTTTCTTCTTCTTATATAAATTACCATATGCCCCTACACCACTTCTTTCTTTTGGTTGTGGGTATCCTAAGATTGTCACATAATCAATTTTCATATTTACTTACCAATTCTCTAATCTCTTGTTCATTCAACTTGTCTACATCTATCCCAACTTTTAACAACTGCTCTCTCTGCTCTCTTGATACCTCATAGTGCTTGTAGTGTTGGTAATGTCGACTTCTTGTCATTGGTATCACTTCAACTTGGTAATTACCTGTAAGTAGATCTAAGGCTACATATATTGGCTTGTTATTCTTTACTGTATAGACCGTACACTCATTTAGGTTCAATTCATCACATACTCTTAATGCCTCTAACCTAGATTTATACCATTTATTCCCCTCAGCCGTTTTTAATAAGAATAATTGCAAACAACCTACTGCCTGCTTTCCTGTTTTCTTCTTATCATTAAATTGCCTTCTTCTTAGTACCATACTCCCCCACTATTCTTGTCATTCTCACGACACTCTACACTTACTAACCTTACACGATCTCCATAAATTTCATTTAATCGACCTTTCACATAGTTTCCAACATATGCGGCACTACCCTCCATTCCAACATTATCATACACCACCAACTTACACCCTCCCTTTAATTCCAATTCCCTAAATAATTCCATCAATGGATCTTCTGTGTCTATCAATAAGGTATGGTCATAATTGGCATGCAACCAATCACTTAACCATTTGAGCCCACCAAAATCCACCACAAACCCCATATCATCTAAACTCTCAGCCTCAAACCAAAACTCAAATGACCTAGAATACCCATGCACCCACCTACAGTGACCGTCATGTAAATAACGCCTGTGGGCACATGGTAAATTACCTATCGTTTTTGAACTTCTATACATCTGATTACCTTTCTTTTTAGTGATCTTTTTTTAATGTTATAGATTGACATACCTACTTTAACACTTTTTTTCAACATTTCAAGTATTTTTTTTACCTTTACTGTAAAGCGTAGGGGGGCGATATTTGCCCCTTCCATATTTTCCCTATCGAACCTTTTTTACCTAAATTTTATACCATTTTTATTTTGTCACTTTCTATTCTTATTCAACTTTTGTGCCTAGAAATTTTAGCCCATTTTTTTCTCTTCTCTATTTTTACTCTCTTCTCTTTTTATACCACCATTTTTTACACTAGTTAATTAACCTATATAATTAAGTAATTTACCTAGTTAATTCAACTCATTCTATTATTGTTCCATTTTTGTACCTTGTAAATTTAGCATTTTTGTATTTGTGCCTTTTTTCTATCCCATTTTTGACCAAAAAACCTAAACATTTTTCTTATTTTGTGCATATTTTACCAACCTTTCTGCATCTTTTTACCATTATTTTATGCACATATTCTTCATTACCTTATGTTTAGACTCTTTTTCATACTACATTTCTTAGCATTTTTTTTATCTATACATTTTTATTTTACCTCTATTGTAAAGATGGTGTGCTTTGCCTTTCCACTATTCACCTTTCTTTGATCGATAACCAACCCCCAATGGTGCTATACTGCTGCTATTTGTGCCATATACTTTGATAGCTTGATTGGTCTATTGCTTTGTCTTATGGTGCTAAAGAGATATGGATTGTCTATCATTGTACTTGTATGGTTTATTGTTATGCTCTTTAGGTCTTATGTTTATACTTATATATATATGTATTGTTTATCTAGTGTTTATCTATTCTCTTTTTTATGCCCCGTTTTTTATACCATACCTTGATTGGTACTATTGGTTGCCACTCTTAATCTTGTATAGCTAAAGGATTTGAGCCATTATTGCTTAGTTTCACTTTGGGCTCACTTGTCAATTACTTTGTGCCATACCATACATAAAAACGGAATGGTAAAAAAGACTATCTTACTCTTAGATATATAATCTTCATTATATGTTCATACACTACTATTTACTCTATAGCTAGATAACCATTTTTTTAATACCCCGTTTTTTACTCTCACCCTTGACATAGGTATAGTACCATATGCCTTTTTTCTTTTTTTAATACTACAGGGGGGTGGTCTTTTCTTTTTTTTTCTTCTCTGTTCAGTGCCTTGTTCATTTTTTATTTATATTTTACTGAGAGTCGTGTTCAGCCTTTTTCTTTTTTTCTTGGTATCACTGTTCACTATTCTTTATCCTATGTTCAGTTTTTTTAGTACCTTGTTCACCTTGTCACTCTTTCATATCTACTTTATTTGTCTATAAATACTATTGACAAACACTTTATCAACTATGCAATTCTACAAATCAGATCACTCTATTATAACTCATAGCTTAACTTTTTTTAGTGTGCATATTATAATAAGGGGGGGTATGTTTAAAGTAGCTAAAAGGGGGCATTTTCCACACTTATACAACAAGTTTCACCATCACAATTTAGTCACTTTTAAACTTGATCGGTATTTAAAACGATATACTACCTTTATAACTCTTTACCTATTTTCATCAGTTGGATAGCTTTAAACACACTAAAACCTAGCTTAAAATGAATGTTTATAAAGCGATTAAGAATGTTGCTAGATAGTTGTGTTTAATGTGTATGTATGTGTATGTGTGTGTATGTGTGTGTATGTATGTGTATGTGTGTGTATGTGTATGTGTGTGTATGTATGTGTATGTGTGTGTATGTGTGTGTATGTGTGTGTGTGTGTGTGTGTGTGTGTGTTGTGTGTGTGTGTGTGTGTGTATGCACGATCGCCCCCGATCGTGTGTGTATGCTTGGGCGGGTGCGAGCGGGCGGGTGCGAGCGGGGGCGAAATGACGATACCCCCTTTTTATCGGGGGTACAACACTTTGAATTTTTGAGAAATACGGTAAAATCGGGGCTAGTGTGCTATGTTGGGAAGATTAAAGAGTATTGATTAACCTTAATAGAATTAACCTATTATTTTTAACCTTTAATTCTAAACGATAATTCGCTGAATTGAATTTAACTTTCATGATAAAGAAATCAATATCAGTTGATTTATATTCAATTTCACGATTAACAAATAACTCAATGAATTGATCAGTTGTTATCATTTAAAACTGAACCTATTTGTTTATTAAAAGCTTCTTTATCTTTGATTTGTTGATCATATTGTTCTTGAGTTAATGAAGGTTCATTTTTCAACTCTTCTACGGCATCAAGCTTCATTTCGGATCGTGTATTGATCAAATCAAGAATGGTATCGGTACAATCGCAAAAATCAATGAAATAATCATGAATACCCTCATCAATTTGAATAATTAAAGGGTAGTGTTTAGGTTGAATTTTGCTTATACATTCAATTGCATATTTGTGCTCGGGTTTAATCGACAACTCTTTTAACTCGGTATCATCCTCATCATAACAACAATGTTTTTTGAGATAATCTAAAATGATTTCTTCTTTAGTTGTTTTTTCTGAATAATACCCAATTTCAAGACCACATTTTTCAAGAATTGATTTAAAATTCTTGGGAGTTGTTGAAATATGTTGATATGTAGTTGAATCGCCGATGCTGAAGTATTTTTTACCATAAACAACTGAGTTGATTTGCAATAACAACCTTACGGCAAGAGAAACCTCTGGTTGTTGGTAAATTGAAGCTTTAGGATCATCTTTTGAATGTTGCCACTTGTCAACTAAACAACTCTTCAAATTGATAAATTCATCTGAATTATCTGAGTTAATTGCAATTCGATCGGGAGTAATCAATGCAATATCAACATTTTTGAGCTTCTTAGGTTGTTTAACAACTGAATGAATGCGATTCAACTGAGTTGTTTCTTCATCCATAGCTTGAAAATATGAGTTGAATGCTTTCGCAAATTCTGAGTAATAATCAACCTCATTTTTTTCAGCATTTAACTTGGTAAAAACAGTGTTTTTTGCAAATTGACGAATTGCCTTAACAACCTCTTTACCTCGATAAACTTTACCTCTAAACAAGTTGATTGAGAGAATTGTTTCAAAATCACTTTGATCAATATCTAAAATCTTAGAAATTTCATGTGATAATTGATCAGTTGATTTCTTTGCTTGAGTTGTTGCGATTGTTGGGGGGATCGCTAAAACCTTAGCTAAAGCATTGATGATTTGATCATTCAAAACAACTTTTTTTGCAGTTGATTGAGTTGATTCGGAGTGTTGAGTATGTGCAGATTGAGTTGTTTGAGTTGTTGCCTCACTTTCTACGGTAGTTGTTGGAGTTGTTGGATCAATAGCAGTTGAAACACTGGCAGTTGTTTCAGTTGTTGCTTGAGTTGAATCGGTGGCGACTTTTGCAGTTGTTTCAGTTGTTTTCTTCATAGAATTAACCTTACTTTTTGCAGTTGTTGGAGTTGTTGCAGTTGCATTTGTTGAAACTTGAGTTGAAACTTGAGTTGTTTCTTGAGTTGTTTCAGTTGTTGGAGCAATAGCAGGGACGATGTTTTGAGTTGTTTTCTTACTCATTTTTGACTCGCTTTAAATCAGTTGATTTTTGATGATTTTGCACACACTCAACGAAATTGATCAGATAATCGCTTTAACATGATCAATTTTACGATTTATTCGTATTTCTCGGGATTTCAAAGAGCAAGGTTCACCGTTCGCATTCTCGAAGGGGCTTCGGCTATTCACCTTATCATCGCTATCGATCAAGCTTTACCTCAATCGCTTTCGATGTTTTATTTTTAACCTACTTTTGATCATTTAGCAAATAGGTTTTTATGCTGAAAATAATATACCTTTTGATGCCAACCTGTTTAAAAAGTTTATCTTCTAAGAAAACGTGGATCATCGGAAAAGCCGAGAAAATCAGGGGGTTTTCGGGGGTGCTTAGAACTTTTAGTTAGGTGGATACATGCTAAAAGAAATCAGAAAGATTTTTTACTCTATTACTACTAGTATATCTAGGGGGGTTTTATAGCTAGGTCTATATCCTATTATTGCTTTATTGTCTTATCTTATATAAGTAGTGTTTAGTAATATCTAAAGGGGGGGGTTTTGATATTTCCGTTTTTTTACTGCCCGTTTTTGTTTGATTGGCTCTTTCTTTAGGGGGTTTGTTATCTATTCATTATTATACTTATTGTTAATAATTTTTTTGATCCCCCCGTTTTTTTGCTTATCTCACATAGTCATGTTTAGCTAATTCAATCAACATTTTTGTTAAATCATCAGCACTTAAGCCATATTCAACAACAACCTCATTTGTACCACATAACACTAAAGAGATTTGTAAATCATATTGATTTGTTACTCTTGTTACTTCTACACTAGATAATTTGAATAATCCTGTTTTTAAAGTCCCGTTTTTTTTGTATAAACAAGAATTCTTAGCAGTAATCACAAATTGATCTAAATAACCAAATTGCTTGCTTGTGTCGATTTGTTTTACATACTTTAACATTTTTAACTCCATTGCTTTACGATTAACAAGAATAACACCACTAGAAATAAAGCAATCATTTTATCTAGCTTTGTCATACTTGGATTTTGGTTTCTCTTATGTTCTTCTAGCATTTGCTGTGTCACTAAGAAGAATATGCCTGTTTGTGGGGGGGTATCTTTTTCTTGATACATTTTTTAAATCTCCGTTTTTTTGGTATCTGCATAGTTTAACCATGCATTTTGTCATATGCTATCATATGATTTTTTTTAATCCCCGTTTTTCTATGTAATAGCTTTGGGGCAGGTTGTCAATATCTTTTTAATACTGTTATATAAAAGTACTTCATAGAAAACCTTCTGTAAGTTCGATAAAACCACTACATTTCAGTCAGCAAACCTATTATGAGTATTTTAAAACTTTGTATTATCTCTAGTTAAATCAGGGTGTGGTTCTCCCCACATTTCAAAATGTTCCCTATAATAACGAGTATTTTCTGCAATATCTTCTGCAAGTTCTCTAGCATATAGCCTCTTTTCAAAAAAGCCTTCTAAATCATTCACATAACGATCTCTCTTAATCCATGTAATCATGTTGATCACTTCTTGATTTGTACAGCCATAATAGACCATGACATATAAATCAACAATCTGATCATTGATGAAATTGTTCTCTTTGATGATGTTGATCATTTTGTTTTCCTGCATACCATTTACATGTGATTGCTTGAAATCGATTGTTTCTAGGAAATATCCATCTTCATCTTCAAGTTCATGGCAGATAACACTTACAACATGATTGTCTAGCAATTTATCTAAATCAACAGTTCTTGTTTCAATTTCTTCTTCAAGCACTTTTGCAAAGATTTCTTTTTTTGCTCTTTGTAGGAATTTTGATCTTGTCATGTTTTGTCCACCTGCTACATAATCTAAAGATAGAATATTTACACCATGAACAATGATCGTTCTTGCTCTTGCATAACCTTCAGTTGGATAGAAATCCTCAGTAAGTTGTTTTACATTAGCCTTGTATTCAACAAACACCAAATCACACACTTGGAATGGTGTTGTCTTTTCATATACTTCATAAATTGTCTTTTGTTCTGACATTTTTAAAAGCTCCGTTTTTTTCAGGAAAAATGCTATTCATATCATGAACAGCTTGGGGGATTGTCATATTACTAACATTTTGCTAGGATATGATTGATTAGATGATATGATCATCAGATAAAATCAGTATATTATACTTTGTGTATGTGGTGTAGTGCTTGATCAATTCTTAGAATTTGATGTTATAACTGACAGGGATAAGATGGTTTAAATGTTCACCAACAATTTCAGCAATTTCTAGTTTTAGTTCAAAATCTCTGATGTGTTCATTTCTCTCGTCATCGGTCTGCTTTGAGTTGTAGATGTTAGCATCAATGAAACCAATGATTTCCTTGTTGATGTCATAGAATGTTGTACCATAAACTGTGCTGAGAACAAGTTTAGCAAATTGCATTGGGGTAATTCTACCTTGATGATATAACCAAATTTCAGCTAGTCTTTCAATTTGAATTTTATCGAGAGCAGAACATTCGATACTTGCAGTGCTGTATGCGATTTCGATTTTTACCAAAAAGAATGACATTGGTGTACCTTGATAGTTTGTGAACAACTCATGAAGATCTGAACCGTTTACGATTTTTTCTGCAATTTGAATTACACCGTTTGTGATTGTTCCATCAGCATTTTTGATTTCGTGCTTTGGGGCACAACCATATTTGAATTGGTCAGGATCGAGATTTGCTACGATTGTGGTGGAACTGTGACTTGGGGTGGTGTGTGCAACTACTACGAGATCGCTTGTGTTTAGCTTGTTTGTGAAAACAAAAGGCTTAATGTTTAAAACTGTCATTTTTGACACTCCGTTTTTTCTCGGAAAATGGGTTTAATCTTTGACATACTTGAAAAGAAAGAAGGCAGTACATCAAATTGTTAAAATCAGTATAACACAACTTAATGGAAAAGTCAACAAACTTAGTATGATGCTTATTGAAAAGTTTTTTAGCCAAGTGAAAATAATTTAGCAGGCAAATTGTATAATTATACAAGTCTTATTGATTATTGTAAATTGCTAGGAATTATTGATTTATTCATACGGTTTAAGCAATAGGCAATTTAAAGAGAATTTTTACCATTTAAAACATAACGATTTTAAGCATGATTTTAAGCATTCAAATTATAAAATGATAGATCAGTATATAAAGCAATTTAGAATGAAATTTAGATAGGTTTTAGATAGGTTTTAGAGCATTTTTTAAATCAGATTTTTGAGCATGAAACAGAAGGGTTTTAGCTAGAGCAATTTTTACATGCTACGATAGAAAAAGAACCAATCATATTTTGCTCTAGCATTATATTTGAAATCACTACTTGACTCTGGTGCTGAGCAGAACTCTCTAGCATAATCAAGTGTCACTCCTTTGTGGATAACAGTAGAACTTAATCTACCTGTTTCTCTGTGTCGTCTGATCTTTACGATTTCGTATAGCTGCATTTTTTAATCCCCGTTTTTTAGAATAGTTTTTACTTGTTCATGAAACCATTCTGATAAGAGTAATCTGTTATAGCTCTCAGGATAGATGGCTTCATATCTTTTAGATGGTGCTTTGTTTTCTGTTCCTGCTTTATAGATAGACAATTCACCTGTTCTAGTGATGTTAAAGTAGAATGTATTGCTATCTAATGAGAGTGAAAATGTAATTGCATCAGGTACTACACTTAAACTTTGTGGATAAAATTCCATAAATTCGCCATGATCAACACTGTATAACTTAGATAATTCAAAGAAAATATCTGTATATACTCTAGAGAATTGGCATCTTGCCTTGCTTGGATCTTTTGTTTTTCGTAAAAAAACGGGCTTATAAAATTTACTTGCCATATTTTTTCCTTTGGAAGTGATAGCTCTAGTATTACTAAAGCTAAGGGGTTGTTGCATTAGTGTTTCTTTTATAAAAAGAGTTTAATGCTTATACTTGATATGGGTATAGGGTCTTTTTTTAATATTCCGTTTTTTTTCATGTAGTGCTTATCTTAAAAAGAGTCATCATCAAACAAATCACTTGCATTGAAGTCAAATTCTTCCATATCTTCATCATCATGACAAAGTTGAAGATCTTTGACCATTTCAAAGTATCTTTGTCTTTCCTTGTAGTTCTCAATCAAGGTGGTTGGATTACTCTTATCATATAATGGTCTAGTTGGTGTTAGTTCCTTTTTGTCAAGTTCTTGGTGAGTAGCGAGTGAAACACCTTTTCCAAGTTTTTGAACAAGTTCCCTTGTGCTAGGAACATTGACTGTATCGAAGTCATAATGGTAGCCAAGAGTATCATAAGTGTACCAATCACCATAGTAGAACTCACCATCAGACTTTCTATAGAAGTAATCCAAAATAGAAAGAACATGTCCAGCTTGATCAGGTTGTTGTTTACCAATGACATTTTGTTGTGACCAATATCTCAATGTCTTATAGTAGGTATCAAATAGATTAGACTTAACAACAATGTGCTGACCACTAGGTGCACCATGTCTAGAAATGGTATAGAATGTTGCGTGGTCGTTGTGTTTGTCTGTGAACATCACTAGAGCATGATCAATCAATTTGATACCATAGATAAACTGTGGTGTGAAATCACTGATGTTAGATTTTACATCACGAACGGCTGTGCAAATTTGATCTGCTTCTGCAAACCATTGAGATCGTTCGTTTTCCCATTCAGCACTGCTAGTCTTACTTAACTTGTCAATTCTATAAGTAAAAATATGTGCATTTTCTTGAACAGTTGCGTAGAATTGCTGCCCATAGCTTACATTCTTATGATCACCTGCATCTAAATCAAAGTAATTTAGCATCTTAAACTCCTTGTATGCCAAATGGTAGATTATCGAATTGTTTTCTGTTGACAACCAAAACATTGCCTACAAACTGTGGATAGTGGGGATTGGTTGGAAGTCCCATAACTCTTCCTTCTTCGTTAAAGAGAAACATTTGATCTTGACCTTTGTATTGGATTTCAACAATACCACAGACACATTCTTGTGCATCTGTAAAGGTTTCGAGTGTGATCACTTGTGGATCACTATCACATGGGTAAAATAAGGCTTTCATGTTGTCCTTGCGTGTGTGTTGTGCATAGATTGAATAGTCAATCAAAATGATAAAATCAGTATAACGATCTTATTGTGTGTAGTATGTAGCTAGAATATAATTCTATTTATACTATTGGTATGTGTGGGGTTTCTTTTTTTTAACATTCCGTTTTTTTTAAGTATTAGCCTTTTTTGATTAGGTCTACAATTTCAGCAAAACCCTTAACTAATTCTTCTAAATCTTTATTTGCTTGTTTTACAACATCTAATTGTTGTTGTAATTCGGAATTTTGTCTTTCCAAAATTGCAATACGATCTAATTCAGCAATCATGTTTTGTGCAGTCTTTTTCTTTTGTTGTTCAAACTCTACAACACACAAAGGTCTAAGGCACAAAACAAATCCAAACAAGATTTCGCTGATCTCTTCACAAGCATCATCAAAGTATCCTTCTAATGTCTTAGATTGGATTGTTTCGCAATAGTCTGAGTATGCACCTTCAAGTTGACCAATGATATTGTCTGTATCGGCAATCAACTGTTTGATGTCATATCGAAATCTGTCAAAAGCATCGTTGGCTGAGTGTGTAAGTGCATCTTGCAATTTCTCTTGAACATCTTCTAGGATACAAGGTAATTCAGTATTTGCATCTTCAATTTCATCTTCGCATTTTTCGAGAGAAAAATAATTCCAATCAAATTCTTCTATAGAGTATTTTTTGAGAGCATCTAATGCATCTTGTGCTTTAGTTACGATAAGAGAAACGCTTGTAAAACAATGATCGCTTTTGCCATTATCAATAAGTGCATCTACAATTTCCATAAAGATGTCATCTAGGAATTGATGAGGTTCGCCGTTAAGCACATCGCTATAAAAGCCTTCAGCCTTGTCCTCAATTTGAGTTAATGCTGCTCTAAGATCAGTTTTGAGAGTATGTCTGCCACTATTTACATCACACATGCTTAAAAGAATTCTTTCTGCATAGATTGGTAATTGAGCTAAGACGATGTTGTGCATACGATCAGTATCATCACTATGGATTTCAGCGATTTTTGCCAATTCTTGAACGATTTTGGTAAGGTCTTTAAGTGTTTGAGTCACTTGTATTTTCCTTGTCTTGGGGGTTGTTGTTGTGATCAATTTTTTAAAAATCAATCAGAAATGATATATCAAGTATATCAATCTTTATGTTGGTAGTAAATGTCTTGATAATCATCAAAAATTACTATTATTTCATGCAAAGGTGTTTATTAAATACCGTTTTTCTAGTCTTATTTTCTACTATTGTTAAAATCATCTACAAGTTTAGCGATCTTAGACATAAAGTTTTCCATATCATCATCAGCATACTTATAGTCAAATTGTACAGAAACTGCTGGCTTTTCATCTTTGTGTAGTAGGTAAAGCGTTGGCTTAATTAGATCAAGATATGCTAAAACACAATCTCTCTTTTCATGAAATAAGAATTTGTTATCTTGTGCATGATTTGATCTTAAATTTGCCATTCTACTATCAAACTTTGACTCTACATGTTCAACAGTTTCTTTGAGAGAATTAAGTCTATCAATAACATCACTAAAGAGATTTTGTAAGCAGATCTCTTCAATACCATCTGTAATTTGTGTGATTGAGTGCTTTAGATTACCAAATTCTTCTTCAATATGGTAGGTTTCAGGTAATTCTTCTTTTGCTTGTTGATCAAAGTCAAATGTATAACTAGCATGGTGGTATAGAGCATTTTTTACTTCATCGTAAAGTTCATTAAATCTTGCACAAACAGTTGTCATGCTAATTGTGCCACTATCTAAATCAATGGTAAAATCACCCCAAGTATTTGTGAAAAATAAAGCACCATCATGATTTGATCTAACATAATCTCTTGTGCATTCTTGATCTTGTAAATCAATGATTGCTTGTTCAATAATGCCATATCTCCTAGAGAGTTTTGCACCTAACAATTGTCTTAATTTAGATGGGTTTTCTGTTTGGCTTTCAAGTTGTTCTTTGATTTCAATCAACTCTTGCTCAATTGTCATTGTTGTTGTTGTCATTTGTTTATCCTTGCTAGGAAGTGGGGGTTTTTGTCATTGCAATATTTAATAAAGCAATATACACATGATAGCAATCTATGTGTTTGTAGTATATATCTAACATATAATCTTAGATTACTATTGATTGGTCTTTTTTTAATATTCCGTTTTTTCTTGTGTGTATGCAGTTATTTTTATCTACGACTATCGCTAAGATGTCTCGCGTATTCTTCTTTAGTGAATGAGTAAAATCCTGTTTTTTGCATAAATTCTAGTAGCTTATTGTTGCAAGCAATATTGTCATAACTACCTAAAACATTGTATGCAAGTGTAATATCTATCATGTGATGCACAGATGTTCTTGATTTTTCACTCTGAATAAAGATGCAACTTGATGGTAATGGAATACAATAAATATCTGTATCATCACCTTCAGGTAATTTTTCTTTTGCCATATCTGTAAATAGATCACATAAGCTCATGATTTCGTTGGTAATAAAATCTTCACTTACTCTTTTTTCTAACATGTTGTTAAATGCATAGTCTATTTTTAGAATACGAATTAAACCATTTGCTTTGTATGTCTTGAATGATAAGACTGCTTTAAAGTCAGGTGTCATAGCTTGTCCTTGTTTGTTGTTTGTTGTTGGTTGTTCTTATGGTATAATGAAACCTTTGCATCCAATGATGTTCCCTAAATCATCTCTGATTGTGTCAGGTGATACAACATCGGTTCTACCAAGTTGTTTTGCTTTAGTGGAAACTAATATACTTGCAATATACATTGTGTTTTCTTGTCTTTCAGGTAGATTGATGATTTCTCCAATTAAGGATTGTGTAATTGGTATTTTAAATCCTTCAAATTCGATTGGATCTAAATCACTAATTACAGTTGTGCATCTTGCTACTATACCTGATGTGGATATAACAATGATCTTGTTACCAACTAAAATGTTGATAGGGTGGGGGGTAAGGTTAACTAAATTCATTTTTGCTTAGTCCGTTTTTTTGGTTGTTTTCTAGTGATAAAAAAAGCTAGTGTAATACTAGCAGGTAATGAGTTTTACTTATGTATTGCTCTAGTTAGATCAATTTTGCTACTGCTCTTATCGTTTCATCATGCTTGCTAGTCTTCGTTGGTAAGCAGGGTCATTTCGATCAATTGTTTTTCTTTGTGGTTCATTGCTCTGTGGATTGTTTCCAGATTTTTTAGCTTTGAGATCACTAAGAATTTTGTTTGCCTTATCAAGTTCTTGTTGAACAAGATTTTCTGCTTGAATTTGAGCATCGCCAACAAGTTTTGGTGATACGCCATTTACTTTTTCATACAAGGAAACTCCGTCATTGATCTCTAAGTATTCGTTAACGATTTTCTTGAGTTCGTTTCTTTGGCGACCGCTTGGACACACCGGAACTTGGTTTGGGTGGATATATCCTGCATTGATTGCTCTTTCAAGACCTTTTTGCAATCGTGCATCATCATGGAACACACGATAGTTCCTTTGCCATTCTGTTTCAGTTTTCCTTAAGATTTTCTCAAAGAATACTTCTTTTTGTTTCTCAGTGATGATGCCACGAATGTAGCCAAGTTGATTTGCATGCTTTACAAAATATTCCACATTTGCACGATCAAAGTAGCTTTGTGTGTTGTCAAATAGCTTTATGAAGTGCTGAATGGTATTACCAAGATTGCAGATTGGGTATGACTTTAAGGTTTCGAATTTGATCCAATTTAGAGCAACTTCTTTTCGTTGTAATGCATTTCTCTGTTTTGCCAAGTCAGCAATTTGATTTTCCCAAAAGTTGACCTCATCAGCAGGATCATTTTCATATTTTACATGTTCTACCAACGCTCCAAGAATACAAACAAATGCTTGATTTGGATTGAGAATTGGTCTTTCTTCGACAGGGATTTTGCCAAAGGTTTCCATGTCATCTCTAAGTTTTGCATACACATCTTTGAGAGGTTGCTCATAAGAGTTGATGTAGCTTTGAGTTTGTTCAATTCTTTGGTTAACATCAGCATGCTTTGCTTTTACATTGGCAAGTTCTTCTTGAGTTTCAGCTGAGATGTTGTTGATCATGCTCATTGGTAGCAAAAATGATGCTTTGCTCCAAGTAAGAACATTGTAAAGTCTTTCGTCATGTGTGATTGGCATGTCCACAACATTCCACTTTGCATTAAAACCATTGTTGATTTCCACAGTGAAGTCGCCGTTTTCGTGATCAAGTGCTAGAGTTGTCACAACATTTGCTTTATTTGATTTTCTTACGACATATCTTTCAGAAAGAATATTGCCAGCATCATCAGTGTCAATTGCCACGCTGTATACGAATTTGTAATCGCCGAGTGTTGATTTGAGTGCTTGACTCTTTTGTTCAATTAGATTTTTTGCTTGCATTTGTTCTTGCATTTGCATTATCTCCATGTGTGTGTTGGTATGTCCAAGAGCTTCTTTGAAAAGAAGAGGGAAAAAGTGGGGGAACATACATTGAAAGCAGTATATCATAACTTTGCGAATTTGTCAATTATCTAAGTAATTTCTTTATAGAAAAGTTTTAAAGCTAAATGTATCAGTTTAATCAGCGTTTAGAATGATGATAAGATTGATCAAGTACATGATAAAGCATATATATATAAGAGTAAAAATTGATTTTAAGCATGATTTTAAGCGTTTTAAGAGTAGTTTATCATGTTTATGTAGATAAGTTAAGGGTATGTAGTGCTATAAAAAAACTGCACAAATTCCGTTGAAATCTTGTAATTTAGGTATTTAGCTCTTTTGGTGTTGTTTAAGAGTTTCTAGCATTGGCATATAATCAGCTTTTTCTATTCCAATTTGTTGAAGTAATTCTAAAAGTTGTTGCTCTGTGAGTGATTTGAAATCATGTCTAATAATTATATCAAACAAGAGAGCCTTGATTGCATTTCTAACACATAGAAAGTATTGACCTTCTATCATTGAATAGTCTAATGTATCTAATGTGTTCTTAATTGCATTTGGTACTTGTGGTATCCTATGCCCAAGTGTTAAAAAAACGGAAGTTTCAAAACAGCCTAACTTATATGAGTCAATATCTTTAGGTTTAGTTCTGTCTTTGTAATTAGTGTAGTCTTGTAGTAGTTGTTTTCCTAAAAGCATTTTTTTACATTCCCGTTTTTTTATTGTGGATTATAAATATCTAAAGAGTCATGCTCAAAGAATACATATGAACAATCACTTATCTTTAAGAAACCAAAGGTATTATCTTCTATGCAAAATTCAAGGTTATTATCTTTAGGAAGATATAGTTTTTCTCTTGGTTCTTTGATTAGAATGTATTCATCTTTTCTTAATTTTGTACCAAATTCAATTGATGACTTTTTAAATGTATTGTCTTGCTCTTGTAGTTGGTACTCAATCGTATCTTTAATTGTATAGTAGTTATACATTTGTTTATCCTTGCTTGTTGTTTAGTATAGTGTATCATGTTTGCCTTTGTTTTTAAACAATAGCTTATATTTATATAGAAAAGTGATACTTATTTTAGCAAGGCATTTGTTTCACCTTATATTTGCATTATATCTGTCACTGTATTTTTATATATACCGTTTTTATCGGTTATTGTGGCTTTGCATTTCTAATTTCTTTAGCCAATTGCACAAGTTCTCTTAGCTCTTCAAAGTTAATGTCATCGCCAATGTTCTCTCTTGCAGCTAAGAGAATGTTTTGTTTTGCAATATCATACTCTTTAGCCATGTCATTTAGAAATTCATCTACAATTCCTCTGTAATTGAATTTTTCAAGCTCATTGCCATGTTCACCTGTTTGTAGTAAAGTGTCGTTTAATAGTACCATCAAGTATGTGCTAGCAGTACAGCTTTCTAAATGACTCTTACGATCTGCTTTAGATGTATAAATTCCTTTTGTCATACCAAGTGTCTGTGCAAATTCACCTCTCATTTTTTGTAGTGTGAGAGCACCAAATACTTGATAGTAATCACCTAAAGTCACATTACCTACTTGAGCAATGTTTGTAAATGCTACGCTAGTTGCAATGATCAATTCATGTGCAATATCACCAAACTTTGTTGTCATTGCAGTGAGTAGGATTTCTTTATCCCGTCTATCTGTTCCATCAAGGTGTTTCTTCATTTTAGTTCCTTGTGTGTGTTGGATTTGATCTGATAAAAATCATTGTGAAATAAAATCAGCATCAAAAAGATAATTATATAATAGCAATCTATGTGTAATGTGTATATAGCTAAATATTTTTTTGAATTTCCGTTTTTTTAGTGATATAGGTATATTGTTTAGATTAAGTCCAACAAGAACACTTGCTCCTTGTAGTGTCAACGATCTTCTACCTATTTGACCACTTAATCTAAATCTAATCTGCCATAACTATTTCATGTAGATTTTTTACACCTTTATTTTACATGAATAATTTCGCTAGATATGGCACCGATCTTTTGTTTATCAGTTGTGTATTACATAGTGTTTAGTCAAGGCACAATATGTGCTTGTTATTTCATGAAAGACATACCATATAGATATTTAATAGCATTAGCAACAAGGGAAATAAACTCATCTGATCCAATTTCGATTTTGTCGCCAATTGTAAACACTTTTCCATCTCGAAAACGAGTGAAAGTTTGTGGATTTTTGTAGCCAAGAAGTCTTGAATTATAATCTTCAGTAGAGCCTACAATGGTCAATCGTGTTTCGCCATATTCACCTGAGCATGTTAAAAGAAATGTAGCAGTACATGGTTCTTGACATTTTTCTTCCTTGTAGCCTTTTGGATACTTCTTAGGAATGATGAGAACATTTTCATTTTGTTGTTGCACATTTTCTACTAATGGCAACATCTTTAATTGGGGAATAATGCTATGTAGCATAGTAACCTCTTTGTTGTGTGGTTGTTTTTGCTATTCAATTTTTTATGAGAAAAAAAGAAAAATAAATTGAAAGCAGGTATATTATAGCATAGCTAAGTGAAATTTGTAAATATCTTGAAAATTGTTAATTTTTGCTAAAAAATGTGTATTGTAGAATGTTTAATAGTCAGTCCACCTTGCCTTAAATCCCCTTGTATCATAATGTACCCAACCATTTGGACGAGTATATAAACCAAGTCCACCTTCTGATACCTTTTTTTCTCTAATCAATTTATCAATGATTGCAAATAAGTCTTTGGGTGGAATGTCAGTGGCTCTAATATCTGCTGCCATTGCTTTTGTATGGTATGAATTTTGAGCCCCTTTAACCTTAATATTAAGTGCTTCATCACGATAGCCTGATAAAATAGAAATAGGCTTTCCAATATGTGTTCTAATGATTTGTAAATTCTCTAGTAGTTTAAGTGCATTAGGTCTAAGATTGTCAGGGATTTTACATGCTCGTTCTAATTCAGATAATGTAAAGTGTTCTGTTCTAAAATCTTCAGCAGTTTCTAATTCTGTTTCTTCTAATTCAATCTTATCAAATTTAGGTACTACTCTAGGGGTTATAATGATTGGTGGGTTAATCTTCTTTACAGTCATTTATTACTCTCTTTGTTTTGTTTATTTAGAGAGTATATCTTATATTTGGTTTTTTACAATCCCGTTTTTTGTTAGCAACCACATCTATCAAAATACCTACAATTAACGGCATCTTCTAGGTATTGTTTACACTCAATCATTTTGTCAGCATATTGCCTTGTTCTATTTGTTTTTGATTTAGAACAAAAGTTTTGACCACTAGCATATTCACTAAAGACGTGACAAAGTGATGTAGATCTCATGCCGATTTCTTCTAAGTAGTCTACGGCAATTTGCCAATCTTTCTTTCTTGGGAATTTTTTAAGATTACTTGGCATTACTTGCATGATACCTCTAGCTCCATCTAAGGCAATTACATTGTAATCAAATCTGCTCTCATTGTAGGCAATACATGTAACTATTGTAAGATCAACTCTATCGTTGTATTGCTCTACATCATTAAGTAGCTTTCTACAATTTGTTTGAAATTTGCTTTTTGTATCAAACTGTGAACGCAATTTAGCACTATAAGTAGCAGTAATATCCTTAACCTTTGTTTCGGTTTTCATCACATAATACTCTGCTATTACCTCGCATAGAAAATCAATCACTTGGACTCTCCTGTGTGGGGGTTTAAAAAAAATACATACATTTTCATGTATTCAATCAGTATAGCAATCTTATTGATGATTGTAAATAGCTAGAAATTTATGAGAAATTGCAGAAATTTAATTGAATATATAAAAGATCACAAAACGATATCCACAAAATTATTTGCTAGTGCCATACTTGAATCCATAAAGGCATCTCTTTTAAGTAATTCAAGCAATTGTTTCTTCTTAATCTTTGTATGCTTAGTATAAATCTCTTGAATAGTATTCATAATCATATCTAAAGCTACTTTTTCATCTTTTACTTTCTCATATGTCATTGATTGAGATGTGCTAAAGGATACTTGGTGTACCATCATTGTTGCATATTTTTGCATATACCGTTTTTTTCCTGCTACAGATAGGAATGTCCCTGCAGATGCTACAAATCCTTCTACATAGGTGTGTACGGGTACTTTACAATTAGCTATGTAATGATAAGCATTGAAACCTGCATACACATCTCCCCCCTCACTAGAAATATGTAAGTGAATTGGTAAATAATCCAAAGGGATTTTTGTTCTAGCGTGTACATCAAGCATTTCTCTTTCTAATTCATTTAATAGTTGGATTAGTTCTACAACAGAGTCATCTGTAATATCGCTATAAAAATAAATATGGTGATCTACGATTTCAATACGATTATTTTTATCTGTATCTTTAGTGTTTTTATATTTCTTAATCAATTTGATTTCCTTATCTTGTTATGATTGTATATGTTATCTAAGATAAGGTTTTTGTCAATTCCGTTTTTTTTTTCAAGATGGTGCTTGGCATTTTTATCAGTGTACTACCAATTTTGCCGAATGTATAGCTAACTAGCCGTAATTACAAGTTGTTTTGATCGGCTATTGTTTTTAGTTAAGCTAACACTTAGTTCAATATTGAAATCACGATTACCATAATTTAGTACAAATGATCTAAATGTGGGTGCATCACTAAAAGTGAGCATTGAATGTGCTTGACTTAAATCATGTGTAAGAAATCCACTATCAATAATAGATTGTGCAATTTCATCTGCAAGTGCTTGATCTTTAGTATCCCATGTATCCGCAGATAATGGTGTAATTGTGTATTGTTGTTCTTGCATTTATTCTTCTCCTTCAGAAAAAGTTGGGTAGCTATGTTTTGTATCTACAATGTTGAGTAGGTTTGTAGGGATAGGGGATACTCTTTCAAAAAAGTAATCTTTAAATTCATTGTAGCTAGCATCTGTAATTGAATTGAGCATATTTTGGTATGTAGCCTTAGATAGTTCATCTAAATATAAATAAGCATATCTTACAACTACATATGCTGCTTTAGGCATAGCATTTACCAAGATTTGATCTTTTGTGAGTAGTGCAATGTGATTTAAACATACTGCTCTAAGCATTGTTCTAATATCTTCAAATTCATCATTAGTAGACTCAGGTAATCTATCAAATGTGTAGTAGATTAAACTTGTATGCATAGGCACTAAAGCATTTTTTAGATTTGTTGCTTTTACATCATTGGTATCACTAGATAAAAGAATATCTGTGATTGCTTGTTTTTGTTCTTCAAGGGTTTTATACATTCCGTTTTTTCCTTGTTTTTGGTTGAAGGGATACATATCTTAGCATACTATACTTGATATGTAAAGATTTCCTATAACATTTCACCTAGATATTTAAAGGTTTCTCTACAATAGTAGTGTTTAAGTATCTTTGTGTATTGTGGTTTAGATTTTTCTTTTTCGTATTTTTCACGATATGTCACCAAGTTACCATACTTATTTCTACAAATATATAGTGATTTGTATTGATTAAATCCTAAATTTATCTCTACATAGGTTTTTTCAGATAATCCAATTCTAATCTTTAAGGTTTTAGATTTATCCCCTATATATCTGATTTCATGTAGAATAGTATTTGCCTTATTATACCGAATAAAGCTAGGGCTTATATTCATAATAACAGGCTTACTCATAATCGTTAGTTCATTACCTCTAAAATACTTTCTATAGAACATTCTTGTGCGAAAGCTATTACTGTAATATATGGGTAAATCTAAGTATTTCCCTATTATTTTACGTTGGGATCTTTCTTTTTGCTTAGTGATTGGGCTAATATCATTAGTTTTTATAAGCTGGTTATCGTCTTTTTTTTGATTTTTGTCTTGTTTAATTCTTTTGAATAGCATAGTCTTACCTTTATTTAGCATAGTTTTACTATAAATTACTAAATAAATATGCAAAATTCAATACTTATTATACGATCGTAATCAATCTTGATCCATCAACACTTACATAGATAGAAAAATCTGATTGGTAGGTATCTTCGCTTACCTCAAAAGTGCCAAGAGAGAATGTGTAGAATACTCTAAATAAATCGCTATCACAGAATTTAAGCACATCTATGATATAAATCTTGTATTCAAAATCCTTAATAAAAGGGAATTTTCTATGTAGTTCAGAAACACATTGTTCTAAAATATCTTCATCATATAGGTTCATATTTTTTCCTTATCTTATAAGTTTGTTTTAGGCATAACTTTGATAATCAAGTTGCAATCATGAGTAAAGCAAACGATATTGAAATACTTAACATCTTCAACGCAATCTTCTTGTGCATAGATAGAAAATCCATTGAATGATCGCATAAATGTATCTCTAATGAATTTTGATCCTAAAGCATAATCAGTATCATCTTTATTGATTTTGTAAGTCGTTGCACCTGATTTTGCTTGCCAACCAATGTTGTGAAAAAGTAAAAGTAATTCGTCTGAGTCTTTTGCAACAGATCTTAGTGCAGTAGCAACCATTTCATAATAGAATTCTACATCATCATAGTAGTCATCTTCATGTTTATAATTTTGTACATCATATGAAAGTAGTTCTTTTTCTCTACAATCAAGGTGTCTTTTGAAATCGTATGACATTGTTTTGTCTCCGTTTTTTTCGTTGTTGTTGGTAGCACCATTTAATGATGCTTGTGGGTTGTTCTTGTATAAGCCATATTCGTACGGTCTAACAAGTCATTATTCTCAAAAAGGTTTTAGTGTATCTAGGAAATTATTTACTAATATCATCAGTATAATTGTAGCTATTGTTAATCGTTTACCTTTGTTTCATCAACATAGGCATTCCAATTACGATCATTCCACTCTTGTTCTTCTTCATGTTTTTTGATTTTTTCAAGGATTTCTTCATCTGTTGGGTTTGCCTCAATGTCGATTACTCTAGGATCATTAACAGGTACAAGTACTACAGTGAATACATATCTTTGTGGGTTTGTGAGTTGTGCTTTTACTCGTTCAATCTGAGGAACAGGTAATTCAAGGAAGATGTCTTGTGACATAGTGATCTCCATTTGTTGTAGGAAAATCTGCAAAAAATCGGAAGTGTAAAAAAGTGATCATTGCAGTTATTGATAAATTTAGTATAGCAATCTTTATGATAGGTGTATATGTCTAGGATTTATTTTTAAATACCCGTTTTTTATTTGTTAAGCAATAGGTAGCATTAAGCAAACTCGGTATAGGTAAGTAGTCTTTCAAATTCTAATTTAGTTAGTTCACCTAAGTCCTTTTTATTGCTTTCAATACAATCCCAATTAACTCTAGTTACCATGATAGATTTAGAAATCATATCTAAGATGTGTTTTGTATTTTCTAAACCTACAACATCATTATCAAGGAATAATACAACCTCTGTTGCAAGTCTAATAATTGTTCTAGCTTGAATATCTGTAAGTTTTGCTCCCATAAGGGCAACAATGCTATATGCATCTAGCATATTGTTTTCTTTTAAGTATTGGTAGCCCTTAAGTAGATCAAACATACCTTCTGTAATAATCAAGATGTTGGCTCTTTTGATTAAGTGTTCTCCCATAAGGTATTTGCCTTTATTAAATTCCCAATAGTTTAAGTATTTGGGCTGAATTGTGGGAAGTATTGCTCTACCAACTGCACCCCTAAGAATGTTGTTTTGGTCATATACAGGTAGTATAACTCTTTTTTGTTCTTTATCATAACCACTCTCAAAGTCCTTGCATGTATCAAGAGTAATGCCACGATCTTCAAAGTATTTATGGTATTTTTTCTTATATTTATCCCATAATGTAGTATCTAAAGGTGCATCTTCTTCATATTTAGATAGAACGAATTTACCATTATTTTTGCTATATGAGTTGCTGATGTTATCTACAAGTGAAATAATTTCATCTGCATTTGGCAATTCAATTAAGACTGCTTGATCTATTGCTGCATCTAAATCTTTGTTATCAGGATCATATGATTGTAGTTCTGTAAGCATCTTAGCTAAAGAGATGTTTTTATAGCCACATGTAAAACAGTTAACAAGGCAAGGCTCTGCATCTTTAACAAGAATACCCATACTTGGTTTATGATCCTTATTGAAATTGTGTAAGTCTTTATATGGTGCAAATGGACATCTTACAATAAGATTACCTCCTGCTCCTTGTCTTGCTATGATACCTAAAGAGTTTAGTAGGCTTAGTATTTGTTGTTGTTTCATTTTTTACTGTTCCGTTTTTTTCAGTATGTAAAAGTCATAGAAAAGAATTTATATATAGTATAATCGTCTAATTAAAATCAATCAATATCTTAAATTAAAAATCTATATCACCATCATCATTAACATACCAATTACCACTATTAGATGATGTGTTTTGTTGTGTATTCCATTGCTTAACAATAGGATTATTGTGATCCCAATCGCTAGGTGGTGTAGGTGGTTGTGGTTTGGGTGCTAAAGGTGGTGTAGCTTGTATAGTTAGAATGGGTTTGCTATCCCAAGTTTGTTCTTTTTGTTGTATTTGTTTAGGTTCTACAACAGAATAATCCACATCATGATCAACTTCTTTGATTACACCACGAGATAGATACCAATCAAGCTCAATCTGTCCCATCTCTGTGCCTTCACGATTTTTAAGGATTTTGATTGTTGCTCGTTCAGAATTTTTTTGATCCTCTGATCTAAATAAACCTAAGATACAATCAGCTTCTTTTGCAACATCACCTAAAGCAATGTTTGATGCATTACCATTAGTGTTGCTTGCCTCTTTAGAGAATTGTAGTGATACCACGATAGGTATATTCTTTTGTTTTGCGAGTCGTTTTAGATCTCTCATGACATTGGTTATTCTTTGCCATTCAGGTGCATTTTGATTTCTTGATCTATCATCAGGTATCATATAAGCACCATCAATAAATAAGATACCACCTTTGTATTTATCGATCTTAGATGCAAGAGCCATAACGCCACCACTCTCTTCAAGTAAGTGAAATGGGTTAAGCTGTTGTTGTGATTGTCTTTGTAATTCAATATGCCATCGTTGTTCTTCAGATGAATTTAAATCACCTTTTCTTAATTCTTCATAAGATAGGTTGAATTTTAAAGCATCAAGTCTTCTACCTATTTGATTGATAGGCATTTCTCTAGTATCAAACATGACAGTCTTGTTAGTGCATTCCCAAGCATGAATTGCTAAACGACATAGTAGCCATGTTTTACCTACACCTTGTCTTGCTACAATGTAGTTAAGTGTACCATCTACAAGTTGCATATAACCATTTAGAGATGGGAAAGGTGTAATGATACCTTCAACACCATGTTTTGCTTGAATTTCTTTGTATTCGTCAAAACGAGATAAACCACTTGCAATCCAATCTTCATCTCGTGTAGATGTTGCAATGGTATCTGCTTTACTGATAGCACCTCTAAGTTTTTCATCTAAAATGACAAATGGATCTCTATTAGTTTTCATAGAGATTGCAATATCCTTAGATAATGTGAGCAATAGATTACTAAGGTATTGTTTCTTGATTTGTGCAATGTAATAATCTACAGGCTCAACAGCCTCTTCATATCGATCTGTGAATGTAGGAAATTCAGCACAAACTACATCAGCAGTAGGCTTAGTGCCATATTCTCTATAGTAGCTTTGAATGAATGTGAATATATCCCTGTCTTTTTCTGTAAACAGATCACTAGGTAGTTCAACTGCTTTTTGGATTGCAGTATTATCTTCATCTAAGATGATCTTAGAGAAAAGTAATCCTTGAATATCCATAGATTAGTCCTTGTAGCGTAAGTGATACCTTGAAACTTTGTATGTTTCTAAAAGAGTATCGGAAAATGTTGTTGTTTCTTTGATCGGATTTTCTTCATCTAGTGTAACCAAATGAAATGGAATAGGCGATCTAAGTAGTGTAGCTTGACAATCCAAACGATTATTAAACACAAGAGTATCTAGTGTAAGATTTAGATCATCAAAGCATACATTTATATTATCATACTTAATGATAGTAATATAGTGCTTGATTAAAACTGATTTAATGAATAGTAATCTATCTTTTTTAGGTATATAGCATTGTTTATCTTGATCTAGGTAGAATAGTGTATCTATTTCAAACCATAGTGTTAAGCAATCAGTGATATTTTTAATATCTAAGTTACCTTTAAACATGCTATATCCTTTTTATATGTTCCGTTTTTTTATGTATTGTTAACTGTTTTTTGTATTTCTACCTGAATTTTTGCACGATTATCTGCACTTTTAACCTGAATAGCAATCATAGACTCTAAGAGAATTGCCATAGCAGAATTTTTGTATCTATCTTTAAATTCATCAGGACTTAAATTTGTGGTGATTATGGTTACCTTTAAATTCCTAGATCGTTTTCTAAGAAGATTTTCAAAGCATAGTTCTGCCCAACCACTACCAGAGGCATTGTATTCCTTGCCAATATCTTCAATTAGCAAGATTTCAACATTCTCTACCCACCTAATGATGCTGTTATCAGGGTCAAACATCTGATTGTTGATATAAATGGCTCTAAGTTCATCACCTAGAATGGTGTATGCAGTATAACCAATATGTGCAAGTTCTTTTAGAATAGCAGTAGCAGTCCAAGTTTTACCTGTAGAATTGTTGCCCCAAAGAAATAAGCCAATGCCTTTAGGTTCATATTTTAGTGTAAATTCTTTTACATACTCTTTAGTGATTGAGTAGTGTTTGCTATCTTTAGGCAAGGTATCTAAAGAAGATTGCCAATATCGTTTGCCAATGTTTAATCTATCAAGTACTTTTGTAGTAAGTTCTACTTTAGGTCTTGAGTATTGTTGTTGTGTCATTTGTCTTTATCCTAGATAAACGGATCAGTAAAAAAAAACATATCAATAAATGATATTAAACACATTATAATGATCTTAATGTATGTAGTGTATATCTAAGGTATGTTTTTTAATATCCCGTTTTTCTCTTATGATTATAACTTCTTCATTAGTTCTTCAAATTCCAATTGATCTACTACCTTAAATTCATACATAGATCTAAAAATTCTGTATTTAGTTGCAAGTGTAGGTACAATTCTATACACATCTTCTTCATATAAAAGATTTGAGAATACCTTTGTTCTTGTATTTGTTCTTGAATTTAATGCCTCATAAATTTCTACTACCCATTTTTTCTTATATTGGTAGAGTTTCATTAGCTTATGTCTGCATTTTTCTTCATCAATCAATTGTTGGTCTAATAGTGCAGATTTCATTGCAATTTCTAAGTTATCAATATTCATGGCTACTCCTGTGAATTATATGTTTGTAGCCATCTTATACCTACTATATGATATTGTCAATCTTATTTAGTTATCATCATCATCTAGCTTAATGCCAAATCCAACCTCATCTCCATCATCACGATCATTGTCTTCTTTATGGTGTGATCCCCATTTAACATTATTATCAACCTTTTCATTTTTGATAGCTAAAGGAAAGATCGAATTACGAAATCCATAGAAAAGTCCAACACTTGGGTATGTCCAATTGTATTTTTTCTTTAGATCATCATAGTTCTTGAAAAACCATTGGATAGTGTCTGATAAAACCTTACCACCAAAATGATCTGCAAGCTCTTTGAAATTGGTGCGATCTTTAACAGAATGCTTAGGTGGTGGCAACTCTGGGAATTTACCACGATACAATTCATCAAACAATTCCAAACCTACAATAACAGGATTAGTACTATTATCTTGAACTGCTTTTTGTTTGGGTGCTGCTTTCCTATTTTGTGCTTTTTTATCAGCAGTAGCTAAGAGAGTACTTGTAAGTGTTTCTAGCGCTTTTGAATTGTTGATTAGCTCAATTTTTTGTTCTACTTGATCGGGTCTTGCAAGTACAATCTCTTGTAAATTACCATCATCATCACCAATAACAAGTGTAGGATTTGATCTAGGTGTGGTTAAATCTACAACAGTTTGTTTCTTAGGCTCAATTGTAGCTAAGTTGATTACATCAAGAGCAGTGAAGTCATCTTCGCTAATATTGAAATCTTTAAAAAAGTTGTTAGTTAGTGACACTGAACCATTAGAGTTTTTTTCCAAGTATTCACTAGCAGTAATGATTGCAAAGTTAGTGTTTTGTTGGTTACCATCTAAAAGATTGTTAATATCTGAAATGGTTGTTCTCTTATCTGTCATATGATCTAGCAATGTTTTTAGCATAACGATTGCAGTATCTCTGCCACACATTGGTAGGTTCTTCTTAAAGTGATGCACAAACTTAAAAATAGCTTGCATACGATCTCCTTGAATGTTGGTTGTTGGTTATTGCATATATTATGAATATAGCAATCTTTGTGTATTGGTTGAATAGCTAAACACATATCATGAATTTACTATTTTGTTATATTATATAATCCGTCATTTGATTTACTTTTTTAAAATTCCGTTTTTTATATATCTCTGTGGCAGGTTGGTTACTTTAGTGTTTTGTAATATTCCACAATTTCATCAAATAGCTTATTCCATAAGGAAGAGTCATCAACATCTGCATCATCATAAGGTTCGCCATTTTCATCAGTTGCTGTCACATCAACACAATTTTCTGTGAATAGTAAATAGTACAATTCGCTATAAGCACCTTCTTTGATGGAAATGTAATTATCGAAAGCATCTTTGAGCCATAAAGTACGGGGGTTTGCTAAAGCTTTGTTTAGACTTTCTCGGTTAAAATCAAGTTTGATTGCCATGATTTAAAATCCTCTTTGGTTGTTGGTTTTGGTTGTTAAATGCAGTTTCATGCAGATATTTTCAATATAGCAATCTTTGTGCATTATTTGAATAGCTAAGCATATTTAATATGAGTACTATTTTATTTAGGTTTAATCTTTAGGTTTAGTAATTATTTGCTATTTAACACATTCTTTAGTCTGAGCATTGTGGGGTGTTGCTTGTATTGATCTAGCAATAGATTAGCATGTGCCTTTGACACATCTGATAGTTTGATATCACTTGGATTTGCTTTAAGATCATACAATTCTTCTAGGATTTGGTTGATGATTGGCATTTTCTTAATAGAAATCTCTTGCTCAATGATAACTTTGATTGTCATCAATTTAAGTAGCCAAGTGATTTGAATTTCTGTGTAATCATTAAACTTGTCATAATCAGGCAAGAAAGTCTTTGCAAACACAACATTTTTTCTAAAGGAAAACTCTTGGTCATCATCAGTGATCACATTCCACATAATATTCACAACACTACAATGTTTAGCATAGGTGCTATTTCCATAAGATGTTTGAGTGGATACCACAGGAATATGATTGTTATCCCAATTTCGTTCTTGGTTGTGTAAATCACGCTTTTGGCTGATTGGTTTGTTTGTTAGCTTTGCAACAAAAACTTCATTAGCAACAACAGTAACTTTTGATTTGCCAATTTTCTTATCTTCTGCATTGTAAAACTTATCAATGAAAGCGATTTGTTTTTCTGTAAAGCGAGTGTTTTTGCCATACTTTTTGATACGATCTAATGTATCTCTGCAAAATTTCACAACATATTCTTGTGTAGCATCATCTTCGTATTTAGCTAGAATAGTGTTGAGTTTTTCTAGCATTGTGTTCATCTCTTCAATATTTGACTGTGTAGGTCTTTCTGATTTAATGGCATCTTTTTCAGAAATTCTAGCGAGGATTTGTGACACATGATTTCTTGCAAGTAATGTTGGCAAGTCAGGTGATCCATCTTGAATTGGAGATTTTTCCACATCTACAGGAACGATTTCGATTTTAACATCTTCGATTTTTGGTGCTGGTTGAAGAATGTTTGCTAAAGAAAATCCTCTTGCATTGAGTTCTGTGGTTAGAAATTCTTTTTGATTTGCAGTGAGCTTGATTTCAGGTCTACCGGGATCATTCAAGAAATTCCACAAATTTGTCCAAGCAGTGAGTTGACTCTTGATCTTTGGTGATTGTGGTAATGCTTGGAGCTTATTCTTGTTGGTTTCAGCAAGTTCTGAAACAGCGAGTAAATTAACTGACATTTGACTTTTCTCCGTCATTTTCAGGGGGGGTTAAATGATCAACATGATCAATAAAGTAAAGTGAGTATATCATAACTTTGTGAATTTGTCAATTATCTCAATATTAGCTAAGTGTATGAAATTTAAAGCTATTTCATATTTAAGTTGTGTATTATATCATGATAATTGCAGTATGTAAAGTGCTAGGAATTTATTTTAAATTTCTATTTAATTGTGTTTTATAGTCATATCAGTAAAGCATAAAAAGAAAACAAGTATGAATGATTGAGTATATATTAAAGATAAAAATTCATTTTAAGCATGATTTTAAGCATTTTGAGAATAGATTATATGTTTTAGATAGGTAAGTATTAAACAAGTATAGAATGATCAAATTAAAGCATTTTAGAGCATATAAAGAGATTAAAATAAAATAGCCCATTCAATCCCCCAAGGATAAGAGATCAAATGAGCTACTCAACAACAACAAACCAACCTTAACATTAAACACTCTATGTGGCAAGTTTATTGTAATCTATTTTAATTTTTAGTCGATTTTCCAAACTTTATGTGCTTGTGTAGTCAGGGCAAATCTTTGTCCGTTATTCATAACAAAATCTATACACTGTTGCAAATTAGTTTTACCGTCAATCTCTACAGGTTGGATATATCTAGCAAAGCATTCTAATTTATCATACTCATCTACATTCATTTGTTTGTCAAATACACACTTTAGCTCTAATGCAGATGGTGGAATTTCATATACTGTCTTATGTAATGGTAGTGGTGGCTTAGGTGATACTGTTACCCATACAGTGCTAATCATAAATGGTGGATTTTCACGAATTACCTTTAGAATTTCTTCCATAGATTGTGATCCATTGGTTTCAATATGTACCCTAAAATCCATATCAATCAATGATGTAAGTAATTCAGCATCAATCTGTAGTGTTGGTTCTCCACCTGTAAGTAGAATGATAGGTGTTCTATCAGGTGATAGGTTGGTTAGGATATATTCTTCTAATTGATCTAGGGTATATGAACCACCGTTTTTTTCCTTTTTGGTATCTACAAAGTTTGTGTCACACCATAAGCCACACATTGCTTTAGCTTTATGGCGATCACTTTCTTTGCCTGTCCATACATTGCAACCTTTAAATCTAATCAAGAAGATAGAATGTCCTGCCCAAAATCCTTCTCCTTGTATAGTTTCGTACATCTCTACAATTTTATATGTTTTTTCTAGTGTCATTTTTTATATCTTCCGTTTTTTAAGCTAAAGAGTATTTATTTTTTCTTAGGTGTTGTTTGTTTGTCTTTATCTTTTTTTGTGTACATTTTTATATGCTCCGTTTTTTAGTATTGGTTATTTACCAAACTTGGTTTTGATAGGGAAAAATTTAATTGCTGTTCTTAATTCATCATCAATCGTTTCTTCTGCAAATCCCACAATAAATGATAAATCATATCCACTTGTGCCAACCATTCCCCTTGCAATTGCTAGAGATTTTACTGCTTGATTTACGGCACTTGCACCAATTGTTGTAATTTCTACTTCACATTGCTCTTGCATATATTTGACAATAGCACCTGCTACTTTAGATGGATCAGATTTACCACTAACTTTTAGGTTGATTACTTGTTTTTCTTCCATTTGTTTTGTTCCGTTTTTGTTAAGAGTGTTCGTATCTAATATGTACTCGTCTATCAAGTTCATTCTTAATAGAATAGTATTTTGTTTTATACCCATCAAGTAAAGCATTTACAATGATTTTATCTTTAGTTGCTTGAATTAAGTCTTGCTTAAGACTAACAACAGATGAAGATGCACTTGCTTGCTGCTTTCTATCACCTACTTTTGTAGAACTTGCTTGGGAATATTGGATTGCAGTTTCACTTTCAATTTCAATCTGTAATTGTAATTCATTACCTGCAATCAGTGATAGTTGATACCCTGTTGTAGCTACTAAATGTGTATAGTATGTAAATAGAGCTACAAGTTGATCTGTTGGGCATTGGGATAAATCTAAAGGTAATTCAAGTGATTGTAATTCTTCATCTGTTAGCATTGGCATTTGTGGTACTTTAAATACAATGGGTGTATCTAAAGAAGATGTAGTATATTGACTTGAATTTGATTGATTTACTTGTTTCTTAGTTATTGGTTTGTTTTCATAGAATGACATAGTGTTTCCTTTGTAGTGTCTTATCTGTTTTGTTTTCTTAACTTCCGTTTTTTATTTCATGATCATTTGTTGTAATTGTTTTGCACCTACAACACCTGCATCTAACATAAAGCATAACTCTTGAGCAGGGCAATCGTTTGCTCTTGTACATTTTTTCTTTAAACATACCTTAGATGGTAGTTCTTGTTTATCTAAACAGTCATAGAATAATCTTAATCCTGCATAGATTGGTTCAATCATTTTACTATCTTTGATTACAAGAAACTCTTTTTCCTTAGATGTGTTTTTATTTACATATAGGAATACAACACCTTTTGGCTCAATATGTTCAAATCCTATAAGTGTAGAATGTAAATATAGCTGTGCTTGTTTTTGGTGAGCTTCTCTAGGTGCATGCATAAATGACCAACTTGCATCATTTGCACTTTTAATCTCTAGTAAGTACCATTCATCATTTATTCTAAGAATACCGTCTGTATGACCTGTGATTTCATATTGGGTATTTTTAATTGTAGGTTCAATATATTCCCAACCTCTACCTTCAGGTTTATGACCTATATGTTCTTCAGGTAATTGTGTTTCCTTATTAAACCTTTCCCATTTACCCCAAAGTACACTAGAAAGATAATCATTTTGGTACATAGAATGTAAAGCATGACCTGTATCAAATACTCTTTGTAATCCTACATCAATTGATCTACCACGAATGGATAGTACTTGATTAGCCTCTTCTATACTATCAAAAATACCTGATTGGAATAAAGCATCTCTTGTATGACGAAAGGCATGGTATCTTGCACAAAATGGATCTTCTAAAGAAATTGAAGATGGGTGAAATCCAAATCGTGGCTCATTCTTCTTCTGTTCAATATGCTTATCAATAATAGAAATGATACCTAAAGATTTTACGGGATATTCTTCATATGCTTTAGATTGTTTGATTTCTTTATTGCTTAGATCAATATTAGAGAAGAATGTTCCTTTTTTGTATTTTGGTTCTTCTTCTTTTTTAACTTCCGTTTTTTGTTCGTTAAGTGCTGCATCTTCTTTAGCTACTGCTGATTTTGTATAGTTCTCTGGATTATACAATTCTTTAAGTATGTTTTTCATATCTTTGTTTGTCGTTTCTGTGTCTTAGTTATGTCTAGAGATAAACACTTCTAAGCTACTTTTATTAGTTCTTTCCAACTGTTTTTATCTAAATTTATGTAATTACCACCAATAGTTTCAAATCTCTGTTTCTTAAATAGATCAGTAGTTTCAAAATTCTTAGCACAATCTGTAAATGCATTACAAATACCAAAAGGTGTGAATAGTGGCTCTTTATTGAATGACAATACAACTTGCTTGGTTTCTACTGTACTTAATTCTTCTCTGCTACAAATTTGTTCTAGTAATGGTTTAAGTTTCTCTTTGGGAATTTGTATGGAATTTAAGCTAAGAGCAGTATTCACATAATTTTCCCCATTTAAGATAGAGAAAGCTACAAGTGAGCTGATCTTATAGGATAAATCTTCCTTAGAAAATCCCACATTGTTTTTAAGGATAAATGATTTCTCACTATTCATCGTTGCATCATTTGTACATACTTGCCTAAATAAGAATGGTTTTACACTTGTTTCAGCATATAAGTTATCTGAATTTGTAATTGTAATCCCACCTCTAAGGGAAGATGATCTAGCATACACAGATGAGTCATTATAGCTATCCTTAAACAATAGTTTTAAAAATAAACCATTATGATCTACATGTAATGATCTTAATTCATATTCAGTATCACCTAATCCTTGTTGGATTGCCATAATCATTGTCATATCATCTAATGTTTTAACATCAGTATTAAGTACACCACGAATATGATCGTCCATAAAACGGAATGAGTAAAAATCCTTATCACTAAGTAAAGAGTCATTCATAAGTTCACTTGCTAATTTCTTATTTCTACTCTCTACCTTTTGGAAATATGTTTTAGGTATACCTAATTTAGTAAGTAAGCTATCCTTAGCATAGTCTGTTAAGTTAAAGTATTTCCTATCATTGATAGGTTTTTGTGTAGAAATATAACCATCATCTGTATATCTAATATGAGAAAATCTTAATTTTTGTTCATACTTATCATATTTAGATATTCTTGGTATTACTCTATCCATTAGTGATTGTTCTAGCATTTTTATAATTTCCGTTTTTTATTGATCATCAGTTTCTTCGTCATCATCAACATATTCATATTCAATCTCATTATCGTCATCACTTGCTAAAAAGTTGAGAACAGATAACAATCTTTCTTGGTCAATTGATAATAATCTTGTAAAGTCAATAGATTGTACAGCAATGATATGTGTATCACTTTCACTTGCTTGATCTAATAATGTAAGCAATAAATCTCTTAATTCACCTGCTTTAGATGTAGTATGCATTTCTACATAATCATCTTCTTTTACTTCTTCTTCTTCTTCATCAAAGCTAGATAATTCAATATCAGATACATCTACAGGTTCTCTTTCGTCTTGATCAGAATTAAGAAATTCATCAATCAATTCCCTTAATTTTACCACAGATGTAGTCATTGCAATATCAATAAACTTCTCATGTAATTCTTCAGGTAATTCAGAGATGAGTGCTGCTGACCTAACAGGTAATCCATATTGGATAGCTTGTTGTAGTGTGGTAGAGTATTCCAAAATTTTTGATCTTTGAGTGAATAAAGATTTTGACCAACCTAAAGCAGAACAGATTTCATCAGGTGTTTTATGATCTTCTAATTGCTCAATTGCTTTAGCCTCTTCATATGGTGTCAATTGTTTTCTTACTACATTCTCTTGTAGGTTAAGTAAAAGTAAATCACCTAAGTTTGTACTAGCATCTAAAATATCACAACGAATGGTATTATCGCCAATGCCTTCTTTTGTTAACATTTCAATTGCTTTATATCTACAAAATCCCCAAACAAGTCCATATTTACCTTGTGTGATTGGATATACACATACTGCTTGTTGTTGACCAAGTGATGCAATACTTTCCATTAGTGATGTTAAATAATCCATATCATATTCTTGTCTAGGATTATGGATATAGTTTAATGTAATTTTATCTAAAGATATGTCTACATTTTTCTTAGAGTATGTAATCATGTTTTTATCTTTCCGTTTTTTGTCAATACTACATATAACTAGATATATCAATTATCGTTTATCTTGTAAATAAAATAGATTATTCACCTATTAAATTTTTATACACTTCCATAGGTATCATACACCATTCATTAGGTGTTGGTTTCTGTATGCTTTCCATTTTAATCACAACAACAGGGTCTTTATGATTTACTCTAGCTTGTCTTGTAATTTCAGCTAAGATCGTTTCATTGATCGTAAATCTATTCTTATCTGTTAGTTTGCATTGGTATAGAAAGTTATCGCTAGATACATCTCCTTTATATCGTTGCCATGCAGTTGCTCCTGAATTTGGTTGTGTATTACCATTGATTTCATTTGCAGTATCTTGTTCATGTTTATCACCCCTTTGTCTATTTGTTTGTTGTGGTTTTTCAAATAGCTTGGGGCTTGGTTTTTTAATTCCCAATTTTTTTGATAAATCAGTCATCTACATTTCCTAAGTATTTCATTTCAGCTTGCCATGTTGCATCTTTAATTGCTTGTAAAAGAGCAGGTGTTTCAGCTAAAAGAATTGTTGATTGTTCAACGCCTTGTGCCTTGTGATCCTTAGATAGTTGGTACCAAGCACCCTTTCGTTCAATTACACCCCATTTTTCAGCATGAGCAATCACTTGAGCAATTTCATCAGTAGAACCTGCTTTATAATTTTCTGCATTTTGAATGTGGATTGTAAGCTCACATGATCTATTAGGTGGTGCAGTTTTATTCTTTTGAATTGCAATTTCCATTTCATGTCCAATAGGCATATCTACATTATTCATTTTGTAGCCTTTTCTTTTACACCTAAGAATAACAGATGATGCAAATTCAATACCCTTACCACCCGGTGATGTTTCAGGGTTTCCATACATTACACCTATATTTAATCGTACTTGATTGATTAGTAAGATTGTAGGTGAATATGCTCGATTAAGTGATCCTGCATTTTGAGCAGATACCCATTTTCTCATAGCCTTATTCATTAGTCTTGCTAATAAACCTTGTTGCCATTTTTCAGCAGAATTTTCAATCTCTGTTGATGGTGTAAGTTGTGCAACACTATCTAATACAAGTAAATCACAATCACCTGATCTAAGAACAGTATCAGCAACATCAATCCCTTGTTCTGCAAATTCTGTTCTAATTACAAATGTGCTATCTAGGTGCATACCTAAACGAGTTGCCCAATTATTATCAAATGAGCCCTCTGCATCAAACCATACTACTCTCATTCTTTCAGGTTGTTCACAACAACGAATAAGTTTAGCCTCCATTTTACTCTCATTCCATTCTTCTAATGGATTACCACAATTTCTACACATTCTTTGAAATGCACTAGCGATTTTATGAGAGATTGCAGATTTACCACTTGAATATTCACCTTTGATCGTAGTAATTGTTCCTGTTGGGATGCCACCACCTAAAGCAAGATCAAATGAGAATATCCCTGTCTTGATACGATTTCTTCTATTGAGTACTGCACTTGTTTTAGCATTTACAATAGTCATACCACCATATCTCTTGTTGATGTCTTTCAATAAAGAATTAAAAGTATCACTTGTTGTAGTCTTTGGTTGTAATGGTGTAGTTTCTGTTGTTTTTTCTACATCCGTTTTATTTACTGATTTTTTAAACATTTTGATAGCCTTTGTTTGTCTATTTCATAGTTGGCTATCACATCATACTTAATATGTACTAACTTGTCAATATCAATGTTAATCTAATTACTTCTTAGATGCTCTGATTTCAGCTACTTGTTCAGCAAGTTTTTCTTCTACAAATTGTAGTGCCTTAGCATAAGTATCTTCTACATCTTTTTTAGTTGGCTTACATGGTAGTGTAATACCTACATCAACACGAAGGCTCTCATAATTTCCTAGATTTAGTGTGATACCACTAGAAACATTGATTGTAGCAGGTGTGCTTATTGGTTCTGTTGTGGGGATTGTCTTTTGTTCGGCTTGTTTATCGCCTACTTGTACCCAAGATTTACCTGTTGTCATGGTATTTCCTTGTTTAGTGTTTTTGTTCATAAAGCATTGTTTAGCTTTGATTGATCTGTTTGTTTAAATCTCTCAGGATTGACGCCCATATGTAGTTCAGCCCAACCTTGATAGATTTCTTTTTGAAAATCTTCTGTTAATTTCCATTTTTCTAATTTATCAGCAAATTTCTTCATGTGTTTTTTATACACACTTACAACAATGCTAACCTGATCAATGGAATACAAACGATGCTTACCTTCATTACGATAATTACTAGGTGGTAGAATGTTCATTCTTTCCCATTTTCTACATGTAGCAACAGAAATACCTACAGCCTCTGCAAGTTGTCCAATTGTTAAGAATTTTACAACTGCTTCACCTAATGTAGGGGATTTGATCTTTAAGTTTTTAGCTCTATTTGCAAGTGGATTACCTAAAACAGTAGCCTTGCTAAGAGAAACAGATGGATCAAATTTTTCTTTATTATCTGCTACAACATCAGTAGACAATTCTCGTAATCTAGCAACTTCTTTAGATCTCTGAATGATTTCTCTATATTCAGGATCATTAGCATAACGATGTTTTCTTCGCTGTAAGATTTTCTCTTTGTTTTTAAGATAATAAGATCTGTAGTATGCTGCGTTAGCTTGTCGCTTATTAGCTTGTCTTTCTAATGCAGTAAGGGGTACATCATCTTCAAATTTTACGCCACCATTTAGTTGTGTTGGTGGTGGTAATTGGTTTTCTACTACCATTTTTATATTCTCCGTTTTTTGTGAGTGGACTATTAACGATGGTAGAAGAAAAACCTAAAACATTACTTATCTGATGCTAATTGCAAGAGTACAGATTTTGCTTGTTCAGCAAGACCATTTACGACAATCTCTGTTGGCTTAATTGTGAAACGATCATAGCTAGTAATTTTAACTGCTTGTTGTTGCACTAATTCATCATTGGTAATTAAACCTACAGAAATCGCAGATTGTACTTTCTTTTCATCAGCTTTAAAAGCAAAATCACCTAAAACATTTGGATCAATACCCTTAGCAGTTGCGATAGCTAGGATAAGATCGTTATTGAATGTAAGTCTTTGGCTTTCAGTAACACTAATTTCACCTGAAGATGTCTGTTGCTTTTTAGGTGGATTGGTGTTTTTGTATTCTGCTCTAAGTTCTTCTTCTAAGAGATCAAGTTGATCCTTTAAAACCTTGATTTTTAGCAATTTTGCCACAATGCTACTTGGTTGTGGTAAGTCTTTAGCTAGAATTAGTTCTGCCATTTGGCTCTCCTAAGTTTATGTTGTTGTTCTATGAAAGTGATTACAAAAAGAAAAATGATCAGTAAATCAAATTCATATAGTAAAAGAATATCATACTTAGTATCAGTTTTCAATAGCTATGATTTTATTTATTTATCTTTTTTATTGGTCATAGTCATTTGTAATCTCTTATTAAGTAATTACTATTTTCATACATTTGTTTTCTCTTCTTATATAAAGCATATGTTAAAGGTGTATGATCTACAAAATCCATAACAACAGGCTCAAGTTTATCTGGGTGTGGTCTTAATATTCTACCTACTGCTTGTACAACATCTGCTTTAGGTGTAGCTAAGAATAGTGTATCAATATCAGGGATATCCAATCCTTCTTGTGCCATTCCATAAGTAGCAAGAATGATTTTGGCTTTACTTGCTTGTTCTCTTTCTTGTGTAGATAATCCACCTACATATTTCCTTACATCTTCTGTTTCACCTATTCCACCTGTAAGTATATCTAGTAAGTTATCTAGCATTGTTATTCTATCTGATAATAACAGTATTTTCCTATTCCGTTTTTTTGCATTGGTAAGTAGTGTGGCTATTTGTGTATTCCTATCCTTATTTTCTGCTAGGATTGTAAGTAGTTTAGCATTATTCAATCCACCTTTAAAATCAGTGTATTTATTGATAGCTATTCCTATCTTAGTTTCATACCTAAAGATTGTGGGATTAAGTAAAGTACCTTGTATTTCATATACAGATTTACCTATGTGATTATAAAATATCTCTTGTAATCCATCTCTTCTATTGGGTGTGGCAGTAAGTCCTATACGGTATCTAGCTTTAAAATTACTAATAATGTTTTGCCATGTAGGTGCAGAAAACCTATGTACTTCATCTGTAATTACTAAATCAAATCGGTTGTATATATCTAAAGAATATTCTCTTGCATATAGTGATTGTACCATTGCAATTACAAAATCACAATCCTCATCAGGCTCTTTGGATTGTTGCCATATGCCTATCTTACAATTTGAACATGACATTTGTATTCGTTCTACCCATTGTTCAATCAGAAATTCTTTATGTACTAAGATGCAGGTTTTATGTTTTATTCTCATAGCAGTTGCAATTCCCATAATTGTTTTACCTGTACCACAACCACCTATAAGAGTTGCACCACCTTTAGCTATTACATTTTCATATAGTGTATCTACTGCTTTATTTTGATATTCTCTAAGGGTGATTTTAAATTCCGTTTTTTCTTGCATAGTGTTTGGTATGTCTATGCTTTCTACTTGGTAGTATTTAAAATCATCATATCCTCTAGGTACATAGATATATTCTGTTGTATCTATATATAGCTTATATTGGGGAAATTGTTCATCTGTATAATCTATGAATGTTAGGTCTTTTTTGATTTTATCTAAATCCTTTTTTAACATTCCGTTTTTTGTTATACATATCATGCCTATTGTATTCATTTAAACTCCTTAAAGGTATCTTTTTTGCAATACCTATTATATCAGTTTTTCTTTATTTATTAAACACTTATATTGTACTATGTTATTTTGTTTCTCTTAGATTATTACCAATAGCAGGATCAGCTATGAGTGGCACTTCTAGTTTAACAACACTCTGCATTGTATCTACAAGTAAATCCTTAACATACTCTACAATCTCTTCAGGACACTCTACAACAATTTCATCATGTACCTGTAAGAGAAGTTTTGCATCAATCTTTAACTCTTGTAGCTTACGATAAAAATTACGAATAGCTAAATTACATAGATCAGCTGCACTACCTTGAATTCTTGTATTTACAGATATTCGTTCAGCTCTAGCAATTAGCTCTCTATCTTTACCTGCAAATTCAGGTAGTAGTCTTGTTCTACCTAAGATTGTTTTAGTTGATAGATTTGAGCGACATTCTTCAATATAGCCTGCTTTCCATTCACGAACACCTTGAACATTGTCAAAGTATCGTTGAATAAATAGCTTTGCATCACTAAGAGATACACCAACACTCTCTGCAAGTGCATTAGCACCTTGACCATAGATAAGGGCAAAGTTGATACCTTTACCAATTCTTCTTTTTTGTTCGTCTACTTCATCAATAGGTATTTGGAATATGCTAGATGCAGTAGCAGAGTGTACATCTTTACCCTCATGATAAGCATTTACAAGTGCTTTAGCTTTGGTAAAGTGTGCAAGTAGTCTTAATTCAATCTGTGAATAGTCACAACCTATTAGCTTATAGCCTTTTTTAGCAATAAAACATTCTCTAATAATTTTACCGTCTTTGGATTTACTAGGAATGGTTTGCAGATTGGGATTTGTGCAGGAAAATCTACCTGTAGCAGTACCCATAGGATTGAGTGAGCAGTGTACTCGTTTTCTTAAATCATTTTCACCAAGTTGTGCAAGTGGCTCTGCATATGTACCAAGTAGCTTTGAAATCTCACGATGTCTTAGAATGTTGGTAGCAATCTCTTTACCTAATGGGGTTGATTTTGATTTTGTCCATGTCTTTAGGTTATCAGTAGCAGTTGACCAGCTACCATTACCACCACGATCATCTTCTAGTGGTTGCCATAAACATAGTGTGTCTATGAATAGTTCTGATAATTGCTTAGAGCTACCAAGATTAAGATTGTCTACAGATATATCGCTACCCATAAGTGATGGTTTCACAACACCTTTGATAAATTGCTCAATCTCTACAATCTCTGTTTTCCAAATAGTAGCAAGTGATCTAAGTTTTTCTGTGTCTACTTCTATGCCTTCATAGTGCATATCAAATGCAATATTTACTAACTCTAAGTAGATTTCATTGTAGATTTTAGCCATTCTACTATCTTTAAGCAATATTGGGTATAGCTTATCATATAGTTTGCCTAGTTGCACAACATCGTCTATTGCATATAAACCCATTGTTGATTGTGGTGATTGTTCAGGTAGCTTATATTTCTTAAACTCTGAAAATTCTGTCATCTTGTATTTTAGTTGTTGTTTTACAAGATTTTTAAGACCATTGCCACCATCTCGTTCAGGATCAAGCAACCATGCTAAAGGTAGTGTATCAATGATATTGAATGTAGAGTAATCTATACCCTCATTTTTGAATACACCTCGTTCAAATTGGCTATTGTGAATAAGCACATTCTTATCTGTAAGTACATCTTGAACAAATTTAACAACACATTCTCTAGTACAGTTTTGTACAATGCTTTGTGTATCAAACATATCTACTTGTTCTAAGTCTTTATGATCAACAGAAATGTAAAAACCTACCCATTTATTTTTATCTTTTACAGCGATAGAGCAACCAAACATTGTTCGGTTGAAATCTAAACCATTACCATTTGGGCTTGTTGTTTCTGTATCAAAAGCTATTGTGGTAAAGGGTAGTAGGTAATCTCTTAGTAAAAGTAAATCTGTATCA
>JACCEC011384756.1_pt1 | contig 103529 bp, 94 predicted proteins | sample 7450121 | NCBI WGS metagenome assembly JACCEC01 (sample SAMN15323455, study PRJNA562643) | freshwater metagenome | isolation source: river surface water | place: USA:Blue River Watershed | collected 2017-08-18
AATTTATTCAAGTTTTAGGATATTAATAAAGGAATTAATCAGATTTTGAATAAAATTAGATATTTTTTCCATCTTGATGCACTAATATGATATTTTGTCAAGATAATTTAGATGCGTTTCCCCTGGTCATGCCGCATTAACTTGAGGTTGATTAGAGTAGTTTCTCGTTCTACACTTGGATCTGAATTTGGCTTGAGCCATCCTAAATTTTCCATTGCTACATAAACGCTGCTGTCTTCTCCTTTCGGCAGGAATATTTTTTGTCTGGCACCGGGAAGTGGTTGATTTCCTGGATTATCCCAAGCAGTCATAGGTTTAGAAATATAGCGTCTAATACCTGCTTGAAATAGTAACAAGTAGGGAGTTTTGCCGTTAGGAGGAGCGATATAAAACTTTAAGTAATATGAATACCTAGCTACTTGTTCAGCATTATTGGAAGGTGAATAGTTGATAGGAGGCCAGGTAACTAGATAAGCCTCTTTGCCAGTAGATGGAGACACCACTAAAGGCCAATATTCTTCATGACCATTAGCATTCCTTAAACCTAACTGAAATCCCTTTCTAGTTAACCAGCGTGCTATGAGTTCAGGCAAGACCACTTCTAGAACATCAAAGGGAGCATTTTTTAAATTTATGAGTTCCCAATTTAATTCTGCACGACCTGACTCTATCTCAGCTAGGACGGATTTGACTACTTTCAGGTCATAGTTGACTGACAACCAATTTTGTATAATTGCCCAAAATTGGTTTAAATCAATTAAACCACTATAAGCATGAACAATTATCCAATACTCTGGTCTAATTTCTGGAACGCGAGAAAAGGAGTTAGGAAAAATGTAGAGAATGTCAGAGGCACAACCTCTTAAAGCTGCATAGAGACTGAGTATGGGAGGAGTATGGTCTACATCTGCTAGACCTTTTATAATGTCTATCCAAGTTACCGGCAGTCTTAATCCATACACTTCTCCCATGACTAAAGGGTCAAAATTATCATTGAATAACCAAGCTAAAGTCTGTAGCCTGTCAATGGGAGGTAATTGTTCTTGTGCTTGAGTCATTTTATTTACCGTCCGTTGCTATTATGTTCTAAATGTTCTACCAGAGCTTTTAGACGGTCATAAATTGATCCATATAAAATTCTGGCTAATTGTTGTTCTACCTGGGGTTTATTGCTATTAGGAGAAAGGTACTCTCCAAAAATTTCTACCCATCCTTTTAGGAGACTACGTTCTGCACCTTGTGGATAAAATGCTGAGTCACAGAAGAAGACTCTTGTAGGAACATTTCCTCTGGTAGCTCTGCCCAAAGCCTGTACTATAGAAACAGCTTGATCCCAAAGAAGTTCATGCCAAAAATCAACATCAATGGAAGCCGAGCCATGATGTGAAGCTCTGAGTCGTCGATGCCAGTTTTTGTAAGACAGGCTTCGCAATTTAGCGATCGCTTCTGCTGCCGTTTCTCCTAAGCTAGACGGTAAAATATTACTCCCTTGTAAAATATCATCAAATACCAAGCGGTTTATCGCTCTAATTTGCCTACCGAAATCTGTTGGCACTGGGTAAGGGCGTACTAAAAAAAATACACTACCCAAGTAGGCTTTGTTGGTTATTGGTGACAAAATGTTATATCCGCGTTGTACGGCTCCTAAAGGTGCTACCAATAAATCACGCCCTCTTGTTGAAAATTGTTCAACTTGTCCTCGTCGTAGGAGCCATTCAGCAATTTTTTCGTCTCTGTCTGATTGAAGACAATCTACCCGATTTCTCCACCTGCTAGATTCTTGCAATTCTCTAGCGACTAACTGTGCTTCTGGGTAACTGCCTGTAATTAGAATGACAGATCTTGGTGTGCCAAGAGAATTCCAGTAATCTAACTCTTGTGTTATTCGGTCTTTACCACCACTGCCAAAAGCTAGATACTGAGTAAGTTGCAGTAGACTATCTTTTCGTCCTCTCCCAGAGCGTCCGCTAACTATTATTGCTTCTCCTCTACTGTCTGGAACTCGGATGAATTCAAAATAGCTGTTAGACAGTGCTTCAACTGCTTCAAGGGGTGGAGATAGAATTGCATGGGGTTGAATCCCAATATTGAATTGGGGACTTCCAGGCGACCAAGAGGTGGCACTAGTTATTAGCGTGTGAGGTCCATAATCGCCAGTTAAATTTACATATAGATATGGAAAGTTCAATAGCAAATAACGCCCCAAACCGAAGCAGGCTAAATATCTTAGTAAGCCCCTTGGAGTTTTCTCCTCTGTTTGGTCTACAAATTGATACCCTAACAGATGACCGAGGGGTGATTCTACATTTAAATCTATGTACTCCTCTGGAGGATTTTGGCTTAAAGAAAGTCCTTTGCCTAGTTCCGCTGTCGCAAGGAGCCAGTAACGAACCAGTTCGTTTACCTGTCGATCCATTGCTGTTAGCAACACACTAAATTCTAACCTTTCTAATATTTGTTGCGTTTGTGGTGATTGAGGAAGATGCCAAGGTAAACGTTCTTGTAGCCAAATTCTCAGTTTTTTAATTAAATTTTCCCCCTTATCATTTCGAACATCGCTGACTAACTTTTCTAAATCATTTTCGATAGTTTCACTATCTTCTAACCCATTTGATGAGGGGAGTAGATAGTAGTTTTTAAATTCCTCCTCTAAAAAAGACAAAACTTCTGATAAATCTGTCTCTGGGAAATTATCTGGTACTAAATTGCGTATAGACTCAATTAATTGTTCATAAATTAGAGAATTATAAAGAGGTCTTTCGCCTATCCATTTCCGTAAATGTATTTTGTCAAATAATCTAACGAATATTCCATCTGATAATCGTGAGGCTTCCCTAGCAACTCCTCTTAATTCGTGATAACGGGGGTCATTGAGTTGTGTTCTTCCTGAATAAAAAGATTTTTCAGCTATAGTGTGTTCAATGAAATCAAGTATAGCTGTTTGAGAACCTGCTAAATCGTTGGATGGAGCAAAGTCATCTTCTATTGATACTTGTACCCTATCCCCTTCATCAACAATTAGTAAGGAACAGTAATGATAAGCAGCTTCTAGTACCCGCATTTCAGTTCCTACCAATTCTATTGGCATTGTTGTGTAGATAAAAGCAGCAGACGTAGCTACCCAGATAGAGGCATTCACTAAATCACGGTTTGCTTGGTGAACTGGACAGATAGGAAGCAATGGGCAACTATGATATGTAATTTTATTTGAGTAATTTTTTTCTTGTTTTTTGAGGTCATCAGGACTTACTAAATTATGGCAAGGTTCTTGACCCGCTGGAATAGAAACCTCACTCAGTAGTCCTGAAAGAATGCATTTCCCTGTTAGCCAAGGGAGAGCAGGATTATCTAATAATTCTGCATTTTTTGTATCTTCTACTGAGTTGTAGGGCTGATATAAATCTTCAGGTTGTAACTTATCAGCATGAGCCATTCCATATTGATATTGATGGGAGTCTCTAGCTTTTCCCAGTATTGGAGCAGCAGATAAGCCGACTTTGATAAAATCTGCTGCCATATCAATGGCATCAGTTACTGTATTAACAATAATGCAGATTCGGAAATTTTGGTTGCTGATTGAATATTTTTCACACAAATGGTGTACCAGTAAATAGATAAGAGTACTTTTACCAGAACCAGTAGGTCCTAACAAATGAAAAATACCATTTATTGTGAATTCATTCGTAAGCTGTAAATTTTCTTCTATTAAAGATAGAGATGAATTTAACTGTTTCCATCTTTCACTCCATTGTCGTCCAGGTAGTTTTTCTTCAAGTTTTATTGCTGATTCCCTTAAATCACATAATCTGATTCTCAAAGGAGATAAAGGAGAAGAGCGTCTTTGTTTTTCACTAACTGGTATTGCCGTGGTACTAATATTAGATAAACACTCTTTCATTCCGTCAATGAGTTTAGTAGGAATAAATACTGAAGTTGCCTCTGAATTAACATAAAAGCAATATTCTTTTTCTGATTTAGCCCAATTTCGCGATATAGACTTATGCTTGGCTGGTTCATTCAATGCCTTATTTATAGTTTCTACGCGTTGCGGAACAAAATTAACTACAGGTTGCCTAGTGTATGTTCCTGATTCTAAGGATATGTCGAAGAGCCTGATGCTTAGAGGCTGTTGACTATACCACAGAAGGGATTTTTTCCAAGCTGTTGCTGTGCGAATATACCGAACTCTATGACGTACTCTTGTGCAAGCTTCTATTAGCTTCTGATTGTTCTTTAATTCGTTCGGAATGAAGTTTGTTAATAAACTCCAAGCTTCTTTAATATTACTGTAGCTAGCACTTTCATAAATTTCGGCATATAGGGTTATTACTAATTCAACCTCAAAAAATCTCTTACTTTCTGTCTTAGTAAAGGTAACAGGAATTAAATCATCTTGACCTAATCGGAGGAGTTCTTTGCTAATCTCTGTTAACCAATCTTGCCAGTCTCTCATTTTTACTCCTTAGAAGATTTAAAATTTTTAACTTGACCAACAAATTGTTTGACTGAAAAAATACCTATATCTCTAAGAGCAGAATTCTCTTGACATCTCACATCCCAAACAGCTTGAAATACTTTTTTATATTTACCTTTGTATCTGTAATCCGGGAAAATATAAAAAGCTTTATCCCAGGCAGGAAATTGTTTTAAAGGTTTTAAAGACCAAGCCAGTTCTCTAGCATTTGCTTGGTCTTTCATATCTACTGCCCAAACTTTCCCATTTGGGAATTTAATCATCAAATCATAATTATCTATACTGGGCCAAAGGGAGCAATCTAAGCCTAGATTGACTAGAGTATTTATTAATTGGATTAATGACCGTTCTGGAGCTACTACAGAAGCCTGGATACCGCGAATAGTTCGCATTGATTCTGGACGATATGGTATCCATTGTTGAGGAGTATTTATATCACTAACAAGGCGAGAACACAAATCACTATAACAAACAGCACGATGCCGTGAAGAGCCTTGCCACTCCAAAGTCCACCCACATCTGGGACATAATGCTATCTGTTCAACTCCATTTTGTTTAACTCGACAATTTAGAGGGATACGTTCATAAGTTGCACACAATAAAGAACGAATTTCAGGTTCCCAGTCTAAATCGCTGTTGATAATTTTAGTTCCCCATTCTAAATAAGGATTTTGTACTAGAAACAGCCTAGCTCTTATATATTGCTCATCTAACTTATTTTCTGAGCAGTATTCTAGAATATCCTTAAAAGGAATGTCTTGAATTTCTATCTCAGGATTGCCTGAGAGCATTCTTTCACTTAGTTCATAAGCTAAATCTGTGGGTTGTCCCAGAAATAAAAGTGAGCCAAAAAGATTAGCATCAGCCATTAATTGACCGACTCCGGGCCAATCTTCTACAGGCTGGTGCAGCCAATTAACCACCTCTTTGTGATGCAAAGGTGGCATGCTTTTATGAGTTATGCACAAGACAGATAATTGTTCAAGCCCTGATTTGATGTGTTCATTGGAACTGGTAATAGGAGAGGCATTTCTTTTAGTGATTTTTTCTTGTTGCTCAACTAACCCTACTGCTATTCGGGTGAGAATCTTTTTTGCTTGTATTTTTTGTGAATCTAGAGATGGTATATTACTCATAGTCTCGGTTAAGTAAATAAAATACAAAATAAGATAGCAGTTTAGTTATGTACAGTGGACAATTGAAAATTTTAGTCCTCCCACTAGTAGTTTTGGCTTCTTCATACTCACAGTCGTGTCTTTCCAATCTCTGGTGACTATGAAACTTTAATAACCATAACGCTTGGCTTCAACGGTACTTTCTCGGTTTACACTGTCAGTATAGCTTTTGTTAAGATTATATGGTTGCTATGTAAATATAAACATTTTATTAATTTTGATTTTAAAAAGGTATGTTGAACTATGAAAGCCTGGGTGAGAGGCTTCGGAAACTGCTGTATGTCGGGCATTAGACTTCCGTTTCTTGGAGCAGTTCGCCGAGCGATTCGCTTCCTACTTTTTGATTCCGCAAGAGGCACTACGAAAAATATGGGTTTGAGATTGCTTCCCAACCGTCGCAATGACGAAAATACGTTAATCTTGCGTAAGTCCTCAACAGAAGAAAATTTCTCTGCGATGTGCTGCCGAAATGCTTGGTATTAGTGATATCGAGATGGAGAAGCGACTCCACTGTATAGAGGGAGAAGAGGTTGATTTGGCAATAAATATTTATGAATAGACCTGTAATTAACACGCTCCGTGCTACAGGTAAAAAATTTACATATTTTGTTTATAGAGAATATTCAGTAACATTTCTATAGTTGTTTGATTTCTTCTTAGCATCCATATTTTGTGATATTATACTTACTTTTGGCGTATATTTATTTGCAACTACTTCCTTACGCCACCTTTCCAAATCATTAGTTATATCTCTCAAAGGTGGCATTTTACTTTGCAGATTATCACCTTTTAAATTCTGTAAAATCAACAGTTGAAAATACAGTTCCCTCTGTTCACCTACAGAAAGCATCTCCTGAGATTTTTCAACTTTATCTCGAATACCACTTTTAACCTCTTCTGCATTAATGAGAGAAGAATTAATATGAGAATTATCCCTTTCCACTTGCTGCCATACCTTTTTAAGTGCAGGATGTAGGGGAACAGATATATCAGCAATATTCTTAACCTCCTTGCTACCATCCCTTGTTTTATCAACTAAACCATACTTCTCCAAATCAAACAAATGAGCATTGCGGGATATAAACTTCAACTGTGTTAAATCCCAATCGCTAATATTAAGATAATCTACCTGCTTAATAATACCTTCTGCTGTTTTATGGAGAGTAAAAGATAACATTTCTTCTTGTTCACCCTGATAATTAGTTTTATGTAGCTGCAAATGTGCCACTCCAGCTTCTACATCCCTGGATCTAGAAATCGTATATTCACCTATAGTTAAATTATCAGTCTTAGCTTGTTGTAAAGCCGAATTGAGTAAACCCAAAACCTCAGTCTTTCTAAAACTTTCCAACGTTGCAAAAGTGCCAGCAGGTGCTAAAGAACCTAGTTGGTTAGCAATATCTCTGATATCTGCATTTTGTAGCTGTGGTAATTTCTTCTCACTCGAAATCTTCTCAGCTACCATCAAAAACTCTTGTCTTTCTACTGCTAACATTTGTGTAGGAGGAATTTTAACTTTTATATCCTGACGAGAATTGACAGTAAATTCCATCAGAGAATGAGAAAAATTAGATAATTCATCACGACGATGATGGATACTATATTTTTCACCTTCTTTTCTAATTACAAAAGTATCACTTCTGTAAATTTTAGAACCATCTGCTAAAGTTTCTCCATAAGCCTTGAGAAATTCAACTGCTGTTTCAGCGATTTTGGCATTTTCAACTTTCAATTTATGCCGCATTTTCAGCCAGGTTAAACCTAGAAATCTTTGCCAATTAGCTGCAACATCCTTTTTAATAGGAACTTCTACTTCCCTAACCCAGTTCTGATTTTGAGAAGTTATTGCTGGAGATGAAACCACACCATTGTAGTTTGGTGTAAAAGCGACTTTGCGCTTTGGTGTTTCAATTTCTTCCTCTGTTGTTTCAACAAATTTATCTGACTTTTTCTTTTTATTAGTATCAGTTTTAGGTGTTGTATCTGTGACTGTTTCTTCAAATTTGATCTCATGCGTTGAAACTTGTTTATTAATAAAATCAGGTTGATGTTCTTCTGTATATGTCGTCTCAGCAGCTATAGGTATATCTCTCGTATCATCCCATTCTGGTGAATCATCTACTGGTGGTTCTGGTAATGGAGTATTTTCATCCCAAAATATGAAAGTCTCTTCTTCAAATGGTGAATCTAAAACAGATGTAAATTCGCTCTCTATTACAACACTTTCTCTGGTATGTTCTATTGATGTTGTAAATTCCAATTCTGTAGTATTATCAACAATTTGAATTTCAATATCTTGATTTCCAAAAAGTTGACCTAACAGTTCATCAACAATTGTTGTTAACTCTTCCTTTAACTCTGTTTTATTACTTGTGGAATTTTGACTAGGAGGTAAATAACGAATTATGGGTTCATAAACTACAGCAATAATTTCCTCAGTGTCTAAATTTTCAGTCACCCAGTTATGACGACATTTACCTTGATTATCTTGCTGGTAAACAGTTAATTTATCACCTGATTCAATAGTGGCAATGATAGCTAAGGAAGAGTTATTATTATATAGAACAATATCTGTGATGTCTTGAGAATTATCTGCTGCTGTTAACATTAACAGCTTGGCGATATTCTGTGCTTGGACATCAGACATTTCGGCAGATTCCCATTTCCAAGCACCAGGAAATTCCTCATCTGGAACAAGCCGATATTTCTCACTTCCTATTTGTACTTCAATTTCAGATAGGTTTTCTAGTTCTTGCTGCAATTTTTCTCTAGCTTTATCTATTAAAGCCTGGATTAATTCTGCTAATACTGAGGCTGTAATTTGAAGTTCATCAATTATATGGTCAACGGTTTTTTGATAACCTGTTGCTAATTGTGTTACTCTTTCATCAAACATATTAATATATCCATTTGAGAGCAGGATTTAAAGGTTAACAAGATTAATTTTAAAAATGTAATTTTTTGTTACATATAGCAATTCTATTTTGTTTGTGTATCCTTTATGGAATCTGTGAGCAGCACAGTATTTTTTAAACTAACCGCAGAGACGCAGAGGGCGCAGAGGTAAAGAAAAATGAAACCTTTACATTCCTTTGAAAATTGCTATATACAAATTGCTGAAAACTAGACAATTACGTTAACATTGGTAATTAGAAAAATCCTTTATAAGCATCAATAGGTAATGGTACAGCACCAGCTTGTACAGGTTGCTGAGGAATAGGAAATAATTTATTCACCTCTGCCACTCGTTTATCTAAATCCTCTTGAGTAGGACGTTGTTGAGTGCTTTTATCTGTTAACTGAGCAATCAATTCTGTCCACCTAGAGTCATTTTCTTGCTCAATATTAATTAAAACTTTGGGTATTTTAATTGTTTTTAATAAAGGAACAGAAGCTTCATTTTGATTACAGTAAGCCGGGTTGATAAATATACACTTCCCCGGTGGCAACTTCAAAAACTGTGCTGGTTCAAATAACTTCCTTGTTTTATCCTGTTCAGAAATTGAGGTACTGCTTTTACCTCCCCCAGTGCTTTTTGATTTCTGCTTATACTTAATTTCTTCATCTCCCAGGTAAGCACTAAATAACCGCGCTGATTCTTCCTCACCTGGATTAAAAATGAACTTCGTACCGCAAGCACCCAGCATGGTTTTAGCAACCTCCTTACCATAGTATTTTTCCAACTGTCCCATGTTCTGCCATCCCAGAATGCCGCAAAAACCCTCACTGCGAGATTCATTGAGCCATCTAAACAGGTCTGGTAGGTATAAAGAAGGCACTTCATCGAGGACAACAACTAATGGGTCTTGCCTTTTTTTAGCGATCGCTCTGGCTACAGTCATGTGTAAGATACTGCATAATAATGGACCCACAGCATCCCGTCGTTCCCTATCCAACCCAAAAATAATCATCTGTTTACCCTTGATTTCCAGAGGTAGAGTCGTCTTACCAACAAAACACCCCAAAGTATTCTTTTTCATAAACCGGGTAAACATCAAACTGGCAGTACCGGCAATACCTGCAATAGTTTTCTCAGAACCAGCCGAACTAAACAACTGACCAAAAGCAATCTTAATCCAGGGATTGAGATTAGCAGCCATTAATCTTTCTACCATGCGATCGCTACTCAAAATAGCCGCCGCTGTCATAATATCTGGATACTGAGTTTGTTTAGTCAGCATCAGGATAGCCTCTGTCAACTGGTCACCAGCAGGGCCAAAAAAAGCATCCTCATTACTAGCAGCCATCATTTTGAAATTTTTGTTGATTACAGTCGCTAACTGCCTTGCTGTTTCCGCGTCCGTAGAATCTCGGAGGAAATCAAGGGGATTACACACCTCACTTTCAGGGAAACCAGGAGCGAAAATATGAACTTGATAACCCATCTTTTTGGCATAACTGGCAACTTTAGCTTGCGTTGGGTATTTAAAGTCATATAAAACAATCGGAAAACCTTGGTCAATGGCACTATAAATCATCGGGTTAATAGCAGAAAAAGACTTACCACTACCAGGAGCGCCAATTACTGCCGTTCCTCTTTGTACATCTGGTATGTATAACGGTGTGGGACTTCCCGGTTCTTTATCTTGAGTTTTTTGAACTGTAAATTTGTGTCTACCAACATAGAGACTAGCACTATCACATTGAGGATTAGCAATTTGTTTGATAGCTTTCTTTTTGGCTTTGGCTCTCTCTTTTCTGCCTCCAAAATAACTGGTAGCTAATTTGCCTTTTTTCGTTCCCGATAATATTTGTAGGACGACAAAACCGAGTAATAATCCTGTCAGCACTAACCCATTAGAAGAAAAAAGATAATGAGTGTATTTACCAATTGGTGCTTGGGGGTTTTGAAGTTCGGAAATAAAGTTGTTTGTAGTCATGTTATTTATGTTTTTGGAATGAGTTGCTATTCCTTGAATATTTCCTGGTTTATATAAATATCTTTTATTTCACGCAGAGGCGCAGAGTCGCGGAGAAGAGGCTAAGGGACTAAATATTCATTTACTACGGAATTGTTAAAGGAGTACCCAGAAATATAGGTGATTTCTCTTGATATATGAAGAAAGGAAACGGTCCAATAAAATAAGGTGAACAACCTAAATCAAACCAACCTCCTCGCCGACAAATGCGGAAGAAAATAGCTGTTGATGCAGTTCCATCACCTTCATTAATATCCCAGACCACCTGTTTAAATCCCTTACCAAAAGGATGTCTTCCTGTTGGTTCTTTCCCACCATTAAGATTGCCTAATATCCCAAAACCACCCTTTACTTGTTGAAATTTACCACTCATCCATTGAGTACCTGTGATTCCACCAGCACCTGATAATTCTATGTGAGCGCATTTGTTCGTACATGAAACATTAAACCCAACTTGGTCACTACCACTAATTGAACGTTGTCGGTTTGATTCTACTTCCTTTAATGGCAAGTCTAATTTACCAACAATACTTCCTTGGGGTACAGGTGCATTGGGAAAATTAGCGAATGTTACCTGATTTAGTCCAGGTATTTTTGATATCCTAGTATTCTGCCAATTACTAAATTGTTTCAAAGCAGTTTTTTCTATTCCAGGAATGGAAGTTAGTTTATATGCAGATAAATCAATTTCTCCTAATTCTATATCTTTTATCTGGGGGAAATTATTAATAACTTGTCCTATGGTTTGTCCATTAATATTTGCAACCCCTAATATTTTTTTAATCAAATCTCGAATAGGTGGTACATTTTCTACATATTCATTAACTAGATTGGGAATGGCTTTAGTTAATTCAGGCACAGTTTGCCATTTAACAGTATCAAAATCTGATAATTTAATATTTACTAGAGAAATACCACTTAGTTGCCCAATTGATTGTAAACTGAAATTTTCTAAATTAAATACATTTTCAAAATCCCCTAATTCCATCACTTCATCTAAACTTTGTCCTGCTTGCCAATTTCTGATTGATTTATATCCAGGAAATTCAACATTGGGAAGTTCAACACTACCAGGACTAGAGAAAACAAAAGATTTAAATGTAATACTTTGCCAATCAGGAACTGGTGCATTGTTGATGTATTTGCTAGGGATAGTGTTCACTGTTGGTGTAGGAGATGCCGTTACTGGCTGAATTCCCAAAATATAACCAAGTAAATTATGATGGCGAAAGGATATTAAGCCATGTAATAATAAACTTGTACATAAACCCAAAAACATCCAGTATTTGATATGGTAATTGAAATTTAATTGATTAGTTTTTGTACTTTCAACAGGTTTTTGATTATTTTGATGATGACGATTTAGCAGCATATTTACATCCTAATTAATTACTAGAATAATCGTCTGAAAAATCTTGATTTCACTGAATTGTAGGTTTAACTTTTTGATTAGGAAGTTGATTAGGAGCAGTTGATTCAGATCCTAATTGCAATAAACGCTCAATTAGCTGAGGAGAAACTTTGACACTTTCAGCAGCATTGGTCAAATTTTTACCTGACTGTAACTCTTGAATTAGTTGTTGTAATTTCTGCCATAAAGGATTACTAGGAGTTATCCACCGTTTTTCTGCTGCTACCTGTAATCCCTTAGTAATAGTGGCGACAATTATAGAATCTGTGGGTGGTGCTTCTTTGCGGGTGACATCAGGAGTGATAGAGATGGTACTATAGCGTGGAGTACCTTTACTTGTTAGCACCTGAAAGTTGTAAACTTGCCGTGTTCCTGCTGAAGATTGCGTAATCACCGTTAAGTGTGCGCCATTTTTAGCTGTAGGCATTCCAGGAATACTAACCGGGTTAATTTGTCGCAGATGAATTAAACCTGCTCCTGAGTCTTTACAATTCGACCTGTCGGACAAACCTTGCAAACAACCATCTACATCCATAAGGATGCGGGAAGGATCATCTAACCACACTCGTTGAATAACCTCACCAGTCTCATAAAACGAGATGGATACACCATGTCCCGGCCATACTTCCACAGTTTGCAGTTGTGCTTGAGTTCCAGTGGCCTTACTTTGAGGGATAATGCGGACAGAACTCTTGGTATGAGTTGATTGTGTTCTTGGTGTTGGTAGTGCCTGAGATGGAATATTGATCAAGCAAGACGTTGTGATAGCTAGAGATAACCAGAAAAACTTGTTCATTTTCGCCCTCCAAGAGACCTTCACCAATGTGTATTCGGTAGTTTAAAGTCGCAAAGAGCGATTTACTTGAACAGTAATTTGGGTATTTTGACGGATAAACCAAATATTAGGTCGTTTCATAATTTCTGCGATCGCTTTTTGATTGCGTTCCTCTACCTGCTTGGAAACTGTACCAAACGCTCCTTGAGCAAATGCACCTAGTAAAGAGCGATTTCCATTGCGACTGGTTTGGATACTGCTAAACCCACCATTAGATTGAGAAATGCTACTTTGAATATCAGGTTGATTAACCACCTCCCCCACCTTGGCCAGTCCTGACATTAAACCTAGTCCTGCATCCAAGCTTAAAATCTCTTTACCTTTGTCCCGATACTGATTAGCAATTAACGGTTCTCCCCCTTGACCTTGTATGACAATTGTTCCTGGTCTTAATGTATATTCAGTTCCATCTTTAAGAATTGCAGTAACTACAGCAGTAACTCTTCCAGAAGAATCAACTCCTTGAATTTCTGCACTCAAAAGTGTATTAGCAGGAATCGCTTCTTCCCCAATATTGCTTAGTAAAGGTTGGGTGAGTTTAACAACAAACTTAGTTTGAAGGTGAGAATTATTAGAATTAACATTTGCCGACCAGACAATAGGTGTTTCTAATATCCCAGTAGCGTATTCTCCTACTCTTAAATACTGTTCTTCTCTGCCCTCAATAATAGCAGCTTCTTCTGGAGAATAATTGTTGCTTTCACTGAAATTAGTTACCTTATCACTTTTATCTAAACTTTTCGCACTAATTACTGGAGTCCACTTTGCTTTTAGTTGTTCAATCACCCTTTTGTTATTATCAAAATTGCTGTCATAATCTGATTCTGAGTGATTCGTAGTAACTGTTTCTAGTTCTGTTCCTAGTTGAGAATCGCGGTTATAACTCGACCTACGTCTAGGAACATAATCAGATGTGACAACATTTTGAGTCTGCGTACTTGCTACCTCCTGTTTGTCATTTGTAATTGCTGCTGCATAATCAATTTGACCACCAGAACCTAGAGAACGTAAATTTGCTAATTCTGTTAATGGATCTGAAGGTTTTGTAGGAGCTTTAAAGGTGGTTTGTTGTTTGGGTAAAATCGTTGAAGTTGCAACAGTTTGTACTGGAGGTGAAGAGCGTGCTATTGGCGCTTCTCTGACAGGTCTTTCCCTTCTCATTGGTCTTCTAGGTTGTTGTTCCCTAGTGACTGTTGACGATGTTTCTCTGCTGACAAATTTATTAGGAATAGTTTTAGTTCTAGGTAGGTTTTCAACTGTCTGTTTATCCTGTTTTTCAACTGGTGATTCTTGCCTAATTCTATTTTGTTCTTTAAATGCTTCCAGTTCTTCAGCTTGTTTTTGTAATGCTAATTTGGCATAAATATCACCATCTTGTTTGGGAACTTCTTCTTCAGGAGGAGAGGTAGCAGCAACTTCTGGTGTTTGTTCTTTCTTCGTTACCTTCTCATTCATCATGGGATTGAGGAACATAAAAATTAGTATAAATCCTAATCCAAATCCTCCTCCAACTACTATTGTGCGTGACCAGGGAGAATTTACAACTGAATGTTGTGTTTCTACTAATTCCAATTCATCTGCCAATTCCACATCTGATTCAGTAATAATATTTTGATTTTCAGTACCAGCAAGATTATTTCCAGCATTATCTTCAGCGAAATTGAGTAAGTCATCTATCTTATTAGATTCAGTTCTGTTTTCTAAATTCGTTTTCATAAATATCCCTATTGTATTTACAGTAAATAACCAGAAATCTCAATTTTTATGGATCGGATCAAAAGCATCTTATTAATTCAATAACACTAAAATCTTCAGATTGATTAATGCCTAATTTTTGATGATACTTTTTCGATAATAAACATAACTTCTATAAAAATCTTATGAAATGATATTTCGTCATTAAGATTTTTATTTTCAATCAACCACTAGCAATAAAGTAAATATCTGTTGTGTGAGATTAATTTTGAATTTTTCACTCCTTAATATAAACCTAGTCCAAGTTGAGAAGTGTAGTTTTTTAAAAGGGAACAGGGAAGAGTATAGAATTTGAGAATAAAACCCGATTTAAAAAACTATGGGTTTCAAAATAGACGCGGTTTAGTTCAAATAAGGCTCTTTATCCAGCTTTCCTTCTCTCAGTTCTTCCCTAAATTTAAATCTGTGATTTCAATAATTTCTAAACCTGACCTGCGAACCGAATAAATTTTTTGAGCAATTTCTGTTGTTTCAGGAGGTTTTTGAGGACTTTGTATAGCTTGAACTGTTACAGTTTTATTAAAAGCTATTCCATTACCAGCATTATCATCCTTACTAAAAGTCACCAGAGTAGCAATCACATCTATCTGCCATTTTCCTTGACCTATCTTGCGTGGTTCACTAACATATCTTGGAACTAAAGAACTTTGTAAACCACCTTGAAAAACACTGGGTGGTGTAAGTTCCGCTAATTTTTTCAGAAAACTAGATCGAAAATCTTGTTCTTCACTTAATGCAAAAGCAGCTTCCCAAGCTTTTGTAGTAACTCGTGCAGTTCCTTTGTTAACTTTTATAGTAGTACCATTATCTTGTTGAGTGATTATTTCTCCATTTTTATTTAATCTTATTAGTCCATCCCAATTGAATATTTTCACTAGGGTATCAACCACAAATTTTTTAATCACTTCTGCTGAACGGTCATCAGGTTCGAGTGCTTTCACATTGATTGTATTACCATCAGCAATCTGGACTAAAGATGGTGGTTCTTTACGAGCTAAAGTTGAAGTTGCACCATAATTGAGCATTTGTAATAGGAAGGATAAAGAGCCAAAAATTAGCGAGATGATAGCAACAATAGCAATGGGATTAGATACCGATTGCCCAGAACTTAGAAACTGTAATGCTTCCCTTTTAGGAACTTTGGATTTAGTGTGATTGAGCATAATTTCTTAAAATTGGTAAAATTTTTATTGATAAACTTTTTATTTGCGAATCATAGTTGTGATTCGAGATACACTAGCAGAAAGAGCAATATTACCTGCTGAGATAGCACCACTAGCTAACCATTGAGCGCCATTATTAAGCTGAGTTAGAACTGCTAGACCACCTCCAGCAGCAATTCCTGTAGCTAAAAAAGGGGCAACTAAACCAATAAATGCCAAAAAAATCATCGGTTGACTAGCTTTCGCTGTAGCAATTAGCTGTCCAGCTAAACCTAAAATAATGTTGAAAGAAAGTTTAGCAAGACCAACAGTAAAAAACCCTGTTAACCAAGCAAAAATTGCTTTATTACCAATAGGCATTAAAGAACCTCCAACTGCTAAAGGAGCTATTAATGCAGTGAGAAGTAATGCTAGTTCCAACCCCCATTGGTAAGCATTATTTAGTGCTAATAATAAACTGGTAATAAAAGTGGTAACAACTGCACCAATTGCCGCACTAGATGCAGCAGACAATTTGCTAGTAATACTTCCCACTAAACCATCACCTTCTGCTTCAGAAACTGCTTGATTAATTTTGCCCAAACCTTGAGTTACCCAACTGTCTGCTGCTCCTAAATAACTACCACCTTCTGCATCTTTAAAAATGTCAGGAAATTTAGCTTCTAAATCTGCTCTTGCTTGTTTGAGACATTGTATTCCTTCTTCATTTGATAATTGAGAAGAACGACATTCTTGAATAGCATTACCTACTGCCGTTTCTAATGCTGCTTGTCCTAGTGCTTGTTGGTAAGCGGATCTCAAATCAGCGTCTGCTGCCGTGTACTCTAATATATAGTTATTGACGCTGTTAATATATTCTCTCAATGCCAAAGTGCTATTTGCTAGTAGAGAACCATTATTAGCAAGAAGAACAGTCACAATTAAAGGCCAAATTAATTCACTGAATGCCCTTTGTTCTTCGTCATTAATCATTTGCTTACCCCATTGCACCATGAATAATGCGAGGGTAGCAACTGCAAATAATACTCCAACTTTGCATAGAGAAGCATATAATCCACCTGTAAGAGTTTGTTGCCATAGTTCATTAAAACCTTCTGCTACCAAGCTGGCACCAGCAGAGGCATTTTCAATTAAATCCCCTGCACCGAAGTTATTAGCTGCTAGTATTGTTAGACCTAACATAGTGTTATTCCTGGTAGGATAGAAGGAAAAAAAGAGTTGATTAACTCCTTGTTTAAAAATGTGATTAGTGTTAAAATTTTAGAGGCTATATATATCATTTCTTGACATAAGCAGGGTCTAATCTACTCCAACCAGTTAACTCTAAATATTGACTGGTCATACCAGTAGTTAAAACTCTTCTGGCACGATTTTGTTCTGCTTGACTTTCAGCAATTTGATTGAGCATGAGGTTAGTTTGTTGAGCATCATGTCGTGCTTGTAAACCATCAGTACGTACCTGTCCTAACATGGAGACAATTTGAGCATTTTGAGCAGCGATCGCTTTGAGGACATCTTGTGAAGCATCCATATTTTGAGCATCTTCAGCTAACTGCTGTGCTTCTCCAACAGTTTTATTGGTAGCATCAATTTCAGATTGAGTCCGCTGCTGTCCTTCTTTCCCTAAAACACTAGCTACCGTAGCGCGGGTGCTATCTCTTTCTAGTTGTTTCCCAGCTTCCACCGCACCAATAATGGTGCTACTTTCTGCTGCTATCCCTCCTTTTTCTTGCAACTTATCAGCTAATTTTTGACTAGCTGCTGTAGGGTCTGGTATCCCCATATTTCCCTTAGATTCTTCAATTGCAGCTTGAGCATCTTTTTGGAGATTTCCCCAACTTTTATCTACTTCTTCCTTGAGTTGATTCGCTACCTCGTTAAAATAGCCGTTTATGTATCCAAATGTTTGATTGAAGAAGTTGTCAAGTTGTCCTCCTAAGTCAATTGCAAAAGCATTACTTGGTATAGTTATTGCTGCTAATATAAAACCTGATGTAATAGCAGTTGAAATTAACTTTTTCTTGTTACTTTTCATGATATTTCACCTGTTGAGTAATTCAATAAATGAATGATATGCCCAGAATATTAGACCTTGTGTTTTAATAATTAAAAAATTGTAGTAGCATAATTTACAACACCAAAAATAACGAAAGATGGTTTTTAAAGTAGAGTGATTATTACAATCACATTCTTATATAGCAATCCTATTTGAGTTGAGAACTTATCAGTGATAGCGTAGCGTGATGTAAGTCATGGGGAGGAAACAGAAAGAGATAAAAAGAGATGTAACCCACTAGACTGAGAAAGAAAGGCTATATACCAATTTTATGTGAGGCTGAACAGAATCCTGAAATCCATTGATTGTCCCATCTTTATCTGTGTTTATCTGCGTTTATCTGCGGTCAATTATTCTTGATATTTCGTTCTATGCAGCTTCATATTAATTGGTATTAAACCCTAATTTCTCCGTGTCGCGCCAGTTGCTGCCTCTTTCAGAGGAGCTATGCCTACGGCACGCTGCGCGAACGCTAACAAGTCGGGAAACCCGCCCAACGCACTGGCTTCTCTGTGGTATGTCTTCGACACGCTTTGCGAACATTACTAATTGACTTGTGCGTAAGTCCTAATACTATTTCTTTATGAGGTATAGATTTCCTTTATGCTACTATTTTCAATGGTTTATCAGACTTAGTTTCTGAAATATGAATTTGTTTTGATTTCAGTTTCACCTGTTCTAAAATTTCATTAGCCTCCTCAGTAAGTTCTTCACCTCTAATCAATTTGATGTACACTTCAGAAAACCTGACTATTCCCGTAATAGGATCATCTTGGTATTTCCTGAGATATAATGTTCTGAGTTCCTGTTCTTGGGGATTATTAGCAACAGCAGCTAAAAGGCAATAAGCAGGATAATAACGGCAGAATGTAAATTTCCCATTATCATCTAATAGCCATTGTGAATAAATACTTTCCTTTTTGGGAAAGAATGACTCTGTACTATTACGAGAAATAATCTCTGTTGGATATTGAAAATATTTGATAAATGACTCTATCGCACTACTTTGAATCCGACCAATCAGCCGAGTTGTCAGGTTAGCAAAGATTTTGGCAGATGATTTACTTTGATAGATAGTATCTGGCTCTTGTGCTGATAAAATTACACGAATTCCAGCTTTAGCACCATTAGCACATAATCTACCAATTAGTTCGGCAATTGCTTCAAATTGAAACAATATTGGTGCTTCATCTAAAAAGAAAATTGAAGCCTTAGAACTAAGAGCGCGACGCAAAGCCGCAGCATAAGCACTTAATGATAAAATAGCTGCATCTGCCTCAGAAGAAAGAGAACGCAATGCAAATACTAACAGTTTAGCATCAGTACGAAAACTGGAAGGTTGGCTAATAGATTGACCGACTCTACTATTAAGCCAAAATTTTAATCGTAGCCTAATTTGGTCTAGTGCTTTTAATTGCTCCTCACTATTACTAGCAATTGAATCTAGTTTAATATAACCAGGAGAACAATAGTTATAAAAGTCATTGAGTGTAGGCGTATCATTCCATTCCTCCGTTCCTAAACCTTTTTCTAATGCCAGTTTATAACGTAACTTGATGTCATCATCAGCAAAGAAAGTTTCAATTGCTAAGGTGATAATACTTTCAATATTACTCACCATTGTGGCATCAACACCAACAGAATTAGTGCCTATCACCATTGTGATGATTGTAGATTTAAGAAAATCCTTAAAATCTGTTAATCGCTCTTTTCTTAACTCTGTTTCTAAACCCCTCAAATCTGGTAATTCAAACAGGTTGTTTGTTTCACGGCTAATATCAAAATATGCCCCATCTTCTCCCATAAAATTAGTATAATCAGTAAAAGTGCTACTACCATCAGGCTTGGGATAATCAAGAGCAACAACAGGAATATCTTGAGCTAAAGCTGGGGTAAGTAAACCAGCCACCAATACTGATTTACCTGCGCGAGTTGTCCCAAATACTGCTAAATTTTTGTGGTGGTTGTATAAATCTAAATGAATAGGAGTACCACCTTCATCAGCAATTAATTCAAACCCTGTTTTATCCCCAGTTGCAGTTTTAATTACTGGCATCAATCCGGGGACTTCATTGGTAAAATAAGGCAATCTGCGATTAAACGGTTTAGTCAACAAGTTTTGCCAAACAATTGGTAAACATTGTAACCATACTTTCCAGGCATATTCCATTTCTCGCACCACAACAGCCGGACGGAGAAAGCAGCTAGAAACATAACGACAAGCTTCGTCTAGTTTCTGACGTGAGGGACGGTGTACCAGAAAGACTACTGCGGTATTAATTGGTACTGCACCTTTATAGATAGTTTCTTGTGCTGCGATCGCTTCTTCCATGTTCAAATTGGCTTTTACATCCACGCTGTTTTTATCAGCAGACATAGCAGAGGAAACGATAGATTGTTTAGTCAGACGTTGCAGTGCGGTTTTAGCTAACCCCTCATTAGCTCTCGTCAGTTGACAAATGATTTCTGTATCAGAAACCTTATCTCTAGCAATTAGTTCCCACAAATACCGTAATTGTGCATATTCATCCACCCAACCAATCGGTTTTTCTGTGAATGTTAATGCCCCGATATAATGGTCTTGTAAATTGACCCAAGCTCTATCAAAGAAAGGAACTGATGCTTCTCGTTCTAAAATTAAGTGACGGATGTGGAAATCGCTGTTTTGTTCTTCCCGTAATCCATCATCATCTAAAGTCAGCAAGTGCGGAATATTTGGAGGGTTGCTGGTATTAAATTGTCCCCAAATTACTCCCCACAGTTCCTGAGAACCCAATGGTTTGATATTCAACCCCATTTTATTATTCAGGGTTTGTTCCCATAGTTGAAAGCCAGATGTAAAGCTATTTTTGAGAATTGATTCAATGCGTTGATGTCGCACTTCGTGAATTTGTCCAGTAAATTTATGCCAACTTTCTTTAGCTTGGAGAATGAATTTCTCTACAAAGTCCGCTGTTTCACTATTTTCAGCAACAGTATAGGTACAGTAAATTCTCAAAAATTTATTTTTGCGATCGCCTTGATTTGTTAAATCTCTAATTCGCAACCGTTCTGAGCGAATTAACAGCATCAATTCATTACTACGACAATTTTCTTCTAATGCTTTTAGTTCCTGTTGACGCTCATGATCATCGGTAAATGAACCCAGATGAAAGGTTAAAGATTCACCATAGGGTATTTCTTTAAGTCCTGCCTCTATACCTGCAAAAATTGGTAAAATTTGACTATCTGGAAGTGAAGAATGGATACCTTGACAGTCAAAGCAGAATTTAATTTGGATATCGTCTTTTCGCTTGAGGATAATTGCACCAACATCTTTTCTGCCAGCTATGGAAATACTGGCGATCGCTGCAATATGAGTTAAATCTTCAAAAGGAGTGAGGCGTTTGGCTACAGAAATCTCTTGAGCAGAGATATTTTGTCTACCTACCTTATCTTTGGGTATTTTTTCTTTAGCTGAAGAATTCATTGCCATGATTTCGTTACTCAAATAATGTAATTTTTTCTGACTTTGACTAATAAAAAAAGGATGTAAGCCTCGAAATTTATTTATGGGAATATGATAATTGTGAATGTTCAATGGTGTTGCTGTTAGCGCAGCTTGGCTTTATACCATTTATTTATGAGGCTGCGCTGAATAAATTCTTCAAATAAGGTTTGAACCAAAAGAAAATGAGATTATTTTTTAGGGAATCTATGGATCTACGGCTACGCCACACAAGCTATTAAACAAAAATTGTATTAGCCATATCAGGCGATGATTTTGTGTGATTTTTACCGAAATTTAGATAGTTTCAGATTCTAATTGATCCTGCATTTATGCAACGACTTTTGAATTTTCTTATCTAGTACACTGCGGCGTAAGTTAATGAACCATTCTCAATCGTTCAAAAGCTGATTCCATATTACTTTTAACTTTTGTGAAGCGGTACTAGCCTGTAGACGGCACTATTTGGAATTTGGCACGACCATTTTTTTTGAAGTTGATGTTAGTATTTCTGGTTTTTGAATCAGAGAGTAAAAGCGTTTGTATCCTCTGGTAACTCTGGGTACTGTGAGAAATTTTGATAGCCAGGTTTTATTACTGGTAAGAGTCCACCAAGTTGCACATCCCCAAGCTGTAACTAACCCAGTAACTAACAAAGAAGTTTGAAAAGTTAGCTTGCAGATCAAGTAAGTTGTCAAAGCAATAGCTGCCCAAGGAAAAACTTGATCTGCTGGAAATGGTCCAATTCTCGGTTGTTCCCCCAAAACTCTGTTGACTGTTCTAAATTCTTTGCGCTTCATTAGTTATCTGATGTTTTTGAAGGTGTAAATTTAACCTAAACTGCTATTATCAGACTGAGAGAAAAACTGAAATTTTGTCCGTTGTATTGTCGAAAAATAGTGAATTTATCCAAGAGTGATAGAAGTTGTTGAAAAACGAGCGCCCGTTATGAATCTCCAGAAACCACCTTGCTTTTTGAAAAGAGAGTTAAACGCCTCTTTTTTTGAATTACTTAGACTGCATTACCAGTAATCAAACCTGTGAGAATATCGCCAACTACAATAGTAACGCTGATGATCAGCGGAGTTCTTGCTAAATTCTGCCAATCTTCATCATTTCTGGCAGCATTGACAATTCTCACCAAGGAAATACCAAGATACAGCAGAAACAATGCTCTAAGAACATTAAAAAATAAGATGATAGCATCAGCAGGAATGCCTGCAAAAGCTCCTGTCATCCATGTTTGTGCGCCATTAAAAAATTGGGCATTAGCTGATGTTGTGGTGAAATCAAAAGTGAAAATTATACAGATAATGCCAACTAAAATGGCATAAAAGTTGATTCCCCAACGGCATTGCAATTTTTCAAATTTGGTCAGCAATTTATTTGCTAATTGGGGAAATGCTGCGATGATGGCAGTTAGCAAGATTAAAACAGACATCAGCAGGTGATTAATGGATGTATTTGCCAGCACTAATGCGGTTGCTGCTGCTACCAATAAGAAAATTGAACTTTTTTTATCAACTGGGCGACGTTGGGATACTATTGGATAAACTTCAATTGCCTGTTGCTTGGGAATTTGGTAATTACTGCAATCAGGACTATTGTGTATTCTCATGTCTCAATCTTTATAATTACTTACGAATAAGCATCATTTTCTACTATCCTGCTTCTCTGAGTCAGCTATCAAATTTCGTAATTGCAGATATAAGATTGTGTCTACTTTTTTTCAACACTTATTTCTAAAACATTGGTATAAAATTTATGACAACATCTATCAATTGATATAATAAATTTAGCGTTGCTGAATGATGGGATGATTTTATCTCACGCTCTAAAAGATAGCATCCTATTATGATCTAAATCTTCTAAGAGGGCGATTGTTCACAAAAGATAACGCCTCTCTTGCGGAATCTCGGATGTGTTTTAGCCGAGTTAAATCATCAATTTTGCTCATAAATAACCATCGCTTCTGCTAAAACTTGCTCACGAAAATAACGACTTAAATCTGCTTGGCAGCTTAATAGTTTTTACTCACTAACAGCATCCAGAAAGTCATCTTTATATTCTTTGAGAGTATCTTTAACTTCAGCTTCTATATCAGGACTAATTTTCTCAGTTTCCACCATGTAGGAGAAAAATTTTTTAAAAGAAGTCATGTAAGATTTAGTGCTGCTTTCAGATGCCCACAGTGCTTTACGAGGAAACCAATCAATCAGAAATGAAGAAACATCTTGTTCATCGGCTTCATCAAGTTTTTGTAATGGCTCATAATAAACAAGATATTCTGCAAAAAACTCAATATTGGTGATATGCAGTTTTATCGTTTTAGCTGAAAGATTAGCTTTCTCTAACCATACTTTAAACCCATCTAATAGCGGTTGATTATACTTTTCGATTTTGGCTACTTCTTTTTCAAATTCACTCATGACTTACTGTGATTCAGATGTAGTTAAATAAAATGTTAAGCACGTCTGGCTAAAATCGTAGAACTGTCTCCGTTATGCATTTTTATCTTTCCTTCCAGTTCATTTTCGTCTTCCAATTTCAACCAACCACTACCAGAAGCCTCATCACATTCATCATTGCCTTCCCAAGTAAATTCTAATTTGTTACCATTACCATCTTTAACAATATCGCCATCAATAGATCCAAAAACTAAGCCAAATTGAAACTCCCCATTTCCTTTTTCATCAATTTCGATATAAGCCTGTACTTCCATATTGAAATATTCTTCATCCCAATTCGACATTTCATAAATATGCCAAGTTCCAGTGAATTCCATGATTTTATGCTCCTGATTTAAATATTTACTATATCAGTATTTTTGTGAATTTCTTTGATCTTCCCCAGTGATTAATTGAAAAATATCATTAGGATGGTTATTATCATCTGGTTCAATAGTAGCTTCATCAGAAAAACCAGCAGCAGCAAATTGAGATTTAATGGATTGTAAGTTAATTCGTGTTAAATAAGATAGTTTACTTGATAAACCATGAATTGTTGTTAGACAACTACCTACCTGAATGTTGCTTAGAGTCCGCTAAATCATTAGCAAGCACCCATAAAGCTAACATATAAACATCTTGAGGAAACTGAATGGAAATTGTTTTTAATTCAGATACTCTTACTACTTTACGTTCGTTTATATACATTTGTACTCTTTTTTAATATTATGTGGATTCAATTTATTTACAATACCAATCTTTGCTGTAACCGTGTATATCGTCGCATATCATCAGTAGAACGCACAGCCAAAGATATAGCTTTTTTTGCCCCAATTACAATTGCTAACTTTTTAGCACGAGTTAAACCTGTATAAAGCAGATTACGACTAAGCATCATATAATGTTGCATATAAAAAGGCAAAATCACCACCGGGTACTCAGAACCTTGGGATTTATGTATAGAAACGCTCCAAGCGAGTGTAATTTCATTCAGGTCAGCATAATCATAAATTACAGAGCGAACTGACAAGTCAGCGATCGCGCTATCGCCATATTGCACATTTATTTCTTGTTCAACAGTGTCTATGTCTGTGATGATTCCTAAATCACCATTAAAAACTTCTCTTTGATAATCATTAGTCTGCTGAATTACTCTATCACCTACCCGCAATGTCATCCCACCCCTGGTAATCTCTACCTTATCGGGACTTTTAGGATTAATTAATTCTTGCAATACCGTATTCAGATTACGAGTACCCACTAATCCCCTTGACATCGGACAAAGCACTTGTACATCCGTAGCGGGGTTAAAACCTAATTTTGGGATTAAGTCTGTAATTAATTCGCAAATTGTTTGCACCCCATGTTCTGGCTGAAATCCCCCTCCATGCCACAAACAGTCAGAAACTGGGGAATTATTGATTGGTTCGATTGTGGGATACTGACCCCGATTAATTTGATGAGCAGCAGTAATAATTGCACTCTGTTGAGCCTGACGAAATACCTGAGTTAGTCGTACTACTGGGACTCTGCCCGAATTTATCAAATCAGCAAGTACACTACCAGGACCTACTGACGGTAACTGATCAATATCTCCTACCAATAAAAGTTGTGCGCCGGCGGAAACTGCTTTGACTAAGGCGTATGCTAAAAACAAATCTAACATACTGGCTTCATCAACAATAATTGCTGTTTGAGGTAAAGGATTGTCGTTGTCAGATTTAAAACCCCTGGTTCTGGGGTCAAATTCCAATAAACGATGGATGGTTTTTGCTTCTAAACCAGTCATTTCCGCTAATCTTTGTGCAGCCCTTCCCGTTGGTGCAGCTAAAGCAATGGATTTACCCATGGCCTTCCATAAACTGACTATGGTATGGGTAGTGAACGTTTTACCAACTCCTGGACCCCCTGTAATAATCATGATGGGGGAATAAGCAGCCATCTCTACAGCTTCCTGTTGCTGTTGGGAAAGTTCAATTTTTTGAGTTTGTGTAAATCTTTCCGTCCATGCCCGGACGCGGGGAATGTCAGTAGTAACAGGTTTATTCAAACGTTCATGTATAAGTTCTGCTAAGTTTTTCTCTGTATGATAATAGGTAGGCTTGTAGCAAAGTAATGTATCACCATCCTTTTCTCTAATTAACTCATCTTTCAAAGCCATGTTTGTGATAGTTTGAGTCATTGCCTCTTCTGTGGGCTGATGAGATTCAGTAGTCAGCAGTTTAATTACCGATTCAATTAGTTCTGGCTGTGGTAAGTAACAATGCCCATCTTCTGCGGCTTCACTCAAAGCATGAACAAGTCCAGCACAATATCTAAACTGAGAATCCGGTGCAACTCCCAGATTTCTCGCAATTTTGTCAGCAGTGAGAAATCCTATACCGTAGATATCAGTCGCTAATTGGTATGGATTATGATTAACCGTAGCGATCGCTTTATCCCCATACTGTTTATAAATTTTGACTGCATAGATAGTAGAAACGCCATGTCCTTGCAAAAACACCATCACTTCTTTGATAGCTTTTTGAGTCTCCCAGGCGTTTTTTATCAACTTGATCCGTTTTTTTGCTATGCCATTCACTTCGATTAAACGGTCAATTTGATTTTCAATGATTTCTAGTGTTTCCGTTCCAAAATGGGCAACAATCCGTTTTGCTGTGACGGGACCCACACCTTTAATTAATCCACTGCCCAAATATTTTTCAATACCCGTAAGTGTAGCTGGTTTAGTTTCTTTATAATTGATAACTTGAAATTGTGATCCATATTGGGGATGGTCACGCCAGAAACCCGTTAGTTGTAGTGTTTGTCCTGGCTGAATATTGGCAAAACTGCCGACAATAGTTGTTAAATCTTTGATACTAGAGCGAGTTAAGCGTGCCACTGTGTAACCGGACTCTTCTGAGTAAAAAGTTAGCCGTTCTACTACTCCCGTAATAGTTTCTTGGGGAACAGAAGCATTAATTTGTTGGGAAGTCGGGTTTGGTGCAGTGGACATTGTTTACTCAAATTATGCTGAGTCCAGTCATCACAAAGTTGTAACTCGAAAGCAATAAAAGTAGAATTACAGTACTTGTATACTTAGATTGAAATTCAAATAACACATAATCTAGCCTGATGAATAAAGTCATGAGCATAGGCTTAACTGTCAATAGTTATAGCAGTCGCCGCAATTGTTAGGGCATTTTTCTGTTCCCTTTAAATCAAAATACGATTTCTTAAGCATTTTAGCAACTGCTATAAATTAAACTGCTGCCATTAAGTCTTCCTGATTGAGCGGCTGATACTCTGGATTAGAAAACGACCGAAAGTCGTCTTTACACAAAGCAGTTATCTGACACAGTAGCCGAAATTGGAGCGGTGTCGGTGGTAAATTTACACGTTCTACTTTCAGTATTACTGAACTGGGGTCGCGTTCAAGAAGTTCAAAAACTTCATTTCTTAAGTAACGTGGGCAATAGCCTACGATGTGGTGATCCTCACTATGAAGAGTTAATGCTTGGGAATCGTAGGAGTTTTGAAATTCATGAGCTAACCATAATTTTTCTCCAGGTTCCAAGCGATTAATCCGCTCAATTGCACATTGTGGCAGGTGTCGCAGCCCATGTACAAAAAAGTGCAGCTGATATTGTCCTGCTGCATCTGGCTCTGGGCAGGGAAAGACGGTGAGTGTGTCTGTTTCTCGTTGTCCACCACTACGGGCTAGTACTGCAATTGGATCATCTTCATGTTCTGGAATATTCAGCCATTGCCGGAAACTTGCATAATCAGGACGGGAACGAGGCAACAACCGATTAGAGAAAATAGGAAATAATTGGGTTGATGTATATTCTTCATTCAAGTGCGGAAAGGAAGATAAAGGTGTAAAACTGCACATCCGTTCTGCCGCTTTTACGCCTTGGGTGTAGACAAACTTGTACCTTGTACCATCAAAGGTTAACCTACCAATCGGAAACCAAGAGCGACTATTAGAGTCTTGCCAAGCTAAAAATAATGTTTGAGGTGTCTTCACTGAAGTAATTCCCTTAATTTAAGCAGCTTGTGTTGGTTGAATTCCAGAATATTCTGTGCAAACTCAACGGCAATAGTTGAGATGCGCTTACGCTGAATACGACTAAAAATTAATAGGGTATTTGCTCTTGAGATGCTTTCAAGCCGCTCCAGCCATACATTGGCTGCTTGGGGATAACGATGAGCAACTCGGTGAAATACATCAAAAGTTTTAAGGGGCTTTTTGTCTTCAACACTGTTATAAAAAGCAGAATAACATTTATTTGCATACGCCTCGATTGAGCGTTTCTGTCTCTGTCCGTCAGGGAGGTCACGTCCCAAACACGAAGCATGGTCATAGGTAGGTGCTAAGTGTACAGTTTCTGTAGATGCCACCTTATTTCGCACAAAAGCCCAGTTTTCATGATGCCGGTCTCCGTTACCAATCCAGGCATCTAACAACAGGTACCCAACAAACACTTCTACTGCTGTTTGGATACCGCTCGGTGGTGTCCAAGCTATTGGCAAGCCCACATAATCTGCTGCGATAACTTGCAGGACAATATCTATTGTATGTTGTGATGCGCCATAGGTAACGAAGGTAGGGTAATTTGGCACAATTGGCGTGAGAATTTCGTTGCCATGAACAAGTGTCCCTCCTCCTGGTAAAAAGTACGGTGAAACTACACCCCAATTCCCTTCCCAAGTTTCTGCCAGATCATAAGTAGCATGGGGTAATCCTAAAAGCTCAGACAACTCAGATGCTACTTTCTCTGCCCAATCTTCTCCTAAATTTGGTCGCGCTTGCTTATATAGGCAACGCCCAAGTTGTTCATGCTCAAACCAAAATTTATACTTGCTGCCCATCATCTCGTTACTGGAAAGCTCATAATCTGCTTCAGTAACAAAAATGATAGGAAATTCAGGAGCGGGCTTCATTAGTAATTTATTTCCTTATTAATAACTTCAACCACCAAATATATCTATATTACCAATTGCATACTCCGATGAATCTATGGTCGAAGATGGCAACCCCTGAAGTTCTGCTTTGTTCCTCATACTTTCTACCTTATCTGCTTCTCTAATAGCTAACGGATTAATTTGCTGACGTTCTGCTAACAACGTCGCCACTGAAATCTCCAATGCTGGTAGTTTACTATTGGTAGGCACAGGTACATCATCGGGAAACATTTGACAGAAAGTAGTAGCCGCAGCCCTCTCCACAATAGTTTGAATTTCTGCACCTACACAGCGATTAGTTTCTTTCAATAGTCGTCGCCATTCCTCTTGACTGTAAGGGTCAATTTTACCAGAAACATCACCACTAAATCTATCATCAAATCTAGCACAGTGAAGTTTAAAAATACTGTGTCTTTCTCCATAATTAGGCAAGTCTACTTTATAAATGTAGTCGAATCTGCCTGCCCTAGTTAATTCTGGTGGTAGCCATTCCAAGCGGTTGACACTGGCGATTACAATTACATCACTGGTACGTTCTTGCATCCAAGTGAGTAACTGTCCTGCTAACCTTCTAGCTATATCATCATCTCCAGCAAATCCCTTATCAAAGTCATCAAAATAAATAACAACTTCATTCAAACAGTCTACTAAATTTAGTAACTGTTTCAGTCTTCTTTCTGCTTCATTACCATAGCTTCTCAAATTACCCCAATCTACTAAAATCAAAGGAACACCTAAAATTTGAGAGCATACTTTAGCAGAATGTGATTTACCCGTACCTGGGGGACCTACCAGCATTATACCTTTAGGAACTCTGAGTTTATAGGCTTTGGCAAGGGGACTAAATAATCTTTTGAATTTCTTAAAAGCCTCCTGCATCAAATCTAATCCTCCCAAGGGAACTTGGGGAGTAGGAATAAACTCAATTCCATAAAGTCTGTTAAGCAAATTGATTTTATATTGGAGTAGTTGTTTAGCTATTGTTTCTGCACTTTTATCATGAGAATGAATTGATTTTAGCCCTTTTATTAAATCGGAAATGTATAATCCAATCCCACTACGGATAATTGTAATTTTGTCAATTTCGCTCAAATTGGATGGTAAAATTCCCTCTGCTTCCTCATTAAGACTTGCAGTAATTTCTGAGATATCAGGTAATTCTTGAGTGACTACAGGAATTTGAGCAGCAAGTTCTGGGTGTAAGTTAGCTTGAGAACCTAAAAGAATAGCACATTTGATTTTACCAACAGCAGATTGGGAGAAGGAAAGATTGAGCAACTTTGATTTCACCCATTCAGATATCAAGAAAAACTGTGTTTCTTGGGCTACATTAGCACTAATCCAAGGGTAGATACTCTCGATAATTAATACACCTTCTTCCTGAAAACATTCCCAAAATTTCAAAATTCTAAAGTGGTCTTTAAGCTCTTGTGTCGGATTTAGAGTATAGCCATAAAAATCTTTGAAACTTAAATCTATATTATTTACGCATTCAACTTCCTTAATTATTTCTTGTCCCAAATTCCATAGATAGCACTTAATGCCTATTTTTGAGCAATATTGGCAAAGAGAGCGGAGCATTCGATATCTTTCTTGTACAGGAGATTCACAAATAATCACAGGCTCTCCTGTGGTGATGAAGTTAGTCAGTTTTGCTAAGAATAAGGATGCCATATTATTATATCCAGAAGCTTTTTATAGGATTAGTACCGCAGTGCGAAAATCAAAATGAATACGGCATTGAGCTTTTCAGATATCTGAAATACGGTTCTAAACTACAAAGTTTTTAACAATTATAATGGTGGGTTCACTTGTGCTGTACTAGATTTATACTAATTCTGTATGATTATTGAATCTTTGAAAATCCAGATTAGCCAAAACTTTGGCTGACATTGATGAAAGTTTTAACGTACATAACAAGATTCAAATCTGATTCGTATATCCAAATTCTAATGATAATTTGAGGTTTTATCTAGGATTAAACTACGTAATTTCTTTCTATCAAATGATAGATGCAGAATGTAAATAAAAATAGATTAAGTTACAGATTTAGAGTAAGAGGATTGTCTTTAAAATAGGAGTATAACCAATACTTTTCTGATTAATCCACAATTTACTTTGTCGTCTGGGTAAAGGAATTATAACTTTTTCCCCTTAATCAAAAGGTATTGGTAGTGTTGTTACTTATACGCAACAATGGTGACTAAATCAGTTCCAGTTTATCCTATTATTTTAATTCCCACCTTCGCTGATACTAAAAATCGTTCTCCTTCTATTAAACCAAATGGTGGTGGTAGTGTGACTGTGGGTGTTTCTGAAAAACGGTTTGGACAAGTGCTAAAATATTATTTTGGTGATTGGGTGCATTCCCAACAAGAAATGCTACCAAATGGTCATGACCGCCCTTATACCGCAGATTTTGTAATTGTAGAGCCAACTATTGAGCTATATCTTGATATTGAAGTGGATGAAAGCCATTGTTTTTCTACAGGAGAACCAACACATTTTATTGGCGATGATGATTATAGGAATAAGTGTTTTGTGGATGCTGGATGGGTGATAATTAGGTTTGCAGAGGAACAAGTAGTTAGTCAGCCAGAACGCTGTTGTCGCTTTATTGGCAATGTGGTAGCAAAGTTGAGTAGAAATGAATCATTGAGTTACCAATTTACAGATGTTCCACAACTGACTCCTGTTAAGCAATGGTCAAGAAAAGAAGCAGCTTCCTTGAAGAAAAAGAAGTATCGCCAAGGCTACTTGTCAGCTACACCATAAAAATAGCACCGAAGACCACAATCCCCAAGTATTCCTGGATCAACAAATGTGATCCATGGATCACAAAATGCAATTGAAACCTCCGATAACACCTGAGTTCGATGTAAGAAAATTCGCTAGAAATGAGTCTTCAAAAGGGTTAGAGGCTTGTAGGTAGAGAGACTATATTCTCAATAAATCTTAATTATTGAGAATGACTGGAAAACCGGGCTAGATTAAAGTAAATTTTTATAACAAAATCTAAATTTATATTACGAATACTATTTGAATACCAACTCAAAGTACCTCAGATTAGGAACAATTAAGATAGGCATCGCATTCACAAACTCTTGTTCCAATATTCCAAACCCGTCAGGATTACATCTTCCAACCACAACTTAAACCGTTCTGTTAAGTTATCATCTTCATCAGCATAAGAGAACTGAAATGGAGAATCCGTTAGTGTTTGAATATCACTAATATTGCGTTCACCATCCTCTGTATTATCTCTATGGTAGGCACAGGCTGAACATACTAGCAATCCCCGATATTCATGTCCAAGAACATGAAAGGAAAACAAAATTGTCGTTGATATTCCTATATTAATAACCAACTGTATCCAGGCATGATAACTACGAAGATTAGCAAAATATCCTAACTGTTTAGCAGTTTCCACAATTTGGTAACGGTGGTAATATGAACGAGTATCACCAGCAGGCGCACTAATTATAAAAACATCTGCATCATCCACTATATTTTGTACAGATAGCTTGATTTCATTGGCAACATCTTGTGCGCGATTAGAGGCTATTTCAAATAACTTTGAAGCAAAATCTTCAACTTTTTGACTGCGCTCTGGAATAGATGCTGATTGATTTTGCTTAAGCTTTTCAGCAATAGAAGCAATAATAACCTGAGTCCGTCGTGCCTCTGACAACACCTGTTCTGATAAACCAAGACTGCGGAGGAAAGCTTGCTTTTGGCTCTTGGCAAACAAATTAATTAATTTTGATAAATCCCCCTGATCTGCCTGCTCTAAAGCGGCAATGTAATCCGCTCGGTCATCACGAGTTAGAACTAGGGGAAACCAACCAGCTTGAATAAAAACTAAACTGGCAATACATCGAGCAACTCGGCCATTTCCATCCTGAAATGGATGAATCTGTGTAAATCTATGATGCAACCAAGCCGATTCAACTTCAGGGGGAATTTGTTGATTTCGATGTTGATGATGCAATTCAATCAACCTATCCATTTCCGATGCTACTTGTTCTGGAGGGCAATATTCATGAATAATACCATCTGGTCTGATAGGATTGTTCGGTTGACGCTTCCAGTCACCGCTAATCAGAGAAACACGAATAATTTCCCCTGTTGACGGAACTAAAGCCTCTGTATTATCTTGGTTTTGGGTAAGAACCTGATGTAGCTGTTTTATATAAGAGGTTGATAAATTCCTTTGTCCACCGACAAAATCAAACAGTCCTTCAATAGCAGTTTCTTGATCCCTGATTAAAGATACTACTTGTTTTACCGGACGATCTGTCGCTCCATGAGGAATTAGTGATTCGTTAATTCCTTGTTCAATTAAAAGGCGAGTTATTCCTCTATCTATATTGTATAACCGCTCAATAATTCCCGTTTCAATGGCTATTTCCCGGCGTAGTCTTTCCATAAAAACTTTAAATTCACCAGATGCGCGCAGCCGCTCTGCCTGTTCATTCCAAACAGTAACCAAAGGACGTAACTCAGAACTAGCTAAATTTTGCCAACTTGATAATATATCTTCTATTGGTTGCCATATCATAAGTAATTACTATTTGATGATTCTCTAACATTTTACCTCAAGTTTTCCAAGTTTTTATGCTCAAACTCTTATTTTTGGTAACCCATAATTTTGTGGTCAATTTTATTTGTTGATAAAAGCTAATACTCACTCATCACTTTGGTAAGCTTAGTAAACATCTCTCACTTTTTTTCTAAATTTACCTTACAGATTTCGAGTAATTAGCAATATTTGTTATAACCCTCTTTCATTAAACTGGGAATCACAAAAATGATTTCCTAATTTTGAAATATAGATGTGATAAAGGTTTGAATATTTTATTAATAACAAAATATGGAGAACATTTTGAAACAGTAATAAATCACCAAAAACCTTGTTAAATAAAGGGTATGGCTAATGGCACGGCTATCAGATTTTTACTTTCTGAAAGTGATGGAAGAGGGATTCCAGGTTAAATCAGAATTGCAAGTTGTTAAATTTGCGTTCCTAATGGGTTGGAAGCATTTCCACGGGCGACATACCACCCGCTATGAATGAAATAAACACTCGAAATCTCAAAATTTCGTAATGATCAGGGTTTTGGCTCGTGTTTCTTAAAAGTTGAAGTCCTTGCTTTTGTTTTGAACTCATCTGTACGTAAATACACTCGTCTCACCTGTCCTGACTGATTTTTCTCCTCTTTGCAAAAAACTGGGATGCTCCCCACAAATCTTCTTCTCTATTTCTGCGATTTCCTCTGCTTGTGGTGATTTTTCTTCCATCTGTGCGACTGATTCTTCTGGGGCTGCTTGCCAATTCATATCGGCATTGAGCCGAGATCCTTGCTCAAACGGAAATAGAAGCTGAAAAGCCTTGTCAATTCTAGGTTTCAAAGATTTCAGAAGGCAGAGGAATAGCAGCCTCAAAAGGTTGAGGAATATTTTGCAGATTCACCACATAATCGCCATACCGCTTGATATGTCTAGTGAGATAGGGACTCAAAGCAGCTACAAAGCGATGATTGACTGGATATCCTTGTGCCGTTAAAGTCTGAATTGCCAACGACATATCCACAGTATTCTGTAAAATCACAGCACTAGCAACCAAATCGAGGTACTTCAACCGCTTTTCCTGCTCAATCGGGTCGTTTTCAGTAATAACGCCATCCTTACCAAAAAACACCCAATCCAAGAAATGATGATACTTTTCTACAATATTTGTAATTGCTGTAATCTCAGAACGCATCTTAGCATTAGAGATATACTCCAACTTTGGCGCTCGGAGGGAATAGCTTTTCCCCATTCACGTAATTCTAAAGATGATTGAAGATGTTTAATAATAGCAACAGGTACATTTTCTAGAGGAGGAAAATATCCCAGTCTTTGAAAAGATTTCAACATTACCATGAAGCAAAGTAAAGCTTCATGGCTACGAACACGAGACTTGACAAATTTAATTTCTTCAACCGTTGGTGTATAAAGTTCAGCTAGTTCTTTAGCAGAGGGATATTGTTTAAATCTTGGGTAAGCTGTACGATCTATTAAGGTCATCTAAGTTAAAATTAGCATAAAAAAATTGAGGGCTACCCAAACTAGGTTTAGGTTGATCCCTCACTCGTGAACCGCACAGTATTTTATCTTCTTTTCTGATAGCGTATCCTACGGGATCTTGCTACACGTAGTGTGCCGTAGGCATAGCGTGGCGTTAGCTATAGATAAGTTATCTTGGTGACGCTTTTATTCATCCCATAATCCCTTAAATCGTAGTGGTGAAAGCTCTGTGTAGCGGACTGTATGCTGAATATTCTTGTGTCCTAAATAACCTTGAATGGTACGGGTGTCTACTCCTTTAGCAGCCAGAGCGTATCCACAAGCATGACGTAGCATATGAGCATGAACTGGAAACGGTAAGAGAGCCAATTCCCCTGCTCGCTCGATAATCCCACCGATTGTATCTTTTGCCAATGGTCCGCGACGAGACGACTGGAAAATATAAGGAGACGCTGGATAATCGCGTTGGAGCTTGCGGAGCGCCCGAATCTCATCACCATATAGTGGTTGTGTAGAGGGAGTTCCGGTCTTTACCCGCTTAACGTGGAGATTACCTCCACTCCAATCTATTTGCTCCCATCGTAGTGCAGCAGCTTCCGCAACTCGCAATCCGTGACGGTAAATTAACAGGATTAGTGTTGAATCTCGATGGGTATGGCAACCACCAGCTTTCTTGAGTGCATCTCGCATGGCCTCAATTTCTGAAACTAGTAGGTATTCTCGTGTTCTGACTGCGGCATACTTACGAGAGTTGGGTGATTGAATCGGTGAATTTTCAATTTTACCAACTTTTGATTGTTGGAGTGTCTTTGTATTCATAACCAGACCCCCTGAAAAATCAATGTTGTTTTGTCTGGTATTACCTACTTTGACTCATAAGTTGGTATTTGAGTTTCAATTGTATTGATTAGTAACTATGTACTAAAATATGTCTGCTTGTATCATTCTTCGTGTTTACTTAAAACGGGAACGACAGAAAATCTGAAAACTATATACGATAAGCTTTTTCAGCTTCTATTTCCGTTTGAGCAAGGATCTCGGCTCAATGCCTAAATCGCTGTGTGTTCCCAAATTCTAATTTGACAATATCTCCTCTATTCGGAAAATAAGAATTAACTACCAATCCTCACTCCCCACAGCGTTTCCAGTTTCAAATTCAGGATGAAATTTATCAGGAGTCATACCCAAGAGCAACTCATCAAGCGTATATTTTTTTCTTTTTTGTGGTGTAATCACAATACTGTTACCTTCCACACTAAAATTTATCGCAATCCCTTCTCTTAAATTATATAACTGCATAATCCGTATATTGCCGCATTTCCGGAGCTTGAAACCCTAACACAATATCTTCCTTTGCCACCCCCAGATCCACAAGTTCTTGGGCTACTCTCATTTCCGTCATATTTTGCTCAATCCAAATCTTTCCCTGCTTAATATCCAAATGTAAAACACAACCATATACCCGCCGATGGCCATCCCATCCCACATTCATGACCTGGTAATGGTCTTGTTTCGGATCAAAAACAGTGTAGCAATCTATCGACCCATTGGCGATGGGGATAGCAGCATAATCTGTCAACAACGACTGAATTATATGGCGATAAGACTCTATGGTATCCATTGTACAATTACCTCTTGAATCGGGTCATAAATAATTTGTTTAATTTGATCTCATTAAACATGAGATTTGTGCAAATTCCCGTTTAAAAAAAGTTTCATAAGTAACCACAGGCACAGCTAAATAGAGAATGCGAGTTGGATCACTGATTTCTAAGGCCAGCCGATAATTCAAAAACTGTCCTAACGCAGCATGGTAATCGGTCAGTGGTGAATCACTCAAGAAGGTTTTAATCTCAACTGCAATTTTTTCTTGGTCTCGCTCTGCTGCTAATAGTTGCTGGGCACCTAAATCAATTTCAAACTTTGTTCCGCCTACTTCCAGTCGCAGGGGATCATCGGTTATCTGCCACTGCTCCTTTTCCTTCTTCAATTCTAACCACAGCATGAAATCTATCTTTAGCTGCCATCGTTATCTTTCTCTGATTTACTTGCAATTATAGAACAATTGAAATAAAGAGTGCGCTTCGCGCCATCGCACTGCGGGCGTAAACCAACGGGAGCAATCACTGCGCTCACCGTAACCACACGCACCAAAAGCCATCTGGTGCGTTAACCAAATATTCCCAACGAGCGAACGCTTTCTTAGACATGAAGTTCCCTGCACATTCACGGAAGGATAGAATAAAATAAAAGCTTCCTGAAAGCTCCCTTCCAGGAAGCTAGATGTTAGTTGTCATGTGATGGTTATTTCCCAGATGGATATCACTAATGTTGAGGTTAGCCCGGTAGAAATTCTCCCTCCCTCCTCCAGTAAAGTTGTATCTCGTGATACTTCAGCATCTGTTACCGCCGAATTAGTAGAGGAGGTGATTCGTCAATATTATTACCGCACACCTGCTGTAGCAAATGATGAGGAGTTGATTTTGGCTTGGGCAGGGTCACAGAACCGTGAGCAAACTAAGCGAAAATACTATCGCTTTGGTCAAAAATTACTCGCTTGGTTGGAAAAACAAGGTGTACGGGATTTACGGCTGGTTCAGCCACCAAAGTTACTGGAATTTATTGCTAGTTGGGGTGAGGTTTCCCCTTATACTAAATCTAACCAGGTGCTAATGTTGCGATCGCTTTGGAGTTATGGTCATGGGGAGAATGTTGGCTATTTTTTACGGAATATCGCAAGTACCATAAATTACGATAATTTCAGTGACTTACCGAAGGCAGAGCGTTATTTAGAAGATTGGGAGATGGCGCAGTTGGCTGATGTTGCCCAACGGTTGGGGGAGCAGTACTGGCTGGTTTTTTCTTTGCTTTTTTATAGTGGGATGCGGGTGGGTGAGGTTGGTCGGGTGACGGTTCCTGGTGATAAACCGGGTCAGCCGAAGGAAGATTATCCGGGTTTATATTGGCACAACTTTAAATGGCAGCCAGACCCGATACCGTCAGATAGGTATAGGGGATATTACACAATTAAGTTTCGGGGGAAGGGGGGGAAGTACCGGGAGATTGGTTTGGACCACCAGACTTCGCTGATCTTTAAGAAGTACCGGGGGATGGCAGGTGAGAAGATGCCAGTGTTTCCGAATCTGTCACCTGACCCGAAAAAGCGGGGTTTGCCATTGAGTGACCGGGCGATTAAAAGGTTGATTCAGGATATATCTGAGGTGGCGAAGGTGAAGTTTTCTTGCCACTGGTTACGCCATTCTCACGCGTCGCGGGCGGTGGATAGTAAATCACTGTTTGAGGTGCAAGACCAGTTGGGGCATAGTAAGAGCGATACTACTAAGACCTATGTTCGTTCTAAGAAGGATGCGGGAACGGGGACTGTGTTGCCGAGGTTTTGAGGAGAAATGTGCGCCATGGCGCACAAAATTGAGTTGCAAGTTCGCGTACTTACTTAGTACAGCGCAGCTATCGCCTTTGAGACTGCACTCTCCAAAATTTTCTTAGGGGAAAACTTTATTGAGGACACTGTGCAGGATTTTCTTAGGGGAAACTTTCTCCCATAAATCTGCAATTTCATCTTTACTGTTAAAATTGAATTGGTAAACAGTATTAGCATGAACTTGGGAATTTTCCAGGGTGATAGTGAAACTATTATCATCTTTATAAATGCTGTTATTTTATAGTAATAAAAATGGCATAATTAATATTTTACAAGGAATGATTTAGTTGATAGAGATTATCAGAGTTCGTGCCACACCAGAACAAATAAAGCAGATGTTACAAGAGTTAAAGTTTTATATAAAAGTAGCTGTAGATGTAGATGTAGATGTAGCGACCTGCAATACTAATCAGTCAAACCTGCAATCAAGGGATTTTCAAACCAGGATTAAATGCAACTATAAATACACTTCAGCCAGAATTAATTGCAACTGACCGAAAGTCCTGTTAAATCGTTGTTTAGCAGTTTACTCAAAAAAGGCTCCAACTTATCAACAAAACTATTTGAGCTTCAGCCAGGATTAATTGCAACTATATAAGGTAAAAGAAACGACCGTTTTTTTTACCCCTATTATTACCATCAAGCAGAACCAAAACCGGAATCAAGTTTAGTAAAGAAACTCGGTAATTATATCAAAGGCAAAATATGCTGTTAGGTAACGAGTTTATTTACTTGTTGTGGTTCAAAGTATGTTGATAGGCTATGCCCGAATTTCAACAGATGACCAAAATCTGAACCTGCAAATGGATGCTTTGCAGCTTGCTGGTTGCGAGAAAATTTACTCCGACCGGACAAGCGGTGCAAAAGCAGAACGACCGGGACTCTCCTTAGCATTGGAAGTTCATTTACTACTTGCTTAATTCGGAAAGTGACAGAAGAGGGGTATTTTGAGTAAGCTACCCATCACCAATTGTCAAAAGCAATATGGCTGTATAAGGTATTTGTTAATTGTGCAAAGTAACCTTGTTAGGGTAGGTGAGAGTTTCTTGGGAGATTTTGATGAAACTCCTCTAAGTTTGGAAGGGAGCAACGTGATTTCATCCTAATTTCATCTCTACATGAAACACTAGTGATCAGAGTGTATTTCTTAAACCTAAAAGCACTTTTAACCGTTCCCAAGTCCTGATGCTTCATACTCACAAACCTAACAAGCGCAATGTCTAACTCAGAGCGTTCTCAAACACCCATAACGATTTTTTGTGTTTCTAGCACATTCCTCAGCCTACTGTTATTAGTAAGTCCCACAATTGTTCTGGCTCATGCTGGACATGGAAACGAATTTCAAGGAGGAAGTGAAGCTACTCAAACTAGTAATTCTATCCAGGTTGATGCCGACACAGCCAAACGCTTAGGAATTAAAGTCGAGCCAGTCAAACGTCAGCAGTTAGCCATCGGTATTAAAACTACTGGACAAATCGAAACTCTACCCAGCCAAAAAGTGGAAGTAACTACCCCCATTGCCGGGGCGAAAGTGGTGGAATTATTGGTAGAACCTGGTGCATCAGTAACAAAAGGTCAACCTGTTGCTGTTGTCACTAGCCCAGACTTAGTAACATTGCGCGTGGAATCTCAGGAAAAATTAGCACAAGCTCAAGCTGATTTACAGCAGTCCCAAGCAGACTTAAGACTGGCTCAACAGAATTACCAAAAATACCAACAAATAGCTGACGCGGAAATCGCCCAAGCACAGAGTCAAGTTGAATTTGCTCAAGAAAAATACAACAAAGATAAGCAGTTGGCTGATGATGGTGCTTTACCTCGACGCAATGCTTTAGAATCCCAAACGCAGTTAGCACAAGCAAAAGCCGAACTTACCAAAGCCAAAAGCCGTAGAGAAGTTATTGAAGCAGAAAATCAACTCAAACGCGCTCAAGCAGCAGTTGGACTAGCAAAGTCAAATATTAGTCGCAGTAATAATATTTATCAAACCCGACTTGCTCAAGTAGGAACGTTTGCTAATGCTAAGGGATTAGTCACAATCACTGCTCCCATCTCTGGTAAGGTTGCAGATCGAGAAGTCACTATTGGTCAAACCTTTGAAGATGCTGGTGGTAAATTGATGACGATTGTCAACGACACTCAGGTATTTGCTACAGCTAATATTTATGAAAAAGATTTCAGCAACATCAGAACTGGTCAAAGAATTATTTTAAAAGTTGCAAGTCTACCAGAACGAACCTTTTCAGGACGAATTTCTCGCATTGGGACATCGGTAGAAGGAGAAACACGAGTTGTACCAGTACAAGCCCAGGTGAATAACTCAAGCGGTCAACTCAAACCCGGAATGTTTGCTCAACTGGAAGTTTTGACAAACCAAACTTCCTCTGCTACTTTAGCTATTCCTACCTCAGCAGTGGTTGACGCAAATGGTAAAAAACTTGTCTATTTGCAAAATGGTAATGCTTTTCAGTTCACTGAAGTAACTTTAGGACAAACTTCTGGAGATATGGTTGCGGTCAAAAGTGGTTTGTTTGAGGGAGATATGATTGTTACTCAACGCGCACCACAACTTTACGCCCAATCATTGCGGGGTGGTAGCAAATCTGCAACCGGAGACAAAAATGAAACACATACCAACACAGAATTAACCCAAGCAAAAACAAACTTACCTATACCTTTGTGGTTATTGGGAATAGGAGGAATAACACTTGTTGGTGTTGCTGCTTTTGCCGCAGGTAGTCTTTGGTCAAGTCGTCGCATACGTCAGCGTTTTGTATCAGTTGGTCATCCCGAATATGATGGCTTTACTTATGAAACTGAAACTCATATTGATAACCATAAAAAACCAACCACATCAAATTCTGCTGCTGTCTTTGATCAACCAGACAATAATATTTAATAACTTAAAATGCTCAATAACATCGTCAGGTGGGTGATTGACCGACGTTGGCTCGTTGTCTTAGCTACAGCGATCGCTGCATTGTGGACATTCTACGTCATTCCCCAAATGCCATTAGATGTGCTACCACCCTTTGCACCGCCCCAAGTAGAAATTCAAACCGAAGCACCGGGACTCGCGCCGGAAGAAGTTGAATCTTTAGTAACTTTACCAATTGAGAGTGCAATTAATGGTACACCAGGAGTAACCGCAGTCCGTTCATCCTCAGCAGCAGGAATTTCAGCCGTGAGGGTAATCTTTAACTGGGGGACAGAAATTTATCAAGCACGTCAGCTAGTGACTGAACGACTGCAACAAGCAGCCAGCAAACTTCCCCCAGGAGTAGAAACGCCGCAAATTTCTCCTACTACTTCACCTGTTGGTTTAGTTGTTCAATACGCTTTTACAGTCGAATCAGAAAATAATTCTCAATCCAAAATTGACTTGATGGGAGCTAGACGAATTGTTGATTGGCAAGTCACAAATCGTCTTTTAGCTGTTCCAGGTGTGAGCCAAGTAGTAGTTTTTGGTGGTGATGCTCGTCAATATCAAGTTTTAGTTGACCCAGCAAAATTAGCAGCCTTTAATATTTCTTTAGAGCAAGTTACTAATGCTACAAAAGCCGCTAACGGTAATGCACCAGGCGGTTATTTAATCACACCAGATAAAGAAACATTAATTCGAGGTATCGGACGCATTGAATCAATTGCAGATTTGCAAAAATCAACTATTACTGCACGTAACGGAGTACCGGTGAGGCTACAAGATGTAGCAGATGTGAAAATTGGTGGTGCGATTAAACGGGGTGATGGTAGTTTTGATGGTAAACCAGCAATTATTTTAATGGTTAACAAACAGCCGCTTGCAGATACTCCCACTGTTTCCCGTGCGATAGAAGCGGCAATGAAAGAAATTCAAGCTGGTTTACCACCAGAGATTAAAATCACCACGACATTTCGCCAAGATAGGTATATTGATTCCTCGGTTCAAAATGTTAGTTCATCATTAATTCAAGGTAGCATCATTGCGGCAATAATTCTTATTCCCTTTTTAATGAATTGGCGGACTCTGGCAGTATGCTTACTAGATTTTTTCTTAACTTTACTGTTTGGATTGCTAGCCCTTTCTTGGTTGGGAATAGGACTGAATACAATGACGTTAGGAGGTTTAGCAGTAGCGATTGGTACGGCAATTGATGATGCTATTGTTTATGGAGAAAATACTTATAGAAGATTGCGAGAAAATAAAATTTCTGAAAATCCATTACCGCCATTAGAAATTATTTTTGAAGGTTCAAAAGAAGTACGAGAATCATTGATTGGTGCAACTGTTATTGGCATTATTGTTTTTTCACCAATTTTTACTTTACCAGGTGTAGAAGGCAGAATTTTTACACCAATGGGAATCTCTTATTTAGTAATAGTTGTCATTTCTAGTTTAGAATCGCTGTTAGTTTCTCCCGCTTTGTGTGCGATTTTATTACCTAATGTCAAAGTGACAAAAAGAGAGCCTTGGTTGGCGAGATTATGTAAGACAATTTATAGCTACTGTCTCAACTTTTCTTTTCGGAATTCGTTACCAATCATTGGTATTGCATTGGCTTTAACGGTAGCTGCGCTCGCAGTTATTCCTTCATTCGGTAGAGCTTTTTTACCAGAGTTCCAAGAGCAAACGATGGTAAATACTTTAACTTTATATCCTGGTGTGTCTTTAGAAGCGACAACAAAAGCCGGTTATGTAGTAGAAGATGCGCTTAAAGATGACAAACGCTTTAAATTTATTCAAACACGAGCCGGACGTGCTGAGGGAGATGCCGATGCGGCAGGTGTGAATATTGCACACGTTGATATTGAACTTAGTGACGAGGGGATGAAAGACCGCACGAAGACTTTAGAAAAGCTGCGGCAAGAGTTTGATAAGATACCGGGAGCAGCACCAAATGTGGGCGGATTCATCTCCCACCGTATGGATGAAGTTTTGTCTGGGGTAAGAAGTGCGATCGCAGTCAAAATTTTTGGTTCAGACTTAGCACAACTCCGCCAAATCGGCGAACAAGTAGAAGCACAGATGAAAACCATTGATGGTGTTGTAGATTTATTGCTAGAACCACAAATCCCCATACCACAAATTCAAATTAAATTTGATCGAGATGCTGCTAGTCGCTACGGTTTATCAGTCGGAGAAATTTCTAGCATTATTGAAACCGCACTCAACGGACAAGTCGTTTCTCAAGTTTTAGAAAATCAACAATCCTTTGACCTTTTAGTGTGGTTAAAGCCGGAAGCACGACAAGATTTGTCCACCATTCGGGATTTATTAATTGATACCCCTAATGGACAGAAAATTCCTTTAGGTAATGTGGCAATAATTGACAATGGTACTGGGCCTAATACAATTAATCGTGAAAATGTTTCCCGTTTGATTGTAGTTTCAGCTAATGCTAAAGGTAGGGATTTACGCTCGATTGTCAATGAGATTGAAGCCAAAGTCAAAAGCAATGTCCAAGTGCCTGCGGGTTATTTTATCCAATACGCAGGTCAATTTGAAGCCGAAGAACGCGCTACCCAAAATATTCTGGTGTTCAGTGCGATCGCATTTGTGGCAATTACAGTTCTCATGTATATTTCAGTGAAATCTGTACCTTCTACCATCATGATTATGATTAATTTACCAATTGGTTTGGTAGGAGGTGTAATCGCAGTAGCGTTAACTGGAGGCGTGATTTCTGTTGCGTCTTTGGTTGGATTTGTTTCCTTGTTTGGGGTAGCAACTCGCAATGGTTTGTTATTAGTGGATAACTATAACAGTAAATTTGCCGAAGGAATGCCGTTAAAAGAAATTATTGTTAAAGGTTCAATGGAACGACTTAATGCGATTTTAATGACAGCTTTGACTTCTGCATTAGGTCTAGCACCAATGGTACTACAAGGTGGCCCAGGACAAGAACTTTTGCAACCACTTTCTATTGTTGTTTTTGGTGGTTTGTTTACATCAACTGCGATAACTTTGGTTGTTTTACCTGCTTTGTATGCCAAGTTTGGTAAACATTTATTTCCCAAGAAAACGGAGGAGAGTAAAGCAAAAGACGAGAAATTTTTTATGCACATGTAGCTACTCAAAACGTCTAAACATATATACAAAGAGGAATAAACCAATGAAATCACTTAAATCTGGCTTAATTATTCTTGGAAGTGTGGGACTACTATTTTTAGGATCTTGCAGTAATGCTAATCAATCAGCTAATACAGAAAATAGTCCAGATGCTTCCAAGGCGACTACTCAAACACCATCTGTTTCTGCCTCACCAGCAACTAAAACAGATAGCGAACATGGTGCATCTCATGGAGGCCAAGTTGTAGAGACAGGAAGCTATCATTTAGAATTTGTTCCTGAAAAAGAAGCAAATGCAACTCACATGGATTTATATTTGCAAACAGGTGATAACCACGCCACAGTACCTAATGCAAAAGTAACGGCTCAAGTGCAGCTACCTGATGGTCAACAAAAGACGATTCCTTTTACTTATGATGCCAAGGATAAACACTATACTGGTCTACTGAATGAAAAAGCATCTGGTCAGTATCAAGTGAAAATTACGGCAGATATTAAAGGCGAACAAGCAACCGGACGTTTCAACTTTAATCGCTAACTAGTGTTTATCATGCTTTGATTTCGACACTGATTATTCTAGTTTTCGGGGCAATCTCACTTTTCAACCGTACATTTTTACACACAAATACTATTTTCATCAAAATGAAAAGTTTTTTGACTGCACTGGCTATCACTTCAACTCTTGCATTGACTCAAGGTTGTGCTTCACAAGTTAAATCTGGGGAAATTTCAGACACTAATCCCACCAGCATAAGTAATGCGAATCCCCATACTGGTCATAATATGGAGAATTCTAAAAAACCAAAAGAAAAAGATAATCCTCATGACGGACATAATATGGGGGACTCCCATGATGAGCATGGTCATTCCCAGTTAGAACCTGCGAACGCTACTGCAAAGCTTATCCTTCCCAGCAAAATAACTCCTAACACTCCTGTTCCTATAGCGATTGAAATAAAAGACAAAAATGGTAAAGCCATTGCTAATTTTGACACTTTCCAAGAACAATTAATGCACTTGATTGTTGTCAGTGATGATTTGCAGTCTTTTCAACATATTCATCCTGCATATAAAGGAAATGGACGCTTTGAAGTTCAATTTAATTTTCCCTATTCGTCTAATTACACTCTTTTCAGTGATTACAAAGTAGCAGGAAAAGCAGAACAAGTGTCAGTCCTCAAAGCACTAGTTCCAGGTCAATCACCAGCTAAACCAAAAATTGATTTAGCTACTACTAAAACTTTTGATAATACTCAAGTTAATCTCAAGTTATCTCAATCCACCATTAAAGCTGGACAAGAGGTGCATTTAATTTTTAATTTACAGGATGCTGCAACTAAAAAACCACCTACAGATTTAAAACCTTATTTAGGAGAAAGGGGACATTTAGTTATTCTTAAGCAATCATCACCGTTAACACAAGCAGACTATATCCATGCTCATGCTATGAAAAATACTCCAGATCATGAAGTTCATTTTATCACCAGTTTTCCAAAACCGGGAAAATATAAAATGTGGGGACAGTTTAATCGAAACGGGAAAATTATTACTGCTGATTTTTGGGTAACTGTTACTTAAATACATTGATATATCTTGATTTCATCTTGATTTCATCTATACTTTGTATAATCTAAATTAGAAACATGCTCCTCATGTTTACACCCCACCAAGCTTTTTAGCCGTGCCACTTTCAACCATGACTAAAAAGCTTGATTTCTTATTAATTAAAAGATTTGTTATTTTACAAGTAATTTTATTAAATAGATTATTTTCCTGAGAAATTAAGTTACTTGCTACAAAAAATAATTATATTTTTTCACTAAATTAAAACTTAATTATTCAATTTCAAAACTAAATCCAGTAATTTACTTCTTTTGTTGTAATAGTATTCTTAAAATTAATAGTGTTATCCATTTATTTCTAGCACCACCAACTTGCAAATAAGCTTAAACACATTACTACAACCAATTATTAGTTCTAATTCTACCTGTCATCTTTCGACTGAAGTCGTTGGTAGCGATGTGGAGATTCCTTGAGATGAAGTTCAAGTTTCTTCATATTAATTTATTTGTAAATTTTAATGATAATTGCTGAAATTTCATCTTGATTTCATTATGAATTGTCATGCTAGTAGATAGAGTTAGTATAGAGGTTCAGCAAAAAAATCACCAATAATTCTCACCTAAATAAGGATAACTTAACTGGCTACTTCTCCTCATTAATCAGGGTATTAATGAGGTAGTTAAATATAGCTTTACCGAGCTTGATGTATGTATCTATGAAGAGCAGATTAATTCATAAATAATGCTCTGTAATTGAGCTGATGTATTTGATTATTTTGGAGGTAAATATGAAGAGATCGCATCAATGGATAACTTGTCTGAACTGAGAAACCGAATTTAACACAATCGCTAGCTGTTAGCATAGGTCAACTCCTAAATTAGAGATAGCCAGAAACAAGAATTCACCACCTAAATAGGTGGTGAATTCATATAGGTACTATGTACATCCAAAGTTGGAAGGTAGGAAGTTCTGCCCTTCTTATTTTACTAAGAAAACATCAGCTAAATTAAACCACATTAATCCAGAAATCAGCAGTAATGATTTTACCGTTGCGATTGAATTGTCCCCAAAGTTTATACTTTCCTGCTTGCGGAAAGCTAGTCATAAAATGAACCTGTCCAGTTGGAGTATTATTGAGTGCGTGAGCATGGATGTAATCTGCTGCTGTTAATGAGCTTGACTGTCGCAGGATAACTAAATGTCCTTTTTCTCCCAAGTAAGGCTGCAAGTCTGTAAGCGGTTGATTGTTAGTAGCATCTTGTAATTTAAACATTAAAGTTACTTCTTGACCTGCTTTTACAGTGGGTTCAGAAAGAGCGAGATTGACTTGAGTATCATTGAAAGTTTTACTACGCTTAATGTCAATTTCTGGAGCAGCAATAGTGATTCCTGGAACTTGTGTTTTTAATACTGAAATTTGTTCTGACTGACCAGCAGGTTTGTAGTCACTAAAGAATGTGTAACCACCTGCTTTTGGAAAACTAGCTTCTACTTGAAACTGACCATTATCTTTATATGTGGGATGAAGATGGCTGAAAAACTGAAGATCGTCACTGACAATAATTAAGTGCATGAGCTTTTCTTGGAAATTGTCAAACTTGGCGATCGCCTTTCCTTCTAAATCTTGAACATCAATCAATAGCGAAATATTTTTATTTGGGGTGATGTTACTGGAAACTTTAAGTTTTACTTGAGTCAACGCTTTCTTCTCACCATGAACTGTGCTACTTGTTGAATGTTCTCCATGATGACTTTCATTGATTGAAAGCTCCTCATGCTGATGTGTGCTAACAGACATTGCTTTTTCTTCAGCTTTAGGTAATGATGAGCAAGCTTGAACTATTACCAAAGTAGTAGTGATAGCGATCGCATTGATAAATCTCTTCATTAATTCTGCTCCATTAGTGAATTTATGAATTGTCTACTCAACATAAAATTGAGTTTAAATTGTCTAGTTTACTGGAGAGTCAAGAGGCAAAATCAATAAATTATTATGTTTAATTTTTATTGAATTTCATGCAAAAGCACGTTTATTTAAAACAATAAACGTACCTGAAAATCTGATATTTAAAATTCCATATTAACCTTCAAGTAATAATAGGACAAATTGTTGAATGATATGTTTCAGATTGAATTTCCCAGCCAGAAAGCATCGCTGACAAATCTTGTCTCAAAACAAGTAATTGCTGAATCTGATAATCAATAGCTTGTACCTTATCCTCAAGCTTGGTTTTTATATGTTCACAAGGTAGTTCCCCCTCATCATGAACATTCAAAAATTCTTTGATTTCGGCTAAAGATAACCCCAGGCTTTGGGCGCGTTTAATAAAGTGCAGGCGAGCTAAAACATCAGTGTTAAATAATCTAAAACCACCCTCAGTTCTGCCTGATGATTTGAGTAGACCAAGCTCCTCATAGTAGCGAATGGTTTTAATCGGTACTCCACTTTCTTTAGCAACTACACCAATCTGTTTTGACTTTTCTTGAACTAGCATAATTACTTCTCTTAAATTTAATCGTCTACTTTATCCTAGATTCTCCAGTCAGATGGAGAGTCAAGTATCAACTCGATTAAAAATAATGGGGTAAAGTGAAAACCCCTAAGCTCAAGCCAGGGGATATACGCCAAGCTAAGAATTCTCGCTTATTTTCAGGGAAGTACGTCAACTTCTGATTGTTTTACTAACTTACCTGCTTGATGCCTAACCTTTGGTACACCTGCAAACAGTAAGCGAATTTGGGTAATCACGATATACAGGATAGGTACTACAAACAAACTCAAGAAAGTTGCAACGAACATTCCACCAAAGACAGCAGTACCAAGAGATTGACGGCTAGCTGAACCTGCACCTGTAGCCACAGCAAGCGGCCAAATTCCTAGCAGAGTAGAAATCGCAGTCATGAGAATTGGACGTAAGCGTTCGCCAGAAGCTTTCACTGCTGCTTTGGTAATTGAAAAACCTTGTTCGCGTAATTGGTTAGCAAATTCAACAATTAAAATTGCATTTTTACTCGCTAAACCAATTAACATCACTAACCCAACTTGACAGTAAACATCGTTATATAAACCGCGCCATGATTGGGCTAACAATGCTCCCAAAACCGCCAAGGGAACTGACAATAAAATAATCAGAGGATCAATGAAGTTATTATACTGAGCAGCTAAGACTAAGAACACAAAGAAAATTCCTAGACCAAAAATAATTGGTGCTTGTCCACCAGATTCTAATTCTTCTAAAGTAATACCTGACCATTCATAGCTGATGTTTCTGGGTAAAACAGTAGCGGCTAAATTTTTCATAGCTTCTATTGCTTGTCCAGAACTAAAACCAGGAGCAGCTGCACCGTTGATTTCTATTGAGCGATATAGGTTGTAGTGGTTAATTGTTTGCGGCCCGGTGGTTGGTGTAACCTTCACCAAACTACTAAGGGAAATCATCTCACCGCGTCCAGAACGCACATATAGTAGTCCAATATCTTCTGGGTTAGAGCGAAACTGTTGATCTGCTTGGACATAGACTCGGTACGTGCGACCAAAAGCGTTAAAGTCGTTGACGTAGCGGGAACCAATGAAAGTCTGCAAGGTGCTAAAGATATCTCTGACAGGGACTTGTAAGGCTTCGGCTTTTTCTCGGTCTACTTCGATAAGTAATTGGGGTGCATTAGCGGTGTAGGTACTGAAGACTCCTTGCAATCCTGGGGTTTGATTAGCTTTGCCGATTAAATCGTGGCTGATTTTGACTAAATTATTGATATCACTATTATTGCGATCGCCTCTATCTTGCAATTGAAATACAAAACCACCCACACTCCCTAAACTTTGGATAGTCGGAGGATTCACTGCAAACACGGCTGCGTCTTTAATTGCTGACAGTCCACTTCTAGCTTGATTTACAATTGCTGATGCAGTTTGTTCGGCTGTTTTTCTGACATCCCAAGATTTTAGCGGTGCAAATATCAAGCCTCGGTTAGGAGTATTACCACTAAAACCAACACCACCCATTGCAAAAGTACCTTGAATCTCTGGGATTTTCAGAAGTTCTTTTTCTGCTTGCTTCGCAACTTCACGGGTGTAATTGAGTGAAGTGCCATCTGGCCCCTGCATTAAATTAATAAAATAGCCTTGGTCTTCTTCCGGTAAAAATGCTGTGGGGACGCGCAGGTAAAGCCAGCCTGTCCAAACCAAAGATGCAACAAACAGTAATAAGACAACGATTTTGAAGTTGATGAGCAATCTGAGAATTTGTTGATAGCCTTTTTGTATCCAGCCGAGCAACCAATTAATCGCTCCAAAAATCCAGCCTGGTAAACCGCGTGGTTTTTGTGTTTTTCGTAATAACAAAGCAGCTAAAGCAGGCGTGAGGGTAATCGCGTTAAAAGTTGAAAGTACAATTGAGAATGCGATCGTTAGTGCAAATTGTTTATATAGTTGTCCTGTTGTTCCAGGGAAAAAACCTACAGGAACAAATACAGCCAAAAGTACGAGAGATGTAGCAATCACCGCCCCAAATAGTTCGTGCATTGATTGGGATGCAGCGCGACGCGGGCTTAAACCTTTTTCTTGAATCAAGCGAGTTATATCTTCAACAACAACGATCGCATCATCTACAACCATGCCACTAGCTAAGGTTAAACCAAACAGAGTTAAGCTGTTAAGTGAAAAATTAAAAACCTTTACAAACGCAAACGTCCCAATTAAAGAAACCGGAATTGTAATTGCGGGAATGATGGTAGTGCGCCAGTCTTGCAAGAAAATAAAAATGACGATGACAACCAGCACAATTGCTTCTAATAAAGTCTTGACAACTTCCTTACGAGATGCTTCGACAAACAGCGAGGAATCATAGGGAAATTCATATTGCAAACCAGGTGGGAAATCCTCTGCAATTCTCGCCATTTCCGCTTTGACCGCATTGGCAATCTTTAAAGCATTGCTTCCAGGAATTTGCAGGATTTGATAGCCAACAGCAACGTGACCACTATAGCGAGCAAAGGAACTGTAATTTTCTGCCCCAAGTTCAGCACGACCAACATCTTTGAGCTTAACAAGTGTGCCATCTGTACCTGCTTTGATGACCATGTTTTCAAATTCGTCAGCGTCTTTTAACCGCCCTTGAGTTTGCAACTCTATTTGATACATTTGCCCATTGGGTGCGGGTGGCTGTCCAATACTACCGATACCTAACTGTAGGTTTTGTTGGTGAAGTGCGTTAATTACGTCCTCAGTTGTCAACTTGCGATTGGCTAGTTGAGTCGGGTCAAGCCACAACCGCATCGCGTAGCGGCGATCGCCAAAAGTCGCAATGTTACCGACACCTTTAATGCGTCTGAGGCGATCTAAAACATAAAGGTCGGCGTAGTTACTAATAAAAGTGTCATCGTACTTATCGCCTTCACTATATAAAGCCATCGCTAAGACGATACCACTGGATTGCTTAGTCACAGAAACGCCCGTTTGTCGGACAACTTCTGGCAATTTTGGTTCCGCAAGCAAGACGCGATTTTGCACATCAGCAGCCGCAGTATCAATGTCATACCCTTGGTCAAAAGTGACGATGATGTTGCTAGTACCGTCACTGCTGCTAGTTGAGGTGATATATTTTAAGCCTTCGACACCATTAATTTGTCGTTCTAAAACTGTTGTGACTGTATCTTCTACAACTTGCGCGCTCGCACCAATGTAATTGGCGGTGACATTGATTTGTACGGGGCTGATATCTGGGTACTGCTCTACTGGTAGTAGCGGAATGCTGATTATACCTACCATGAGCATGACAAGAGCGCAGGCGATCGCAAATACGGGTCGCTTGATAAAAAAATTAGCAAACATAGACTTATGCTTTCTGGGTAAAAATCTGGATTTAACTAAGGTTCAGGAATAATAGATGCGCCGTCTCTTAAGTTGAGTAAACCGGAAACAATAATTTTCTCTCCTGCGGTTAACCCTTTCAGCACTTGATACTGATTACCCTGGATACTACCTAGCTCTACGGGTTTGAGGCGTGCTACTAACTCCTGTTTTTTGGGTGAGGTTTCGGCTACGTACACAAAAGTTTCTGCACCCAAACGGATAACAGTTGTTGTGGGAATTAATACTCCTGGGCGTTTGTTCCAAATCACTTTCGCTTTAACAAATTGGTCGGCTCGCAATTGTTTGCGGGAATTATCAAACAGTGATTTTACTAAGACTGATTGAGTATCGTTGGCTGTGTTAGGAGCGATGAAAAATATGCGGCTGCTTCCAAGATTTTTACCCCGTTCGTCAATTAACTGCAATGTCATTCCAGGACGCAATCGGGTTGCTTGCTGAACTGGTACGGAAATATTGACTTCTAGAGTTTGATTTTCGGTGATAGTTGCCAATTGAGTAGAGGTATCAACAAAATCACCGATTTTGATGGGGATATCGCCCACTTTCCCAGCAAAGGGGGCGGTAATTTTGTAGTATTTCAACTGGACTTGTTGCTGTTTGGTAGCTGCTTGAGCCTGCTGTACAGCTTTTTCGGCTTGAGAAATGGCAGCTTTTTGGGCTTGAATTTGGGCATCAATTGCATTCAAACTGGCTTTAGCTGTAGCTAGTTTATTAGCGTATTGATCCTGAGTTTGGCGAGATATCGCACCTTCCGCAGCTAGGTAAGAGTACCTTTGGTAGTCCAACTCGTTGAGCTTGACATCAGCTTGTTTGGATAAACGTTCAGCTTCTATGGATTTGAGAGTCGCTTTGGCATTTTCGAGTTGCGATCGCGCCGCCATTGCAGCTGCATCCACACCGCTAACTGCTGCTTTTTGTTCTTCCGCATCTATTTGCAGAATTGGTGTACCTGCTTTTACCTCATCCCCTGCTTGTACAAAAATCTGGCTAATTTGTCCTTGAATTCTGGGACGGAGAGTGACTGAACGCCGCGATCGCAGGTTAGCAATAAAATTGGAACTTTGTTCAATTGTGCTTGCTTTTAGGGAGGATAATTTTACTTGTACGCCAGGAGGTGCAGCAGCTGTAGCCACTGGGGGTTTTTGGCTGGGAGTTAGTACACGCCAAACTGCAATTCCTCCACCTGCTAATAGTAGAGTGAGCAATAGCCAAAGCCAAGGTCTTTTTGAGTGCGGTGACGGTGATTCAGCCTCAAAATCATCGTCATCTAGAATGGGAGTCTGATTTTCCAAATCATTGTCTGAATCTAGAATAGGAGTTTGGTTTTCCAACGGGTTCATGTTTGAGCAATTTCCTGTAAATTAAGTTGAGTCAAAATAATTCCTCATTGATAAATTTTTTATCAACAGTTAGTAAAAGCTAACTGTTGATATGTTTTTGAAAACCTCTAGATGGATGGATAACCAACAGAGGCGATCGCTTCTTTAATAGCCGTCTCTGATGCTTGAGTTTCTACACTGATAGTTTTGGTTTTTGTATCAGCTTTGACAGTGGCAGCAGCATCAACTTTTTGAATTGCTGTGTTGATAGTATTTACACAAGCTGAACAAGCTAATTTAGGGATAGTAAGTTGTACTGTCATCTCTAAAAACTCCTGATTTTTTTACTACTAAAGCGTGGTTTGTTTGAGTAAGTTTTTAATTTTTTTACTCAACCTGGAATTAGCTTAAATTCTCCATCTGCCTGGAGAGTCAAGAGGAAAAATAAAAAAATAACTACAGATAAAAATAGATACACACTGATAAATCATTACTGTTTATCTGTGTGCATCTGTGGTTTTATATAAAATTGGAATTTTTGTTCTTGTAATTAGTGAAAAGCTTTTGAAAGTATTATTTTTAGTAAAATCAAAAGTGTATAAGCAGCAATAAAACAACTTAATTCTTGAGAATTGCTGTAGCTACCATCAACCCCCATACAACACCAAAGCGAATTCTGGTTGCGCGATAAACCGCAAAATTTGCATCTTCAAGCAAGCGGTGAAATTCATTTTGGGTATAACACTGCTGATGAGCCGGATCGAAACTTTTAAGGATAATGTCACAGATTTTACAAGTTAAATAATCTCTACACCAATCTAGGATAATAACTTTACCATCAGGCTTAAGAACACGCCTCATCTCCTTTAATGCAGCAAGTGGATCATCAAAGTAGTGAAACGAATTAGCAGACACAATCACATCAAAACTATCATTGTCAAATGGCAAATTTGATGCACTTGCAATCTGGAATGATACTTGAGGATAAGCACTACATTTCTGTTTGGCGATCGCCAGCATTTTATCTGAAATATCTACCCCAAAAATCTGTTGTGATGAATACTCAGCCAGCAGCAAACGTTCAAACTCACCAGTCCCACAGGCAACATCAAGTATAGTATCTGTTGGTGATATCTCTGCCCAAGTTTTCAGAAAAGATAGTGTATTAGTTATATAACTTTTCCAACGTAGATCGTAAACAGAAGCTAACTGGTCATACTGGTTACGAACTATAGTTTCATTCATATTGTTTTTTGTAAAATTTATTCGTGTTCAATAATCGGACAAATAGTGGAATGAGAATCATCCGGCTTGATTTCCCAACCAGAAAGCAACCCTGATAATTCTTGTCTCAAAATCAGTAATTGCTGAATTTGATCATCAATAGCTTGTACTTTATCTTCTAGTTTAGTTTTGATATGCTCACAAGGTAATTCCCCTTCATCATGAACATTTAAAAATTCCTTAATCTCTGATAAGCTTAATCCTAAACTTTGAGCGCGTTTAATAAAGTGTAGTCGTTCCAAAACATCAGAGTTAAATAATCTAAAGCCGCCTTCTGTTCTTCCGGATGATTTGAGTAGACCAAGTTCTTCATAGTAGCGAATAGTTTTAATTGGTACTCCGCTGTCTTTGGCAACTACACCAATCTGTTTTGCTTCTGCTTGAGCTAACATACTTAGCAAATCCTTAGTGAAATATGATTACCGATCATATACTAAACTCTCCAGCGAACTAGAGAGTCAAGCATAAGCAGTATCATTCCGTCATTTTTATGAGAAATGAATTTGAGTGGACACCTTTTCTTCACTAGCGTCTGCGGCTTGGACGGAAATTGCACCACGAAACATATTCATGCCGCAGCTGAAACCATACTCACCTGGTTTTTCGGGTGTGAACTCAATTGAGGTTAATTGATTGACTGGTAAATCAGCAGCAATACCAAAATCAGGAATTAGCACTTTCGCAAGGCAATTACTGGGATTTTCGCGCAGAAAGTTGAGTTGTACTCTTTGCCCCGCTTGGACAATAACATGATTCGGTGCATATCCCTTATCTACATTGATGGTGGTTTTCTGAATTCTTTGCTCTACAGTTGTTTCATGCTCATCGATTGAACTAAAGGATTTGGGTTGTGGTTCTTTCATCGTTTTTTCTTCCTTTATGACTGTTGATTGAATGTCTGAAGCTTCGGCTTGAATTTCACCGCGAAACATATTCATGCCACAGGTAAAGAGATAAGTTCCAGCTTGTTTGGGTGTAAATTCCACAGTGGTTACTTGATTAAGCGGTAAATCTGCGGCAATGTGAAAGTCTGGAATCACAACTTGTTCTAAGCAACTACTGGGATCTTTGCGTTCAAATTTCAGCCTTACTGGTTTCCCTACTTGCACCACAATTCGACTAGGATCATATCCCCCATCAACAGTGACGGTTACTTCTTGGACATTTCCACCTGTTGCCACTGCTTTCTGAGACTTAGGTTTACTCAGCAAGAACCACCAAAGTTGTAGGCCAAGTAGTCCCAATCCGCCGAGGGTGACGGCTATCTTATTCTCTAATGGCTGTTCAATACGTTGAAATTGATTAGTTTGGACTGTTGCAGATGAGTGCGTATCGTGAGATTTTTGTGCTGCTGCTTCACCAGATGCAATTGATAATACAATTCCTAAACTGGCTATACTACCGATGAGTGCTGTTTTGTTTACCATTGAAAAACCTCCTACATGGATATAATTCGTGGTTCGTAATACTTCTCTACGTTCGCGTAGCGTGTCGGAGACAGACGCTCCGCGTAGCTTGCTTCCACGGAGTGGTACGGCTGCGCTCAGTACAAGTTCGTAATTAAGAAAGTCAGCTATGGTCTGAGTTTTAGGGATTGAAAGAGAATTGGTGTAAATTATTAGCTACACTAGCGTTCCTGAAATCACTCCCAGCAGAAATCCAAATCCTGCTAAAGTCCCGAAAAATATGGTTTGATTGAACATTGTTATTTCCTCTATCCCAGTGTTTTAGGTTGGAAGTTACGTAAACGCAGCGCATTAGTAACTACAGAAACCGAACTAAATGCCATTGCTGCACCGGCGATGATGGGGTTGAGTAACCAACCGAAGAAGGGGAAGAGAATCCCGGCGGCGATAGGAATACCAGCCACGTTGTAAATGAAGGCGAAGAATAAATTTTGGCGAATGTTGCGAATTGTGGCGCGGCTGAGTTGAATGGCTGTAACTATGCCTTGTAAATCGCCAGAGATTAAGGTAATGTCACTAGCAGCGATCGCCACATCTGTACCAGTCCCAATGGCAATTCCCACATCAGCTTGAGCTAAGGCTGGTGCATCATTGATACCATCACCAACCATTGCGACAATTTTGCCTTCTGCTTGTATTGCTTGCACTGTAGCAGCTTTTTGGTCAGGACGGACTTCTGCTAAGACTCTTTTAATACCAACCTCGCGCGCAATACTTTCTGCGGTGCGGCGGTTATCGCCTGTGAGCATGACAACTTCTAAACCAAGTTTTTGCAAAGCTCTCACAGCCTGGGTGGAAGTGGGTTTAATGGCATCAGCAATCCCCATTAATCCTTTGATTTCGCCGTCAATTGCCAACCAAACTGCTGTTTTACCTAAATATTCTAAGCGTTCTTTGTCTTGTTGCAAGGCTTGAGTGTTAATACTCAACTCTTCCATCCACCGTTGTGTACCAATTTGCACCAAACGGTTAGAAACAACACCTTGGACACCGCTACCTGCGATCGCTTCAAAATCTCTCACATCTGCTAATGGCACTTGCTGAAATTCGGCATATCTAACAACTGCTTCTGCCAAGGGGTGTTCCGAATTGCGTTCTAAGGATGCAGCTAGCTGTATCAGCTTAAGTTCGTTGCCGTTACGTGTACCGTCAACTGTGAGAAAATCTGTAACTGTGGGTTTACCTTGGGTAATTGTGCCTGTTTTGTCCAAGACAATGGTTTGAATTTGGTGTGCTATTTCTAAGCTTTCGGCTCCTTTAATTAAAATGCCGTTTTCTGCACCTTTACCTGTACCTACCATCACAGAAGTTGGTGTGGCTAAACCCAACGCACAAGGACAAGCGATAATTAACACCCCGACTGTGGTAATCAACGCCAAGGTGACATTGCCCATGATGTTGTACCAAATAATAAATGTGAGGATAGCGATCGCAATTACCGCAGGCACAAACCATCCAGTAACTTGGTCTGCTAATCTTTGAATGGGGGCTTTTGAGCCTTGAGCTTGCTGCACTAATTGGACAATCTGCGCCAGTACGGTATCTTTACCAACTCTTGTCGCCCGAAACTTAAAACTTCCAGTTTTGTTGATAGTAGCTCCGATGACTTCATCCCCTGGGTGCTTTTTCACGGGTAAACTTTCGCCAGTCACCATCGCTTCATCAACTGTGGATGTCCCGTCAACGACTTCGCCATCAACGGGAATTTTCTCCCCAGGACGCACCAGCACCACATCGCCAATTTGTACTTGTTCAATCGGTACATCTATTTCTCGTCCGTTGCGAATTAACCTTGCTGTTTTGGCCTGTAAACCAATCAGTTTACGGATAGCTTCTGAGGTTTGTCCTTTGGCGCGGTTTTCAAATAGTCGCCCTAGTAAAATTAGGGTAATGACTACAGCACAAGTTTCATAATATACATCTGGTTGTAGCCCCTGACTGATGAAGAAACTAGGAAATACTGTAGGGAATAGGGAATAGAAATATGCTGCACTTGTACCTAAAGCTATTAAGGTATCCATTGTCGCGGCATGACGCTTAAAAGCTTTCCAGCTATTAACGTAAAAAGAATAACCACACCAAAACTGTACAGGAGTGGTCAGAACTAATTGCACCCAAGGATTATGCAACCATGTGGGAATAAAAGGTAGGTTTAACCCTGTCATCATTGGTAGTGAGCCAATCACCAGCACAGTGCTAATGATTCCCCCTACTGTCACCTTTTGCTGCAAATTGCGGGATTCTTTCTGGCGATGTCTTTTTTCTTCATCATCTTCTCCCGCCATCAAGTTTTGTTCTTGCAGAGGATAGGCAGAATAACCTGCGGCATCTACTGCCTCTTGTATAGCTTGTAAATCTGTTTTTCTGGGGTCATAATCAACTCTTGCCTGTTCTGCCCCAAAATTCACACTACATTCATTCACACCTGGGACAGAACTAATAGCATCTTCAATACTTCTGGCGCAGGAAGCGCAACTCATACCGCGTAGTTTAAGTGTCGCATTCTCCATTTCAAAGCTCCAATTATCAAGTCGTTTTCAAGACTGATTTCATCTTGAATGCTCCAGTTCACTGGAGTGTCAAGGGGGTAAAGGAAAAAAATTGGAACTAGGCAGAAATCCCTTTCTCAACTAGCTTTGCGGCTATTTCTCATACATTAACCGAACTGGGGAAAAATTTCTGTTCAAGTCTCTTGACTCTCCAGTGAACTAAATATTTGAAGATAAACTCCAGCAAACAATAACCAGCTTGATCTAAAGTTCGGAAAGCTTTTGGAATGCGCTATTGGCAAAATTTGCCTATGGTTATACCATTTCAGCGGTTCTGGCATAGTTCAGCGTCGGACTTGTAATTCACTGGACTAACAGCTATGAGCATCATCCATCTACCCTCAACAAAAACCACTGTTTCAAAATCTCCTACTGTTTCAACCTTAATTCGTCCCCCTTCACCTTCTCTGTTAATTGCTTTCTTTAATGGAGCCGTACTGCCTATTCAAGCAGCAATTAATGCTCAGTTAGCTCGGTCAATAGGTTCTTTCCCTCTAGCTGGAGATATTTCCTACTTCGTAGGCACTATAGTTCTCGTAAGTCTTCTATTAACTGGCAAATTCGGACGACCAAATTGGTCTGCGTTACCCAAAGCACCTTGGTGGGCTTTCTTTGGCGGTGCTTTGGGAGCAACTTACGTAACGCTCAATACTCTCAGCATTCCTAAATTAGGTTTGACAAACACAACAATGGCTGTAGCATTTGGACAGATGCTGATGTCACTGATCATTGACCAGTTTGGTTTATTTGGGGTTATGAGTCATATCGTCAGTGCGCCCAGATTATTAGGAACTGGGCTTTTATTAGCCGCAGTTATACTTATACAATTAGATGCTAAACACAGCCTCTAACTGACCAATGATATATCTGATATCTGCAATAATTCAATCCATCATAGTTGAGATTTTCTTTGTTCATGGTTACTGAAGGATTTTATCGTCGTCCCTTACCTCCTCCTAGTATTTCTTTTGCTTCCCCACAGGGGCGACAAATCTTTCAAGAAGCGATCGCATTAGGTGGTATGGAGGGTTATTTTCCTCTGGCTGAACAATTCCATACTCAATCAGAGCCAGCTTTTTGCGGGTTAGGTACTTTAGTCATGGTTCTCAACGCCTTATCAATTGATCCTGGGCGAATTTGGAAAGGTGTATGGAGATGGTACGGTGAAGAATTTCTCGAATGTTGCCAACCACTGAGTGCAGTTAAAAATCAAGGCATTACTTTTGACGAATTTGTTTGTTTAGCGCGTTGCAATGGAGCTAAAGTAGAAGCCTATCGTTATGACCAAAGCAACCTACAAGAGTTCCGAGAAGCTGTTAAGCAAGCCACCTTTCTACCCCAAGGTTTACATTTAGTTGTTTGCTATTCACGACAAGTTGTAGGACAAACTGGGGATGGACACTTTTCTCCAGTAGGAGGATACCATCCAGAACGTGATCTTGTGTTGCTTTTAGATGTAGCTCGTTTTAAATACCCACCTCACTGGGTTCCCTTAAATGTTTTATGGAATGCTCTACAATCCATTGATACTGCAACTGGTAAGTGTCGTGGCTATATGCTTATTTCTAATAAGAATATTTCCAGTCAAAACTTTTTTTATGTAGGAGTTGATATACATCAATGGGTGATGATTGCACCTTATTTTAAGGTTATTGCACCAACTTTACTGGCTCAAGAACAGCCAGATTCATTATTTTCATTGCTGGATACGATATTAATAAATTTGCCACCAGAGTTAACTTCTGTTCTCTGCATTACTGGAGATAATCTATCAAATGAATTTTTTGAGATATGGTGCTGTTTATTGGAAGAAATTAAATCGCATCCTTTATGGACAGTTACTCAAAACGTACTATTGACTAGAAATTTCTCGGAAACTTCTGTTATAGGAAAGTGGCACCTCCAAGAGAAAAACTTAACTTATTTACTAACAATGTTTCTTTTATCTTGTCCAGAGGAAATTTATCAACCGCTAAATGAGCGTTTGCGTTCTCAGATATATCAACTCCGAGAAGTCGATAGGCTGCCGCCACTGATGCGTCAGGAAGTAGTTAGCTTAAAAGAACAAATATTAGCGTTACAGAATTTATTTCAAACATTATCAAATTAAATGTACAACAGTTTGCATATTTGTGTAATATCTGTAGAGACCTTATACATAAGGTCTCTACATTTCTTCCTGTTTAAGTTTTTTCTCTTTTAGATGAGTGTGTCTTCATACAGAATTGGTATTACCTCTGCCTTTCTGTTTGTTATAAACTAGACTTTTTTTGATAATAAAGTCTACATCACTTGAACAGAAATGTTGAATGTCGTTACAAAACTTTACATGATTAGATATAGTAGTCCTATCAAGGGTGAAAATGTCAACATTTCATAATATCTTCCATCCAATGAACATAACTGATTTGTTGACACATACAAGCTTGAAGATAGCGGAATTTATCTAACATTTTATTACCCCATTCTTGAGGAACAGATACAAGTTGTAAAATTAGATAAGCGATGAGACTGGCATAAATTTGTATGCCAATACCATTAACATTTTTGGTAATTAATGTATCTAGTTTTAGGTGCATATTTAAAAATTTCCATAACAATTCAACGCCCCAACGTAAACGGTAAATATCCCTGATTTCATCATCTGTAACTGCCGCTTCTCCATTCGCAGGTAAATTCGTGACTAAGCGAAATTCTGTTTTTGTTTCTAAATCACAAAAATTAATTACCCTGTAAGCGGGAGAATCGGTCGCTGAACCGATTTTTACTAATCCAGTTCCCGATTCAAATTCTAGTTTCCAATTATTCTTAATTCGCACTACAAAATATTTGTCTTTTTGCACTAATTCTTGCATAAAATTTAGTCCTGCAAAACCTCTATCCATTACCCTAACTGCATCTGGTGGTAAGTTAGACATCATTTCTGACCCAAATTTGTAATCATAATCAAATCTATATTTTGAGATAGCTTGCCCAGATTTTAATATATTTTGGGCAATTTTTATCGCAGTTTTTTTAACATTCAACACTTCTGGCTCAATCCAAATTAAAACTTCCTGTTCCGAACCCAAAGAAGCAGATTTACCTGTTGCTGGATCATAGGCAAACCACCAGACATTACCTTGGCTATCGCGCCGTTCCCAAACTTCTGGTTCGGGTTCTTTATAGAGGAAGTCAACAAACCATCTCCAGAATTTTCCCAAAAATAATTGAATGCTGAATCGATTTTTGTGAGGTACTTTAGAATCAGAACTTGATGTCAATCTCTGATGTAACTGTTGTCTGCTTGTCATAAATAAATTCCCAGGTATAACTATTGAAAGGACAAAAAGTTATCCTTTCTTTTCGCAACTCAATAATTTAATTTTTAATGCTCCATTTAACTGGAGAGTCAAGAGATCACGAGAAAAACTTTTATGAAGCAAAATATAGTTATAAATTTGTATGAAGAAAATTAATTTGTAATTAATATCAAACAAATTTATACAAATTATTAAGATTGTATTCATAAGCTTGAATCTCCACCTAACAGGAGAGTTGACAATACTAGTAAAGTAATTGTTGGTGGAGATTATGACAAAACGTCAAATTGAGATATTTACAGCCAATTGTCCTCTTTGTGACGAAACAGTCCGTACAGTGCAAGAATTAGCTTGTTCAAATTGTGAAGTATTAGTCTATGATTTGCGTTTAAGTCAGGAGCAGCAGACTTATCTAGCGAAAGCTGAACATTATGGAGTTCAATCAGTACCAGCGATCGCTATCAACGGAGTGTTAGTGCTGACAGGTAAACCAACTCGTGACCAATTGCTAGCAGTGGGTGTGGGTCAACCCCTGAATTAAGCATGGATGTCAAACAAAGTCCAAACAGCGCGATTGCCTTTAGCAGTATCCTTCGGGTAATCGCATTTATTACTAGACCAGTAAGGATGCGATCGCCTTGATTATGTAAAGAAACGTGTACAAGAAGAATATTTCATCCTCTTTTCATCTCTATATGTAAATCTTAAATTATAGGTTTTTGTTGAAGATAAAACGATCTAGCTATTTGATTGGAAAGAAAATTAACTTAATTTTTGCAAGAAAAGTGAAACCAAAAAAGCTTGCATAATACTTGATGTCTGAGCAATTTTATTGAGTTTAATTTAAAATTTTTCGTCTCACAAGTTCCTCACAATCTCTCGATAATTTCATAAATATAAGTTGTCTTTAACTCTTAAAATGAGGTGGGGTTATGAAAACAAAAACATTGTTGTATGGCTTGGCTGGTCTATTAAGCACTAGTGCGCTCGCTGGATTAGTAATTTTAAATAACGCACAAGCTCAGGTTTCAAACTCAGAACATAATACTCATCACCAATCTACAGAAACTACTCCTCCTCCCCAAAGAGGGATGATGACTAATATGGATCAGCATTTCATTGAAAAGATGGTTCCCCATCACACTCAAGCAATAGAAATGGCTGATATCGCATTAAGTCGCGCTCAACACCCAGAAATTAAAAAGCTAGCTCAAGCTATTAAACAAGAACAAAACAGCGAAATTCAGCAAATGAAATCTTGGTATAAGGCATGGTACGGGAAAGAAGTACCTGTAACAGCCATGACTCGTCAAGAAATGATGGCAATGCATCAGCGTATGTGCCAACAGATGAACCCAGGCATGATGAAAATGCCGATGAACTGCAACATGATGGGTATGAATGTAGATTTGGCAGCATTGAAAAATGCACCAGATTTCGACAAAGAATTTGTCCGTCAGATGATTCCTCATCATCGCATGGCTCTAATGATGTCGCAGATGGCTACTAAAAAAGCTACCAAACCAGAAATTCGTAACTTAGCTCAGTCCATCATTAAAACTCAAACGGCTGAAATTAACCAGATGCAGCAGTGGTATCAGGTTTGGTATAAATCCAACCCTGAAGAAAGTTGAATTCCGGAGAGATTTTGACCTGACACGATTGATATCTGCTCTCAAGGAGGTCAATTATGTGGAATTTTTTTAGACGCAAGCGTCAACAAGATAGTGACAAGACTGCTGTAGACCCAATATGTGGCATGACTGTAGAAAAGGCTACAGCATTGAAGTCCGAGCGAGACGGACAGACTTACTATTTTTGCAGCCAGACTTGCCTGCATACTTTTGAATCACAACTAGCAGGATGAAGGAGTTCATTCAAAAATGACCAGAACTCACGAGCATCACGGACATAGACACGCAAGCATTGTACCCCAAGGTGGGATGGCAAAAGATCCTATTTGTGGCATGACAGTACCTAAAGCCACATCCTTGAAGACAGAACGAAGTGGACGCACTTACTATTTTTGTAGCCAAACTTGCTTAAACACATTTTTAGATCCTGAGAAGGAACTCAAATCTATGCGGACTCGCGTCACCATTGCGATGACGGGGGTACTATTTTTAGCAATTCTGCGAGCGGCTGCATTTTTGGGACTGGCAGCAGGTGTAAGTATCTTAAGCTGGGTGCCGATTTCTGCTCTACCCTGGTTCACCTGGGGAGTCTGGCTTTTTATCCTGGCTACCCCTGTGCAGTTCATTGGTGGCTGGTCATTTTACGTGGGAGCGTGGAATGCCATCAAAAGCCGCAATGTAAACATGGATTTCCTGATTGCTTTAGGAACCAGCGTTGCCTATTTCTATAGTGTGGCAGTGATTTTCTTTCCTAATGCTCTACCTGTTGGAGTTGAGGAACGTAGCGTTTATTTTGAAGTTTCTGCCGTCGTCATTGCCTTTGTTTTACTAGGCAAGTATATGGAAGAAATTATCAAAAAGAACTCATCGGCAGCAGTACGCAAACTTCTAGATTTAAAACCTGCCACCGCCAGAGTCATCCGAGATGGTATGGAGATGGAAATTCCGGCAGAGCAATTAATGGTGGATGAAACAGTTGTTGTCCGTCCGGGAGAAAAAGTACCGACGGATGGAATTGTGCTGGATGGATCTTCATCTGTAGATGAGTCAATGCTGACAGGGGAGTCACTACCAGTAGAGAAGCAAGCCGAATCTGCGGTGATTGGTGGTACTTTAAACAGAACCGGACTTTTCCGTTTTCGGGCGACTCGTGTGGGGGCGGAAACGGCTTTAGCTCAAATCATCAAAATTGTGGAGGAAGCCCAGACAAGTACGGCTCAAGTCCAACGGTTGGCGGATAAAGTGACGGGTTATTTTGTGCCTGCGGTTGTGGGAATTGCGGTACTGGCATTTCTCGGTTGGTTACTTGTCGGGAACTTTCCGCAAGCTTTACTGGCATTTATTGCTGTGTTAATTATTTCTTGTCCCTGTGCTTTGGGTATTGCTACTCCCGCCGCGTTGATGGTTGGTGTGGGTAAGGGAGCAGAAGCCGGGATTTTAATTCGGGGTGGGGAAATTTTAGAAAGGGCAGAAAAGCTCTCGACTGTCATTTTTGACAAAACTGGCACCTTGACTCGTGGTGAGCCTAGTGTAACGGATATTGTAGCTTTGGCAGAACGCCCAAACGATGAAATTCTCCGGTTGGCGGCGGCTGTAGAAGCGGGTTCAGAACATCCTTTGGGTGAAGCAATTGTGCGAGAAGCCAGACATCAGATGCTAGATATTCCCAAAGTGAATAATTTTGAAGCTATTCCCGGACATGGGATTCGGGGAGAAATTAATCGAGATAGGATTTTGCTTGGTAATCGCCGCTTGTTCCGCGAGCAAGGCTATCAAATTAATCCTGCAACAGAAGAGATACTGACTCGTTTGGAATCTGACGGTAAAACAGCCATGCTGGTTGGTTGTAATGGTTTGCTAATGGGGATTGTGGCAGTAGCCGACACCATCAAACCTGAAGCCAAGGAAGCGATCGCGGCTTTACGGCGGGAACAAGTTAAAGTCGTGATGCTCACCGGAGACAATCAGCGTACTGCCGAAGCGATCGCCCGTCAACTGGGAATAGATAAGGTAATTGCAGAGGTATTACCCGGTGATAAAGCCCAAGTTGTCAAAGATATTCAACGACGCGGCGAAGTTGTGGCAATGGTGGGAGACGGTGTTAATGATGCACCCGCCTTAGCAACTGCTGACATTGGTATTGCGATTGGTTCTGGTGCAGATGTGGCCAAGGAAACAGGTGGGATCATTTTGGTGAAAAACGATGTGCGAGATGTTGTCACCTCGATTCGCCTATCTCGTGCCACGATGCTCAAAATCAAACAAAACCTATTTTGGGCGTTTATTTACAACGCCATTGGCATTCCTATTGCTGCCTTCGGTTTTCTCAACCCAATTATTGCCGCAGCTGCGATGGCTTTGAGTTCCTTGTCAGTGATTGTTAATTCATCCTTATTGAAAGGATTTAAGTTATCTAGCACATAGTTCTATAAAAGGAGGTTTTTATGATTCATCAACACAAACATTATTCCTTCCAGCTTGATAACCTGTCTGTAAACCAGGCACTATTTATTATCTTCACTGTTAGTGTTTTTTTACTGCTAGCTGTTTCTCGCTCACCTCTAGTTTCTATCTTTCTTTACACCCTACCACTGGTCTTTATTTTGATGTCCCTTCCTATCTCACTTACGTTTTTTAGAAGAAAGCCAGTAACAAATAATTCACCCTTAATGTTGCCGCCAGCTAAAAAGCTGATTTCGCTGTAGAGATAGACAATTAGAGAATTTCAATTACTACAAATTAAGAAAACATGGCTCACCAACACAATCATCAATCCAGCACAAGAATATCAGTTGTCAAAATCGTATTGTTTGTCTTTCTCGCCATTATTGCCTTCTTTCTCATAGCAGAACATTGGGCCCATATACTTGGCCTTCCACCACTATTCTTACTTCTGGGACTTTGTATAATTATGCACTTATTTATGCACGGTGGACATGGCGGACATGGGGGAGGCGGTGGAAGCAATAACCAATCTCAATAAAGGCAATTAGCACAAAATAACTAATACTTCACCACAAGAAAGGAAAATGAATTATGAAAGATATCCCTGCTTATGGTCTTTGGTCTTTAGTAATTATCAATTCACTGATATTTATCATTTTTGCCTTCAGCTTCACAAAGCCAAAAAGTCCTCGTGATTGGCGTTCATTTGGTGCTTTCTCAGCTTTTATTGTCGCGTTATTTACGGAAATGTATGGGTTTCCATTGACCCTTTACTTACTATCAGGTTGGCTACAAACTCGCTTTCCCAAACTGGATATTTTCTCCCATGATGCCGGACATCTCTGGTGGACATTGCTGGGTTGGAAAGGCGATCCCCACTTAAACCCAATTCACCTTTTAAGTAACGTGTTTATTTTTGGTGGACTCATCTATCTTGGCTCTGCCTGGGAAGTCCTTTACAAAGCCCAGCGCAGTCACACGCTGGCGACTTCTGGGCCTTATGCAACAATTCGTCATCCCCAATATGTAGCTTTTATCCTCATCATGTTCGGATTCCTGCTTCAGTGGCCCACAATCTTAACGCTGTTGATGTTCCCAGTGCTGGTGTGGATGTATACACGACTAGCACGCCAAGAAGAACGTGAGGTGCGAGCAGAATTTGGTGCAGAGTACGATCGCTATGCCAGCAATACACCAGCTTTTTTCCCTCGTCTGGGAGATACTATTAAGAGAAGTAATACCTAAAAGGGAGAACTAAGTAAGTGAAAAGACAGGAAAGAATCAAAATCCTGTTTAATCGTCAAAACGCCTTTGCATTGGTAATTTTGCTCCTATGTTTAGCCGTCTGTTATTGGCTACTAAATCCCCAGGTAAATATATTAACACCAGAAGGATTTAGACAAACTGTAAAAAATTTAGGGTTACTTGGCCCATTTGTCTATATTGGTATCTTGGCTTTATCTGTAGTTATTAGTCCTATTCCCAGTGCGCCACTCGCAGTTATAGCTGGCACTATTTGGGGGACATTGATGGCAGGAATATACAGCATCATAGGAGGTTTTATCGGTGGTTTAATTGCTTATTTTTTGGGTCGAACTTTGGGGCGATCGGCCATTAAAGCTTTAACTGGTAAGATAATTTATTTCTCGAAAAACAGAGGAGAGACCTATCTTAGCTGGGTAATTTTTATTACTCGGATGCTGCCAATATTTTCTTTTGATTTGATTAGCTATGCTGCGGGAATTGCTGGTCTTTCTCTTCCTAAATATGCCCTGGCTACTTTTTTAGGCATGATTCCCTCAACATTTTTACTGACCTACATGGGAGGAGCATTAAGGGTAGGCACACCTTTAGGAATTGCTATTTCGATTATTTTACTGATTGTAATTATAGTGTTGCCTTGGTTGATTCGACGTTATAACTGGCTAGACCTTAGAGATGTTGTGCGTGTGGAATAAATATATATTTTTTTGATTTATAGGACTTACGCACGAGCTATGGAATAAACGAACCACAGAGGCACAGAGGACACGGAAGAATGAGGGTTTGAGAGATATAGCAGGTGACAGGTGACTCTTGACAGGTGACAGAGTTAAAAGGCTTTTACTGTCTACGTTTTATCATCTGTTGATGTCCTAACCACCTTGGCTGTTGCTATATTTTGCGTAAGTCCTGATTGATTAAAAACTTAAATTTTTTCGATTGCAATTATTCAAGCTTTCTACTCAGTTAATCAGAGGTGAATTATGCTATCGCAAAATCATCATCGAGAAAATCAACATAAGGTCAAAAGTTTATGAAAGTGGTATTCGTCAAGGAGCGCCTGAAGCCATTCATGTTGCAGACCGTTTTCACTTATTGCAGAACTTAGCTGAAACATTTAACCAAGTTTTCGCTACACATCATCAAGCTCTCAAAGCCGTCGATGAAGCACACAATCTTTCATCAATAACCCAAACTGATGGCACTGTGGTTGTACGAGTATCACGACCAAGCCGTGAACAACAGGCACTACAATTAGCAGAAGAACGTCGTGCTAGGCGAGTTGCTATCCATAGCTTCTTGGCACGCTTGTGTTATTCCTACATGTTCTTAAACATATAGTTTTTTGTACCAGTGCGTTTCCAGATTCAAGCCAGAAAAACCACGGCTTTGGGGTTATAATTTATGATATCAATCTTAGCTATCATGACTGCCAACAAGACCCCACCCAGCGAGATGATTCGCGTGCCTACTGTACTAATTTCTGTAGTACGCAACTTAGCAAAAATACACCGTGACGGTCATACAACAGCGTTACTGCAAGGCTTACAGGAAGTGATATCGCGTTTTGATAGCAGCGTTAAACTGGAAGCAACCACCGAATTACAGCAGGTGGAGGAAAAACTTTTGGAAATGGAAACGCACCTTTGCCAGCAAGATCAACTGGTGTCCACTAAACTGGAAGTCCTTGGTAAACAATTGGAAAAAATAGAACGGGCGCTTGCTTCTGGCAAATACGGTAGTCAAGCCCGTAGTAGCAGATCCGCATACCCATATCAACAACAACCAGTTGAAATAAAATCTTTTGCTCCTGAGAATTTAGCGCAACGATTGGGTGTCACTGCTCAAAGTTTGATTACAGAGCGCGAAAGCAAGAGTGAAAAAGAATTTATTAGTTGGTCGAGGAATCGTGACCCGATGAGCTTGGGGTGGACATTTCAGGAGCAAGACGGATTATATTATCCGGTTAGGCAGTAGTAGTCTCTACTTCTGTTTCAGAATCTCGCCTAACTCTAGACGTGCTAAATAAAATTTCATTAACAGTTAAATGAAGGACAAATCGTCCAAAATACTCAGGTCGGGAATTGGGGGCTGGAAGAAAGACTTCCCTTCCCCCAGGAGATGGCCTTTGGTAAAAAGTTTACTGTGAAGATTGCGGTACAAGAAACCCAATTGGCTGTTTATTTGAATGACACTTTTCTCTCTCATTACCAACATCGTGTCCAACCGGCGGAAATTGATAGTCTGCGATTAATCTGTACTCAAGGTAATCTGCAAGTTTTGTCGGTCAACATATCTGAGCCAGTAGTTAAAAATGATGATCCTCACTCTGATCTCGATATTGACCAATGATTCTAATGGATATGTTATTCGCGATGCTCAACGACGGTTGTTGTACTGAGTTATGGTTGAAATACTGATATGAATGCTTATTGCAAACTGTAAATTGGAGCTTTTTTACCCACTGCAACTGTTGCAAAAACTACCAACGCTGTGATGATAGTTGGTGTTGTCATCTGCTCTTGCAGAAATAATACTGAAGCAAAAATAGTCAGAAAAGGTTGCAAAAGTTGCATTTGACTGACTCGCACCACCCCGCCAATTGCCAGCCCATGATACCAGGCAAAAAAGCCAAGAAACATACTAAACACACTGACATAGCCAAAGCCTAACCATGCTTGTAATGAGGCGTGAAGTCCATGTTGAGCGATTGCAATAGCAACGGGAACTGTCAAAGGAATAGCAGACAAGACCAATGCCCAGCAAATCACCTGCCATCCGTTCAATTCACGCGATAAACGTCCACCCTCGGCATAACCCACAGCCGCAGCAATAACCGCACCGAGTAAAGCCAAATCAGTAATCTGTAATCTTCCACCTCCAGTTATGACTGCAAAGCCGACAACTACCGTACTGCCAATACCACTACATAACCAGAATTTGGTCGAAGGACGCTCGCCTGTTCTCAATGCACCAACAATGGCAGTAGCTAATGGTAAAATGCCTACTATGATTGCCCCATGAGATGCAGGTAGAGAGCGCATTGCCCAAGCTGATAGCAGAGGAAACCCCACAATTACACCTAAAGCCACAACAACTAAACTGGATAAATGCCGCCGTAATGGTATGGGTTGCCGAGTCACCTTCAATAACAAAGCTGCCAAAATAGATGCTACTACCGCACGCCCTAACCCCACAAAGGTAGAGTCCAATTCAGCTACTGCAAGGCGTGTTGACGGAAGTGTCAAACTAAATATTAAAACACCCAGAAAACCATAAGCTAAACCCAATGTTTCTGCATCTATGCTTTCATTGGTTTTATGGTTACGGACAAATTGATTGCCAGACTTGATTTTCATTTTTTATCTTGAAGAAGTTAGGGAATAGAAAATAAGCCTTCTCTGTTCCCTTGTAATTTGCGTTTTACCTTACACAGACTTTGCCGAATTTCTAGTATAATTCTGCACGTTAACTGGTAATTTAATCTCTGGTGATAGACGCGGATCTGGTATTGGCGTTGTGGTTGTTAATCGTAATGGCAATTCTCCCGCCCACACGCTTAAAGCGTAATCTTCCTCATAGTCAATTGGTGGTCCTGTTCTCACTTTGGCAGAGGCTTCTGTTATGGGTAGTGATAATACCAGTGTTCCGGCAAGTTCCTGACGGGTGGGAGAACGCACCTCGTCCCAGCGACCAGAAACAACGTGTTCGGTAAATGCTTTCAATGCTGCTAATTTTTCGGCTTCATCTTCCACAACGGTTGCAGTTCCAAAGATGACAACAGAACGAAAATTCATTGAATGACGAAAAGCTGAACGTGCTAACACTAACCCATCTAACAAAGTGACGGTGATGCAAACTTCGATACCCTGTTTCAGGTTTCGCAACATTCGACTAGCTGGGGAACCGTGGATGTACAAACACTCATCTATTCTGCCATAGGCAGTAGGAATCACAAATGGTTGAGAATCAACCACAAATCCGACATGACAGACTAAGCCTTCATCTAAGATTTGGTAAATCTCTTGACGCTCATACTTTGCTTTGTGAGGTAATATTTTGATTTGATTACGTTGGGTAATTGTTAATAAATCAGACTGGGTTTCAGTTGGTAATGAATTCATATTGATTGCTGTTGTGAATAAGTAGTTTGGGATTAAAAATTGTAGTTATTACCAAGCAAGAGAAAGAAGGTTTTGAGCAATTTTACGCGTTATATACTTTTTTGGCTTTTTGTACCTGTTCACTTAATCTACGAATCAACCAAGAGAATGCAAATCTAGCCGCATCAGATTGCTGTTCATAAATCCCAATTGTGAATAAACAGGTTCACCAGATGGGGAAGCATTTAAAACTGCATGGGTACAACCAATTGTTTTCAGATATTCCATCGCTTTTTTTGTTAATTTTGTGGCAATTCCCTGACGACGGTAAGCTGGTTGTACATAAACGCCCCAGATATATCCATCACAGCGTTCTCTGGCTTTCATGATATTTGGATACAATCCAGCAAATCGTTGACAACCGACAGAACCAATAATCAGACCGTCTATCTCTGCGACAAATGCCTGATATTCTAGTTCTCGACGGGCATGATCAATAAAGTGCAACACTGTGTCCAACCAATCGGCTGTAATTGCTTGGGGGGAAATGTTGTTATCTAGCCACATTTGATAAAAGTGTTCTGCAATTAGGGCATCTTCCTGGGGAGTTTCTGCCCTAATCTGAATCTTCTGTTGGGTTAGCATCATTGAGTTGTTGAAATCCTGTTATCAAGAAAGGCAGAGGGCAGGAGGGAGAAGGGAATACTGATTCGGATTTCTCTGCCAGTGACCGGAGGGAACAAGGGTTAAAGACCCCCACTGAACCTTGATTCAGTGCTTCCAAGTCAGGAGGGGTCTGAATCCCCTTGTGACTTGTTTCTTCTGCCCTCTGTCTCCTGCCTTGGTTATGACTAAGTTAGTCATTTAAGTGGACTTTAACAAGAGCCAATTTTATACTTTTATATAAGTCCACTTGGGAATTGAGTATGGATTTAGCGATCGCTCTAGATAGTCGTCTACCACAGCCACTTCATCAACAAATCTACGAAGAATTACGACGGGCAATTTTGACTGGGCGATTACTACCACGCCAAAAAATTCCTTCCACGAGATCGCTGGCCAAATCTCTAGGCATTTCTCGGACAACGGTAACACAGAGTTACGAACAACTTTTAAGTGAAGGCTATTTGCAAACAATTGTTGGTTCTGGTACTTATGTCTGCGCTCAACTGCCCGATGACCTGCTGCATTCTGTGCCTGTGATTACGGATGAAAAACAGAATGCTTCCCCTATTCAGCTTTCACAGCAAGGAACTCGCTTAACCAGCACACTATTCTCATTACAGACAGAAGTGAACACTGCGATCAGTTTTCGCTATGGAAGACCTGCACTGAACCATTTTCCCAGAAAACTTTGGTCTAAGTTGTTGTCACGGCACTGCAAGGCTGATTTAGACTGGTTGGACTATGCGACGGATTTTCAAGGATATCTCCCCCTAAGAGTGGCGATCTCTCATTACTTAGCACGGGCAAGGGCTGTACAGTGTGATAGTGAACAAATCATCATCACCAATGGGACTCAACAAGCTTTGGATTTAGTGATGCGGTTGTTGGTTGATCCGGGTGATAGCATCGCGATGGAAGACCCTGGATATTTGAGCGCCCGTCGGGTGTTTCTCAGTCATGGTGTAAATTTGTTGCCTGTGCCTGTCGATGACTCTGGTTTGATGGTAGAAAAATTGGCAAACAGCTATGAAGAAAGAATTCGCATGGTCTATGTCACTCCTTCCCATCAGTTTCCTACTGGCTCTACTCTATCTTTACCCCGGCGTTTGGAGTTGCTCTTATGGGCGCAACAGCATGATGCTTTAATTTTAGAAGATGATTACGATAGTGAGTATCGTTATGGCGACCGCCCTATTCCTGCTCTCCAGGGATTAGACCAGAGCGATTGTGTGATTTATATTGGTACTTTTTCTAAGGTTTTGTTCCCTTCGCTGCGAATAGGTTATTTGGTTGTACCACCACATTTAGTATCGCTGTTTGCCCAGGTGAAGTGGTTGAGTGACAGACAGCTACCAACTCTAGAACAAAAGATATTAGCAGAGTTTATTGCTGATGGATATTTGGAAAGTCATATTCGGAAAATGCGCTCTCTATATGACCAACGTCGTCAGGTGCTGGTGCAGGCATTAAATACACACTTTGGCGAACAAGTTACTATTTTTGGTGAGAATGCTGGTATTCATATCATGGTGAAATTTGACACTCATTTGAGTGATGAAACCATAATTGAACGTGCGGAAAGGGTGGGAGTAGGCTTGATGTCTGCTCGTTCTTCTTATCTTAATTCGTGGAGTCAGGGTGAATTTATTTTCGGCTATGCTGAACTGGATGAAATACAGATTCAAGAAGGTATTAGTCGATTGGCTCAGGCTTTTAATTAGTTACAAAGAAAGGCAGAGAGCAGAAGGAAAGAAGTTTTAATAAAAACTTTAGTTCTGGGTATAAAGCCCCGTTTAAAACCAGAATTATATCGAGACGCATAGCGCGAGATACAAAGCGTCCTTGCTTGGGGTACAGTTGGGATACCAGCAATTTGGGACATGATGTAAAGTTTTGTAAATTTAATTTTTCAAAACTCTTGATTTACCGTTGTTTGAGCCTCCATGTGAACTTGATTATTCAAATGAAAACATCCCTAAAAAGAGTCATTTATGGGCAAGTTTAAGAGGCTGAACTACGTAAAAAGTTGATTTTAGTGTGCAAAATTTGAACGTCTCTGTACCATTTTTTGGCAAATTAGTAAATTGTTAAATTAACTTTTGCAGCATTTATTTATATTGTGTCCCAAATTGCAGATATCCCGGCTGTTATGCATACTAGTACCGCCCCTCTAAGTGTTCGTAGGTTTCAATTGCAGGTAAAAATGGTGACCTGACTCTGTTTAATAACTCATAGTACTCAAATTTACTTTCATCTTCAGTTAATTCACTTGGCATTTTATACGAATATTGAATCTCATCAGCTTTCACTAAGCATTTCACATAAATTGGGCGAACATATTAAACTATTCCATAATAAACATTAGCGCTTAGTTCACACAGTTTTGTAAAGTGATAGCCACCAAAATCATCAAATAGCCAGTTATCGATATCTTCTAGAATTAGAATCTCCGTTCCTGGATCTAGTAAAACCCCACTATTCTTATATATTTTAACTATTTTTCCCAATATCGCATTTGATCTAAGAAGGGAGTGTTTACACCTATTGCCAATTAAATAAATAGCATCTTTCCTACACAGTCTAATTTTTAATTCTTTTCCTATATTAGCGGAGTATATTTCATAATAAAATTCATGATTAAGCCAAGTTTCAAATTCCTCAACAGACTTCTTCAGTGCCGCCGTACTTTCTAAGTTGCAGTCTAGCTGAGGTGATACTGATATTCTATGCAATAGCCTTAGCAGATTATCTCCGTCATTTTTCCCAGGAATAATTTCCTTATTAACAGCCGCAATAACTTCTAACAATAATATGAAAAAATACTTCTTAGCTGTGCTGTCTTGAGGCAATACACTTGTTACTAATTTTGATCGATCTTCTGGAAAGCAGCAGATAGCATAGTTCACATAACTCGTAATCAACTCGATAGACGAATTTAGGACACGTATTTCCTGTTGGATGTTCATCTTTATATGCTCCATAACTATTTATTATGCCGTGATCCTCACCGAAAAGACGGCGATCACCTTAATTCTTAAGCGTAGCCGACGATATCATGGAATGAACAGCCGACCAACCCCTTTGTAATTATCAATATTCCCTTTTTTTTGTAATTTGGGGAACACAAAAAAATAAATTACGCAATTTCACTCCAATCAAAACGACTTTTCTGCCCCCTGCCCTAAAAGCGATTGGGTATTTTTTTATTTGGAAATCCCTTGGTGTGATAGGTCATCCGGCATTTATGCAACACCAAAATTATCTGTTTATTTTCAACATTTGGTTGCCACCTTTTTGAAATTCATAAGCAACTGGCTGCACTTCTACATCAAACTGTTGACTAGAGAGGAGATTGACTACTAACTCAAGATAAGGTGACGGTTCACAATCAAGTTTCAATAAGGGGAAAATTCTCACTTCTTTTGAAATTCTCAAGAGTTCATGAATAGATGCAATATGAAAATCAAGAGATAGGTGATCTGAATAAAGAAATAGTAGATGAGAACAAACACATAGTTCAAATTGATGGTCAGCTAGTTCTAATTTTGGTAGAGATTGCCACAAATAACGCCCTTTTATTCTACCGATTTCATAATCTAGCAAAAACTTATCCATTGCTGCCAGACGAGCGTAACCAAGTTGTTCTGGATCATGAAAATTCTGCCAAATGTAACGGTCTACATTTTGCTTAACTTGCGAGATGATTGGTTCATAAGTTTCTTGTACTCGTTGTCTAATTAGGGTTCCAGAGAACTCGTAAATGGGATCAAGGGAGACAACTGAATATCCCAATTCTGTCATTTCAGCATTGAAACTTGCTGGACCATCACCACAGCCAAGAATTTTCTTGTTTAGGTCTATTTCAGATAGATTAAACATGAGCTTATACTCTTGTAGTGTTCTACCCCAAGGCACAACTTCGTTTAATTTCATAATTTTTCTGATTTAGTGATTGACAAGCTAGACCATAGATACCAGCACGCGATAGTGCGGTAAGGTTTCCAGTTTTCTCCTAATTGTTCTACAGTTAGTTTATTAGGAAGTTCCGGTAGACTATAAAGGCGATGGATAGCATTACGAATACCCAAGTCATCTACAGGTAAAACATCCCAACGATGTAATCTAAACATCAGTAACATCTGCACTGTCCACCGTCCAATTCCCTTAACTTCAGTTAAGATTTTGATGATATTTTCATCATCCATTAACAGCAAATCATCTATGGTGGGTAATTTATCAAATCGTTGTGCTAAGTCTTTCAGATATGAAATCTTAGGACGAGAAATGCCAACTTCTCGCAAAATATCGTCTGGGGTGTTGAGAATATCGCTGGGGGTTAAAACAGTGTAAAGTTGTAAAAATCTCTGGTGAATAGTTGTTGCTGCTTTACCTGATAATTGTTGGTAAATAATAGACCGACAAAGTGAAGATAATAAATCCCCTGTTTGCTGGACTTGATTGAGTCTACACTCCCCCACCTGTTCTATTACCTCGGCTAAAATTGGATCTGCTTGCTTTAATGTGTCAATAGCAACTACGTAATTCATGAAAATTTGAAGTCATCCACTCTGATTGGTTAATTGGTTATAATTCCCACATCTGTGCAAAAATTTAACAACCGTTCCCCTTCGTTTTCAACGTCTTATGCTCTCCAAAGGAAAGCATATACAGCAAAATTCAGGAGTTAGTCCTATGGCTATCTATAGCTTGCATGACGACGTAGGAGTCATACGCTACGCTATCGGCTTGTCTTCGACACACTATGGCTAACACCTCCCGTCAGGGATACGTGAACGCTCAGGGCAAGGAGTCAAAAGTAAAAGCCTCTTGGCAGGGTGGCGTATGCCTACGGCAGCTACGCTAGAGCCATGTTTTGATTCTAGTACCGCAAGGCGGAAGTCAAAAGTAAAAAGTAAGATGGAGTAAGATTTTTGGCGATTGAGAATGGTTGTTTCATTTACGCCGTGTTGTACTAGTAGTCTGTTAAATTTATTTTTACGGATTTTGAAAATCAAGAAACTTTGTATTTTATAGTTTTTGACAAATTTCTATCCGTCAATTACTTCTTGACAGACTACTAGCTTTGTACTTGATTTACTTGCGATATGCTGTAATTTTTTTGTGTTGCGCCCCGTTAACCTTATAATTACTGAAAATAAAAATCAACCATGCCAAAAAACTGGATTATTAAAGTAGATAATTATTTCCATGCTAACCCCGATTGCATTATCGCTACTGCCCATGTAGATACATTCCCTACAGACTTACCTTTAGAACCAAATATCAGAGAACCAAACCGCAAAAGTTCAACATACAGGCAAATCTTTGACTCTCTGACTACGGAACCACAGAAATTCTTCGAGCGTCACAGTGGTATAGTTCTGTGTGCCAATAAAGTTAAACCCAGTAAGGATAAAAAACACCTGGAACTAGAGGTTTTAGAAGCTGCTGAGGGTGGAAGCGATGGTATTATTAATGGTGGACACACTGTTTTAGCGTTTGATAGTGCTAAAAATTACAAGTATGACCTTAGCGTAGCACGGGTCAAAATTACTATTCACATTGGATTAGAAGAAACTGAAGCTAAAGATATAGCATTAGCATCAAATACTACATCACCAGTAGATTCTCGCTCTAAGGTCAATGCTAGGGGAGATTATGACTTTATCAAAAGTTATTTAGCCCAGTTAGAACTCAAAGAAAGTAGAAAATTTAGAGTAGCTTATTACCAGAACCAAAGTGGTGTTCCTAAAAATACCCATTGTAATGTTACCCATTTGTTCAAGTTACTAAATTGCTTGGATAGAAATAGATACAATCCTGAAGGTAATACGAGAAGTAAGCACCCGGCTGTTAGCAATACTCCTAGTCAACTTTCTGATGCTGAGAGGGAAAGATTAATTAAACTACTGCCTCTGCTTACTAAAGCTATGTGGATAGAACAAAGGCTGTATGAAATTATTCAAGAATATATCAGCAAACCTAAAAGAAAAGGGATCAATGATTTAGCATCAATTGATATGCGGAAAAATACCCTTTTGGCGGATAGTAAATATTCTTTTGGGTTTGGTGCGCCAGGAGATTTGGCGTTACCAATAGTTGCATCTTACAGGGTATTTCTAGATAAAGAATATAACTGGATTGTGCCTTTTGAGGATTTGGCTGAAGATTTTCTTCAACAGTTGTGGGACAGTTATTTTCGGAAGTATTTAATTTCCGAGAAAATTGCTGGTAATACGGTGGGTGCGAAAATCTGTCGTAATCAGGAAATTTGGGATAGTCTGTATATTTTTGCCCAAAGTTATCTGAATCAGCTTTTGGTGAAGATGGTTAATTCTGCTAAACGTGAGGAGTTGACGTTAAAATAGTTAGGAGAAAAACTCAGTATTTATTGTCATTATCTCCTTGGGAGTAATTTAGATTTTAACAAATCAATAAAAGCTTCAACAATATGGGTAATTTTGCTACCAGGAGAGTAGGTTGTTAATAAGGATAATTTTCTCATTAACAACAAACAAAAACCCTAGTGGAGCATAGATATAATTCTGCCCAAATGAATTTTACTATCAAACCCACATTCCGCACCCTTAAAAGTAAGGGTCGGTTTTTACAGAAGTGAATTAATGAAAAAAGTGTAAAAAAATACATTTATTTATAAAAAACAAGTTTTAGATAGGAAAATTGATTCAGATGTATTCTCAACAAAGAGCAATAAAGAATGAGGGTAATTTTCGGAAAAATCAATAAGAGAATTTTATTATTAAAACATAAATGCCTAAGTATAACTTATGTTTATCCAGAAATGAACTTAAAAAATCATGATAAATTAAACTCAGTAATTTTATTAATGAGTCAAATTGTCTAATAATTAAAATATTAATAAGATCAATAAATTAACTTATATATCTGTAGTAATTACGGCAAGCTTCTGGGAGGAATAAGAGAATATATTTCATTTCAGATGTCAAATTATAAAATTCTGTTTTTTGTTGAAAAGTAACAAGGTGAACTGATTGAAAACATTGAAATATCCACCGCATAGTTGGATTATTTATCGCTTTTTCTAATTGATTTTTTACAGTATAGTTTAAGGATTTTAAAGCTGCTCTAATTTCTCTTTGTGCTAGAGTATAAACTAGCAAACATAACCCCATTATCATTGCCAAGGCTTCTATTCTTTCTGGGCTTTTCAAAAAAATACTATCTGCTAAAAATAAAGGATTTTTGAGAAAACTAAATCCTCTCTCACATGATTGCTGCGCTTTATATTCAGACAGCATTTTTTCATTGCTTAGTTCTTTATCTGACAAAACATTTGTAGCAATTATAAACCTGCCTGCACTTAATATTTCTTGGTCAATAGCATCTTTATTTTCAGCAACTGTTGCTAAGATTTGATAGTATTTTGATTGATTTTCTTCTTTGATGTTGGGAATTTTTTCAGTAATTTCGATATTTGCTACCTGATGATATTTAAACTCTTTACTTATTTTGATTAATTCTTTTCTAGCATCAGCAGCACAAGCAAATTTTTCTTGTCCTAGCTTTTTTAATTTAGTTCGAGTATTTGTTAGAGCTTTTTCTATTTTCTTTGATAATTTATTTAAGTCAGACTTTTTTCTATCTTGACTTTGTACCACTAACCATCTTTGTTCTATATCTCCATAAATTATTTTCTTTTCGGCATAAGAATATCCTGATTTTTCACTTTTAACAAATTCCGATTCTGCTAAACTCATCACTAATTCTTTTGCTGATTTTATCGTCAATGGTACTCTAGTCAACCATTTGATACTCGACATTAACTTGATATTTGATTCTGTATATAATGCGCTATCTGCTACTATTAAACTATCAACCTGTATTCTTTTTTGATATTCAACTGCGATTTCTCCAAACTTTTTAGAATCAACTTCATTTCCTGATACTGTTTTTATATATATTGGTATATCTCCATCTCCTGAACATACTAATTGTGTAATAAATTGTTTTAAATCTGGACGATGGTCACGAGAATAACCGTAGGTCAGCTTTATCGCTTGAGGTGATTGACTCTCTTCATTTTCTTTTTCCAATGAACCTGATTCTTTTTGATTTTCAAATATCACTGATGGTAAACTATTTTCATATTCTCCATCTACATGAAATGATGTTGAATCCAAGTGTGATGAAAATAGTGATATCTGATATATTTCTACCGCATTTAAACTGATTGCTAAAAATACTGTATCTAGTCCTTTTATAAATAATTTATCTAATACTCTCCCCAGTTTATCATCATTGAGATATTCGGGTTTTACTCCTGCACCAATTAAGTGTTCACAAGCGATTAATTCAAAGAATTTTGGGAACATATATAAAGGCTGTGACATCATACTTAAGCCGTTTAAAATCATCGCCTTTACCACCTGACCCGCACTTACTTTTTCTCCTGGTTCTGAAGAGAGTAATTTATTAATTATTTCTACTATCCCAATTGAATCTACTATTCCTGCTACTATCCCTAAATGGTCAATCTTCTTCAATTCAATGTCTTTGGCACTAAACATGGCAACAGAAACTCCAGAAAAGTATCTGTTTAAATTTTCTCATTCTTCTGTTGAGTCAACACTTTTTTTAGTCTTTTTATGGTAATTGAGGACAAAGCTTTCGATGATTTTGAACTAAGTTTTCCACCAAAATAACCTCAGAACTAAAATTTTGTACTTAGTCGTATTTATTGACTGTATATTTAAGTTATTAATAATAATTCCTATTTAACTCTAATAAATTCTAGTCAATTCTCCCAATCATTAGTTCTTCTGTACTAAATATATCCGTTTTTTTGGGGTGTGACAGTTGTGGGTGCGGAATGTGGGATCAAATTTATGCGACAAGTAACTAAGCAAATTAAAGAGCGATACAAAATTGACTTACAATCTCAAGATATCGACTACGAACTCTGAAGATTGAAATAATTTGCACTCCTATTGATGCGAGCGACGATGTAACATTGTCAATAAGTACATAGAGCGATCGCTCTTTAGTGGAGCAACATCCAAAGGTAATTGAACTGTAAAAGTGCTACCTTTACCCAATTCGCTTTGTACATTTAATTTACCTTGATGTGCTTGAACAATAGCTTGAACAATGGCTAATCCCAATCCAGAACCGCCAGTGCTACGGGAGCGATCGCTATTGACTCGATAGAAGCGGTCAAAAATTCTAGTCAAATCATGCTGCGGAATACCAATACCCGTATCTTGAACCTGAATCACAGCATAATGGTCACTGCGATCTAGACAAACGGTTATCTTTCCTCCTTTTGGTGTGTATTGAACTGCATTGATAATTAAGTTAGAAAACAAGCGATAAAGCTGATCTGCATTACCAATAACATCCAAAGAAGTTGACACTCGTACAGAAGATGTTAATGTTACATCAGATGCGATCGCCAAGGCTGCAAATTCCTCTATTAAATCGTTAACAATATCATCCAAGCAGCAAATGTCTCGTTGCATTGGCATTGGTTGACGATCCAGACGAGTCAGCAGCAACAAATCTGTAACCAGAGTTGTGAGTCGCTGATTCTGACGCTGTAGAGTTTGCAGAATGTCCCGTGCTTCTATTTCATCTATTTGGGGCATCAAAAGGGCTGATTCTACTGTCGCTTGTGTTGCTGCTAGAGGTGTCCTTAACTCGTGTGCGGCATCTGCCGTAAATTGTTGAATTTGTCTATATGAGCGATAAATTGGTTGCATTGCTAGTCCTGCTAACCACCAACTAGCAACACCAACCAGAGCCATTACCATTGGTAATCCCAATGCTAAAATGAGCTTCACAGCAACAAGATAACTGTTGAAGTCTGCCAGACTTCGCCCTACTTGAATGTAACCCCAATCACGATTGTCTTGGGTGTGTAGAACAAAAGAAATTTGGTGGTAGAAATGTCCTTTGCTGTCTTTCAGAGTTTGCCAAAGTTCCTTGTTAAAGGCTACGGGTAATCCTTCTGGATAAGTTCCGGCGATCGCAATCAAGCGTCCGGAATTATCGAAAAAACGCACATAATAATTACCTTGATTGATTGCGCTTAAAATATGGCGTTTGGGATTTAACTGCTCTTGAATGCAGCTTTTATCAACTACACAAATATTGGGTAAAAGCTGCTGTATAACTGGTTCTAATTCACCAGGTTGCTGTAATTTTAGTTCAATACTGTCGTGTAGTGTTCCGGCAACAGACTCCAGTTCTCGATCTAATGTCATCCAATGGGCATGGGAAATCGCTCTGTAGATACCAAATCCGCACAGGCTTAAAATCAAAGCCATAACGAGGGCATACCACAAGGCTAAACGCAGGCGGGTCTGCTTAAACAGTTTATTTTGATTCATGGCGTGAGATTGAGACGATATCCTGTACCATGCAAAGTTTCAATCATATTCCCGCAGCCACTATTAGCTAGTTTGCGACGCAGCAAACGTATTTGAGCAGCTACTACATTACTTATGGGTTCTGCACTCACTTCCCAAAGCTGATTGCGAATTTGTTCAGTAGTCACAATTTGGTTTGGATGTTTCATAAAATACTCTAGTAACTGGAATTCTTTATTAGTTAAGGAAATCTCCTGTTTCTTGCCTGTATTATTTTGACTAACAACCATATTGTTACCGTAATCTAGAGTTAAGTTGCCAACAGTTAATTCTTGAGGCTGAAATTGGGGCGATCTCCTCTGTAGCGCCCGCAACCTTGCCAATAATTCCGCCATACCAAATGGCTTTACTAAATAGTCATCTGCACCTGCATCTAGCCCCGCAACTTTATCTTCCATCCTATCTTTTGCCGTCAGCATTAATACAGGCAAAGGGCTTTTGTGAGAACGTAGCATTTTGCATAACTCTAATCCTGACATTCCAGGCAGCATCCAATCGAAAATAGCTAATGTGTATTGTGGTGTCCACTTATTGTCTAAATATGCCCACGCATCATTACCATCTAGTACCCAATCAACCAAATACTTCTGCTGGATAAGAGTTCGTTTAATAGCTGCCCCCAAATCTGGTTCATCTTCTACTAGTAGCACTCTCATAGAGTTCTCCTGTCAACTTTGCGTATAAAATATTTCTTGTCTACAATACCTCCAGTCTTGCACCTTCACAGATAATATTAAAAACCTACCCCTGTGAAACCTCCAACCCTCTCCCTGCGAGCAAGGAAGACCTCATGTAATTGGGAAAAGCTACAAGTGTTTACAAGAATCTATTGAGTCATTACTCATTTTTACAAGTAAGTATGAAATCAAGATGAAATTCCAGCTACTTCCAGAATATTTATAAAATATTTTGGCGTTAAATAGCTATTAGACAAATTAAATTCGTTAGCGCTGTGTTTATGACACTGAACCTTGATCTATAAAAACAAAGCCCACAGTAAGTTGAGCTTCATTGCAGTGCAAACAAAAGTGTAGGTAGTAAAGTAAATCATAAATATCATTTTAATAACAATTGCAAAATCATAGCTACTGAATATTTCAGAAAATGAGCAAATATTTAAGACATAATTTAAAATTTCATCTTAATTTCATAGTCAGCGTTCAGCATAGAAATATCGGATATCTTCATAGTGAAATACAGGTTTTTATCGAAACTTGCTTTCAATAATGACTCTGTTATACCAATTTTATGTGAGGCTGCACAGAATCCTGAAATTCATTGAATGTTTCATCTTTATCTGTGTTCATCTGCGGTCAATTATTCTTGATATTTTATTCTATGCAGCTTCATATTAATTTGGTATTAGACATAAATTATTACCTAAGAAGGATGACTGCTATGGATACTTGAATAACTCTCTTCCCCGAAGAAGTATTGAAGGGATACATATTTTCTTTATTTACACTAGCACTAAATTGAGGCTGTAAATATAACAGAAGAAAAGCCTTATTGAGTGAACGAGTTCATGAAGTAGCAATCACAGTAATTTAATCATTTTTCTGATTTTTCTACTAGATGTTCAATATGAATTATCTTCCTAAATCTTTACCGTTCGAGAACTTTTCTAGTTCACAATTCAACAGTCGTAATAGATATACAAAGATTACAGCTATTGATGTTACACAGGCACTAGGAAATGTACCTATTGTACGACTTAAAAACATCTCTCGTGTATGTCTTGAATCAGAGTGTTTATTGAAACTAGAGAGCTGCAATCCTGGAGGATCAATTAAGGAGAAAAATGCAGTTTACCTCGTCAAGCGTGCGGAGGAAGAAGGACTACTTCTACCTGGTGGTACGATTATCGAGTCAAGCTCAGGAAATTTCGGCGTTGGTCTAGCAATGGTAGGAGCAGTCCGAGGGTATCGAGTTATTATTGTTGTCGATGCCAAAACTGCGCCACCGTTTAGACGAATGCTCAAAGCTTATGGTGCAGAACTTGTAGATGTACCGCTACATGAGGCAGACGAATCAGGCTCTATGCAAAAGGCAAGAATGAAACGAGCGCATGACCTTGCCGCAACCATTCCTAATGCTTGGTATCCATGTCAGCACATGAATCCTTGGAATACTGAGGCACATTCATACTACACTGCGCGGGAAATTGAAGCCCACTTTGCTGGTGAACTTGATGCTGTCGTGGTAGGTGTTAGCACGGCGGGACAAATAATGGGAATAGCTCGTTATCTCCTACCGCGATTTCCAAAAATACGTATTGTTGGCGTTGATGTGGTGGGTTCAGTGATTATGGGAACGCCTGCCAAACCGTACAAGATGACGGGTATTGGGTTATCTTTCTTTCCACCAAATCTCGATCTTTCAATGCTTGATCGCGCTTACGTGATACCAGAGGATATGGCTTACTCAGTGTGTCATGCACTTGCAAGTCATGAAGGATTGCTTCTTGGTGCATCAACAGGGGCAATTGTCGCTGGTGGTTTGCATTTGGCGCACTCTCTTGGTGCTGGTGCGCGGATTCTGATGATTAATCCAGACCGAGGTGATAGATACCTTGAGACAGTCTACGATTCCGATTGGCTTGATCATCATGGATTTACCTTGAAACAGGGGAAACATCTTGATGATGCGATCGCCTCACTGACTCCTCTGTCTTTCTAACTTCATCGGATAGCGATAAGAAATATCATGAATACTCCACCCCATATTGAGGAAAGTAAAAAAGCATTTCAGGAGCGATCGCTCCTGACGCTATTCACCCAGTTTATTCCTCTTTCCCTGTCCGATGTGGCAATGACTCTTGGTGATCCGCTTCAGACAGCGGCACTCAGCCGCCTTGCATTCCCGCAGGAGACATTAGCAGGAGTAGGAATTGTAAAAGCGGTAGCTGTATTTCTTGAAAGCCCGATTATCATGATTCTTCATGCATCAACGGCACTGGGGAGCTATGCCGCTTCTCGGCGTGCGCTTTGGCAGTTTACAGTAATTGCAGGAATCTCCCTTAGCGGTATCTTTCTGGTACTTACCTGGGAGCCTGTGTATAACTGGCTTCTTCTTGATGTATTTGGAGTCAGCCCTTTCATCGCCACACGAGGCAGAACTTCTTTTCTTTTGATGTTTCTGTGGCCGCTCGTCATTGCCTGGCGGCGATTTTTTCAGGGGCTTCTTATCCGTGCTAAAAAGAGTGTTCCCGTCGGATTGGCAAGTGTTGCACGATTTATTTGGGTAATTGTAGCGCTTGTAGTGGGAGTAAATTTCAGATTTGATGGGGCGCTCCTTGCAGGTGTCACTATGATGGGAGCAATACTCATTGAAGCGGTAGTTGTTACATGGTTTTATTCACATCTCAGTATTAACTCTATTCTTGACCAGCAGATAAAGCTTCACACGGATAACCTTCCTAAAACCTTTAAAGGTGTCACATTTTACTATCTTCCTCTTGCATCAACAATGCTTCTAATCTGGGGTGCGAGGGCAATACTCTTGAGTTTTGTTGCTCGCTCATTCGATAGTAGTCTTGCTCTTGCAGTGTGGCCTGCAACCTGGGGACTGGTTCTTTCTATTGCAAACGGTACAAGAATGGTTCAGCAAGTGGTAATTTCTTCTTATGAAGATACATCAAAGCGGATACTTGCTACTTTTGTAGTTCTTGTCGGTTTGGGGTTTACCTCGATACCGTTGTTTCTGGGGTTTACGAGCCAAGGATTTTCGCTTCTTCGTCAGTTTTTTGGCGATAACCCATCTCTTGTAGAAGCAGCACTTCCCGTCATACAAGTACTTTCGTGCTTACCCCTCCTCCTTGCACTCCAAAATACTTTTCAAGGGCTTCTAATTCACCGCGCAAAGAACTGGTTCATTAATCTTGCAACATTAGTTGCCGCAGCCCTCACCTTGATAGTATGTGGAAGTCTCATTTTCACCGGACATAGTGGAGCTACTTCAGCAGCCTATGGAATGATTGCGGGAATTGTGGGAGAAATTCTAGTCCTTATTTTCGTACTTCAACATAAATAAAAAGGAGTGCGATCTCTTTCCTTCCCTTTGCTACGTAACACTACCGCGTTGGCACAATCTGTTCGTAGAACTTACGGGACGCTTTGCGCTTAGGAGACGCTACGCATAGCTTCCCCGTATCTATTACGGAATCGCAGGAAAGGGGTACGCTTTTACCGCAGACATCGCACTCCTTTTAATTCAACTGTCTTTATCCATTTTAGACAGCATTGTGTTTGTGTGTGAGGGCATAAACTTGAGGGGGCGCTACCGCTATCAGTTAAGTGAAGATCCTTGGCATCGTATAACTTCTAAAAACGGCGTTGCTGAATCATGAAATGATTTGGTTCCGTGAACGAAGTTTCAATGTTTCCAGCCTCTAATTCATCCCGCAAATATGCAACGCCCTAAAAACTTATCTTGCCTAGTTATTCGGAGTGCCTATCATCTCATGCTTCTTGTTCATCTGCTGTGTATTCATCATATTTTTGCAACAGCTGCATCCGGTTTGAGTGGGCTGCTGTGGAGTCTCGTTAGCTGGCACTGGCACTGTTTTTTGGCTAATTTGTTGTTGAGTCTGATTTGCCTCTTTTGTAGTAGTGCTGGAAGTGGCAGTCTGAGTACGGCTCTCTGCTAGACTAGGACTAGCAGACAATGTTAGCAGCGCAAAAATAGCTAAAGTTCCGGTTAATACTGTCTTCATACGTGTAGACATATTCTCTTTGACCCTCTATGTTTTTATCGATTTGTGAGTTCTTGAGGAACTGAAACTATATTAGAATCTCCGGTCGAGTGGAGAGTCAAGCGGTCAATCTGTATCGTCTAGATCAAGGATAAGTCTGAATCTGAGCTAGACCTAGTGGAATTGCTTCCGTGAATCCAACCTTTTTGGCGTAAACTTTGTATTGCCAAGTCTCGCTATACATTGGGGTATTAACCCCTTTCATCCGAATTGATATGGTTGTACCAGGGGCTACTGGCTCCGAAAAAGCTATAGTAGCTTTTCTGTTGGTCATGGAAACCGTTGTAGGAATTTTTTGACCTAATTTACTTTGGACTTCAATTCCTCGATCAATACTTATTCTTTCTGGTAAATCAATCGCCAATTCTGAAAGTGCTTTACCTTGGACATGAACATCAAACTTATGAGTAGCATTTAGGTTACCAGCATCATTAGGAACCGCAGCACTATTTCCTAAATGGGAAAATTTACCATCATTTGGATTTTTAGCCCAAGCAGTAGGAACTGAAGATGTAAGAACTAAGGTAAAAGCAACCGCGTAAATCAGCTTTTTCATGGATATTCTCCTTATTTAGTTAATCAATTATCTATATAGGAATCCAACTTGAATATTGCTATACATACTGAAAACAAAACCTTGTTTATCAGGCTTTTAGTCAGCTTAATTTTTCAACAATCAAATGGGATTTCTATATATTTATAATTATGAAAGCTATTGATGAAATTAAGATGAAATATTGTTATATCAAGGGAAATTTAAAATGTACTTATTAAACGTAATTACCCAAAATTATTTATGATTGAATTATTAAATATCTAAATTTAAAAGCAATTAAAAATCCTCCTGATAATTAACTAAAAAATCAGTTAATCATCAGGAGTTTTATTTGGATAGCCCAGATTTTAAGGACTAATACGAAATCTAGCTACACCTATAGGTATTTTTGCATCACTACCAATGAGATTAGCAGATAAATAGTAGACAGGACCATTACCAAGAAACGGTTGTTTGATATTTTTGATGTCAATCTCTAGCTTAGTGTTAGGAGCAACTGGTTCAGCGAAAGCTAGTAGTATAGTCTTGCTATTCAGAGAAACATTAGTGTTAATTTTCTGACCATTCTCTTTGTTTACAACAACATCATTAGTATCATCGCTCCACCTTACACTACTTGGAACTTCAATATTTAACTGCGAAACACCTTTGCTATTTTTAGGAACGTGTACTCGCAAAGTATGTCTAACAAGCGCCCAGCGAGTCGGAGGAAATTGGTAGTTACCATCAACATGAGGAAGACTATCATTTTCTTGATTGGCATTTACATAGTTGGCAGGAATTAAAAATGCAGCAGCTAGAGTAGATATAGCAATATAAGATAGCAATTTTTTCATGTTTACTCCTAATCTAATTAGTAATCTCAGCAAATATTTAGATTCGTGTTTTGTAAGCTGTTATAAACTAATACATAACAACTAAGTAAAGATAGAATTATCTATCTCCTAGATTCACGCAAGCATCAGGAGAAGTTATAAGTCTTCTCATTAACTCGGTTACTGTTTTAAATCAAAAAGGTCTACTACCTTTATTGATCAGTTTGACAGGTCTTAATGAAATCTGGATGAAATTTTTGATTAACATGAAAATCTAAATATTAAAATGTAGGGAATTGAGCTACACCAATGGGAATCTCTACCTCACTACCAACAACTTTAGCTGAAAAGCGGTATACCGAAGCTGGACCAGTAACTGGTTGTTGAACTTTATTAAAATTCACTAAGAGTTTAGTGTTAGAAATAACCTCTTCAGGAAAATTTATAATAATCTGTCTGCCATTGACGGAAATATTAGTATTAATTTCCTGACCCTTTACATCCAAAACATCAATGTCATTACTCACAGCGACAGTAGGTGGAGTTTCAATAATAAGTTGGGAAACAGCGTTGTTATTTTGGGGGATGTTTAACCGAAAAGTATGTTTTACCAACCGCCAGCTATTGCTAGGATATTGCAATTTATTCTCAATAATACTCTCCTTAGCATTTGCATGACCAAAAGAAATGAAAGCTGTAGTGGTAAGAGCAAACACTGTACCTGTGTAAATCAATATTTTCTTCATTTTGAATTGTTAAATAGTCATTATGTCAAATAAGTTACGGTTTTTTACTGAATAAACCTTTACATAATAAGTTTGACAGGTCATGATGAAATTAGGATGAAATTTTGACTGGTTCAAAAAATAATTTGTTGATGTTGTGTATTGAAAATTATACTGCCAATTTATTGACGGTTATACAAACTTAAGGCAGCGCATTGGGGAGCTTTGCCGACTTGAAGCGACTGCCGTGTCGTCGTCAAAGACGTTCTGTAATTGAGTTTTTTGATTCCTACGGAGCGCTTCGCTATCAAGCCATTAAAGCTATGGTTAATCACCCCGGATTTAATCCCTCAAATTTAGACCTGAATCCTTACTTATAATCTTCTTTTATAAATGTTTCGTCTGCTTTTAAAAATACTTCCTTAACTTTGACTGATGCAAATTAATTAATACATTTTATACACTCTTGTCAAACATAAGGTTTATGGTATATCTTTACTTGCAATCGAGCAGCAAGCAAAATGCTTTTGATTAATGAATCACCCAAATTAGTTTTCAGAGGTCAAAAATGACTAATTTTTCTTCTACTTCAGTGTTGCGGAAGACCGCAGGTCTTACTTTGTCTAAACCAGTACAAGTAACACTTTATATGCTGCTATCTTCTTTGGTTATCTGGACTATTTTGTTCTCTACCTATCCTGCGGCTCATAACACGGCACATTCAGCGCGTCACCATACTTTAGGCGTTGCGTGTCATTAAATTATTATAATCTCAAGATTTTTCAGATACATGAGATTTTGCTAAAACACTCGATAAAATAACGCCACGAGGATGGCGCAGATTTCGCGCCATTTTTTGAGATAGAAGTAATTTCAAGTTTTGTAAAGTAAAGATACTTTGTTTTTCATCTCTGCATTATTTTGCTTTGATTTCATACCATCTCTGATTTATTGTCAATATTTTTACTGGAATTCTTCGCTCTGTAGTGAATAGAAGCTGATAAGGTAACTTTTACTGACAACTATCAAATATTAACTGAAGACACATAGTTTACGTAAGGTTTTATGAAAAAATATCGACTGTTTGGGGCGATCAGTGTTGTTTGTGTTGCGTTGTCAATTCTTTATTCCTTTGTAGGAGTTTCCCAAACTCCTACACCCAAAGTACAACTCTCTACCGACCCACCCCTAGAACGGATTCATCCTTTTGAAGCAGGAACCGATAAACCACAATCTCCTGTTAGACTAACGCTACAAGCTGTTGATGCTGTAGGTAAACGCTTAGAAAATACCAAAATTAGCTTACAAATTCTGACACCACCACCTAATCCTTGGTTGACTACAGATTTCCCCATTGTCGAGGGAACAAAATTACTACAAATGGATGCGGCTGCACCTGATGGTAAGTTGGAAATTCAGCAGATGTTACCTATCCGTGGGAACTACCAACTGCGGGTAAATGTGTCACCCTTAGTAGCAAATACTTTTACCCCCTATGAACAAACCTTGAATTTGAATATCCAAGAAAATCCAGTTAAATACAAATATTCTGCTGTTGTTGCAGCTATCTTACTATCAGTTGGATTATTAGGTGGTTGGGTGATTGGCGGACAAGAAGAACTACAACAAGGAGAAATTGCGCCGCAATCTGTGCGTCTTTTGTTAAGTGCATTGACAGTGGTGGCTATAGTAACTTTATTGTTTATTAACATTAATGCAGAAGTTGCAGAGGCTCACGGTAGTGGACACTTAAGCGGTAAAGAAGAAATTGCACCATCAGTCCAAAAATCTCAAGGATTAGAAGTCCGTGTTGAAGGAGATAAAAGCGCAACGGTAGGAAAACTGGCGAATTTAACAGTGAATGTAAAGGATACTGCAACAGGACAACCTATCAAGGATGTAGCGTTGCAGGTTAAGGCGATCGCCCTAGAAGATAATTTAACAGTCTTTGCCTACAAGGGAGTTACTGACCAAGAAGGCAAATTAACGTGGCAAGAGCAATTTTTTGATGGCGCACCTCATAAAGTTGAGGTCGAAGCAACTCCTAGCCCTGGATCTAACCGTCAATTTCCACTGGTGAAAGTCGCACAAGAAGTTGAAGTTGAGGGAATTGCACCGCCAATGTACATCCGGTTGATTGGTTTATTCTACTTTACTGCCATTGTGGGTATTGGTATGGCAATAGGATTGCTAATACAACAGCGGCGAAAACCACAAGCTGGGGCAAATTAAAAGCATCAACGCTTGACACTACGCCGTATCAATATTCCTAAAATACCCAGTCCTAAGAATACAGCACCAGCGATCGCCGGAATATTCCACTCTTGTTTAGTCGTGCTAGTTGCAGTCTTTTCTGACTGGGTTAATTTTTTGGATGAAGGAGATGGTGCATTCACACCAGATGCAACCGTAACCTCATATTTCATCTGAAATGATTGGAAATTACCTTCAGTTTTAGGCGTACAGTTTAACTCCAGTTGATAAATTCCAGTATTGGGAAAGACAATATCTGCTCCAGGAATGTCTTGATATTTTTCAACTGAGATAGCTTTGACAATAGGCTGTAGCACTGGTAAATCACCAGATTTACGAGGTTGTGGGTAAACAGCCATTTGACAATTAGCCTGGTCTAGTGGCAGGATTTTTCCTCCTTTGCGCGTAAGTGCAACCCAGGCTTTAGCATATTCTCCAGCTTTGGGAGTATGGTAAGGCTCAATGTGCCAAGTGCCTGCCACATCCCCTGATACTTGAATATTGTGAGCAGTAGCAGGAGTCACAAATAAGGCGAAAAACAGCGTGTAGCCTAGAATTTTATTGATAGTTGATGGATGTAACATTTTATTTGTAACCTTCACACAAGCCACAGCCTACGTCAAAAGAGAAGCATTCAAACTTAACTTTTTCGGAGATGTCTATTTATATCTTTTAGGAAAGTATTCAATTTTCAATTGCTTGCGCGATAGCGTTCGCGAAGCGTGTGCCTTGCACTCAGCGCTCCGTAGGTGATCGCTAACCCAAATCTAGCTCACTCAGTATGACGCTCGCGATCGCTTCGTCTGTCAAGGGTAAGTGAACGATGAAAGTGCTACCTTTACCAAGTTGGCTTTGCAACTGTATACTACCTCTATGAGCCTGAACAATTGCTTGCGCGATCGCTAATCCCAATCCAGATCCACCAGTACGACGCGAGCGATCGCTATTCACTCGATAAAAACGTTCAAAAATTCGCTTTTGCTCCGGCGACGCAATGCCAATGCCTGTATCTTTAACTTCAATCACTGCATCAGTATTGCTGCGTTTGAGGATAACAGTTACACAACCACCAGCAGGGGTATATTGAATAGCATTAGCAATGAGATTAGAAAGCACACGTAACAGTTGGTCTTCATCTCCCATCACGTATAAAAACTCCTGGCATAAAACCGAAGATGTTAACTGCAAAGAAGCCGCAGCCGCTAACGCTGAAAATTCTTCTATCAGGTCATTAATCAAAACATTCAGACAGCAATGTATTTGTTGTGTCGCTAACATTTGCTGTTCCAATCGAGACAGTAACAGCATATCCTGAACTAGTTCAGCTAGGCGATGATTCTGACGTTGAATAGATGTCAAAATATCTTGCACTTCCTCCGGCAGATACTCCATATCAAATAAAGTTTCTACCGTCGCATTAATCGCTGCCAGAGGAGTACGCAACTCATGAGAGGCATCAGACGTAAACTGTTGCATTTGTTTATAAGACCTGTCAATTGGTCGCATTGCTAACCCTGCCAGCCACCAACTAGAACCGCCAACTAACAATACCGTAATTGGCAATCCTACCGCCAAAATTAACTTCAAAGCAGCGAGACGACTATCAAGGTCATTGAGATTACGCCCTACCTGAATATAGCCCCAATTTTGATTATCTTGAGTGTGCAGCAGTAGAGACTTTTGACTGTAGCGATTGCCTTGTAAATCTTTGACTATTTGCCACACTTGGGTTTGCACAGTCGGTGGCAATTCATCAGCTTGGAAACCTGCCACTGCAATTAACCGTCCTGAACCATCGACAAAACGGATGTAATATTGCTTATCTTTGTATACAGAACTAAAAATACCGTGTTCATCAGGGGTGCTTTGACCGTGACTCAGGATCTTTTGGGTAGGGCAACTGGACTCAGCTAAACAAATATTTGGTAAAACCTGCTGGAAAACTGGCTCTGTCAGACCGGGTTGTTTCAAATTCGGTTCAATTACATCATGTAGTGTCCCTGCTACCGATTCCAGTTCCCGGTTGATAGAAGCCACATAAGCATCAATAATTACCTTGTAAACCACAAAACCGCACAAGGATAGAATCAGAGCCATAACTACCGCATACCAGGTAGCCAATTGCCAGCGAGTCTTACGAAATAGTCGAATCTGCATTGCCAGGATTAAAACGATAGCCCATACTAGGGATAGTTTCGATTAGCCCATCACAACCATATTCCGATAACTTGCGTCGCAAAAGTCGAATTTGGGCTGCTACTACATTACTAACGCGTTCTGCACTAAAAGCATACAGATGATTCAAAATTTGGTCGCGGGTAATAACTGTATTAGGACGTTTCATCAAGTATTCTAATAATTGGAATTCTTTTTTTGTTAAATAAATTACCTTATTTTCACCATTCGGGTACTGTCGAGAAACTGTACAATTACCGCAGTCTAGGATCAGACCACCAACTTGCAATTGTAAAGGCTGGAACTGAGACGTAAGCGATGCGCCTCCTAAAGCAGATCGCCTTTGCAAAGCCCGCAACCGTGCCAGCAGTTCTACCATACCAAATGGCTTTACCAAATAGTCATCAGCCCCTGCATCTAGTCCTGCTACCTTATCTGCCATGCTATCTTTAGCAGTTAGCATCAGCACTGGTAAAGCATCACCCCGATCCCGTAATCGCTTACATAGTTCTATCCCTGACATTCCTGGTAACAACCAATCAAAGATTGCCAGTGTATATTGAGTCAAATCATCTTCTAAATAAATCCAGGCTTCGTTTCCATCCAAAACCCAATCAACAATATATTTTTCTTTACTCAACTTTCGCTGAATCGACGCACCCAAATCTGGCTCATCTTCAACAAGCAAAACTTTCATAAGCAGCAGATGTATTTTAGTAATTTGTTCATTAAATTAGACGCAATTGAGCGACACCAATTGGTAACTCTGCATTTATACCAGCGAAAAGGTTAGATATATTGTAGAAATTATTATCAGTAGTGACTGCTGTTTTTTTAACATTATTCATTGTTCTATTCATTACGCTTTCATAATCACTTTACTAAATTCATCAATTATTAGAATTATCTTCAGTGAAAGCTGTTACCTCTTAATAGCTTGACAAAGTGAGATGAAATTTGGGTGAAATTTTAGCTAGATACAGAAATTTCTTAAAAAAAACAAATAAATGACCTTTGATGAAGATATTTTAGTTTTGTAAATGTATAATTTTTTATAGTATTAAAGCTATCTCTAACGGTGTTTCAGCTTATAATGATGTTGACAAATAGTTAAAAAAGCAAGATATTCATACTGAATATTTTGTCATACATTTAATTGAAAATATACTCTCGTAGATTTGTTTGGCAACGACGGAGGTAACTCAGTGCTTGTTTTTCTAAGTAACGAACTCTTCTCTCACTAATGTTAAGCTGTTGAGCTACCTGCGCCAAAGTAAGTTCGCAATCGTCTTCCAAGCCATAACGCAGAATTAGGACTTGTTGCTGGTGTGGAGTTAATTCTGTCAGTGAAAGATAGATATCTTGACTCATTAAATCTTGAGTTAATTGGGTTTCAGGTGAGGCTTCTAAAGCTTCTATTAAAAATTCTTGCAATTCTGTGTCCTCGTTATCGCCCACTTGTTTATCAAATGAGATAGGTTGACGACATATCATCAGAAGTTCGCGGATTTTGGCAGGGCTTAATTTCATCTTTTCTGCAATTTCAGACACACTAGGAATGCGCTTTAATTCCTGAGATAGTTCCCTTCGCGCTTTTTTGAGTTTATTCAATTTTTCGGTAATATGAATTGGCAGTCTAATAGTTCGTGATTGCTGAGATATTGCTCGTGTCATTGCCTGACTAATCCACCAATAAGCATGGGTAGAAAATTTATAGCCACGAGTGGGGTCAAATTTCTCTACGCCACGTTCTAAACCTAGTGAACCTTCCTGAATTAAATCCATAAACTCCACATTTCGTCCTTGATATTTTTGGGCAATGGAAACCACTAAACGAAGATTTGCTGCCATCATCTTTTGCTTCGCCTGTATACCGTGCTGAAAAATTTCCTTCACTTTTATTTCACTAAGCTGTACATATTTAGCTAATTCTTTTTGAGATGGTTCGTGATTGAGTTGTTTTGTTAAAGTTTCTTTCTGTTTATATAAGATAATCATCTGCTGTACCTGTTTGCTATATAAAATTTCTTCCTCATGAGTCAACAATGGTACACGAACAATATCTTGCAGATAATTCCGAACTATATCTGTGCTGAATTTAGTCTTTGAAGTTGTTGTAATTATGTTACGATTTGGCATATATTTAGTATTTTTTGTGTATGTAAAAATTACAGCAGATTCGATGTTGATGAAGTACAGTAACCGATTGAACTTCAAGCTTGAAAACTACATTCTGAAATTGGTGTACCTCATTTACTCCAAAAGTGCTGTAAGTATATTTATATAAATTATTCATTCATGTTACGATAAGTAGCTACGGCTGAAGGAGAACTCCGATTGAGGTAGCGGAATATCCAATATTTAAAAATTGTATCCATGATGACTGGTACAGTAGCAATAAATAAAGAAGTAAGACTTTTATTTTCTGGTAAACCGTAATGTTTTAAAGTACTTTCTAGAATTATTCCCCAACCATAGGAGGAGTGAAACCCGACAAATATATCTGTAGATAGAATAATTAAAAAAGCTTTGGCAGAGTCGCTTAAACTATAAGTTATATCGCCAGCAAAAGACCCAAGAATAGATAGCTGCTGCTTATTGGTTAAAATTAAAATAATTAATGTGATGGCTGTAAGTATATCTGTAAAAACATTTGTTACTGCATTAATACTTTTAATTTTATTGTCTGCTACTAACGCAATAGCTTTTTTCTTAATCTTCTTTTGAACAAGCTCGTCAGAGAATGTGGTGATTTTACCTATTTGAGCTTCAAAATAAACACTTTGCTCAAATCTCTTGAGTTCCGCTAAGGCTTTTTCTTCTTGAGAAGAATTTAAGAAAATATTTGACTCTTGTGAATTCCAGAATCTCTCAACTAGGGGAGTGATTACAAAGTTTCTCGAAAGCTGATTTATCAGTAATGGAACTACAATCAAAATTAACAAAAAACGGACTGAGGAAATTGTTTGAAGTCGAGAAGCGCGAAACTCTTCAATAACCTTTGTTTCGGCATTTGGATCTAACTGCTGCTGAAATTTTCCTATTGTCCGCAGGATAGAGCGAGGAATAAAGCTCATCTTTTGAGATGATGACTTTGGTTTCATTTTAATTTATAGGCATCAAAATTGTAGTTGCACCCATAATTTAGTGAGGCAACTGCGGCGTTTTAAAGAGCTATAAGATTTACAGCAGTTTTCACCTATTTCAATCACATCTATCATAGGGGTTCAGCATTGCGCTTTACCCCTACAATATGGTGTATTTACAGTCAGATACTGTCAGACTTAAGTCTCTAAATTCTACTTTACAAAAATCGTGTGAAATTCAGATGAAAAATCAGTTTTTTCAAGATGTTGTTCCAGTTTGATACTGAATCTGGGCTATTTACCCCCTTTATATTCTTCTGTTCTGGTACAACGATATGCTTTGCGATCGCACTGTTCAAACTACTTTGGTGTTGCATACTCTCAAAATGAAAAATAGTGCGATCGCAACTCCAATTGTTCAGACTCACGAAAGTCAACTTGGTAAAGGTAGCACTTTCATTATGAAATTATTTCTGAAAGTTACACCTAAAATTAACAGCAGTTACTCAGCCTAGCCACCGTAAGTATGAATACGAGCTAAACCAAGTGGAATTTCTGCTTTCATATCAACCTTTTTGACAGATACTGAATAATGCCAAGTGTTCTGATAGCCTAGAGTATTAACTCCTTTCATACGAATTGATATGCTTGTACCAGGGGCTACTGGTTCTTGAAAAGTGACAGTGGCTTTTCTGTTGTTAATAGAAACTGTTGTCGAAAGTTTTTGACCTAATTTATTTTTAACTTCAATTCCTTGATCAATACTCACTCCTTCTGGTAAATCAATTGACAACTCTGAAAGTGCTTTACCTTGGACATGAACATCAAACTTATGAGTAGCATTTGGGGTATTAGCGGTATTAGGAACAGCAGCACTATTTCCTAAATGAGAAAACTTAGCATCATTTGGATTTTTCGCCCAAGCAGTAGGAACTGACGCAACAATAGATAAAGTAAAAACAACCGCATAAATCAGATTTTTCATCAAAACACTCCTTGTTGTTTGATTAACTCTATATCTATAATTGTGAATGATAGTGATGAAATTTAAATAAAATATTGTTAGTTTAAGTAAAATTTATAATAATCTATTTCTGAGATGTAAGAATTCAAAACTTTTGTTAGTCTTTAAATTAAAGGATTAGAATAAAGAATCAAACAAACTTCTGACATTGAACTTATTTCTGAATACAAGGGAAGAAGTTTGTTTTATTGAATAGTATTGAGTTTAAATATTTACACAAAATATAGCTACAGTTATAGGTGTTTCTGCATTGCTGATAACAAGATAAATCCCCATCACATTTTCTGTTCATACCCTCAATTCAATTGATTTAAACCACATTTTCTTGAGCAAGCGGACAAGGAAAACTTGGATCGCCTATTTCTATCTGAATTGTAGTGTGTTCGATACTAAAATTGTCATGAAGTTGTTGATTTACCTGAACTAAAAAAGCATCACTAGGATTTCCAGAAGGCATAATTAAGTGAGCAGTGAGAGCTGTTTCTGTGGTACTCATCGCCCAGATGTGCAAGTCATGAACACTAGATACACCAGGAAGTTCAGCTAAGAATGTACGGACTGCAAGTGGTTCAATACCTGCTGGTACTGCATCTGTGACTAAGTTCAAAGATTCTTGGAACAATTGCCAAGTACTCACAATAATCACGACAACGATCATCAAACTTACAACTGGGTCAAACCATAGCCAACCAGTGCTAACAATCGCAATACCAGCCAGGACTGCACCCAAAGACACCGCCGCGTCAGCAACCAAATGGAGAAAAGCTCCCCTAATATTCAAGTCTCTTTCACGACCAGATAAGAACATTAAGGCACTTCCCATATTGATGGCAATACCTACCGCAGCCACGCCGATAATTGTACTACCTGATACTGGACTAGGTTGAGCAAAACGCTGTATGGCTTCCCAGGCAACTGCGCCAGAAGCTACGAGTACGAGGACAGCGTTCAAAAGAGCTGCCAAAATAGAGGAGCGACGTAACCCGTAAGTGCGGCGTGGTGTTGGTTGGCGACGACCGAGGAAGCTTGCTCCCCAGGCAAGTAACAAACCTAGAACATCACTCAAATTGTGACCAGCATCGGCAAGTAGAGCAAGGGAATTGGCAGCTAACCCATAAACTACTTCAATGACAACAAATCCAGTGTTGAGAGCAACGCTAATAATGAAGGCACGGTTGTAATTAGTCGGTTCGTGGCTGTGTCCGTGACTGTGATTGTGAGACATGAATCTGCCCTTAAGGTGATTTCTGAAAAGAATTTTACTAATGACAAGGGCGCAAGCTTTGCGCCCCTACGGTGAATTTTTAAACACCTGGTAATTTTAATTCTGGAAATCACCTAAAGCGTTACCAACGGTGACAGAATTTCTAGGTTTTGACAAGTGACAAACTTATCTTTAAGCATATCTTTGACCAAGGAAAAAAATTCGGTTATTGCACTTTCACTATCAATAACTGTAATAATAAGTGGTAGCACAGAAGACTCAATAGATGGATCTAGCTCGTTCATAGTGCGAAAAATACCATGCTTGCCATATCCAGAAATTGCTCGCATCACCGTCATCCCTGTTATTCCCTGTTTGCGAGCTATTCCTAGTAGAGTTTGGTGAAGTGGTTGGTGCTGCCAACTATCAGACTCACTAATATAGATTGTTAGCTGCTTCCATTTAATTGGTTCGTAATTGTACTGTTGAACCATAACTGTTATCCTATGGCTACCACTTGCTATTAATTATCGCTTGAAGGTAAAGCGACCGTTTACTTTTTCACCATTGACATCAGAAAGAATAGCAACTTTATACTCACCTGCTGCTTTTTCAGAAAATACAGCATGGTAATGTTGTTCTTTAGCTTCATAAGTGAGGGGAAGCGATTTTTGACTACCATCAGGTAGCTGAACTTGAGCAGTTACTTTTGCATCCGACACTGTAGTATGTTTTTCTCCTTTCTTTAAATAGAAATCTAAATGAGTTTCATTATCCTTTGCTTCAGTAACAAACTCCAAATGATACTGCCCAGACTCTATAACTTGACCGCCATGTGAATGTTCACCTTTACCGTCTTCGGAATGCTCTTGAGCATTGTTTTTATTATGAGAATGACCATCATTTTCCGAGTGATTATCTTTCGCTGCGGTTTCAATTTTGGCAGCCGTCTCTGTTGTTGATGCCGATTTATTCTCTGAATTTACAGCTTGATTACTGCCACTACAAGCACCTAAGAAAAGCAAGCTTACACTACCTAAAACTACGAAGCTGGTCTTCAGAAATTTCATTAATTTACACTCCTCAATATTTGGTCAATTAACAACTAAAAACTTGCCTCTCCTGCAATTTCTGTCTGAACAATTGGTTCAGCCTTTCTCGGCACTAAAAATCTACCAAACTGTACATACAAAGCCGGAAGTACTAACAGGGTTAAAGCAGTTGAGGTAAACAATCCCCCTAACACCACAACAGCTAGTGGCTGGAGGATTTCTTTTCCGGCTCCACTACCAATTACCAAGGGTGCCATACCCAGAGCTGATGATAGCGCCGTCATTAAGATAGCAGCCAACCTTTCTACCGACCCTTCCATCAAAGCCTGTCGCAGAGGCTGTCCTTCTGCCATCCTAGAATTGTAGTTCTCAACCAGTAATAGTCCATTGCGTGTAGCAACGCCGAATAAGGTAATAAATCCTACCATTGAAGCTACAGAGAGAATACCGCCAGTCAAGGCGATGGAAATGACTCCACCCACTAACGCCAAGGGCAAGTTTATCAAGATCATGATGGTGGCAGGAATCGACTTGACAGCAAAGTAAATCAGAACTGCGATCGCAACAAGTGCTAATCCCCCAGCCGAAAGTAAAGTTTTCGTCGCTCCTTCTTGGGCTTCAAATTGACCACCGTATTCAATAAAATATCCAGCGGGTAATTGCACCTGTTGCTTAACTCTGTCCCGAATATCCTTAATTACAGAACCTAAATCTCGTCCACCCACGTTGCTGGATACGACAATATAGCGGGAGACGTTTTCGCGGTTGATGGTATTGGGGCCTGTACCATAGTTGATTTTTGCGACTTGGGCTAAGGGAATTTTTTGTCCGTTGGGTGTATCAACTAACAAATTACCGATAATTTCAATATTGTTACGGTATTTTTCTTGCAACCAAACCACCATATCAAAAGTCTGTTGTTGCTCCAATACTTGGGAAACGACTCGCCCATTCAGTGCAGTTTCTACTATCTCTGATAATTCGCCAATAGTTAAACCATAGCGAGCTGCTGCATTGCGGTCGAATTGAATTTGTACCTGTTTAATCGGTACTTGCGGTTCTAGTTGCAAATCTACTAGACCCGAAACCCCGCCCATAGCTGATTGTACTTGTTGACCAAGGGTGCGGAGTTCTTCCAAATCGGGGCCAAAAATTTTCACAGCGATCGCACTCCGTACACCTGAGAGGACTTCATCCATTCGGTGCGAAATAAACCCGCCAATATTGGGAACGACTCCGGGAATTTTATCAAATTCTTGACGAATCATTTCAATTGTTTTTTCTCGATCTTTTCCCCCCTCTTCGCTGAGTTGGACATCTATTTCCGCCCCGTTTACACCAGCTACCTCAGTATCCCCCACAGCCCGTCCAGAACGCAATTGAGCCGTTTCGACCCCAGGATTTTTTTTCAGGGCTTCTTCGATCGCTATCCCTACTTGATTAGTCGCATCTAGAGACTGACCAGGCATTAAAACTGCGGCGATTACCAAAGAGCGGTCTTGGAATTCTGGTAAAAAAACTTGCCCTAACGAGAGTAGAATCATCGTTGAAGCCACAAAGGCAGCGATCGCACCTGTCAAAATAATCTTGGGGCGACGAATAGAAAATTTCAAAAGTGGACGATACAGGCGATGGGAAAATCGTTCAACCCAAGTTTCTGTACTTGGTAAACGCCGATTTACTAGCAAAAGGGCGCACAGTGCTGGAGTCAATGTCAGTGCTACTAAGGTAGAAGCGGCAATTGACAGCAAATAAGCTACAGCCATCGGTGTAAAAATTCGACCTTCTACACCAGAAAGAGCAAAAATTGGTGCAAAGACGACTGCAATAATGATTGTCGAGAACAGTACGCTTACCCGCACCTCCACTGAGCCATTAAAAACAACTTGCAGTGGTGGTACAGGATTGCCTGCTATCTGATTTTCTCGCAAACGGCGGTAGACGTTCTCCATATCGACAATTGCATCATCCACCACTGAACCAATCGCAACAACAAGTCCGCCCAAAGTCATTGTATTGATGCCTTGTCCTGTCCAATTCAGGATCATCATTCCCAACAACAAAGATACGGGAATCGCGCTCAAACTAATAATCACTGTGCGCCAGTTCATCAGAAATAAAATCAAGATCACACAAACGATGATCGTGCCATCGCGCAAAGCTTCTTCAACGTTTTTGAGCGAGGCTTCTATAAAATCTTCCTGACGGAAAGTAGTTGTAATTTTGACATCTTTGGGCAGACCGACTTGAATTTCCTCTATTGCTGTCTCAACTGCCTTCGTTACTTTTGGCGTATCTGCTGCTGGCTGTTTGTTGACTGTCAAAATTACCGCTTTTTTACCCGCAAAACTGCCATCGCCGCGTTTGAGTGCTGCACCAATTTGGACATCGGCCACTTGTTCCAACAGGATTGGCGTGCCATTTTTGGCTTTAATTACTGATTTCTTTAGCTGTTCAATAGATTCAATCCGTCCAACCCCTCGCACCAATGTCTCTTGGTCAGGAGTAATTAAAAATCCCCCTGGTGCATTAGCGTTGGCTGCTTGTGCTGCTTTGGTAACATCATCAAGGGAAACATTAAATGCCTTCAGCTTATCTGGGTTTACCAACACTTGATACTGACGCTCATCCCCACCAAATATGACGACATTACTTACGCCAGGGACAGCAAGCAGGCGGTTTTTCACTTGCCAATTGACAATCCGCCAGACCTCCATCATCGGAGTGGTTTCAGAAGTAAAGGCATATTTGACAGTCCATCCCAAAGGTGAACTAACAGGCAGAACCTCTGGGTTTTCCACACCTTGCGGTAGTTGACTGCGTGCTTGTTGCAACCGTTCCGTTACCAATTGGCGGGCGCGATAAATTTCTGTATCCAAGCTAAAAGTCGCTCTCACAGATGAAAGACCGACAGCTGAGGCAGAACGCAATGTTTCTAGTCCAGGAGTGCCGTTAATTACACTTTCTATCGGTCGAGTAACTAGGGATTCAACCTCCTCTGGTGCAAGTCCTGGGGCTTCGGTCATAATTTCCACTTGCGGTGGAGCAAAGTTGGGAAATACATCCAGTGGCATTTGCGTAAGGATGAGAAAGCCCCAAACAGATATGAGGATGGAAGCAATAACTATTAGCCAGCGTTGAGCGATCGACCATTTAACAATAGAATTAAGCATTAGTGAGAAAGATAAAGTTTTACTGAGGATGAGTCAGCATTAACTTTCTCTAGGATGACAGACTGGAATGAAATTCAGGTGAAATTTTTACAAGGGAGAGTTTAGGTGATAAGCTACGCTCCATCGTAGGCGATCGCGATTCCTTTACTCCTTTTTTGAAATCCATAACTAATTATCATTGGGTTATTGAACATCAATGAGTTGCCGTAAATGAGTCAGCTAAACGTTAAAATAATGAGGCTATTTGTATAAATATCATATTTTTTGGATTAGGTTGAGCAGCAGAGGTAAGTAATGGCAAAAGCAAAACGTAGCGGGGGAAAAGGGTTTGGTAAACCACCTAAGCCACCATATCTCAATAGCTCATTAGATTTTGAAGAATTAGTTAATGGCAATCAAATTTTGTTAGTGAACATAATCACCGACGATAATAAAGGGATTGGAGATGCCTTTACATTTATAAAATATAACGATCTTGCTAAACCCGGATTTCTCACAAGAGTAAAAAATAATTGATGAAAAGCTACACCAAGTGAAATTTATTTGATACATGAAGCGCAGCGAGGATAAAAAATAAATATTACCGTACAAATTCGATAATAAAAG